>CEOD01025369.1_pt1 | contig 24284 bp, 23 predicted proteins | sample 530341 | NCBI WGS metagenome assembly CEOD01 (sample SAMEA2619950, study PRJEB7988) | marine metagenome | isolation source: saline water (ENVO:00002010), including | reverse complement strand
CGCCGATAATGCAGACGTCGTAATGACCCTCGATCGGGGTTTCGCGGGCGGGTTCGTGGAGGGTGTTATTCATCGCTGGCTATTCTGGGGTGGGCACTGGATCGCGACGATTGAATCCGTATAGCGCAGACCGATAATAGCATGGATAAAACCAACAAAAGCAGTTAAATAAATCGTGTGAATAGGACTAGACCTTTGGCAGCTCCTGGACTTGAGCTTTTAGAGAGGGCACTGCGTTCCCCCTTGTTGGTCACTCGAGCCAACCGCAGAAAGTTCTACGCGGGGCATGGGGCCAAAGACGAGGTGATCACGACTTGCCGCTTTATCCTTATTTTGAGCGGAGAAATTAGCTACGTCATTGAGGGGAATGAGTATCGATTCGCTGCGGGAACTCAGTTTCTGATCCCCTCTTGGTGTCGACGTTGGTGGAACGTTGTCGAGGGCGGAGTGGGTGAGATTATTTGGTGTGAGTTCGACGATGATCCGAAGGAGATCTCTCGAGGAGATTGTTTCGCGCGCAAACTGGATGGCCATGAGGTTCTCTTCGAGAAACGGTCCTATCTGCAGTTGCTGCAGCTATGGGCCGAATCGAGACGAGGAGGTTCGCAGGATGGGATCGGTCTTGAGTTGGAAGGGCAGCTCAAGTCTATGCTGGGGCGCTTTCTTCCCCGCGCGGAAATGGGGGGATATGACCGTTCAAGGCAGCGGGTTCCCTTGCATCCTGGGGTTAAGCAAGCACTGCGCTGGATCGAGGATAACTTTGTTCGGCCCGATGCGGTGAGCAGACTTGTGATGGAGAGCGGACTCACTCCGAATTACTTTCGGAAGCGATTTCGGGAGGCATTGGGGTGTAGTCCTGGAGACTATATCAAGCAGTTGCGGTTTCGGAGAGCCCGCTATCTCTTGCTGGAGACAGATTGGCAGCACAAGAGAGTCGCCGCGGAGATCGGCTTCTCTGATCCATTGTATTTTTCTAGGAAATACAGGGAGTTCTGGGGGCATCCGCCATCAGATGAGCGAATCGGTGTCGCCGCGGTGTCTCGGGCCGAGCGGTAGGATTTTGACTCAGGATGCGGAGTCACTCCCCGCGGTCTTGTTTTTGCCCGCGGTAGCGATGGTTCTCCGATACGCGTGTAGACGAGGGGATTACCGCTCGAGAACCTTGCGATGAACTGTTTTGAAACTCGGCTTCCAAAAGGCGATGTTCTCGGGCTCGAGGTAGCCGCCGTAAGCGAGACCCGGAGCGACTGCCGACCGTCGGTCGAGGATAGTTCCGGGCTGAAGGACCACATTGCAGCCCGCTTCAGCATGATCTCCGAGGATCGCACCAAATTTGCGAAGTCCACTGTTGGAGGCTCCATCGGAGGTTCGGACAGTGACAGGCTTTTGGTCGAAGCGAAGATTGGACATGATCGCTCCGGCGCCCAAATGCGCATAGTTGCCCAGTATCGAATCGCCGATGTAATTGTAGTGAGGAGTCTGGACATTGTCCATGAGCACGCAGTTCTTGTATTCGCAGGAGTTGCCGAGGACGCAGTTGCGGCCAGCGATAACATTGCCGCGGATATAGACACCCGGGCGAAGCTCACAACCGTCGCCTATCCAGGCGGGCCCAGTAATGGAGCCAAATGGAGGGAGCTTTGCTTCGCCTTCAAAAAATACCTCTCCCTCGATGTGGAGACCGGGAGGGACATTGGCCGGGACGCGTGATTTGAGGTCGGCGAGGACGGTCTTAATTTTTGGGAGCCAGAGCCAAGGTGCTTCGTCCATGGAGAACCATTGGCGAATGGGATGATCTGCAGCGAGGTCGAAGAAGGCAGAGGCGTTCATAGTCTTTTCATCCTTTTCGGGTTGGGGAGGGGGTCAACGGCGAAACGCCCCCAGACGTACTTGGGTGAGAGCAAAATGCGGAAGAATCGGTTTTCTCGTTCGCCAGATTCCATTTCCCTCCTATTGATACGTAAACTATGGAGATCGAGAGTCCTGGGTGGTTTGAAGACCTACGAGTGTTTGTCTACGGTACATTGAAACCGGGAGGGTTCTATTGGCAGCGTTTTTGCGAGGGTAAGGTTGATCGCTGGTGGCCAGCCCGCACCCGGGGGGAGGTCTATCATCTCCCCATTGGATATCCAGCCTCGGTGTTTGGGGGCGATTGCTGGATCCAGGGAGTCGTGCTGGAAATGAAAGATATTGAGGCTATGAAGGGCCTTGATTCGCTCGAAGGTTTTGACCCTTACCGCACTGTGGGAAACGATTACCGGCGACTGAGAGTGGAAGTATTCGATTTGGAAAGTGATCGAGTCGACCGTGTGTGGTCTTACGAGATGGATCTGCGCAAGATTGTCGGGCAGGGAGGAATTCGGGTTGAGAGTGGCAACTGGCAACAAGGGCTATCGACTTGAAGTAGTTCGAAGAAAAGAGGAAGCTTAGAGGACCTGATGGACTCTCCTCAAGAAAGCCTCTCTTTCTCCGATGTACGGGAATTTTTGTTTGGCCTGCGCAACCGCGGCTCAAAGTACGGGATTGGCCGGATGGTACGATTTGCCGCAGCTGCGCGGAATCCTGAACAATCTTTTCCTTCGATCCATGTAGCGGGAACCAACGGAAAGGGTTCGGTCTGTGCCTTGTTGGAGTCTGCTTTGCGGCTCGGGGGGTATCGTACCGGTCTGTTTACCTCGCCACACCTGGTTCATCTCGGTGAGCGCGTGCAGGTAGACCGTGTGCCTCTATCGGAAGGAGAGATTGCTGCTATGACATTGCGCTTGCGTGCGATAGCAGCTTCTCAGGTTGCGGAAACCGATGATGAGTATCCGAGCTTCTTCGAGTTTATGACCCTGATGGCATTCTTGCGTTTTGCATCAGAGAACGTGGATGTTGCCATACTGGAAGTCGGACTCGGCGGGCGCTTGGATTCGACCAATATCGTGGAGCCAGAGGTGTGCGTAATCACCTCAATCGGGCTGGACCATCAGGAAATCCTCGGCGAAACGATCGATAAGATCGCGACGGAGAAGGCGGGTATTTGCAAACCGGGTGTTCCGGTGGTCATGGGGAATCTGTGTGAGGTTGCTGAGGCCGTTGTACGCGAGAAGGCGAGTGAGTTGGGTTGCCGAGTCTATTCAGTAGCGGAGCGCTTTCAAAACGAGGAGCTGCCGCAGACTAATCTTGTCGGACAATTCCAGCGATGGAATGCAGCGACGGCGCTCTTGACTTTGGAGGTCCTGCAGCAACGCATGAACGTGAACCGTTCCACTATCTTAAACGCCTTTCAGCAGACCTCGTGGGAGGGGCGTTGGGAAGAGCGCACGATTGGTGAGCGATCTTTTATATTCGATGCGACCCATAACCCACAGGGGGCCGAGGCACTCGCGACAAATCTACGAAATCGTTTTGGAGCACCCCGTGGGAATGTGGACGTAATTGTAGGGAGCCTCGGTTTGGACCGTGCTTGGGCGGTCATGCGAGTGATAGCACCCTATGCGAGGCGAATTTTTGTCGTCCGCCCTTCGCAGCCACGCGCACTGACTTTTGGGGAGATGCGCAGCGTGGTTCCGAATGATTTCAAGGGAGAGGTGTTGGAGTCCTCGGTAGAAGAACTTTTTCCAGGCGGCGACATTTCCAAGGTCCCCAACGGGACGGACCCAGTGCTGCTGACTGGATCGATCTACTTGATCGGAGAAATTCTGGGACGCGTTCAATCTGCAGGGCAGGGTAGCTCTGGCGAACTGCAGGATCGAATCTGAGAGGCCTCTCCCGACGGCAGCGGTTGTTCATTTATGTTCGGAGAAAATCAGACCGCGGTCGTGACCGGAGGGAACCGGGGGATAGGGGAGGCGATTGCTCGCACCCTTGCTGCTCGGAAAATGAATTTGGTCATCGCGGCCTTAGGAGATGAGCAAAACGAACGGGTTGCGCAGTCGATCCAGAGTGAGTTCGGCGTCCGGGTGAAGACTTTGGACGTTGACGTTTCTGAAGAGGTCGGATGCCGGAGAATTTTTGAGACAGCGATCGCAGCTTTTGGCAGTATTGAATTGCTGGTCAATAATGTGGGAATCTGGGCTCATGGAAAGGTGGCCGAGTCCGATTCAGACACCTTCGATCGCGTGATGAGGACCAACCTCTATTCGACCTACTGGTGTTCCCGCGAAGCCTATTCGAGGATGCTCGCCAATGAAACGTCGGGCTCGGAAGATCTGCGGGGTGCGATCATTAATATTTCCTCTCGGGCGGGAGTCGCCGGTCTGGCCGGAGTGGGACTCTACTGTGCGTCCAAGCACGCTGTCATGGGATTGACCCGGGCGATGGCCAAGGAAGGTGCCGAGGATCGTATTCGTGTTGCTGCAATTTGCCCGTCATTGGTCTCGAAACCCGATGGACGCTTTTCCGGGCCAAAACTGATCGCTATCGAGGATGTTACTTCGACTTTGGATTATCTCTTACACCTGAGCTCGGCTGCTTGGCCGACCGAGATTGTCCTAGAGAGGCGAAAGTCTTAGGCTGTATCGAGAGCGGTCGAAGATCCACCTGTGAGAATGGCAAACCGGGCTCCTACTTTCCGGAAGGAATCCCAATCTCGCGAAGCGGCTTGCCGGCGTAGATATTGCGTTCGATTTCCTCGAGGGGAACTCCCTTCGTTTCGGGGAGGAACTTCGCTGCGAGAGCTAGACCCAGAGTCGTGAACCCCGCATAGATCAGAGTGGTCACAGTCATGCCAAGGTCCTGTTTCATGACAGGGAACAGCTGGCTGACAAAGTAATCTACTAGCCAATTAGCGGCAACGGCGATGGACATACCAATCCCACGAAGACGCATTGGGAAAATCTCCGATATAATACACCAGCAAAGAGGCCCGGCGCTGATCGCAAAGAAGACGATGTAGAGGAGGATACTGCCAAAGATCAGATAGGTGATCGTCTGGTTCGAGGAGCTGCCGGCTGTTGCCGAACTGACAGAAGGCCCCTTTGGAGTTTTGCTGTCCACTCCCTCGCTTGTTGTCTCCTGCGTGGTTGTTTGCACGCGGCCCTTGTGGATCACGGCCCCACCCACGTTTGGGAGGACATGGCGCTGGGTGGCCTGGGTCACCTGACTCGAAGAGCTATGGCTTGTCGCTGCCGACTGTTGGCTGTCATACACGTGGAAGAGGTAGGATTGTACGCAAAGCATCACTACGATGCCACTGACACCGATCATCATGAGCTTTCGTCTGCCCAACCGGTCGACCATGAAGATGGAGGCGATGGTCGCGAGAAGGTTGACCGATCCCATAGCGACCTGAGCCCACATGCTGGCTGTCTTGTCGAAGCCTCCTTCCCGAAAAATCTCGGGACCGAAATACATATCGGCATTGATCCCAGTCGACTGCTGGAAGAATTGGAGGAAGAAGCCCAGTAGAATAACGGGGAAGAAGAGTTTTCCAAAAATGCTTTTAAAAGATACCGATTCGTTGCTCTGTGTGGCTTGGTGGATCTCGCCAAAAGTTTTGCGTGCCTTATCGAGTCCCATCATCCGAATGAGAATCTTGTGGGCTGGAGCAAATTTCCCTGTTTCGATCAGCCAGCGAGGGCTGTTGGGCATGCGCAACATGCCAAAGAGGAAAATGAGGGCAGGAATGAGGCCGATCGCGATCATCACTCGCCAATTGAGATCATTGTTCGGGATAAGTGTATCCACCGCGACCCCTACAATGAACGATACCAGAATCCCGATAACGATGGAAAGCTGATACATGAAAAGGATGCGTCCCCGACTCTCGGGAGGGGCAACTTCGGCCATGTACATGGGGGTGATGACGGCAGAGTTACCAATTGCAAGGCCCATGAGGAGGCGAGCAATCACAAACACGAAGAAACTTGGAGATAGGGCGGCGAGTCCGATCCCTGCTATGAACAGAAATGCGTTGAGGAGCAGACCCCGCTTGCGTCCGAGCTTGCTGGATACTTTACCGCCGAGCATGGCGCCAAATAAAGCGCCGAGGGGAACACACCCCACCCAGAGGCCGACTAGCCCTGGTGATTGAGTGATATCAAAATGTGTATTTACGGAGTCTCCGCACGCGGCAGCAATCGATGCGTCGAAGCCGAATAGAACACCCGACATCGCGGCCACCATCCCAATGACGATGCCGCTTAGGGGTTTGAGGGAAGTAGTTTGTAGTTCGGCTTCAACTTTCCGAAGCGTTTTGTAAACGGGTTCGGGCATGTTGGGGTGAGGGGACAATTCGCTCATAGGGGTAAGAGTTTTGGGGTGGGAAACGGGAGTTTACCCAGTGAGTTTTGACGAAAAAATGATCCGGAAGCGAATCAAAATTGCCTGATCACCAGTAGTGCCCGGTTCAAGACGGATTCTTCGAGCCTCCCTGACCGAGGGCTTGGAAGGTCTTATTCAGTCTTCGGGAAAAAGGGGTTGTGTAGGTTTTCCTCGCCAGTGGTTGTTAGGGGACCGTGGCCCGGGCATAGGACGGTTTCGGAGGGGAGGGTGAGGAGGTTGTTGCGGATTGAGTCGAGTGCTCGCGAATAGTCAGCGGCACATCCGCCAACCGATCCAGCAAAGAGCGCATCTCCTACCACGGCGAGGGGGGAGGGCAGGTTCTTCAGCAGGAAAGAGGTTCCGCCGGGGGTATGTCCAGGGGTCGAAATGGTTTGGAGGTGGAAGGGCCCCGCGGTTAGGGGTTGATCCCACTCAAACGGTTCGGTGTTTGGGATCGATTCAGTAGGGTGAGCATAGACGGGACAGGGGCCAGCCTGCTGGAGAATCGGTTCGAGGACTGCCACGTGGTCTGGGTGGCCGTGGGTGAGAAAAATGGCGGACAGGTTGAGCTGCTTCTCGTGAAGGTGAGCGAGGATGGGAGCCGGGTCCACTCCGGTGTCGAAGAGAATCGCTTCGCCGGTTGGCGCTTCCAGAAGGTAGGCGTTGACCGTCATCGAATGAAATTCGCTAACAAATTGGGAGAGTCCTTGAATTGCTTGCGGTGCCGGAAGCCAGGATTTCCGGGCCGAGACAAGGAGGCGGGCGCCGTCGAGTTGGAGTACATTCGCAATGGACTGTAGCGCTTCGGGTTCGACCGCACCGGCTTTCAATGATTTGACCTGAGCGAGATCGATCCCCGCTTGGTCGGCAAGGTTGCGGTTGGTCATCCGAAGTCCGTTCTGGGCCTTGGAGATGATATCTTCGCTAAAGTCTTCGAGATGAGTGTATGGATGAATCATAGGTTAAATCGATTGAACCTCTGAAGAATCGCACGATCATGGACGAATGAAAATGGGAAAAGAACCTGCACGGTGGACAGTGGAAAAGGAGCGGGAGGTGGCTGATTGCCGGGTGTTCCGGGTCATCACCCAGACCAGTCGGCGAGAGAGTGATGGACGCGAAAGCGACTGGTACGTGGTCGACACCAACGACTTTGTCAACGTAGTCGCCGTTACCGCAAAGGATGAGCTCGTGATGGTTCGCCAATTTCGTCACGGCAGCGGAACTTTCTCATTGGAATTGCCCGGTGGCATGGTCGATGACGGTGAGGATCCACTTTCTGCTGGAGTTCGTGAGCTTCAAGAGGAAACGGGGTTTGCCGGGAAGGGCGCCGCTATCTTTGCTGATTGTCATCCGAATCCTGCGATTATGAATAATCGCTGCCATTACGTACTCGTGCGTGAGGTACAGCAGGTCGCGGAAGTTGATTGGGATGAGAATGAGGAGATGGCCGTGGTCGTTCTTCCGATGGATAAAGTGCGTGAGTCCTGCCGGAACGGTGAGATTACTCACTCGCTTACGCTAGCGGCTTTGCAGCGATTTTGGATGGACCAAAGCTAGGTCGGCTCTCCGTTCGAGAGTTTCCCGCGCTGCCTTGGGGGGGGGAGATCAAGGAGCACTGCAAGAATGCCATTGATGTGGGATGTCTCTCATGAGTAGGGCGTGATCGAATTGGATGCTACCCGCGGGAAAGGTAGTTCGATCATCGAAATAGGAAGAGCGTATGAACTCGGTCTGAAGCGCGGATACCTTCCAATCCTTGACTTCTAAATGAAGGCCCTCGAGCTGACAGGATTTCGGGCGAACCGAAAACCCGATGGATCCGGCTTCGAAGAAGCGGGACGATTCTGCGAGTGTTCGGAAGAGGGAGTCGGCGGGAAGCTCATCGGTTTCGCTAACATTGAGGTGCACCAGCGGGTCTGAGCTGGACTCATTTCCGACTCGTATGGATACGGTTTTTCCAAGGTCTTCGACGTCAAACCGTGTATGTTGGTGCTCTCCGGGGAAGATACGCCCGCCACTCAAAGAATTTAGTCGGGCGTTTGTGTCTCGCCGGGATACGAACACCCCTTCCTGCGTATCTCCTTCCTCATCCTTCCATTCGACTGCGAAACGATGGGCAGAGTTCTCGCTCGAAATACCAAAGAAAGAGGGGAGGCCCTTGGGACGTATTTCCTCTAATCGAATTAGACAGATGCCGGCGATCGAGTATCCGTTGATTAATTTTGGGGCTAAGGGAGTGGGAAGAAGGGGGCGAACGACGTCAGGGTCGATTCGATAATTCATTAGCAGTCGCCGGCGAATGATTCCGGTGATCGTAGGAATTTTCATAGTAAGGATCCGGGTTCTCGGAAGCCGCTGGCGAGATGCTTTCCATTGGCCATGCTCCTATAACCAATAGAGGTACGAGTGAGAGCAAGGCAACCTTCTCCGATAGTCGGGCCCTTTTAACCCTTTCTACCGTTTCGAGAATGGGCGCAGAGTGAGACCTTACTTCCTTCTCCGAACCAGAACGATTGGCAGTGCGATTAGACCGATCAAAAGTGAATAGCTGGAAGGCTCTGGAATCGCCACGGTCCAACTGGATCCGTTGTCGGTGATGGTGAATGATTGGGTGATCGAGTCATCCATGCGGATGAAGTCGTTGTCGATCAGGTATTCTACGTCGGTTATGGTGGCGTAGTTGGTCTTGCCGAAGGTAAGGGACGCCAAAGTATCGTTGAAGAGGGCATATTGCCCCGCCCGCATCGTCCAATCCGCAGACATGACCCCAATTATTACGGTACCCCCGATGTCACTATCGGTGGAGCCCAGGATGAGGTTGGCTGTCGGATCTGGGTCAGTGCTGCTGGAGTGGTCCCCCCAGTCGAAGAGATCGGCAGTCAATGTGCCGCCCAGTACGTTGACCTTCCAGCCTCCTGTGGCACTACCGCTTGTGCTGGGTGAAATATCTCCCTGGAATGTGCCTACGCTGACCAGACTTCCTTCGAAAATGTTCAAGCTGGCTACCGAGCTGGATCCAGAATTGGTGTTCCCGATTCTCAACGTGCCGCCCACATCAAATGTGCCGGTTGTGGCTCCGCCCGATACTCCGAGGTCACTTTTGATACTGCTCCCTGAGCCGCCTTGCGTCGTGGTTGTAAAGTTTCCAGATACGGAAAGAGTGCCGTCGAGAAGTCGCAACCCGTCGTCGAGAGTTTCCTTCTTATCCCTCAGTATAAGATCGCCGGTCTTGGATACGGTGTCTCCATTGTCGATGATCGCTTGGTCCTGCTCTCCGGGGACGCTAGCGGGATCCCAGTTGACAGCAGTGTCCCAGTCGCCATCTGTGGAGTCATTGTCCCAGGTGTAAATGGTGGCCTGAGCAGTGATCGGCAACAGCGCGCCGGTGGTCACTGCGAGAAAAAGTGGGTAAGCAGAAGAACGGGGGAGTTTCATGGGATTTGAGGGTTGGGGTTTTGTCTGTGCGTGTTGAACGGAAGACGCTAGCGAGAGCGGGCTCCTATCCTGTCAACAGCCGGGGTATGGTTTGATACTGTTTTACACAGTTTATAGATCAATGGCGATGTTACTGAAACGGTTCAGCCGCCCTTGGCGGAGGTGGATCAACGGGGTGGCAGACTCGGTGCCGTGAGAAGGCTGCCGAGAATACGAAGACGCTTTGCCTGTTCCGGAATGCCCCGTTGGTTGCGGTGAAGCTCGTCTACGAGCAGCTCAACAGCGTATTTCCCAATGCTGAGGGCATTCCGCTGAACACTGGCGATGCCGGAATCGAGGTGATCTCCCTGCATGGTAGCGAATCCGATTTCGCCGGGAATATTTAGACCGCGTTCTTGCAGTCCGGGGATCAAATCGGCCCGATGCCCTAGGATTACATCCACTTTTTGCTTTCGAGCCCAGTCGACGATCGCATCCAAATCAAGTTCCTTCACTCGTTGATACAGTAGGCTCGGATTCGATTGTTCACCCATCTGATGGGCGAAGGAGTGAAATGCTGCGCTCCAGTGGTGATTAACCCGTTGATCGAAGTGATCGTCGAGAATCAATCCCGGCCGCCTGTACCCCATTTTATGAAGTCCATTGAAGACCGCGATGATGGTCTCAAAGTTGTCCTCGGAGATGTTGTGAATTTCCGGACTGGCGAGACCTTGTCCGATACTTACAGCGGTGTATCGCTCCCAGTTCAGTCGGATCGTAGCGTCGGGAGGGAACGGAGACCCGAGTAAGAGTCCGCGTATGCCTCTTGCGTAGAGGATCCCGTCCAGTCGCTGGTAGTCGATTCCCATCTCCACGGGGTCAAATGCGTCGACAGTATAACCGAGAGCGAGCGCACCCGCTTGGGCACCTTCGAAGAACTTTCTGTTGGTACTGTGAGGGTCCTTGGCCGCTTTATCTACGCCGTATTGGAGGTAGGCGAGCGAGGTGAGCTTTTTGTAGTTACTTGGGTGCCGATTCGCGCAGAAGGCTGCGACCAGCGGATTGCGCTGATAGCCCTGCCTTCGCGCTTCGTTTTGAACCTTCTCCCGTGTGGTTACCGGGATAGAGGGGTCGTTTCGCAGTGCGATCGAAACGCCGGATATCGACATGCCAAGCGCTTTGGCAATCGATTTGAGTGTGGGGTTGGCTGGTTTCTCGTCGGGGGATGACATCGGGCAGTGGGGTTCGCCCGATTATCCATGAAATCAAACCCGATGGAATAGAATTTTGCCGCCATCCAGTATTTGGCGGATCGCCCCGGAGGGGGGGGCTACTTTGTCAGATCGACCTCAGGGGCATCTTTCCACAGAGCCTCTAATCGGAATAGGTCGCGCATTTCTTCGGTGAAGATGTGGACGACGAAATCCACGCCGTCGGTAACGGCCCAGCCGCTCTCAAAGTCATCTTTGTGGCGGGAAACCTTGCCGGGGCTATTGAAGAGTGCCTTTTCCGCGGAGGTGCATAGTGCCCGAATGTGTGGAGAGGAGGTCCCGGAGCAGATGACGAGGAAGTCGGTGATCGAGGATTTGCCTCTCACGTCCAGAATTCGCAAGTCGATTGCTTTGCGGTCTTCAAGGGCTTCGACGCATACTCGAAGCTCTTTCAAGGTGGGGGGATCGATGGGCTCTTGGCTCATCGGCGCGGTGCGTTGGGACGGATAATCATTGATGGGAAGACTTGGAAAGGCAGGGATTGAAGTCAAGAGCGGGGATAGGTCGGGACAGGATCGTTCCAATCGACTTCGGGATCGCTTGCGCTGTAGGCCGTAAGGCACATTGTCTCTTGCTATGCAGAGAAGAGAGGTGCGGCCGGAGATTCTCGATACCTTGGCTCCCGATGACCCAGGGGCGGTGGCCAATCGTCGTGATTTACGATTTCTCAACCGCTTCATGGGCAATTGGTCCTGGATCGCACGGCAGGCACGGAGGCATCTTCAGCAAGGGATGCGCGTTCTTGAGGTCGGCGCAGGGGAGGGCGATTTGGGGTTCTATTTGCGGAGAAACGTCCCTGACCTGGTGCAGGCAGATTATGTCGGACTGGATTTATGGGGGCGCCCGAAGGACTGGCCTTCGGAGTGGGATTGGGTGCAGGAAGATCTGTTGACTACCCCATTTCTTCCGAGACCGGATATCCTCATCTCCAATTTGTTGATGCACCAGTTTGAGGATGAGGTGTTGGAGGATTTGGGCCGTCGTATTGCCCATGTTCCCGTTTGGATCATAAACGAACCGTGGCGGGTTGGATATGCGGTGTGGGGACTCGCGGCGATGCGTCCGTTTGGTTTGCATCCAGTTTCCTGGCATGACGGGAGGGTCAGCATAGGAGCCGGTTTTCGTGGCCGTGAACTGGCAAGTTTACTGGGCGCAGATGGGAATGGAAGAAGGTGTCGGATTTCTGCCGATGTGCGAGGTGGCTATCGGCTCTTGTCGTGGCGGGAATGATGCGGGCGGTCACAATTGTCGGGGGAGGCCTGGCGGGGCTGTCCCTTGGGGTGGCTTTGTCGCAGCGAGGAATCAAGGTGCAGGTATGGGAGGCTGGTGCGCTGCCCAGGCACCGTGTGTGTGGCGAGTTTATCTGCGGGGTTGAGCAACAGACACTGGAGTGCCTTGGGGTCGCCTCCGAGTTGTCAGACGCTTTGGTGCACCGAAGGGCGACTTGGTATGATGCCAATGGGCGGAAGATCTTTGCCGGTGAGTTGCCGAAAAAGGCGCTGGGCCTATCGCGATTCGCTTTGGATTTGCGTCTGGTCGAAAAGATTCGGCGGCTGGGTGGGGAAGTTCTTCTCGGTGAACGGTGGCGTGGGGACGCGACGAATGAAGCGGTTGTAGTTGCCTCGGGCCGTACCGCGGAGCGGACTCCTTGGATGGGCTTTAAGCTCCATATTGCAGGAGAGTTACCACCGGATCTGACGTTGTTTTTGGGGCCGGGCGGCTATGTTGGATTGTGTCCGGTAGAAGGGGGACAATGGAATTTGTGCGGATTGTTTCGCAAGCGCCCTGAGGTGCGGGCCGGGAAGGAGGAGATCCTTCGCTCCTATGCAGAGGCCGCGGGGATGGGGCCTGTCGAAGAAATCCTCTCACGATGTACGGTTGAAGGTGGGAGCGCCGCTGGGGTGGCGGGTGTTTCTTTCTCGCTACCTCGCGGGGTAGCCACCGAGCTGAGGTTGGGCGATGCGTGGGGCGTCATCCCGCCGTTTACCGGAAATGGAATGTCCATTGCTTTTGAATCTGCTGAGTTGGCCTTGAATCCCATTGTCCGGTGGTTCAGGGGCGGATTCTCGTGGGATGAGGTGGTTCGTGAGGTCGAGCAAAGGCACCGGAAGCGGTTTAATCAAAGGTTTCGGGTGGCCAATCTTGTCCACCCGCTTCTGATGAATCCGCGGAGTCTCGGAGCGCTGGGATACTTGAGCCGGGCCCGTTTGCTGCCATTTCGTTGGCTGTTTGGGCTAACCCGTTAAAAGGGGTCGGGTCGTCTCCCGAGCCACCAGTTGCTCGCGACAGGGGTCGGGTGGTGTTGGGGCTCGCAGCCAAGAGGTTGGCAGACCAGGGGCGCGCTAGAGCGCCCAGCGGGCTACGGGCGGAGTAATTCGAGCTCCAGTACTGTCTTCTGGGCCAAATCCCGAACCATGGTCGGTTTCGTTTGGTCGACGGGATTGGGGAAGGCGGTAGTGGGGGCAGAATAGACTGCTGAATTGGTCGAAACGACTCGATCTTCTGCGAGATCGTTGTCGTTAGAATCGCTACTTGAGAGAGAGATAATGGCGGATAGTGAGATTCGCGCGGATATTGGCTGTCCTGTATCGGTTTCGAGGTAAGCGATCGGTTGTTCCTCGAAATCAGTTAAACGGATGTAGGCTACCATATCCGCGTCCGCCGGGTTCGATACCAGCCTCAGTAGGCGGCTCTCCAGGATTCCCTCGCGGAGGGCCGATTGGTAGAGTGGAGCAACTCCCGATACGAATGCTTCGTTTTGAACGGGTTTGAGGTAAATATGTGCGATGTGGGAGTCGGGAAGACTGCCTGTTTGATAGCTCGCGCACCCAAACATAAAGACTACGAGGAGGGCAAAGGGAGCTATCGATAGAGAGAGTTTCATAGAACAGAGCTGTCGCAATCGGGTGTGGCCATCTCCCACGGGTTTCGGCTGGAAATTAGTAGCCGTCTCGCATCACCCCATCACTCTGGGCTTCTTCGAGTTCGATTGCCTTCCAACGCTCAACGAAGAAGTCATTGACGGCACTCGGAATATCGTTGCTCTTAAGTTTAACTTTGAAGCGTGGTGGCTTTTTGCCGGCATCCATCCGCTCGAGTCGTTGGCGTGCAATGTCAGCGGCCTCTGTTTCAGGTGCCACCGTGATCGTTTCGTTGTAGAAAACGCGGGCGGCTTCTTCCTCGTGCCGGTTTACATAGTAAAATTCGGCGATGATGAGTTTGCTTTGAGCGTAGACTTCACTGACCCGCCGCAGGCCTTCTTCGGCCTCGTTGACGTATTGGCTGCGCGGAAAGAGGATTAGAAAGTCTTGGTAGTAGTTGACCGCCTCAAGGGTTGAGCCCTGATCGTACTCGGGGCCCTGAATCAGGCTGGCGAATACCTGCGCCATCGCAAAGTAGGCGTCGGGAGTCAGCAAACTACGTGGGTAAAGGGTGATGAGGCGGTCCAGGGCATCGATCGCGAGCTCTTCGTCTTGCCGTTGTTGGGCGATCAGTGCGATGTTCATCAGGGCCAGAGGAGCGTAGTCGCTGTACGGCGAATTTTTGATCACAACCTCGAAATACTCCATCGCAGTATCAGGATTGTGCCCGCCGAACCCGAGGAATCCGCCTTTGCCCATCCCCATAAAGGTGGTTGCGATCTGGTATTGATTGGCGATTACGGCATCAAATCGTTCGTAGCCCGGGTAGCGGTTGACGATCTTCTGGAAGTGGGTGAACGCCTCTTTCAGATTTCCCTGCTTCATTTCAATTTCAGCTGAGAGGAAGAGGGCGTCCGCAGCGAAAGGGGTGTTTGAGTAGTCGAGAAGAATCTTGCGGAGAGCCTTTAGTGCGGTCTTCGATTTGTTCTTCTCCTTTGCGTCGAGCGCCGTGGCGAACAACTGATCGGCGGCGTCTAGTTCGGCAGCAGTGGGGACGGAGTAGTCGACGTTTGCGTCGCTACGGAACCAGTCCATAAAGCCGAACGTTGAGCTCTGCAGTAGCAGAGCGATGAGAAGCGCTGGTAGAAATTTTGTCACTTTGGTGAATTCCATTTCATAAGAGTAGAGCCCCAGGTAAGCCCAGCACCGAATGCGATCATCAGTACATATTCGCCGTCTGCGATGCGGTTGGACCGAATGGCCTCATCCAGGGCAAGAGGAACGGATGCGGCTGACGTATTCCCGTAGTTCTGAACGTTGTTCGGGAAAAGGTCGAGGGAGAGTTTCAGATGAGAGGCGACACTCTCAATGATCCGGATGTTGGCCTGGTGCGGGATGACGCAGCCGACATCTTCCAAATTGACATCACATTCTTCGAGGATGTCGTTGGCGCCTTTAACCATCGCGCGGACCGCTAGCTTGAAGACCTCGCGTCCATTCATTTTCAAAAAGTGCTGACGGGCCTGAACCGAATCGACGGTTGAGGGGATTTGAGAACCGCCCCCGGGCATGTGGATCAATGGGGCGTTCTTCCCGTTTGCCCCGAGTTGGACTCCGAGGAGTTCGCCGCCCCCAGCAGTTTCATCGCGGCTCAGAACAACTGCGCCGGCCCCGTCTCCAAAGAGAACGCAGGTAGCGCGATCTTCCCAGTCGATGATGGAACTGAGTTTTTCGGCCCCGACAAGAACGACGTTCTTGTACTTGGGATTGGCCATGAGAATGCCGCGGGCCGTCTCGAGTCCGTAAATAAAACCGGAACAGGCGGCATCGACGTCGAAAGCGGGGATAGGACCGAGTCCGAGCTTGTGCTGGACGATACAGGCCGTTGACGGAAACAGCATGTCGGGCGTGAGGGTCGCAATGATCAGAGCATCGACTTCATCGGGCCCGATTTTTGCCATCTCCATCGCCTTGCGGGCGGCCTCCACTGCCATGTCGCTGGTCACTTCGCCCTCGGCGGCGATTCGACGCTGGCGAATACCCGTGCGAGTCACGATCCATTCATCCGTGGTTTCGACGAACTTCGACATGTCGTCGTTAGTGAGAATTTTCTCAGGTGCGTAGGAGCCGGTTCCGCGCACATAGATGGAAGGACCATGATTGGACATACGTAGTCTACAGTGGGGTTTTTTTAGGAGGATGCCACCTCTTTTTCGGGTCCGTTCGGCGAATCCTTATTTTCTTCAGGATTCAGTACCAACGAGGCCTTTTCAATGTCTTCGCGGATATGCTCGGTCATGTCGTTCTTCAGCGCATTGGCCGCGACGCGCAGAGCGCCGGCGATGGACTCTTCGTCGGAAGATCCGTGCGCTTTGAGGACGGGAGCCTTGAGACCCAGTAGGGGTGCTCCTCCGTATTGGGCAGGATCGAGCTGGTGCTTGATCTCTTTGTAGGCGCCCAGGGAAAGAAATGCTCCGGCTTTGCGGATCCAGTTGGCCGAGAGCTCGTCCTTCACGTAGCCCGAGAGCATCTTGAATAAAGATTCGCAGACCTTGAGGACGATGTTGCCAGTGAAGCCGTCGCAAACGACGACGTCGACGTGGTCTTCAAATACTTGAAATCCCTCAATGAGCCCAGCGTAGTCGATGACAGAGTCGAGTTGTTTGAGGAATTCGTGGGATTCGTGGATCCGGGCGCTGCCTTTTCCTTCTTCTGTTCCGATGGTGAGAAGGCCTACGCGTGGCCGCTCTTTTCCAATCGCGACTTTGGCGTAGTTCGATCCGAGGATCGCATTCTGGCACAGTTGGAGTGGGGTCGGTTCCGGGTTGGCCCCTGCGTCGAGGAGGATGAATCGACCCCTGCGTGTGGGGATGATGGTGCCCAGTGCAGGACGTTCTACCCCAGGAAGGGGGCGGATGCGGAGAGTTCCTCCGGCCATAAGAGCCCCAGTGTTGCCGCAACTCAGTAGCGCTGATGCTCGACCGTCACGAACGAGGCCGAGTGCTTGAACCATGGAGGAATCCGGCTTGCGGCGGATGCCGACCAAGGGCTTCTCCTCCATTCCTATTACCTCGGAGGCATGGTGGACTTCGATCCGCTTGTCGCTGGAGATCCCAGCTTTTCGGAGAGTCGGGAAAAGAATGGATTCGTCGCCGACGAGAATGATCTCGTCAAAATTGGCTTCGAATTCGGGATCTTTGAGGGCACGGGCAATCCCCAGCGCGAACGCCTCCGGTCCTCGGTCGCCTCCCATAGCATCTATGGCGATCGACCGCGTTGTGGCTGCCCCAAACATTTCTATTGAACCGGCCCGTGAGGCGGGGCGGTATCTTGGTTACTCTTCGATGTCGAGTACCTGACGTCCGCGGTACATCCCGTTGGACGGGTTAATGCGATGAGGCATGTAGGCGCTGCCGTCGGTCGTGTCGAGAGCGAGGAGAGGTGCCTTGAAACGGTTTGCCCCACGGCGTTTGCGGCTGCGTTGCTTGGACTGTTTGCGCTTAGGTTGTGCCATTGTCGTTCAATAATTAAAGTTCTCTATCGGGAAAAGCGGTGAAGTAAGTCTGGGAAATGGTGGTTTGTCAACCATTCCTGCATGCAGTGTGGATCCTTTTTGTGAGTGCCTCGAGGATGAGGGGATGGTCGCCCAAGAGACGGGTGGCTCGAATATCGAGGTCGGGAAATTCTTGGCGTGCCGCCGCAATAATGTCGGCGACGTCGCCTCCTTCCCCAGCATGGCGTCCGGGCAGTAGGAAGAAGTAGCAGAGGATGAGAGGGTTGCTGTGGAGTTCAGGTCGGCGCAGCGCATCGGCGAGGAGCGGGGCGGTGAAGTCGTACTGCGTTCCTTCTCGCCGTTCCATTGAAGCGGGTAGGACACAGCGAACTCTGTCGTGCAGAAAGGCTTGGACTTGGGCCGCTACAAAATTGCGGATCTGAGCGGCGATGGGATAGGGACTGCCGTGGTCGACCAAGATAATACTCGGTGGAGTCGTATCCGTCGGTTTCATTAATTCCTCGATGCGTGCGGCGCAGGCCCGGGCGAGGATTTCTTGATCGGGCCCTGTTTCTTCGAATAGAAAGGGCGCCGTGTGGACCACAAGGCTAGGGCGCTCTTTGCAAATTTCAGCGAGCGCCTTGTCGAGCAATTGGGCGATTGCCCCGCCTTTGGCGAGGAAATAGGGGAGAATTACTACTCGGCGGTCGTCCTGTACCTCCCCGGAAAGTAAGTGGTCCCTCAGGCGAAGTGCGGGAATGCCGCCCAGTTGCTCCTGAGGGATGCGGTTGCAGTGCGCGAGTGAGGCTGCCTCGACTTGTTGGCCCGTGCGTGTCGCCAATTCTTCAGCCGCGGAGCGTAAGGCGAGCGCGGATGAGGCACGAATGGAGCCGTTATCCGTGAGGAGAAAGAGGGGGGATGAGTCTCCCCCGGCACTCATTCGGCCGAATCTTGCGCCGACTCAGCCGCTGCGGTTGTCGGTTCGACAGGGGCTTGTGGCTCTGTTGTGGTCTCAACTTCAGCCTCGATGGTCTCGCTCGGAGTTTCTTCCAAGACTTCCGTAGTGGTTTCTTCCACTACCTCGGGAGCTGCTTCGACTGACACGATTGAAGCCGCTTCTTCGGGAGCGGGAAGCTGTGCAGGGACCAGCGCGGCGGCCGGTGCTGTCGGGGCAGTGGGCTCGACGGTGTTTTCGCTGTCGTCAGCGGCTTCTTCGGTCACTGGGATCGCGACACGATTCTGATAGTAGTCGAGCTTTCCTTTCCATAGACCGACTTGGTCCACTTCATCCAATTGAGCGGTCAGATCTGCGAATGCGGATTGATCTCCCGACTCAAGGGATAGAAGGGCAAGGAAGTAGATCGCCTCAGCGCGTGAAGCGGGAAAGAGGGCAGTGTCATTGGCTACCGCTGAAAGTACTTTCCGAGCTTCTTCGGCATTCCCTTTTTCAGCTTGGGAGATGGCGATGCCAAGACGGGCTTTCCCTTCGAGCGGGTTGCCTTTTAACGCGCCAGCGGCAGTCGAATAGAATTCGATGGCGCGGTCCCAGTCTTCTTCGGCGAAGGCTTGGTTGGCGGTTTGAATCGCTGCGACCCCTCCCAGGGGATATCCAGAGTTTTCCTGCGCGTAGGCTGCTAATTCGTCGGCGACGACTGCATCATTGAACTCGACTTGGATCGTCTGTTCCTGCGAGTTGCGGTAGGCGCGAAATCCAAATACTACGCCAGTCCCGATTACGAGAATGAGGGCGCCGATGATGAGGCCCCGGCCATTCTTTTCCCACCAATCGTGGAGAGGATCGCTCAGAGCACCGTCCGGATGGTGCTGTTCTGGAGTACTCATCGGTGACTTTTTAGGGATGGATGGCGGTTCGGATTCTTTCATGCGCTACTTTAAGAGTCAAAAGCTGTATCAAATAGGCCATAAAACATTTGTCATTGCCTCTGTGCAACCATGAACCGCCCAAATTTTTAGTGGAGCTTTGGGGTTTGCCGATAGGTCCTTCACCAGTAGGCAGTCGGTTGGCACCGCGCATCGGTGATGTTCTGGATAGGTTTCTTGGGGTCGGCTCCGTTGCGCTCTGACTGATTTGGAGCGTTTTTCGGTGGAATCCTCTCGTCAACTCTCGCCCGAGGCGCTTACTAATTTCTTCCATGGAACTGGTTTTTCTCGGAACAGGAACGTCACAGGGGGTCCCGATCATTGCCCAGCCGGAGGGGTTGTGCGATTTGGATAACCGGCGGAACTGGCGGACGCGCTCGTCGATTCATGTGCGCATGGGAGAGACCCGGATTCAGGTGGATGCTTCGCAGGAGTTTCGTCTCCAATGTATTGAAAATGAGATCCCCGCAGTCGATTATTTTATCCTGACCCATGGGCACGCTGATCACATTCTCGGGATGGACGATTTGCGCCGTTACTGCGATATGCGCGGCGGAGATGCGCTACCAGTTTACGGTACTGATGAAGGTTTGGGCCGGGTGAAATCGATTTTTCCCTATGCGGTTCGCGATAAGGCCGTTGTCAAAGGGTATCCAGCCTTCGCACTGAAAAAGATGCCGCCCGTTTTGAATTTACCCGATGGGAGCGTGTTTTCCACTCTTCTCCCTCATGGTGCGATTGAGGTTTTGGGTCTGGTGTTTCAAGAAGGGGACGCACGGATCGCCTATTTTACCGATTGTTCCACCGTGCCGGACGAGGCCCTCGAGTTGGCCAGAGGAGCCGATGTGGTGATTCTCGACGGGTTGCGCCAACGCCCGCATCCATCCCATATGACGATTGATCAAGCCGTGGATTTTGCCGGAAAGATCGGGGGTACACGCAGCTTCCTTACTCATATGACTTGCACCGTGGATTACGAAACTGTCGGCGCTCAACTTCCGGAGGGGGTCGAGTTGGCCTACGACGGGCTGCGGCTCGAGGTATAGGTCGAAGGCCGCTCTGAAGCTGCCGTTGTTTTGCCGGGTTCTCTATTTCGCCAGGAAATTTTGAGACAGGGGCGTAGTGGGCTTGCAATTTTCTGCAAAGGGCAAACTCTCCTGTCTCTGTGGATAAAGAGATCCTCATCGGCCTGACATGGGTCATTTCTCTGGGCACTTTCGCTCAATGGTGCGGATGGCGGTTTCAGATTCCGTCCATCCTGCTTTTGTTGACCTTTGGTCTGATCGCTGGACCGGGGACAGGGTTACTCAATCCGGATTCTCTATTCGGCGAGCTGGTCTTTCCCGTGGCGTCAATTGCGGTCGCAGTGATCCTTTTCGAAGGGGGACTCTCTCTCAACTTGAAAGAGTTTCGAGAGAGTGGATCGATTATCCTGAGACTGATCACGGTGGGTGGGCTGATCACGTGGGTTCTATCTACGTTTTTTGCTTACGTTCTCCTCGACCTTCCTCTCGAGATCGCCTCCTTGTTCGGGGCCTTGTTGGTCATCACCGGCCCTACGGTGATCGGACCCATGCTTCGGCAGATTCGACCGAGAGGGCGAGTGAGTCACATCGTGAAGTGGGAGGGGATCCTGAACGATCCAGTCGGTGCGATCCTTGCCGTTCTGATTCTCGAGACCGTTTTAGCGGGCGGCCTGGAGGCTGCACCAGGTACATTTATTCATGGGATTCTCATCACTCTCGGTGTTGGAGTGATCGGTGCAATCCTCGGCGCGTTTATCCTGATCTTTGCGATGCGGCACCGCTGGCTGCCGGATTATTTGCACATTCCTGTGACGCTCTCGGTGGTGATCGCGTTGAATTCGGTCTCCAATCTCTTTCAAGAAGAAGCAGGTCTGGTGTCGGTTACTTTGCTCGGAATTATTCTGGCCAATCAGAGAACCTTCCCCATCAAGCATATCATCGAGTTTAAGGAGAACTTACAAATTCTCCTGATCTCAGGTCTTTTCATCGTGCTTGGAGCCCGGGTAGAGCCTGAGACCCTCTTCCAGGTGGGATGGGAAAGCCTTTTCTTCCTCCTCGCATCGATCCTGATTGTCCGTCCGCTATCGATCGTCGCATCGACGGCGGGTTCCAAGCTAAACTGGAAGGAACGCTTTTTCCTAATGCTGATGGCTCCGAGGGGAATCGTGGTCACTGCGTTGGCATCTGTCTTTGCCTTTCGCTTGAGCCAAACGGGTGACCCCAACGGTGAGCGTTTGTTCGCCGAGATCCTCTTCGTCATTCTTGGGACTGTCTTGTTCTATGGAATCGCTGCCTCCGTTTACGCGAGGAAGGTGCAGATCGGATCGTCAAACCCGCAAGGGCTGATCTTTGTCGGGGCGCACCCATGGGCGCGGATGCTCGCTGTTGCTCTGAAACGGAACGGGATTTCAGTCGCTTTGATCGATTCTAATAAGAATCATACCGAAGCGGCGAAAACCATCGGGTTGGCCTCTTACCAAGGAAACATTCACTCTTCAGAATTTATGGAGGAGATCGATTTTTCCGAAATCGGACGAGGTCTCGCTGTCACGGGAAATACCGAGATTAATGCTTTTGCCGAGTTGGCATTGGGCAAGCATTTGGGCAAAACCCATGTGTATCATCTGGCTACGGGAGAGAGTTCCAACAAAGCCCGTGGCGGTTCTGCTGAAAGACAGGAGAATATCCTCTTCGACTCGGCCGCGACTTTCGACTTGATTGAGCGGGAGTTCTATTCAGGCGCGGTGGTCCGGGAGATCCTTTTGAAGGAAGACTGGGATCCCGAAAAAGCCAAAACGTTTGAGGGCTTTTTATTGCCACTCTTTTCAATCGGAGAATCGGGGCAGTTGCGGGTATTTTCCTCGAGAAGCACTTTTGTGCCTAAGGCCGGAAGTAAGGTTTTGGTACTCCACCGCAGCGATCCCAGTGCCCGAAAAGCCAAACCAAATCAAGAAGTAGAATCGTAAATGAGCAACGAACGAGGCGACGCCGAAGCACGAATCGAAGAGCTGCGGAACCGGATCCGCGCGCTCGACAAAAAATACTATCAGGCTGCGGATCCTGAGGTTTCGGACCGCGAATACGATCGCCTGAAGGAAGAGCTCGTCAGCCTTGAACAAGACGTTCTCGGAGTGAATCCGGAGGACTCACCAACCACTCAGGTGGGAGACGACCGTTTGGAAGGTTTCGATAGTTATCGTCACCGTGACCCTATGCTCAGTCTCGACAATACGTACAACCGGGAAGACCTGTTGGCTTTTGATCAGCGATTGAGAAAGCGTTTCGAGGTCGAAGAATTGGATTACACTGTCGATCCCAAAATTGATGGTTTGGCAATCAGTTTGACCTACGAGAAGGGAACTTTGGTTCGCGCGGTGACTCGGGGTAATGGAACCGAGGGGGACGACGTGACTGCCAATGCTCGCACAATTCAGACCTTGCCGACCCAGCTGAAGAGTCAAAACCCACCCGACTGGATAGAATTGCGCGGAGAGGTCTATCTCACGAACGATGAATTTCTCAGGATCAATCAAGAGAGGGAGAAAAGAGGCGAACCGCTCTACGCAAATCCCAGGAACTTGGCCGCGGGAACCATCAAATTGCTCGATAGCCGACTTGTCGCGCAAAGAAAGCTCGCAATAGTAGTCTACGGTCTCGGGTTTTGTGATCCGGACTCGATCGGAAGCCAAACCGAACTGCAACAACTCATCCTGGAGTGGGGACTGCCGGTTGTTGAACGATACTGGACTGTCTCGGGAATTGAGGCAGTGTGGAGATCCATCGAGGAACTCGATCAGATGAGGGGCGAGTTTTCTTATCCCACCGACGGCGCTGTTGTGAAATTGAATCAGCGATCCTTGCAACGGGAAGCTGGCCGCACAGCCAAGGCACCCCGTTGGTCCATCGCATACAAATTTGAGACGGAAAAGGCCGAAACAACATTGCGAAAGATCGGGCTGCAAGTGGGAAGAACCGGAGCAGTCACCCCAGTAGCCCATTTGGACCCAGTCGAACTAGCCGGAACGACAGTGGCCAGAGCGACCCTGCACAATGAGGATGAAATTCGCAGGAAAGATATTCGCGAAGGTGATTGGGTCCGGGTGGAGAAAGCAGGAGAGATCATTCCTCAAGTGCTCTCTGTCGACACTCAGAGGCGAGGAGAGGATTCGGCCCCCTTCGAATTTCCAACCGAATGCCCGGCCTGCGGATCGTCTCTAAAACGACTGCCGGACGAGGCCGTCTGGCGCTGTCCCAACGCAGCAGGTTGCCCCCCCCAGGTACGTCGAAGACTCGAGCATTTCGGTTCTCGAGCCTGTATGGATATCGAGAACCTAGGCAAAGCCGTGGTCGATCAACTGGTCTCCAAACAACTCGTCCATAATATAGCGGATCTATATCGCCTAAGAGTAGAGGACCTTATCCGCTTGGAGAAGTTCGCTCAAAGGTCGTCGGATAATCTAGTTCTCGCAATTGCGGATAGTCGAAAGCGAGAGGTTTGGCGCCTTCTTCACGGCCTGGGCATTCCCAATGTCGGTTCCGGAACAGCAAAAGATTTGATTCGTGAATTTAGGAGTATCGATGCACTGGCAGCCGCAAATGAAGAGACCCTCGAAAAAGTTGACGGAATTGGCTCAATTTTAACCGCAAGTATTCGCACTTTTTTCGCCGAGCCTAAAAACCAAAAACTGCTAGCCGATCTGCGCGAATTAGGACTGAATTTTTCAGAAGAGAGCGGGGAACAGAAGGAGGAAGAAAAGACCCTGAAAGGAATGACCTTCGTCCTCACCGGAACCTTACCCAATTTTTCAAGGACACAAGCAACGGAATGGATCGAAGCACGAGGCGGCAAAGTGACTTCCTCGGTTAGTAAAAAAACCAGCTATCTAATCGCAGGAGAGGAAGCCGGATCAAAGTTAGCCAAGGCCCAAAGCCTAGGTGTGTCCGTAATCGACGAAGAAGAACTAAAATCCCTAGCCTGATAGATATTCGATTTCCGACTCGAAAACCGGACTCTATAGATCAGACAAAATAGTATTGACGGAGACCGTTAGGAAGCGGTAGTTTTGGAGCATGAGTCGGAGACGAAAGG
>CEOD01012173.1_pt1 | contig 24312 bp, 23 predicted proteins | sample 530341 | NCBI WGS metagenome assembly CEOD01 (sample SAMEA2619950, study PRJEB7988) | marine metagenome | isolation source: saline water (ENVO:00002010), including | reverse complement strand
ATGACGGAGTCCTGACCGAGAATCCATTTCGCGATTCGATCGCAGCTGTCAGCGTCGGCGTCTTCTACGACACCTCTGTACTCGATCTGAATTACGCTGAAGACGTTGCTGCTTCAGTCGATTTTAATGTGGTCATGACCGGTTCAGGCGAGTTTGTCGAATTGCAGGGAACCGGCGAAGAAGCCACGTTCTCGGAAGCTCAACTCGCCCAACTCATCGGACTCGCCAAAAAGGGAATCGGTGAACTGACCGAACTCCAGAAAGCCGCACTCTAATTATACTACTCACCCAGCCATGAACATCCACGAATATCAGGCGAAAGACTTATTCGCCGACTACAACATCCCTGCACCGCGCGGTTACTCCGCCCAAAACGCCAGCGAGATTGAGACGGCTCTCTCCAACTTCACCGGTGGAGAAAAGATCGTCGTCAAATCGCAGATTCATGCCGGTGGGCGTGGCAAGGGCCATTTCACCGATGGTTTTCAAGGCGGGGTTAAGATCGCTTCCGACATCGATGAAGCCCGCACCCTGGCAAATAAGATGTTGGGCAACACCCTGATCACAAAGCAGACGGGTGAGGCTGGGCGAAAAGTGCAGACTGTTTACTTTTCGGAAGCTTCCGAGATCAAGAAAGAGTACTACCTCGCGATCTTGTTGGATCGCAAAAGCGCCCAAACGGTAATCATGGCATCGACCGAGGGTGGTATGGACATCGAGGAAGTCGCAGAGAATTCACCCGAGAAAATCGTCCGGGTCTTCGTCTCTCCCGCCTTGGGACTTCGTGCGCACCAAGCCCGTCGGGTTGCTTTCGCATTGGGCTTTACAGGCGGTTTGGTGAAGGAAATGGTCAGCCTCCTCACTCAACTCTACAAACTCTACTGGGAAAAGAACGCGATGATGGTGGAGATCAATCCTCTCATCGTTACCGGCGACGACCATATCGAAGCCCTCGACGCGAAGGTATCCTTCGACGAGAATGCGCTTTTCAAGCACAAGGACATCCAAGGTCTCCGCGACCTGAATGAAGAGGATTCGAAGGAGATCGAAGCCTCTGAGTTCGACCTCAACTACATTGCGCTCGATGGAAACATCGCCTGCATGGTCAACGGGGCGGGACTCGCCATGGCAACCATGGACATCATTAAATATTTTGGAGGGTCACCGGCCAACTTCCTCGATGTGGGCGGAGGTGCTTCCGAGGAACAGGTCACCAATGCTTTCCGTATTATTACGAGTGATCCAAACGTGAAAGGGATTCTCGTGAACATCTTTGGCGGTATCATGCAGTGCGACGTCATCGCCCGTGGCATTATCGCCGCAGCGAAGAACATTGAGCTCAATGTTCCGCTGGTTGTTCGTCTCGAGGGGACCAACGTTGAAATGGGTAAGAAACTGCTCGCAGAGAGTACCCTCCCCCTTCAAACCGCTGATTCTCTCTCCGAAGCCGCAGAGAAGATTGTCGGACTCGTAGGCAAGAGCGAGAGCTAAGCCCATCCACCTGTAATACCAAACACTTTATAGAAAGCACCCGTCATGAGTATCCTCGTAAACAAAGACACCCGCGTGGTCGTCCAGGGAATCACCGGTAAAGCCGGCGCCTTTCACGCCCAACAATGCCTCGAGTATGGCAGCAACATCGTCGCTGGGGTCACCCCTGGCAAGGGCGGCCAAACCTTTGAAGAAAAGGTGCCGATCTTCAACACCCTCGCAGAAGCAGTGGAACAGACCGGCGCGAATTGCTCCGTCATCTTCGTTCCACCACCGTTCGCAGCAGACTCGATCCTCGAAGCGATCGAAGCCGAGCTCGATTTGGTAATCTGCATTACCGAAGGCATCCCGGTTCGCGATATGGCCGAAGTCCATCGCCGTCTGAACCAGAGTGGGAACAAAACCCGCCTCATCGGCCCCAACTGCCCGGGGATCATCACTCCAGGCGAATGCAAGATCGGGATCATGCCCGGCTACATCCACAAACCGGGCCGGGTGGGCGTCGTCTCACGCTCCGGTACATTGACCTATGAAGCGGTCTGGCAGCTCACACAGCGCGGCGTAGGACAATCCACCTGCATCGGTATCGGTGGTGACCCAATCAACGGCACAAGCCACACTGACGCGCTGAAACTCTTTAACGAAGATCCCGACACCGATGCCGTCATCATGATCGGCGAGATCGGCGGAACCGCGGAAGAAGAAGCGGCTGCTTATGTCAAGGAACACATGACCAAGCCAGTTGCCGCCTTCATCGCCGGTACGACCGCACCTCCAGGGCGCCGCATGGGCCATGCCGGGGCTATCGTTTCGGGTGGCGAAGGAACTGCCGAAGGAAAGATTGCTGCGTTGAAGGACGCGGGGATTGAGGTCGCACCGACTCCTTCGGATATGGCCGACGCCTTGCTCAAGATTTACAAGCCTTCCTGATTCAATTGCAGCGGGGGCAGCAATGCCTCCACCGCAGAGGGACCAAGTAGGAAATCGATCGATTTTCCGAACATCTCCCATCTACTTATCGACTGGAGCCGATTGCGGTTTTCAAGCAGGTGATTGGATGGGAGATTCTTTTTGGGTGGAAAGGATCCAGAGACAACCGAAATAGCAAATGGTCGGAATTGACAGTAGACCCGCATCGTGAAGAGCGGATAGAATGACCGACAACTCAAATTGACTTGCCCGTTGGGGATCCAGTCGACGTTTTACTACTATCCCACTGTATTCTGCCCATGAACATGAAAGAACTCGCCGCACTATGCGGAGTCAGTGTCGCTACGGTATCGTATGCCCTACGCGACGACAAACGAGTGTCCGATGCGGTTCGGGAGAAGGTGAAGAAGAAAGCGCGCGAGGTCGGATATCGAACCGACTCCCAAAACTCAGCTCTGGTTCGATACCGCACGGGTAATTACGAGGAACCCAAGGCACCCGCGATCGGTATCATTTACGCTCACCCGGAAACTTCCCGCCGAACGATCTTGATTCAGCCTCATATCAAGGTCTTCCAGAACACCATCAAGCCGTACGGCTATTGCATAAAAGAGTACTACCTAGGGACCGAACCCGACGCCCGCGACAACCTTCTCGCCCAATTGCGCGAGGATGAGATCAGTGGAATCGTTCTGGCCTGGGGAGAATGGAAAGACCGGCTCGAAGGTTTTCCCTGGAACGAATTCTCAGTGGTCTCTGCAGAACGCAATGAGGTTCATTCCTCGCTGGATCGGATCAGCGTGAACCATTTCAGCGCGACTGATGTCGCCTTTCATCAATTGGAAAAGCGAAATGTCTCCCGAATCGGTTTAATCTGCCACGCGGATCTACCGGCAAGGGTCCGCAAAAATATTGTGGGTTCCTATCGGATGAACATCCACCGGAACGATCAGTGGATCGACGACATCCCGCCCTACTTCTATCAGCTTGGTGAAACGCCAGACCGGCTCTCGGAATGGTTCCGCACTCACAATCTGGACGCGATCCTCTCCCACCGTGTCATCGATTTAGAATTCTTTGCCGGAGCCGGCATCTATTTTCCGGAGGATGTCCAGTACGCGGTGATCGAGATTGATGACGGTGGTTCCGGAGGGGAATCCGGCGTCATCGTGAAGGACGACATTGGCAGGGTTTTGGCGGAAACCATCGCCGCCAAACTTCACTACGATGAACGGGTAGATCTGAGCCTTGAAGGGAACCTCATCCTAGTGGACGGGCATTGGCATACCGGAAATACGACCCGCTAGAGACAGCTCAATTGTCTTCGGGCGCCACTGGTGGAACAACTGCAGGAAATCCCACTTCCTGATCCAGAATGTATTCAGCGAAGAGGATGGCGACGGCGCGCGCTCCTTCCTCTGACAGATGGCTGTTGTCGGATTTCCCGTTCGGATAGAACGGATCTTCACCGGGTTCGAAATGGAGGAACAGGTCCTTCGAACCCTCTTCCCCTTCCTCGGCCAAAAGCTCACCGGTCAGGGCATGAAGATCGACTACGGGCACTCCCATGGTCTCGGCGACCTCGAGAGTCGCATCGGGATACCCGCCCAGGGTGTCTTTTGGCGCACCGTTCCTAAAATAACGACGGTAGATGGATGTCGCCAAAATGGGTTGGGCCCCATGAGCCCTCGATTCCTCAATGAATTTCACCAAAAACTCCTGATAGTCCGTCTTGGGATCGGTATAGAGCGCGGGCTTCTTCTTCTTTTGATCGTTGTGACCGAACTGAATGATGACCCAATCTCCCGGCTTCAAATTTTCTAAAACCCGATCCCATCGTCCTTCCGCGATGAAGCTTCGGGTACTGCGGCCTCCGGCGGCGTAGTTTTTCACGACGACACCACTCTCGACGTAGTCGCCCATCACTTGGCCCCACCCGTGTTCGGGATTTATATCGGGCTTGCTTTTGTTCGCCATGGTCGAGTCTCCGACCATGTGAACCACCACGACCGCGTCATCGTCTCCTTCGGTATCAGCCCAAGTGGGGCCGCTTCCGAGGAAGCAGAATAGAACGACAAGGCGAAAAGGGGTCAGTTTTGTAAGCATGTTGTGGAATCACCGTTGAGAATGTTCACGACCGGTCCAAGAAAAATCACTCGGGACGCGCCGCTCTGGTGTTACTCCTGATTGAATCCTTTTTCGGATCCGTGGTCCAAATTATTGAAAGCGTCACCGGACCCATCCCAGTCTTCGACGAGACCGACAAACTCAGGTCCCTGAGGGCCTGTCTCAAAGAGAATCGTCTCTACCAATTCCACGTTGGCGGCTTTACCTGCCCGGATCAAGGTCTTGGGTTCTTCTCCGGTCCAGCCAATGAGAGAGTCGCGGATGATGAGTTCACAACCGTCTTTGGGCTTTTCGATGTGCACCTGAGGACCGTGATTGTTTACGATCGTAGAATTTTCAACGACTACTTTGGCAGTCCCTGTGAGGAACAGACCCGATGGCCCGCCAGTACCGCCCGGGTGCTTGCTGTAGGCCATAACACAGTTCACGAGCTTGGCGCTGCCCCAAATCCGGATGTTTCGCTTGTTCCCCATCGCAATGCAGTTCTCGAGGTAAGCGTTGTCTGACTTGATGTCCCATCCTCCATCGGTGGAGTTGAATGCCCGGCAGTTGATGAAAGAAATATCGTGCGTGCCCCGCTCGGTAGCGAATCCGTCGCCGTTCCAGTACTTCTTGCCACGGTCGTAGTGACTGTTGCGCGCTTCACAGTTGATGAAGGTGATGTGGTGGTCGTCGGCTGGCGAGTATGCCTTCCCCTTCTTGTGCCCGGGGATAAAGAAAGCCATGTGAAAGGGATCCTTGCCGTAAGGTTCCCCTCCTGCGTCGGCAAAAACGTTCTCAACCGTCGCATTGTAGTTGCCGTCCTCAAACCGTACAGCCGACTTGGTGAAGCCGATGAAGCTGCTATCCGCGATCCGAATGTCGTGTGAATTCGTGTCGGGGTTCACCACATCTCCCCCTCCTTTGAGGTAGATCCCGATGCGGCAGTCCGTGACTTCGAGATTGGTAAAAGTCAGCCCGATATTCTTCCCCCGGCCGTAAACTACTCCCTTATAATTTTTGATTTGGAAGCCATCGAGGGTCCAATAGGAAGCGCCTTCGTTGATCTTGAGAAAACTCGGCCCCTTCGACGGGTTCTCTTTCTTGAACGAACCAATCGCCACCGGAAGGCCGGATCCGGTGTCAACTCCCTGAACCTTGATCGGGTTTCCTTCCTCTCCACTTGCTGTGAACGTAAGGGCCATTGATGGGTACTCACCACTGCCAAAGTACAGATGGTCTCCACCCTGCATCATCTCCAGTTGGGAGGCCACTGCTTCGCGGCTTCCTTTCGCCGCATTATCCCAAGAAGAACCGTCTCCTGTACCAGCCGATTCCGGCAGAACATAATAGTCAGCGGCGAAGCCTTGACCAATCAAGGCTCCTGAGATCAGTGAAAGTTTGCCGAACGATGCGAACATCTGTCGCCATGAACGAATCGTCATAGGTAGGTGGGGTCGGTTTTCCATCCCCTTACTCAATATATACTCGCATTTCCCCGAGAAAATCCACATCCATTGAAGCTATTCAAGAATTGAGTGGTCCAATCCCTGTTTCCGCACGGCCGCCAAATTCCTTCTGCACAACCCATGAGTAAACGAATCACGCTAAAGATGATAGCCGATCGATGCGGCGTGAGTACGGCGACCGTTTCGTATGCGCTTCGCCGCAGCAGCCGCATTCCGGAATCGACCCGCAATCGAATTGTCGAAGTCGCGCAGTCGCTTGGATACCGCCCGGATCCAGGGCTGTCTTCTCTCGCGGCCCGAAAAAGCCGCAACGGAACCGTCCCATTTTATGCCTCGGTGGCGGTACTACATCCGAACGCCCCCGAATCGAGGGGGTACAAACTGTTCGCCCCGCACTGCAAATATTTCCGCGAGAAAAGCCTGGAATTTGGGTGCTCGATAACGGATCTCCAAGTGGAGTCGGACCAATATCGACCGGAACGCCTCGCCCAAATTTTGAGAACCCGCGCGATCAAGGGGATCCTGCTGGGATGGGGACATTGGCCCGAATCGATCCGCAATTTTCCGTGGGAGGAATTTGCGGTAATTTCCACTGAGCGCACGGACTTCGGCCCGTCGATCGACAAGGTGTCGATGAACCACTTTCACGCGCTTGACGATATCTTCGCCAAACTCAGCCCGCTCCCGTATCGCCGCTATGGGTTAATCCTGCACGACGACTGCCCGGAAAGTACGCGCAACAACATCCTCGGTGCCTATCAGGCGAACCTCTTTGAGAGGCCCATCCTCAAAGGCGATGTCCCTCCCTACAACTACCACTTGGGTGAAGGACCGGAGGGTATGCGTCGTTGGTTTGAAGAGTATTCGCCCGAAGTGGTGATCAGCCACCGCGTGATCGATCCGGAGTTATTTCGGCAGGCCGGCATCCAGTTTCCCCTACCCACTCCGATCGTCGTGATCGAAATTGACGAAGAATCCCCGATCGAATTCTCCGGAATTTATACCGGAAGCGCTCTGGGAAGAACGGTAGCAACCCTCCTGGCCCGGCAGATTCGAACCGGTGAAATCCAGGGAAACATTCACCGCCCCCGCCTCACACTGGTCAATGGCACCTGGCGGGATGGAGTGACCTTACAGATCTAGGTCTCATCCAAGGGCCTTGTTCGGGCTCTTTCTCAATATCACTTGCCGTGATCGTATCGGTTGGTAATGGTTTACCGTTATGCACGATTCATCGTCTAAACAAACCATCCTGTCCGTAGCTTTGATTGGAGTGAGCGGGTATGGTCGTGTCCATCTTCGCGTATTGGAATCTCTACAAGCCGAAGGTCGGGTCACCCTCGCGGCCGCCACGGTCATCAATCGCAACGAGGAAGAAGAGCTCTGCCAACAATTGGAGAGCCAGGGATGCAAAATCTTTCGAGACTACCGCGAAATGCTCAGCGAGATGGGCGATGTTCTCGATCTGTGCTGCATCCCGACAGGAATCTCGTGGCACAAACCTATGACGATCGACGCCCTGGAGGCGGGATGCCATGTCCTGGTCGAAAAACCAGCAGCCGGCACAGTCGAAGAAGTCGACGCCATGATTGCCGCCCAGGAACGAACCGGAAAATATGTGTTTGTGGGGTTCCAAGACACCTACGCTGAATCCGTGCGCTCTACTAAATCGGAAATTTTGGCGGGCAAGATTGGTACCGTCAAAGAAATCCGGACCATCGCCAGCTGGCCTCGATCTCAGAAATATTACGAACGGAACAATTGGGCCGGTCGAATCACCTCCGGCGGCAAGAAGGTCTACGACTCTCCCGCCAACAACGCGCTAGCCCACTACCTGATGGCCTCCTTGTATTTTGCGGGAACCGCAGAAGACGGGGCCGCTCGTGCGACTACGGTTGAAGCTGAGCTCTATCGCGCCTCCTCGATCGAAAGTTTCGACACGATCTCGGCAAAGATCACCACCAACACCGGCGTCGAAATTGATTTCTCCGTAACCCACAAGGGAATCGAAACAATCCACCCTATCGTCGAGATCGTGGGAACAGAGGGATCCGTCCGCTGGGAGATTGACCACCATTTCACTTTTATGCCGGAAGGACGCGAGGTACCCTGTGCCGCTGGAGACTCCAGCCGTCATGAGATGTTCCAGCTCGTTCTCGAATCCATCGAAACGGGCGTCCAAAAAGGTTGCAGTCTTCAGATGGCACGCGAGCACACCCGCGTTATCGAATCTCTTCACGAGAATGTTCCGATTCTCGATATTGACCCACAGTATGTCTTCGATTGCGAATTTGATGGAGGGCCCCACAAGCATGTTGATGGGATTGAAGACGCGGTCCGCAAAGTACTGGGCGAGGGCGGCCTTTTCTCCGAACTCGACATTCCATGGGCCAAGCAATCCACCGCTTATGAGGTCTCGCTGTAACAAGGCCTGACCCGATCGGTGCTTTCGGACCCGCATGAGAATCCAAGAGTTCCATCCCCCATGCGGGCCGGTTGGCGATGCTGAAATCCACTAATCCCCTTCGCCGTCCCGGACGCCGACAGATCGCGCACCCAAGCGGCCAAGCACCCAAGCCGCCAGTTTCTCGTGAGAAAAATATCAATCAAGGTAAAACCAAACGCAAAGCGAAGCGAGCTGACGGAGATGGAAGACGGAACCTGGAAGGCGTTTCTGAAGTCTCCCCCTGTCGATGGAAAGGCCAATGAGGAGTTGATCCGCTTACTGTCCAAGAGTTTCGGTTGTCCCAAATCCATGATCAAGATTTCGAAAGGAGCCACTTCATCGTACAAGCAGATCCTGATCGAGGATTGAAACCGAACCGGTTCTCTCCAGATTAGGGTATCGCACAATTTAGCCCGCCGACCGGGTCCGCAACCGGACGAAAGCATCCTACATATCAATCTTCAACTTTAGCAATCTGACGCAATGACCACAGAGACAGAGACACCGATTACCGCCTACCAAGAAACGAACGGCATGATCTACTTTGCCCGCATGTTGGACAAAGTTCGCAAATTCGCTTCGGGGACCCTGCGTGAAGACTTCCACCAGAACATTGGGATCAGCCTCGACGGACGCTGCTGCCAGTTTCTTCGAGTCTCGTACGAAGATCTTCGCACCCGAACCCTCGAAGGAGGAACCGACAACGAAATTCTCGACTGGTGCATGGCGAACGGGCGAGACCTTGATGAAAATGATCTCCATATCTGGAATTCATTTGTCAAAAAGCTGGGTTGGAACGATCCGGTGGCCGAGGTTCTGGCGAAGCGGAAACGCTCGAGCTCGTTGGAAAATCGCGACGAAATTCAAACCATGATCGAATATTTTGAATACGACGAAGGTCGAAAGATCTAGGATCAATCCCTAAAAACCCTTCCCGAATACTCCGTCGTTTTTCCATCTATGCATACCTTGCAGCGCATCCTATTTTTCATCTTTCTACCGATCCTATCCGGCTACGCTGATATCGAAGATCCCAATGAATGGATGATGAACTACTACCGGGCGCCCGACCCCGCATCGATGCCCGAAATGATTCTCACGCTCGCCGAGAGCGGAAAACTGGCCGAAGCAAAAGAACAGGCACCTCTGGTTGGCTTTGCCAGCCAGGTGATGTCTGCAAACAGTGATCAGATCCCTGAATGGATGGAGATCTGGGGACAACTGCCCGAAGAATCTCTCAGTCCCGTCATTACCGCCCTCTGGTTTTCCAACACAGCGGAGGCCAAAGAGTACTTTGCAGCCAACGGTCTCGATGAATACCTCGAAGCCGACGCTCCCAACATTCTCGGGATGCATCCGGATAGCCCCGGGACAATAAACCTGCTCTGGGGATACTTTTTCGCGACTGGTACCAAGGCTCCCATCGAATCGCTGGTGACGACTCTGTCACTGGCGAAGTACTCCGGCGCCCTGGCGGCCTATCAAGACTCGGAGAAGTCCGAGGAGGATCGCAAAGCCGCCTACCTCGACGCGACCTTCCAAGCCGCGTTGCTGACTCTCGAGCGCTACTCGGCGAGTCACCCCCGGGTGTTGAGATACTGCGAAGAGATTATCGATAGCGGTAATCTTACCGAGCGCGAAAATCTCTGGTTACGGGTGGCCATTGCGAGAGCGAAGTCCCCGCCAGAGGAAATCTTGATGGAGGAGACATCCTCGGAATCCGTGGACACGGAGCCATCCGACTCCCCAGAGGATTGATTCAACCAACGGTTGCCCGCATTCTACGCTTATGATCACTCCCGAAACCGAATTTTCAGATGACTCGACCGTTTGGCGATCTTCCAGTATTCGCTCCATCATTTCTCCTGTCGCCTCGTTCGGGCTCCTGCTGATCCTCAATTTGGGCGGGGCATTTCGTACGCTCTCCGAGATGGGCCAACCGGGGATCATCACGCTGATGAGCATCATCATCCTACTCTATTTTCTCGTCCCGATCCTCGGTCTCTTCTGGGGGATCATCGCCTATCGTTACTCGGATCCCGATGATAAAGGAACCCGCCTCTCAGCAATGTTTGGCCTCGCGTTGAATAGTGTATTTCTCTCTTTCGCGGCCATGAATATCGCATCCATAGTCCGCCAGAATATACCGGCAGCCTGAGGGTGCATGCGTTGGCCTCCCATCGGATCTGCCACGCGTACGCGGGAATCCCGTTTCGCATAAAAGGGGCTCAACCCTCGACAACGGCCCAATCCCGAAGCTTTGAGATGAAGGGCTCGGGTATCGCCAGCGCCTCCATGTCATGCACGCCCTGGCCGGTTCTGCGAACGACATGAACGGTCGTCATTTTGCCGCGGGCAATCTTCTCCTGACGCTCCTGTCCCTCGACACGGTAGAACGAAAACGCGAACTCGATGGCGCGGACCTTGACCTCATTGACCATCAGTACGATCTCAATCTCGTCCCCAAAAGATATGGGCGCTTTGTAGTCACACGAAGCCCGCACCCTCGGCCACCCGTGGATGACTCCCTCCTCCCGCAGAATTAGCTCCTGCTCCATCTGTAGGAAAAACGCACCCTCAGCCAACTCCATGTACCGGAAAAAATTCGAGAAATGGACGATCCCCGCCATGTCGGTCTCGGAGAATGCTATACGGTGGCGAATGGAAAATTCTTTCTTCATCAGAGGTTTGGATTATCGGCAGTTCTAAACGATCAAATCACCGGTCGTGGTGAAGGAGAATGTCGGTCGGGTTTTGGAGAGCACTAGGACTGCGGAGGTTGAGAGGAGTCTTCGCGGGGATCATTGTATGCACCCGTCGAACTCCGACGGCGGCGGAATAGAAAACGAACGATACGAATCAACAAGTACCCCACGACAAAGATGACGAGTACGCCGATCAACAACGGAACGACAAAAGCCAGCCCCGCTACCGCAATACTGCCGCCGGTTTCCGCCGTAGCGACGATAGGGTTCGCAAGGCCGCCGCTGGTCGCTGTCGAGGCCCCTCGCGTGACTACCGTCGTACCTTGGACAACTGCCGCTGGTCCACCACCCAGCAACAACCCGAGGCCCCACTGGAGCGCTGAGTTCATCTCGGGCAACAAAGCTGTCGCGATCAAAGTACCACTTCCGATCGCCGCGGGGGTGGCCACTGTATCCAGCAGATTGTCCACCCACGGCAGATAGTAGGAAGCGACTTCGACCACAGTGGCTGTTCCGAGTACCAGCAGAATCATGGGGTTACTCAGCCACTCGAACTGATTCCCCAAATCGACATAGCCCATCCGGCTGGCCACCGCCAGCGCCAACAGTGGTAGGAACACCCGCAGCCCAGCCGCCGCGCTGAGGGCTAATCCGGCAAAGATCGCCGTTACCTGAGTCAGCTGCTCAGGGTTTTCGATCAAAGTCATAGGGCAGTTGGAAAGTTTCGGTCGATTCCGCTGGTGGAATTGTCACGGTCGGCTCAACTACCGGCTCGTCCACGATACGCCGGACCGGATTTAGAAATCGAATGGAATGCGCCACTCCAGCCATGACTCCACCACTTTCAAGGTCCTCAAGACGCTTCACCGACGCAAAACGAGGATCCACTTGGGAAAACACCAAAATCGCGCGTTCGCCCACGGGTGGCATAATCAAGGTGAACCGCGCGAACATTCGATTGCCCTCCTTGTCCGCGAAGGACGCCAAGCACACAAAGGCCTGGGAGGGGCCCACAATGGTCAGAAACGGTTCGAAAACGCGTACGTCGTCCCAACCATTCAAATACTCTTCCTCGATCTTCCGTCTCAACTTTCCAGAGGACTCCCACAGGCGGGCGTTGCCGCTCGCATTGGGCAGTAGAAACGGAAACACCCGAAGGTTCTCAACGAGCTGCATATCCGGTCCGGCCAAGCTCAGCTTCAACACTTCGGGCACGCCTTGCTTCTGGTATTCGATAAAGAGGTTCTCTGTGTTCTTGGGAACGGAGAAGTAGAAAAATGGGATCCTTGCAGTGACGCCGTGCTTCTCAAGAAATCCCTTGTCGACCTCCAGGGTGCGTCCCTCCGGTAGTCGGACCGTCAATGAACGACTTTCCACGGGAACGACGTCGTCCATCGATTCCCCAAATTCGCTCGCACCCATCGCAAAAATCCCCGGCGCACTCACTCGACTCCGATCCTCAAGGGACTCCGGCCACTGGGTCTCAATAAATGCGCGCTCGTAATAGTCCCACTTTCCGCGAAAGAGCGTACGGGCGTAGCGGGCATCGGGGCCGCGGCTGCGGTAGGTAAAACGATAGGCGATCAGCCCGGTCACATCCGGTTGCTGGACGTAGAGAATAAACTCCAGGCGAACCTCCGTCTCTCCTTCGGTCGAGACCAGGTACGAGATACCCGCTCGATCGCTCTCAGGCTTGGGAAGGAATTTATAGGTGAGATCGGGATACATCTTTCGCAATCTCTCCAGTACAGTCATGACCACCCGGCGTGGTTGGCGCAGGTCGGGATAATAATGAACTTCGATGCGCTGCTCCCAAGTGCGCTCTTTTTCTCCGTAGGGATAGAAGGTCTGTATCTCCCGTTGGCTACCACTTTTCTCCCGCGCCAAGATAAATTCGGTTCCTCCCAGAAAAATCTCCTGTCCATTCAGGCACCCGCCCCAAAGCAAACTGAAAAACAAAATCGATCGGAAAAACACCTTCACTCCCCGAGGTTGAAGAAATGTTCGTAAAAACAAAATGAGAAAATCGACGAGTTTCCCAAACTTTTAGAGGTCGGTGCGTCCCCAGTCCGACAAAGGAGGAAGGCTCAGTCAATTGTCCGGATTCATTTCGTGACCCGGATTTCGGCCGAAATGAATCCCCTGCGTCACTGGACTAATCTCCAAAAAGATCCAGTGTGATGACAGGAAATGCACCAAAAATCGCATAAAATGTACATATTTGCGGTTTTTGGACCCGCCCTCAAAAAAAACCTCAATCGCCCCGCAAGGCCTTTAAATAGAGTGGTGCCCGGGGAGGGACTTGAACCCTCACACCTTTCGGCACTGGAACCTAAATCCAGCGTGTCTGCCAATTCCACCACCCGGGCGTCCGTTTCCAATTCGTGCGAATCAGAGAAGCTGGAGAAACTAAGGAGTTCCTTCCCAATTGAGCAAGGGGAATTTCGGAAAAAAATTTCGATCGGCGTTCCGATCACCGCGGGACCTTAGCGGAGGATCGGCTGTGTAACGCAATGAATGCCGCCACCGCCGAGATAGAAGGCTCTCGCATCGATGCTGATGATCTCCCTGTCGGGAAAAAATTCCTCCAGCAATCCACAAAAGTAGTCGTCCTTCGTGTCGCCGAAACTCGGTGCAATGACTGCACCGTTGCACGGGTAGAAGTTTAGATAACTATAGGCGAGCCGGTCACCACCCGAAAATCGGGCTGCGGGCTGTGGAACTGAAACAACATCCAATTTTTCTTCTGTCAGTGCGCGGCGGTTCTCTTTCGATCCTTCAATATTGGGATCATTGGAGTCCGTGCATTCATTCAAGAGAACCACTCCGTCCGGAGCGAATGATGCAATCACATCGACGTGCCCTCCGGTGTCATCCCCGTCAAATCCACGGGGCAGCGAAACCACTTTTGAGGCGCCGAGCGTCAGAGCCAATTCCTTCTGAAGTTCTGGAAAAGTTCGACCTGGATTCCGGTTCGGATCTCCAAGCACTGCGGTGGTGGTCAGCAAAGTCCCCTGCCCGTTCGAATGGACCCCGCCACCTTCGAGACCCAGCTTACTGACAATCGAAGGAATCTCAAGGCAATCCGCAGCGTTCTGCGCCGCACGGGCATCATGAGCAATTGGCGAAAAGCGACCACCCCAGCCGGTAAATCTCCAGCAGACCGCAGCCCGGCCCCCGTCGTCGTGAACAATTGTCGGTGCAGCATCGCGGGCCCAGGCATCATCGAGGGGGAAGGAATGAATCGTCGCCCGCCGGCCGAGAATTGACTCGGCCTCATCCCTCGAAGATGGATCGGCGACTACATAGACCGACTCATGCGCACTGACGACATCGACGAGCCGCAGGAACGAGTCCTGAACGTTCTTGAAATCACTGGCAGACCCGTACAGGTACTGATTTGGATTCGTTGGCCAGTAGATGAGGGTACCTTGGTGAGGTTCCCACTCAGCCGGCATACGCCGCCTAGGACTTTCTGTTCCCACGGGATGAATCGGTTGTATCGCGCGAGAGTGTTGAGCTCGGCGAGATCAGGCGGGCAATCCCGAGGGTTCCGGACCTCCGTCCATCTCCTTCTTCTCACCCGACTTTTCCGAACTCTTATCCTCTTCGTCTGCCTTGCCTGTCGTAATCCGCACGGGCTCCAGGCGAGTGACCTCAGTCTGCAGCGATCCCGTATCGATAATCTCATGGACGTGCTTCCCTTCGACTGTTTCGAACTCGAGGAGCGCGTCGGCCAAGGTATGGAGGTGTTCCATATGCTCTTCCAGAATACTATGACAGCGCTGATACTGCTTCACTACGATCGAGTGAATCGCCTTGTCAATGGCCTGCGCCGTAGCTTCAGAATAGTTCTGGTCGCGGGAGATCTCTTTCCCGAGGAAAATATGGTCCTGGTTGTCGCCAAAGGCGATCGGTCCCAGATCACTCATTCCCCAGTCACAAACCATGCGGCGGGCCATCTTTGTGGCCATCTTGATATCACCGGAAGCACCACTGGTGATCTCGTCCAGGACGAGCTCCTCGGCGATCCGGCCACCCATCGCGCAGCAAATTTGGTTCTCGGCCCGCTTCTTGGCCTGATTCAGGATATCTTTCTTCGGAGTAAACATCGTACTTCCGAGGCTTTGACCACGAGGAATGATGGTCACCTTGTGGACCGGCAAATGACCGTCGTCGATTACCGCTTGGACAATGGCGTGACCCGCTTCGTGGTACGCTGTAATCTTCTTGTCCTCATCATCCATCAGGCGACGGCGTTCGCGACCAAATGAGATCTTCTCGCGAGCCTCTTCGAGGTCGCCCATATCTACCTCTTTCTTCGAACGGCGGGCCGCGATCAACGCTCCCTCGTTCAGCAGATTGGCCAAATCGGCACCGGCAAAACCGGGGGTTGACCGCGCCAAAACGTGTAGATCCACTGCTTTCGAAAGCTTAATCTTTCGAGCGTGAACCTGGAGGATCTCCTCCCGTCCGACGAGATCGGGCGGATCAATCACGACCTGACGGTCGAATCGGCCTGGACGCAACAACGCCCGGTCAAGAACGTCAGGACGGTTCGTCGCGGCGATGACGATAATGCCTTCGTGACCGTCGAAGCCGTCCATCTCTACGAGTAGAGAGTTCAGCGTCTGCTCACGCTCGTCATTGCCCCCACCGAGACCGGCTCCGCGCTGACGGCCAACCGCGTCGATTTCATCGATAAAGATAATACAAGGAGAGTTCTTACGGGCCTGCTCAAACATATCCCGTACCCGGGCGGCACCCACACCGACAAACATCTCCACGAAGTCCGAGCCGGAGATCGTGAAAAACGGCACATCCGCCTCGCCAGCAACTGCCTTGGCCAGGAGAGTCTTACCCGTGCCCGGAGGACCCACCATCAGGACACCTTTAGGAATCTTACCCCCGATGCGTTGGAAACGCTTGGGATCCTTGAGAAAGTCGACGATCTCACTGACCTCTTCCTTTGCTTCGTCACAACCAGCAACATCGCGGAAAAGAATCTTCTCGCGGTCTCGGGTTAGCATCTTCGCTTTGCTTTTCCCGAAACTCATTGCTCCACGGCCTGCGTTGCGCAGCTGACGAATAAAGAGGAAATACAACAGACCGATGATCAGTAGAAATGGAACAATGTTCAGGATCAGGTCGGTCAGGAAAGTGCTGGCGGGTTCTTCGCGAAACGCTTTCCTAATCTCGGTATAGTCCGCTTCAGTCAGTCGACCTCTGGCCTCGAATCGATCCGCCTTCAGTGCAGTATCATCCTTAACCTCTTGCGCCGTCTTACCATCCGGAGCGATCTCACCGCTGATGATGTACCACTCTTGTCCACCGGTCGGATCGTTCTTGATCGTACCGCTGATAATGTCTCCCTTCTCAACTGCCTGAATCACCTCAGGAACGCTGAGCTTCTTCATAGAGACCCGTTGTTGGTCACTCAGAGCATAAAGGGCAAATATGGCCGCGATGATTCCGAGCCAGATCATTAAGACCTTCGGCTGGAAACGGTCGGGTTGAGGCGGGCGCTGTGGCGTCTTCCTGTCTTTTTCTTCTTTCATTAGCGGTGGGTGCGGCTTCGATTCGCGTAAACCACCAAAAATTCGTCAGCTCTGGAGGTAAGTCAAACTCAGAAGGCTCTCTTCTGCAGAAGTAACGCGAAACTCCTCCGCCGGGGGCAGTCCGGGAACCCAACAAATTTTGCCCCGCCAACAGATCACAGGCAAGGTCCGCCGCTGCTCCGGAGAGATTTTACGGTCGGTAAAACAGTCCTGCAATTTTTTCCGACCCGGTGCGCCCAATGGTTGAAATTTATCGCCCGGCTGCCATCTGCGAACTTCCAGAACTTCCGAAGCGTCTCCGGGGATCCGCAAAAATGCCGCAGTTTTCACGTCAACCTCACCGGCCTTGATCGCGGAAAACAAGTTCCTCTCTCCCGGAAGCACACGGCGGCAAAGCACTGACCGGTCGGGCAAATAGAGCTGAGTGCTCCCTCCCCATCGAATCGGCGCCCAATTGGGTTCCATTCCTTCGGCGGTTCCCACGACCATGGAGAGGAAATCCGACCCCAGCTCGATCCAACTGTTCTTTGCGACGCTCCATCGACCCAATTCCTCTTCCTCGATTGCATCCAGAACACGATCGACAACATCGGGGCCGGGGTTCTTGGAGTGCGCGAGGAGCCATCGTTCTAACAAAAACCGCCGGGGAGCCCTAGGGACCTCCCGTAATCGGCTTAGGGGAATCTGAGTCACCCCTATCCCATCCGGCATCAACGACGAGACTGTCGATTCGAGAAAGTCGGACACCTCTTCCTGTAGTCTTCGGGCACGACTGACCCCTGCGTAGAGATCTCGATCCACGGCATCTCTCCAAGCGGGCACTACGTGGGCCCGAATTCGATTCCTCAGGTAGACTCCGCTGCGATTCGATGGATCGGAAACGGCCTGAAGTCCCAAGTCCTCCAACCCTTGGCGGATGGAGGTCCCGGGTAGGTGCAACAGCGGACGAACCCTAGCGTGGGGCCACGGTCCATTGTGATAGGTTACCGGCCTGGGGGCTCCGAGCCCTTCGGGGCCAGATCCCCTGGCAATGCGGGCGAGAAAAGTCTCTGCGACATCATCCGCTTGATGCCCGAGGAGAATGGTATCAATCCCACCCGCCGACATTTCTTTCCCGAAGAACTCAAATCGCGCGGCACGGAGATCTGATTCCGAGAATTTCCTGCCCCCCGGACCCTGTCCACAAACGAAACGGTACCCCAACTCGGTCGCCACCTTCTCCGCATAAACTGCCTCCGCAGCATTCTCCTTGGGCCGAGTCCCGTGGTTGAAATGGAGAACCAGACTCTTTCGAGCGAGGGCAGAGAAATGGACTCGAAACCAGACGAGTAGAAACAACGAGTCGGGCCCGCCGGAAAATGCCAAGCACAGCCCGCGACCGCTACGATCGCCTTGAAACCCAGCGAGTATCTGACCGACCTCTGCCGGGCAAATATCGGAGGGAAACTCACTTCGAAACCTGTCCCAATCGATGTCCAATCCAAGTAATTTGATTGAAATGGCCTGCAGGGACAACGACAGATCGATTGGGCCGTCCAAAACCGATCAGGGGCACAACTCTCCGCGGCCCCGACTGATCACCGCAGGATCCTCCCGCCGCTCCGTACTTACTCTTTAGGAAAGCGTAGAAAAAACTCGGGATGCTCAAGAAACAGGTCTTCCTCAAAGTAATCGATCTGCTCAAACATGGCATGCTCCCCATAGAGCGATCGACCAGTATCCCAACAAAGCCATGCTCGGCGGGAATCGAAGCTGCGATAGTAGAGCTCTCCCAGGTCCTTCCACGCTCCTACGATTATCGGATTGAGCTCAAGGGCCTCCAGAAATAGGTCGATGGCCTCCTGCCGTTTACCCAGGGAGTCCAGTATATTCGCTTGGAAAATCAAAATCGACTCGTTCCCCTGTCGGACTCTGCCCTCCAAATCGGCGAGGACCTCAACCGACTTCTCGGCCGCTTCTTTACTCCGGGGATTGATCGACGCAAAAAGGAGCTGCACCTCCTCATCGCTTTGCATGGCCTCTTTGTATTCAAAAAACTCGGGTGGAAGTTGTTCACCCGTGGCGAGAATGTAGGCCATGAACAAGGACGCTGAATCCAGCAGTTGCCCGGCCTCCGCCTGCTCGACGGCACGGAGTTTCAAGGCAATGCAACCGTTCGCGAAATCCTCTTCGCTCATAGCGGAAGCACGCGCGGAAATTTGAAACAAGGGTTCCTCGGGTAGCGGTATGCGTTGAGAAAAATCGCGCTGGGGTATTCCCGCCACCTCTTTCCGGGAAACCAGGTGTAGAGTCACTTCCTCCTCCCCTAAATGATACTGATAGACAACGAGAGTTTCCGGGACTCGATTGGTCGTCGAAAGTTCCGACAAGATTTTCGGATGAATTCCAAATTCATACCGAAGAAAGAGGTTGTACCGCTCCTGGGTCTCCTCATCGATCACTTCCCCATCCAAACTGTAGCGCAGCAAAGGCTTTCCTTCATAACTGTACGTCACTTCGCCTGCTTCTTCATTGCGTTCAAGGTTCGGAGTCTCCCCCGAGTCCAAGGAAAAGAGATGCTCATTCAACACGGTCTCCATCGGGTTTTCCTCGATGCCCGCCTTCGAAAGAACTCCCCCGAGTTCGCTCCGGTTTCTAAACTCAATGACCCGGAAGCCGATGTCGGCATAGAGCGAATACACATCGTACTCCGTCTGCTGATCATTGGAGCGAAACACTTTCTTCTCCTTAAAATCCCGAACCAAGACCCCAGTCCCGGTCACTGTCTCAATTATTTCGTACCCGAGGTAGACCGTGATCCCATCCGTACTGACCTCAATGGATTCTTCCTCATCAGCCTCCACCGTTGTCCTTATCTCCGACTCAAATTCGAGAAAAGTTCCCCCATAAACAGTTGCAGCGGCGATCCAACCAAAAATCCAATAAGCTAAATATCTCATTTTACAGACCAACCCTATTGCTACTCCTTCCGAACACAATCCTTCGCACGTATCTCCGCGACATTTTCGAGCAACTACGATTATGGAACTACCTGCGGAAACGAGCTGAGCCACCTCTTCGTTCAGCTCCCAAATCCGCATCATGCAGGAGGTGACCTCAACAAATCATCCATTCTGACGAGTTCTGCACAATTTTGGCAGTTTAAGGGCATTGTTAGTATCGTTGTGATCTGGTAATTTACCTGTTTGCCAAAGTTTCTTTTGCCCAGTTTCCCAGAGAGAGGCGCCCGAGGGTTCGACCCCACTTATTGCCTCTATCCATCCCCTTTCATACTGCATTCCTTGTGATAGGATTGCGCTGTCACTTCTCTTCTCAATTCTCAGCCTTTTCAACCTCCCCCCTCAACTCAATCTATCATGATTCGAATCGGAATTCTCGGAACTGGCGGCATGGCTCTAGCCCATGCGCAAGCCTACCATGCTATCGAAAACTGCGAACTTGTTGCCGCATGCGATATCGACGCAAAACGCGTCAATGAATTCGCTCTTAAGCACAAGATTCCGGAGATTTATACCAGTGCCGCAGAGATGTACGAAAAGGCCAACATCGACGCGGTTGCGATCGTCACTCCGGACCCTTTTCACCACCCGCTGACCTTGGAAGCGATCGCCGCGGGTATGCACGTCTTGTGTGAGAAGCCGCTGGCGCTCAACAAGGCCGACGCCGAAGAGATGCGGGACGCAGCGAAAGCAGCTGGCATTATCAATATGGTCAATTTCACCTACCGCAACAGCTCGGCGATTCAGCGCGCATCCGAGCTCGTCGCGGCTGGAGAACTCGGCACGATTCGCCACGTCCACGCATTCTATCACCAAAGTTGGCTCGTACACGATTATTGGGGCGACTGGCGTTCATCGCCGACTTGGCTCTGGCGCTTGTCCAAATCGCACGGAAGTGCCGGCGTGATCAACGATGTCGGCATTCACATCCTCGATTTTGCCTCCATGCCTCTCGGCTCCTTGGCGTCTGTACACTGCCGCCTCAAGTGCTTTGAGAAGGACGAGGGTCCACAGATTGGTGAGTACAAGCTCGATGCCAACGACTCAGCAGTGATCACCGCCGAGTTCACCAGTGGCGCCCTCGGAACGATTCATACTACCCGTTGGGCCTATCCTCATCAAAATTCATTGCGCCTCGATCTCTACGGAGACAAGGCGTCGATCGAGATCGACTTGGATCAGTCGTTCACTGAACTGAAGATCAACCGCAAACTGGGACGCAAATCGATGGATTGGGAAACCCTTGATTGCGGCCAAACCCCAACCGTCTACGAGCGATTCATCCGCTCCATCGAAACCGGCGAGCAGGACCAACCGGATTTTGCCCGCGGTGCCGACATCCAATCGATTCTCGACGCCTGCCACGAATCGTCCAAAACCGACAAAACCATTCAAATCCATCCCCAATGATACACCCAGAACACGATATCCGCATCGGCACCCTAGCGGGCCAAGGCTCACGCACGCCGGAATATATTTCCCAAATCCTCCCCCACGGATTTGAGTCTTTTCAGATCAATTTCTGGCAGACGCTGGGAGATGTAGATCTTGAGAAACTCGCCCCTGAGATCGATACAGTTCTCAATGACAGCAACGCCGTCATTTCCTCGCTTGGAATCTTTGGAAATCCGCTCGAGACTGACGAGGACGCGGAATCGACCCGAAGGGGTTGGGAAGCCTGTATCGCCCACGCCCATCTATTCGGGACCGACTTGGTCTGCGGCTTTGCCGGACGTATCCGAAATGTCCCGGTACCCGAATCCATGGAACGGTATCGCGAGGTGTTTGAACCACTCGCCGAGCGTGCTGCGGCCAAGGGCGTGCGGATCGCTTTTGAAAATTGTCCCATGAACGGTAGCTGGGAACGGGGCGATTGGAACATCGCTTTCAACCCAATGGCTTGGGACATGATGTTCGACGCAGTCGATGCAGGGAACGTCGGACTTGAATGGGAGCCGTGCCACCAGATGTCACAGCTCATCGATCCAATACCTCAGTTGAAAAAGTACATGCCAAAAATTTTCCACGTCCACGGCAAGGACGCTACGATCCATCACGATGTATTGGCCGAATACGGCGCTTTCGGGCCCAAGCCGGTCGTCGAACACAGGCATCCCGGTTTTGGTGATAGCAATTGGACAAACATTATCAGCGAGCTGCGCCGTGGCGGTTACAAAGGAACCATTGATATCGAGGGGTGGCACGACCCAGTCTACCAACAGGAATTGGAAATGACCGGGCAGGTCCACGCGCTCCACTATCTGAAGGGGTGCCGCGGCAACTATGTCGCCAATCCCAAGGGCTTCTAATCCCAGATCAGTGCTTACGCCTGCTCAGAGGCGGGCGGGTTGGCCAGCACTCCTTCAATTCTCTCCCAGAGCAGGAATTCCTTTGGGGGGAATCGCGGGAACCAGACAGAACTGCGGACTGGGTCCGACCCGGTACTCAGTTCAGGCCGAGGGGCTACCTGTTTCATCCTTTCGAAATCAGATAGGCTCCAGCACCGATCATGCAGCATCCAGCGGCGGATCGCGCCACGCGTTGCCGCTGACCACTTTGCAGCCGTCGAACGATCCTTCGGGCTGCATACGCATAGGCAATTTTCACACTCCCAACGGATAAAACCGTCACAATTGTGATCTCTAAAAGGATCCAGTTATCAAGATGCGCCGTGTCGACAAAGAGCGGGAACACACTCGCGTAGAACAAGATCGCCTTAAGGTCTCCCAGCGTAATCACTACCCCCGATGCGAAACTCTCCACCAACGACAGGTGAGATGAATCCGGGCGATGAAGGTCTACCGTACTCTTAGAGCGAAGGAGCTTGATTCCAGCGATTAGAAGATAGCCCCCGCCGACATACTTAACCAAGGCAAACATCGCCCCCATCGACTCTGCAAGAACGCTGACACCGAGGACGGCCAGGGCAACGAGGATGAGATCCCCGACGACGATACCGCAAGCAACCGCGACTCCATCTGTGATTCCACGCGTAGCGGAGCGCGCCACAATCAAGGCAACACTCGCACTGGGAATGGCCGCCAGCAAGACCATCATCGCAATAAGTGATAGCAATGAGAATATAGTCATTTCCAGTAGTGAAACATAAATACGGTAGAACAATAGTCGAGCTTCGAGCGCGGGAGGGCAACTAGCGCGCATACCGGAATTCCGAAGAACCCCGTTCAAAGATAGCCACAGCCCTCAGTGATTCGCGGAAGCTACTGATGCTTCCTCGCACAATGTCCCTTCGTGCGACATGGAGCCAGCTCCTCCCTCCGGTCCTCTACGTGCCTAATCCTCGACAGTCTGGTATCCCCCTTGCCACCGGTCGAAAGGAGCGGTGGCCGGGACTTCCCGGTACCGACCTCTCAATGACCCAAGTTATCCGCCACGTAAGCGTCTCGCTCGCCCATGGGAAGATCCTCACCGATGGTTGAATCATGCCGGGTCTGCATCTCCATCTCACCGTTGATCACGCCGCCCAGCAACACAATGAAGGCGGTAAGGTGAAACCAGAGAATTAAGATAATGACTGCGGCCAGAGAACCATAGGTATTTGCATAGTTTCCAAAGTTTTGGACGAAAAACGAAAACGCCACAGAACCCACAATCCAAAGCACACTCGCCGCCATTGCTCCGGGAGTTATCCATTTCCACTCGGCACTCCGGCGACAGGGAGCCCACCGATACAGAATTCCGAGTACGCTAATCACCAGGCAAAAGAGGATCGGCCACTTCACCAGTTGAATCACGACCACAACGAACCCACCAAGCCCGATCATCTGCAAAAAAATCGGAAGCGCTACGATCAAACCCACAGCCAACACAATCAACAGGAGGATTACTGCAGTCAGGCACATCGCGACCAGATTGTTCTTAATTATCCCGCGCTCCTCTTTCTCTTCATACACCACATTCAACGACTGCATCATCCCCTTTACACCTCGAGCCGAGCTCCAAATAGCAATCCCGATACCGAGAATAGCGCCCCACCCCAACGCCTCAAGGGAATGCCCCGCCAAACGCTCCATCTCATTCCCAAGAAACTCCTGGGCGGAGTCTGGGAGCGCCGAGGCGAACTGGTCCACCTGCTGCTCCACTTGCGAGGGATCGGCGACCAAGCCATAAACCGAAAAGAGCGCGATGAACAAAGGGAAAAGGGCAAGAAACCAATAGAGGGCGACCCCTCCGGCGACAATCGGAAGGTTCTTCTTCCCGATGTTCCGGAAGACCCGTTTTCCAATATCAAGCCATCCTCTTAACGGGAGAGACCGGGGCGATTCCGCCTCCCTACCTCGCTTCGATGAATGCTCCTGTCGATCTTCGGGTTTACTCATGATTCCTGGCTATTCGAGTGATTGAAAGGGTGAAGCGTCGAGGATCGTTCGCATGCCAAACAAGCCTCCTCTGAGGTTCTATACTGTCTAGTCGCGCCCATCGTTGTAGTAGGATTACTAGGGCAATCCGCGGAAAAATTAAATCGTTATCGGCTGAAGAAAGTCTCGTTCAAAAGGATGATGGAACCACCCGCCCCCCCTAGTGAGAAGCGCCTTTCAATGCACAGCCAAAGCACCGGCGAGGGGCGGCAGCATTACGGCGAGATGG
>CEOD01013135.1_pt1 | contig 24504 bp, 22 predicted proteins | sample 530341 | NCBI WGS metagenome assembly CEOD01 (sample SAMEA2619950, study PRJEB7988) | marine metagenome | isolation source: saline water (ENVO:00002010), including | reverse complement strand
GGAAAGGCCGCGTCGCGAGACGCGGCCTTTCTTTTCCTCCGACTTCACACACTTCAACAAATCTTCCACCAAGAAGCGTGGTCAATTCGAGTGAATTTCACCGAATCCACGAAAAGCCATTGACATTCGGGTCTTCGGCCGTTTTCTTTCACCGTTTTTCCACAATGAAAACCACTTTAGCCAAACCTGCCGAAATCGAACGTAGCTGGTACCTGGTCGACGCGTCCGAAGAGACCCTCGGTCGTCTTGCAGTTCGCATCGCCAATGTTCTTCGCGGCCGCCACAAGCCTTCCTACACCCCTCACATTGATACCGGTGACTATGTCGTCGTGATCAATGCGGACAAGGTGCAGCTGACGGGTAAAAAGGAAGACCAGAAGCAGTACATGTTCTACACTGGCTACATGGGTAACGAGCACTACCGCAACGTTGCCGATTTCCGCGCCAAACGTCCTGAGTTCATCATCGAGAACGCTGTTAAAGGAATGCTTCCGAAAAACAAGCTCGCTCGTGAGATGATCAAAAAGATGAAAGTCTACGCCGGCGAGGAGCATCCTCACGAAGCGCAGCAGCCTAAACCATTCTCTTTCTAAGCCCAATTCCTTCGATCCATGAGTGAGACGACATTTACCGCGACCGGCCGTCGCAAACGTGCATCAGCCCGAGTCCGAATTATTCCCGGCACCGGAAAGATCACCGTCAACGGCAAAACCCACGAGGAATTCTTCCCGACCGAGCAAGCACAACGCGCAGTCATGGATCCCCTCACAACCGCTGAGAAGCAAGATAGCTTTGATGTGATCGCCCGCGTAGCTGGTGGAGGGATTACCGGTCAAGCCGGAGCCGTTTCACTGGGAATCGCCCGCGCACTTCAAAAATACGACGCAGAACTCCGCGCACCTTTGAAGAAGAACGGACTTCTCCGCCGCGACCCTCGCGAGAAGGAACGGAAGAAGACCGGTCAGCCCGGTGCTCGTAAGAAGTTCCAGTTCTCGAAGCGCTAATTTTATTCAAATCGGGATCCCAGTGGGCCCCTTGGTTTCGCAGAACGCGCGCAATGGGTTGACTGGACGAAGAAGTTCATATTTTTCGTCAAGACCCTTTCGAACACTGTGGAGCACGCTGTTAATCAGCGTGCTCTCGGTGTTTATACTGTCTGCATGTAGCTCCGGCAACAGGCGAGTCTTTGAAGAGACAGACGAACCGGAGTACATTCGCGGGAAGAAGTTTCTGCGTCAGGGAGAAGAGGAACAAGCGCTTTTGGCCTTTCTCCGCGTCATCGACATCCGGACGGACTCACCCGAATCCCACCTCGAGGCGGGCTTGATCTATCTGAACGAGATGAATCAGCCGATTTTGGCGATCTACCACTTCATGAAGTTTTTGGAGCTTCAACCAGATGCACTCCAGGCACCGGAAGTGGAAAGTCTGATCGATACCGCCAAGAAGGAATTTGCCCGGACCCTACCGGGGCGACCCTTCCAAAGTGGTGTTGAGCAGACCGATCTTCTTCAGGTCGTCGAACGACAACGTGAGGAAGCCAACCGACTCAAGGGGCGGATTAGCACACTGGAAAGAGAGAACCAAGAGCTCCGCCGGCGACTCGGCGAACTGTCGGCGCGAAACCAGTCAACCAACCCAGCTCAGAGTTCTGGTGGGACCGCAAACGAACAAGCTGTGTACGTAGTCCAACCGGGAGACACCCTCTCCTCGATCGCCCGAAAGGTGCTTGGCAGCAGTGCCCGCTGGGAGGATATCTTCCAATCGAACCGCGACCTTCTTCGCAGTCCGAACGATCTTCGTGTGGGCCAGGAGCTGAGAATCCCCTCAGAATGAAGATTCAATGCTGCAATCTGGAAAACTTTCGCAACATCGAAAGCGCCCGGTTGCGATTTGAAAGTGATCGAATTTTCTTCGTGGGCCTCAACGGACAGGGAAAATCGAACCTACTGGAGGGCCTTGGATTGCTTCACGCCCTGCGATCTTTTCGCACCTCGGATTTGCGGCACATGATCCGCCGAAACTCCACTTCCACGCGACTCTTTTTCGAGATTGAAACCGCGCGAAGCACCCACGAAACCGCGCTAATCCAGATGAAGCGGGCCGGGGGAAGAGAAGTTGACCTGAACGGGTCTCGCTGCGCCTCGCTCGGCGAATTTCTTTCGCTGTTCCCGGCCGTCGTTCTCGCAACAGACGACGTCCAGATCATCCGAGGGTCGCCCAGCCTGCGCCGGCGCCTCATGGACCTGCACTTCGCCACCTCCCGCAAAGGATACTACGATCATCTCCGAACATTCACTCGCGGGATCGCCGCCCGAAATCGGCTTTTAAAAACAGGAGGGTCCACTCAGCAGATCCAATCCCACGACCAGCCCCTAGCAGAATCCGCCGCGCAACTGCACCAGCACCGAATCGAGGGAACCGCGACCCTCGCCCCCCTCTTCAGTGAGATCTTTGAAAAGATTTCCGGTGGCAAGGATGGTCCGGGGCTCAAGTTGCGCAGCTCTTTCCGAGAAGATACGGCCGAAGAGCTCCGGCTGAGCTGGAAATCCAACCTGGAACGGGACCGGCAGATGGGATCGACCCAAACGGGACCACACCGCGACGATTGGATATTTTCTACCGACACCGGAAGCGCTCGCGACTTTGCTTCCGATGGGCAGCAGCGAAATCTGGCGATCGCGTTGAAGATCGCCCTGTTTCACGACCTCTCTCGCCATCTCAATGAGATGCCGGTCCTTCTGGCAGACGATATTCTTGGCGAGCTCGATTCCTACCGGCGCAGGGCATTCTGGGAGAGCCTCCCCGAACACTGCCAAGTGTTTTCCACCGGCACCGAGTTCGAGCCCGACAAGCATCCGGGATCGTGGGAGGTCTACACGGTGGACAATGGGACGTTCACCCGAAGCCTCTAACTGAGGTTCTCCTTTGATTTAAGCACAAAAGGCTGCTCTCATCGGCTGAGTGAAAGAGCTCTACGTAATTCGCCACGCAAAATCGGGCTGGGACCATCCTCATTTAAATGACTTTGATCGCCAACTGGAAGACCGGGGACTGCGCGACGCGCCGAAGGTAGCAAAATCATTGTCGCTCGAGTGGCCGGCCCCCGAAATGTTGCTGGTCAGTCCAGCAGTTCGCACCTATCAGACCTCCCAATTCTTTCGCCTCGAATGGGGACTTCCATGGGAGCGTTTCTTTCTATGCCCTGAGATCTATGAAGCGAATACCTCTACCCTCCTCGAGATCGTAAACAAGGCGGCTTCCAAGGCCTCTCGAATCGCTCTAGTGGGTCACAACTTCGGGGTGAGTGATCTAGTGAATCATCTATGCGGATCCAACATCGAACTGAAGACCGCCTGTGCCGCACGAATCCAGACGGAGGGAGACCAATTTCTAAACGGCTGCGCAACATTAGCTGAGTACCGCAGTCCCAAACTCCTTTGATCGAAGCAGTCGCCGATCAATGAAATCCTCTGATCGACTATCCGCGCCCTAAAAACGCCGGCGCCACTTGGCAGAGTGCGCCACTGTTAGCTGATATTTCCGTTCCGTCTCGCGGATCAGAAATGGCATCGATCTTTCATCCAATAGTTCAAAATCCGGATCGAGAATCTTCTTCAGCACGTCAGCCGATTCCGCACCGTCAGCCTGTCCACCGATCCATTCAGAAGGGTCAGTGTGTTCCTGCATCCAGGTAAACGGTGAATTGAGGACCAGGAGACCTCCCGGCTTCACGAGCCTTGGCAGCTGAGCCAGAAACCGCCTTGGATGATGCAAACGACAGAGCAGGTTTGCCCCGAGAACCCAGTCAAACTCTCCCAGGTTTTCATCGATCTGGTGAGCATCGCCCACCTGAAAACTCAGACGGGAAACATCTACACCCTCCGGTGCTTCCGCAGTGAACTCACGGGTTCGCTCGCCCTGCATCGGCAACTGATAATGCAACCTCCCCCCACTCTTCAACCGATTCGCGGTTGCGATAAACTTCTCAGAGTAATCGATACCCACGACCTCTTCACAGAATCGAGCCATCTCGAACGAGGAACGTCCGACCGCACAACCCACCTCGAGCCCGCGCGCGACCTTTTCGCGCGGAAACCTCTCCGCAATCAAACGCTCCGCATACGAAGTCGCCGTGCGCAGTGATGCTTCCCAAGGGAAGACCTCCATCGGATTCCCGTAGTGGAAGTGCAAATACTCCGCTGTGAGGCGGTCCGATTCATAGTCGACCGCATTTCCGGAACTCATCTGAACCCCTCCTCAAATTGAGCTCACTTCTTCGCCCAACAGCTCCAAGATATAGGGAGCAGGGGTGTAATTCTCAAGAATCACAGTTTCGACGCCGTCTCGATACATCCGCACCTGTTTCAATTTGATCTCCGGGGTTTTGTGCGGTGCATACAATACATCGTCATGCGAGGCGTTCTCACGATGCTTGAAAAGGTCGGGAGTCAAATGCCCCCCCAGATGGTCATCCCGACCTGTCGCGATATGACAGGTCCCCAAAATCTTTTCGTCCTGGATGTCGCGTCCCGAAAACGGAAGCCTCTGCGTACCGAAACCCAGCTCTCCCAGTGCCCCGGTCATGGGATCATCTGCAAGTTTGGCGTTGTGCTCCTCGATCAAAGAATAGTCGCCGTAGAGCAAACGGGATTTTACAATCTTGCCGTCTTCGACAGTCAAAAGACCCAAGGTCTCATCCTCATACTTAAACGGAAACTTTCCGCTGGCAGACCGTGGAACGAAATAGACCTCCCCGGCCGGCAGATTAGCCACATCGGGCTTACCCCGAGGGCATAGACCATGGCTTTTCTGCGCTTCCTGCTGGTCAGTGTTGAGCGTCAAGGTGGTCACCTGGTTCTCCACCTCGAAATCAATTTCAAAACGATCTGCTCGGGTAAGACCCATACGCATTTTTTCTGCGTCTTCACTCACCTGATTGTAATCAACCGCCAAGCCGGTTTCGACGATTATCTGGTTGAGCCCGTGTAGCGTAGCCCCTCGAAATCCAAAAATCTTGGCCTGCGCCGTCAATGGCGCGGTCGCCGAGAAAGTGGATACGGTTAAAATGATCTGGTAGTTGGGGTAGATATCCTTCTCGAGACTCAAATGGTTTCCAGCAGGGTCATAGCAATCATCCTCCATGTCGAGGTTGCTCCCGCCCGACTCCTTATAGGCGAAAATATCGCCACCAGTATAGTTTAGAGCCTCCAGATCACCGTTCTGAAACCCTTTGTAAAAGACCTCGTATCCGTAGTTCTGAATCGAGAGCGATTCATCTGACAAAAAACGAAACTCCTCGATCTCTTTCGGGTCGGGCAAATCAATCAGAATGCATAGCTTTTCGCCCTGCCCCTCCCCAAAACAGGTGGTCATCAAGCGCTGAAGAGAAAAGGGAGGAAACTTCTCGTTATTGTACATAATTGATCAAAAAAGAAGCTTCCAACCTCTGATATGTCAAGGGGTCCGCGGAAAAAGATCCTTCGCATTTACTCATTGTCATCAGCCTCAAGCACCCTAAAGTAGTTAAATCGTGGAGAGCTTGCTTCGCATTTTACTCGTTGAAGACGACCCCCTAGCCGCCAAGTTGGTGCGACTCATATTGAGCAAAGGAAAGGGTCTCGAAACTGACACCACTCACGTCACCACCATTGGTTCGGCCAAGGAAGCCCTGGCTGAGCACGGGTATGACGTCATACTGCTCGATCTAAATCTTCCCGACAGCAATACGGAAGAAACCCTCGAGCATTGCAAAAAGATCGCCGAGAATAACCCCGTGATCGTGCTGACCGGGAACGACAGCGAGGAGATTGGAGTCAAGGCGGTTCAGCTCGGTGCCCAAGACTATCTGGTCAAAGGAGAATACAATGACCGGATCCTGCTCCGAGCCCTTCGATACGCACGGGAGCGCCACCGCATGTGGTCCACTCTCCGACGCCTTTCGGTGATCGATGAGCTTTCCGGCCTGTACAATCGGCGCGGATTTTTCGCTGTTGTGGAGCAACAATTCAAAGAGGTCATGGCGACCCCGTCGGGATCCGTCCTCCTGTTCTTTTTTGATCTGGATAAATTTAAGCAGGTCAATGACACCTTTGGTCACGATCGAGGGGATGACGCATTGCGATCGTTTTCCGACATTTTGAAATCGACCTTCGCCCGCGACGACTCGGTAGCTCGGGTGGGCGGCGACGAATTTGTGGCCTTTATCGGGAACCTTGATGGAAGAAACCCTGACGACGTAATTCGTTCTTTCGAGGGAGCACTGGAACGGTTTAACGCCGAGAAGAAACTCCCCTTTCCAATCCTCTCGAGCTACGGCTATCGACTAGTCACCGCCGAGGAAAAGACCACTCTTGACCAGGCTTTGGGCGATGCAGACTCAAGCCTCTACGAGCAAAAACGTTCGAAAAACGTCTCCCGGGAACAGACCTCGAGTCCGCTCTGATGGAACCTTTTGTCAACGAGCAACCCCACCCCGTAGAAATCGCGTTTGCCGAGGCAGATCCTGATCCATTTCGAAACCTGGAGCGAATCACTCTCACCCGACTCAGATATACGGTCTGCTACCAGACGACCGGTCTCAGCAAGCACCTAGAGAATACCGCCCGTTTCGCACTCAAGCTGGCCACTCATCTCAATTTTAGTCCGAGAGAGCAGGAAACCATTTGGTTCGCGGCCTCGGTTCACGATATTGGAAAGATTGGAATCAGCCCGATCATCCTTCAGAAAGAAGGCAGCCTCACTGATCAAGAATTTTCCGAGATCCAAAGCCACACGATTAATGGTCACAAGATCCTCGACGGAATCGAAGGCTCGATTTACCCCACGTGCGCTGACGTCGCCCTATCTCATCACGAACGTTGGGATGGCGGTGGTTATCCAAACGGAATCAAAGGAGAAGAGATATCCCTCGCGGCGCGCATCGTCTCCATTGCCGACGTGTACGACTGTATCACTCTAGGACGGCCCTACCGCCCCTCCCAAAGCCATGAAATCGCTGCGGCGGAACTCCGGAAATGCGCCGGAGACCAATTCGATCCGGATTTGATCGAACCGTTTCTGACCGCAGTACAACCCTAGTAAGGGAGGTTGACCTTTCCCAGCGGATGGGGCGGGATTTTCATTCTATGGAATTGCCGATCGACCAGCATCGCGAAGAAATCCAAGAAGCCCTCAGGAAACCCGGCCTCACGATTTTGCTCGCACCCCCCGGGACAGGGAAATCCACTCGGGTCCCCTGTTTTCTCGCTGGTCCGGACAGCAAGGTCATCTGCGTCGAACCTCGGCGTATTGCCGCCCGTTCCCTTGCCCAACGGGTCGCGAAGGAGCATGGTGAATCAGCGGGAGGCTACATCGGCTATCGCGTTCGATTCGACAGAAAGGTGTCACAAGAAACCCGAATCGAGTACGTCTCGCGAGGCGTATTCCTACGACAACTGCTCACAGATCCCGCTTCCCTTCGCAACTACTCGGCGATCCTTCTCGACGAATTTCATGAACGGCAACTCGAGACCGACTGGATATTCGGAGACCTTCTGGCCCGGCGCGAAGAACTTTCCCATCTGAGCATTGGAATCCTTTCGGCCACCCTCAATCCCGATCCGATTCGGAAGCTTTGGCCGGATTCCCGCACGATAGAGGTAGAGTCGCCACTGCATCCCGTCGAGATTCGTCACATGGCGAAACCCAGCCTGTTCGAACCCCGCACTGTTGTTGAAAGAACAGTCCAAGCGGTTCTCGGGCTAGCAAGCGAAGGCGTTCCCTCCGATTATTTGGTCTTTTTACCGGGCTACCGAGAGATTCACCAGACGATCCGCTTCCTGAGCGACCATCCTCAGATGAGAGGTTGGGAGATTCTGCCCCTGTCGGGCGAACAATCTCCGGAAGAACAAGACCGAGCGATTCGGGCAGGGAATCGTCCCAGGGTCATTGTCGCCACCAATCTCGCCGAGAGCAGCTTGACGGTCGAGGGGATCCGAGCGGTGATCGACAGTGGCTTGGCACGGAGAATGGATCACGACCCATCGCGCGGCATCAACGCGCTGCGGACCGTTCGTATTTCCTTGTTTTCGGCCCGACAACGAACCGGAAGAGCCGGGCGAATCAACTCAGGCATGTGTATTCGCCTCTGGAGCGAGCGGGAGGAACGAAGCCTCTTATTGGAGGAGCCTCCAGAGTGCCAACGACTCGAACTCTCGGATTGGCTCCTGCAGATTCTTTCCCGAGACCAGATCTCCCCCGAAGACTTTCCGTGGATCGACGCCCCGCCGGCCGAAAATCTCACCCACGCTTGGACGCTTCTCGAAGAACTGGGAGCTGCCAAACAAGGAGCGCTGACCGAGAAAGGCTTCGAGCTAGCAAAATTCCCGCTTCACCCGCGCATGGCCGCAGTGATCCTCGAGGGCATCCGCCGCGGCGTCGCCCCGGCCGCAGCACGCCTCGCGGCTCTCATCGAAGAAGAAAGGCTGTTACTACCGGGAACAGCCGCCGAAAATCGCTATTCGGAGCGCCACGACCAAGCGGATTTTGCGGCCGAACTACGACTACTCGAAGCCATTGAATCGGGAATCGGCCCGGCTCCCGGCGAAGGGGCAAGGCTCGGTGCGGCCCGGCAGGTTCTCCAACAGACCCAGCGACTCTGTCGGGACCTCCCCCCGAACTCAGCAGTACCCGAGGAAGCAGACGAACGCCTCCGCCAATGCTGCCTCGCAGGCTATCCCGACCGCGTAGCCCACAGACTCGATCGAGGCACCACGACCTATCTCTGTCGCGATGGTTCATCCGCCCGGCTCGATCGACGTACCCGTGTGACCGGAGGGGAGTGGCTACTCGCACTCGACAAGAAAGAGATGATGGTACAGGGCACTCGCACTGCGATCCTCTGCTCTCCGATCAACATCGAGCGAGAATGGATTTCCGAGTCTCTGGGAGATTCCCTCCAGCGCTCCACTGGGGTATTCGAGGACCCCACCGGACGACTTCTTCGCCAGGAAATTGTATCTCTCGGCAAGATTGAGCTCTCCCGAAACACTCTCGGCGAGGCGAACGATTCAGACCGAGCCAGCTATTTCGCCAGCAGGGCCCTCGCGGGGGAGATCCCTCTACGCAAGTGGAACGCCACGGCCGATCATTGGGTTCAACGGATCGACTGCCTTCGCGTTCACTTTCCGGAGTTCGACATTCCTCAGTTTGATGAAGAAGCCAAACGAACTGTCCTCGAAATGATCGCCCTCGAGACCAACACCGTAAAGGAGTTTCGCAACGCCGAGATTTTTCCAACTCTCCGGGAATGGCTCAGTCCCGAACACCGGGCAATGATGGAACAGATGCTTCCAGAACACTTTCCAATCCCCAATCGGAAGAAGCCGCTAGCCATCGACTACAGCGCCCCGGAAAGTCCTCGGATTTCTCTCCGCATTCAGGAAGCCATACCACTGAAAGCTCACCCAACTATCGCCGACGGGCGCTGCCGTCTCACGGTGGAACTTCTCGCACCCAACTATCGACCCGTCCAGGTCACTCAGGATTTAGAAGCCTTCTGGACCACGAGTTATCCCGCCATCCGGAAGGATCTTCGCGGCCGCTACCCGAAGCACAATTGGCCTGAATAGACAGTCATACGGAAACGGGAACAAAGAGCACTACGGCTGCTTCTGCCTCTTTTTCAGATCCTTCCATCGTTCCAATCGCTCACGGATCGCCTTTTCCGCACCATCTCCCCCCGGTTGATAGAACCGCTTGGGGTCGATCATGTACTCCTGGCCGCTCACGGCTTCCGGATAGTCGTGGCTGTATCGATACCCTTCCCCGTGCCCCATCTCTTTCGAAACTTTCGCGTGCGAGTCTCTCAACCATAACGGGACACTCTGCAATCCATTCCTACGGATCTCACTCTTCGCCGCAGCGATTCCCATGCAGGCCGAATTACTCTTCGGTGCTGTTGCCAGAAAAACAGTTGCATGCGCCAAATTCAACTCGCACTCCGGCAGGCCGATCACTTCACAGGCTTGATAGGCTGCCATCGCGAGCGGAAGGGCCCGTGAATCAGCCAATCCCACGTCCTCCGACGCCTGAATCACCAATCGCCGGCCGATGAATCGGGGATCCTCGCCACCGACCAACATTTTCGCCAACCAGTAGAGAGCGGCATCGGGATCTCCCCCTCGCATCGATTTGATGTAGGCCGAGATGGTGTCATAGTGCTCGTCTTCTCCGGCGTCATAGCGAATCTGTCGCTCCTCTAGGAACCGCTCCAGCTCGGGCAGACCCGCGACTCCTCCGATCGGCTGCCCGAGAATCAGCGTTTCAAGAGAGCTGAGTCCCCGCCGCAAATCACCGTCCGCTATTCTGGACAATCCCCGCAGCACCTCATCCTCGACTGTGACCCGTGCCGCCTGGAGTTGTGCATCCTCAGACAACGCCTGCCTCAACACTTTTTCCAACTCCTCGGCCCCTACGGGCTGCAACCGGAAAAGCTGGCTACGACTCAGCAGCGCAGGGATCACATAGAATCCCGGGTTATAAGTGGTCGCCCCAATCAATCGCACCCATCCCTCTTCAACATCCGGGAGAAGAAGATCTTGCTGGGCCTTGTTAAAACGGTGCAGCTCATCGATGAAGAGAATGGTCTTCCCCTCACGGTCTGCCCGCGCCGATGCCAAGTGCTGCCGCAGTTCCGCCACATTCGAAGACACCGCATTCACACGAATCATCCGACAGCCCGTCTCACGCGCAATCACCTCTGCCAAAGTCGTTTTCCCGCAGCCCGGAGGGCCATAGAGCAACAAACTCCCGAAAAGATTCTCCCGCACCAATCGCGGTAGCAGAGCCCCCTCCCCCAGAAGATGCTCCTGCCCCACAACCCCTTCCAAAGATACCGGGCGCATCCGGGCCGCCAACGGCCGATGCACAGGCTCCCGTGGCTCCTCTGAAAAAAGATCCACCTGCCCACTCACCGAAGTGCTCCTCCCAACTGTCCTCTCCAACACTCGTCCATTCCCAAAAATCTATTCCGCCTCTGCCCACGAAGCCAACTCCTTCCACAAGAACTTGCGTCAATTATAATTAACCTGGTTACTTTTATTTAACAAAATCGAGATGGGGCGCATAAGCCCTTGATCAAATGAAGCCTCATCACAAGATCGGAGCCACCGATATCCGAGCATTATTTACATTCCGAAAGTGCCTCAAAAACGACCAGAGGGATTTGAATCCCAACGATCACCACTTTTTCTGTTCGTTCTTCCTTTCGCACTCGGAATCCTTGCGAGCCAGATACTTCCGCTCACAGGCACGGTCGTCGCCACTTTGGTTGGGGCGTTGGTCCTGCTGCTATTGATCGCGTTTCCAACCCCAAGAGATTTCCGTCCATGGCACGTCGCCTTTCTAGTAACCGTGACCTGCCTGGGAGGGATCTACGGCGCACGGTTAATACCGCCCGCAGGCTCGATCGTGCAGGTCCATCCCAAGGCCGTCCGGGAAGAGAGCATCCAGATCGATCCGGTTCAAACATTTGTGTCCCCGCCCTATTCCGAGGATCAGGTAGGATTGGCGACAGCGAGAAACCAAGAAGGTTTAGTCTATTATCAGGCTCCGCGTGGGAGCGAAACGCATGCCCTTCCCTCTGGGTTTTGGATCGAACTGTTCGGAGTAATTCAACCCGTGGAGGAGTTCGTGACCGACCCGGGCTTTCTGCAATACTTGATCAACCGCGGGGCGACGGTCGGGATCGACTCCCTTCGACCGGGCCGGATTTTGACCGTGGACAGCATTCCGCGCGCTACATTCTCCCTCCTACTGCAGAAGAGCAAAACGGCGCTTTCGACAGGTTCGTCGCCACTCGAGTCTTCGACCCGGGTCTACCAGGCGCTCGTTCTCGGTCAACGAACTGGCTTGAGCGCTGCCCAGAAGAAAGCCTTCCGCGACACCGGTACAGCCCACCTGTTCGCGATATCGGGTCTCCACGTCGGTTTGGTCGGCACCCTGCTGTTCTTCCTCTTCGGGCGCATCCGGGTTCGGCAAGCCATTCAGGTGATTTGCACCCTCTCGGTCCTCCTATTCTACGTACTGCTGACGGGCTCGACCCCTTCGGCTGTGCGAGCATTCCTGATGATTGCCTTTTTCGTCGGAGCGAAGGCTTTCGATCGAGCCTACTGCCCCACCTCCGCACTGGCGGCTTCGGCACTATTCGTACTTTTGCTGGACCCCGCGCAGATCACCACTCTTGGATTCCAACTGTCCTATATCGTTGTCCTCTCCATTCTGGTCTTTGGCGTACCTCTTTCGAAAACATTTCTCGATGCAACTGATCCGGAATACTGGCTGCCCGGCCAATCCGGATCGCTCTTCCACCGTACCCGCAAATGGGTTTTCGCTAGCCTATCCATCAGCCTGGCCGCATTTCTCGGCAGTTCGGTACTCATCGTCGAACATTTTCAAATTCTACCTCTCTCCTCGATTCTGCTCAACCTGGTCCTCATTGTTCCGGCCACGGGAGTTCTCTACCTGGGCTTTCTATCACTCTTCTTCGGTCTTCTCGGAATGCCCTGGCTTTCCGCACCACTCAATGCCTTGGCCCGACTCGTCATCGATGGGATGACGGCGATGGTCTCGACCACTGCCGAGGTCCCCTACTCCTCGATCCCCCTCACTTTCTCCCATTCGTGGGTGGGACCTCTCGGAATCTTCCTTTTCCTCTGCACCGCATTCTGGACTGCAAACCGCCCTTCTTTCAGGATTCGGTACCTACTTCTTCCCGCCACTAGTTTAGTGCTGACCATCCTCTTGGGAACGATTCCTCAAATGTGACCTACGCCCTCCGAATCATTTCCCCGATCGTTCCCCGAAAAGCGTTGACCTACTCACTCACGACTCGCGAAATTGTGGCATGCGTGCGCTTGCTTTTCTCCTTTTCTCCACTCTCCTTGGCAGCCTGTTATCGGCGCAGTCCTCCGCGAATCTGGGGGAGATTGTCCGGCCCGGCGAGAAAAAGGAATTGTCGATCGCGATCCAGGCCAGCGACCCCATGGTTGACGCCCTTGCCAAGAGAGCGTTCACCCTCCATGGCGCTTTCCGCGTGGTAAGCGGCCCTGCAGATGTCACCCTCCAATTGCGCACCTCTGGGAGCGACACGATTCTCTTCGGTGCGAAAACCGGACGGGCCAGCTTCAATGGCACCGTAACCGGAAGCGACAAGCTGGAAGCGACTGCGATGGCTTGCGACGATGTGGTCGAACGATTGCTGGGAATTCCTGGCTTCTTTGCGGGAAAGCTCGCGATCGTTGGCGAACGGAGCGGGAAAAAGGTGATTTTCGTCGGTGATTTGTTTTTCCAAAAGATGCGCCCCCTCACTCCGCCCAAGGCCGACTCGCTGAGTCCCAAACTCTCACCTGACGGCACGAAGTTGCTCTACACGACCTACGCCCCTACCGGGTTTCCAGATATCTACGAGATCACGCTCGCCTCAGGGCGTGCCACCCCTTTCGCCACCTACAAGGGGACCAATACTGGCGCCACCTACAGCCCGGACGGCTCTCGCGTTGCCATGATTCTCTCTTCCAGCGGTAACGCTGAACTATACGTCTCGAGAGGGAACGGCAGCTCGCCCAAGCGTTTGACCAACAACCGAAGTCTTGAAGCCGGTCCGACCTGGTCCCCCGACGGCCGCAACATTGTCCTCACCTCTGACCAGCGGGGAAAGCCGCAGCTTTACGGGATCCCAGCGAGCGGTGGCAGCATGAAACGCCTGCCCACGAATATCAGCGGATATTGCTCGGAGCCGGCATGGAATCCTCGCAACCCGCAACTCATCGCCTTTACCGCGGCCACTTCGGGAGGCTTCCAACTTGCGCTCTACAACACCGCAACAGGTAAAAGCAAATGGCTCACCTCGGCGGTGGGAGACGCGATCGAACCCGCTTGGCTAAATGACGGGCGCCACCTTCTCTTCACCTCGCGGAAGAACGGAATTACACGGGTAGAGATATTTGACACCGAAACTCGGCGAACCTCCCCATTGCACTCCCAACGGTTCGGCAACTCTTCGCAGGCGAACTTTGTAATGCCGCGCTAACTGGGGCACGGAACCCCGAGCCGATTTGGCTAGCTGCTCAACGTCCCCTTAGTCGACGCAACTGTACCCTTTCGCCGGGGATCAAGCTGCGTCGCCTCATCCAGCGCACGCGCGGTTCCCTTGAACGCGGCCTCCGCCAAGTGATGGGGCTCCTGACCGGCTTCGCGTCGAATATGCAAGTTGATCCGGGCCTGATTGACAAACCCTTGGAAGAACTCCCGAAATAAACCTACGTTAAAATCTCTGACGAATCCTGGTGAGGTCGGCAGATCATATTCCAGCCAAGGTCGATTGCTAACATCGAGGGCCACCCGCACAAGCGATTCGTCCATCGGAAGATAGAAAAAACCATAGCGGCGAATTCCCGCCTTATCCCCGACCGCTTCGTGGAAACAATCACCGAGAACAATGCCCAGATCTTCCACCAGATGGTGATAGTCGACTTCAATGTCTCCCGTCGCCTCGATTTTTAAATCAAAAAGACCATGTACCGCGAATAGCGTCAGCATGTGGTCGAAAAATGCAACCCCGGTCGAGATCTCGGCTTTACCGGATCCGTCCAAGTTCCACTCAACCGAAATTTGCGTTTCTGCAGTCTGGCGACTGCGTTTTGCTATTCGTTGCTCAGCCATCGTGTAATTGTATCCCAAAGGACTAACATTTGATCTTCGTCGCCGATACTGATTCTCAGAAAATCACGAGTCAAGGCATGGCTTGCAAAGTAACGGACGAGCACCCGGTTCTCCTTCAGGTGCTTGAAGAGAGATTCAGCCACTTCCGGACCGAACTCCCCCTCATTGTTCTGCGGACGAACAAACAGAAAATTCGCCTGAGACGGATAGACGTCCCACCCGAGATTCTCAAATTCGTTCCGATAGAAATCCCGAACATAGCAAGTCTTCCCGATCGTCGCCTCGTAGTAGCCCCAATCATCCAACGCCGCAATCCCAGCCGCTTGCGCGACCCGATCCAAATTATAGGAATCCCGAATGCGGTCCAACAGCCCTATGACCTCCGGTGAACTCACACCGTACCCGATCCGCAATCCAGCAAGTCCAAAAGATTTTGAAAAGGTCCTCGTCACAACCAGCCGGGGAAACCTCTTCAACAGCGAAATCACACTCTCTCCGGCGAAATCACCATAGGCCTCGTCAACCACCAGGATCCCCTGAAACCGCTCCGCCAACTCCTCGATTTCCGCCCGCGGAAAAACGACTCCGGAGGGTGCATGAGGACAGGTTAGGAAAAATAAGTTGAACCCACCAGCAACAATCTGATCTACCGGCAGCCGAAAAGGCTGTTCGAAGGGAACACTTTTCCAGTTCGACCCATTGCAAGCAGCCAGTACTGGATAAAGAGAGTAACTAGGCTCCATCGCCCCAACCGTGCGATCGGCATCACTGAAGACCCGAATCAGGAGGTTCAGCACATCGTCAGAGCCATTGCCAGCGATCACCTGCTCGGCGGACAGCCCCCAGTGCTTCGCAATTCTTTCCCGCAAACGGCGCGCCGGCGGGTCAGGATACAGAGCGACTCGATCGAGCTCAGCCTGGGCCGCATCGATGACCATCGGACTCGCGGGATACGGGCTCTCATTCGTGTTCAGCTTCACCCAACCGGCCTCATTGATCTGTGCGCCGGGTACGTAAGGGGCTACTTCCAGAACCTTTGGGGACGCCAATGAAGAAATTTCTTCTCCTACACTCATGATCCCGAATTCCCTCCCTTTTCGATCCGGCAACGCAGCGAAGCCACGTGAATCGGCAATGATTCCATATCACCAAAAGCTTGGACCGTCTCCATCACCGCTCGGTTGGCGCGCGTAGTTGAACGCACAAAACTGGAGCGTCTCATGAAATCGATCGATTGAAGACCGCCAGAAAATCGCCCAGTCCCATCCGTGGGCAAGGTATGACTCGGCCCCGCGACAAAATCTCCCAAAACAGTCGGGGTGTGATAGCCCTGCAAGATGGCCCCTGCCGTCGTGATGTCGCGACTCAAACCGGCGATCTTATCTGCGGACACCTGGAGCTCCAAGTGTTCAGGAGCGGCCGCGTTCGCAAATGCAACGGCATCCGCCAAACTGGGGTAGACGCCGATCAGAAAGCGAGATGCCAGGATCTCTTCGATCGTCCCCGTGTTCTCTAATTGAGCCAATTGCGATTTCAACTCGGTGCGAATCCGGTTCCAGAACTCGCGGCTCGGCACCGCTAAATAGATCTTTTCCTTACCGGTTCCGTGCTCGGCCTGCGAAAGAAGGTCGGCAGCTACCCAAGCTGGATTCGCCCCCTCGTCTGCAATCACCATAACCTCGCTCGGACCGGGAAGAAGATCGACCCCGACGGTCCCAAAGACCTGGCGTTTCGCCTCCATAACATAGGCGTTACCGGGTCCGGCGATCATATCAACCTTACCGACAGTTCGTGTTCCAAAAGCCATTGCTCCAATCGCTTGGGCGCCGCCAATTCGGTACACCTCCTTCAAACCGAGAGCGTGAAAAGCTGCCAGCAAACCATCCGCTACAGACCCATCTCGCTGCGGAGGGGTGCACAACACGATATCCGTCACTCCCGCGACTTGCGCGGGGACAACGGTCATCAAAACCGTTGACACCAACGGTACCTGACCTCCGGGGACATAGAGCCCGACTCGCTCCAGCGGATAATACCGCTCCCCTACGGTCATCCCCTCTGAGTTTTTGCCCGACCAGCCCTTCGGCAAGCATTTGCGATGGTACTCTCGAATCGTGCGGATTGAGTGCCGGATGGCCCGCTTCTCGGTGGCCGATATCCTGGTCCATCCGTCGGCCATCTCTTTCACACTCACCTTCATCTGGCGAGCGGATAACTCTACCCCATCGAAACGCTTCGTAAATCCCAGAACCGCCTCATCTCCCTTCTCGCGGATCTCCGCTAAAACGGGGATAACTGCTGCAGCAGTTTCTACAGAAAACGAAACCGATTCTTGGAACCGTTTCACCGCACCCGCGGCCCGGGCGGCATCGATCTTTATTACCTTCACTCCCGCAAACTAGCAGGTTGTCTCACTTTGACAAGAGGAGAGCCTTCGTGATTTTCGAAGCGTCCATTCGAAGAACCTCCGTCCTCCGCGACTCCCTCGGAAAGCCGAATCAGTTGGGAAACGAAAACGAATCTTCGTCCACGTCGGGATTCACTTCCACGATGCTAAAGGTGATCGTATTGGCCAACTCGTCGCCCTCATAGGAGAGGACCTTCTCGGAGAAATTCAGCCCGTCGACTACCATTTTGCCTTCCTCGGTGTTGATCGTTCCGGTGTCAGTCTCGGTTCCAACCAACTCTCCGGTAGCCGGATCAAAATAGCGGATAAACTGAACACCGCCCGGATGGATATAGCGCACCTTCGCTACGGTTTCTCCACGGAAATCGGTCTCACCCAAATACTTCACCCGTACCTGGGCGCTGGCTGGAAACTCGAAGAAGAACAGATTCTCCGCGGCATTCGCTTTGAAGCGACGAACCTGCTCAAGAGGCAGGGGCGCAAACCCACTTTCTCCTGTGGTGAGATTCTCCTGCATCATAAAACCCTCCAAGCCGTTTACCACCATAGTGATACGGCCATCTCCCTGGGTGATCACCAAACGTTGTTTGGCAGGCTTTTCCAAGAGAAGGGAAATCACCCGGTCCGGCCCACCGTTTGCCAGCTCCATCACCCCTTCATAATAGAGGGAATCAACACTGTCGATTTTGTCTTCCGGTCCCACAAATGACCGAGCTTTAGCGAGGATGTCGTCCAGTGTTTTTGCGGAAACCGCTGCTGAACTGAGAGCCAAAAGGAGTAAAATCGTGCGGATCATAAAAAAAGCTTCACCGATTCCTCAGAAAACTCAACCCACAAACACAAAGCTCCCGAAACGAAACCGAAATCCCGAATCGTCTGCGCCTCACCTACAACAACGCTTCGCGATTGAGCTTCTGCAAACCGACCGGGATAAATACCCCGTCCTTTCGAACCAATTTTCCGTCGAAGCGAATCTCTCCGCCCCCGAAATCCTCGCGCTGGATCGACACCATGTCCCAGTGAACCTGCGACCGATTGCCGTTATCTGCCTCTTCGTACGCCTGCCCCGGAGTGAAGTGGAAAGACCCATCGATCTTTTCGTCAAAGAGAATATCGCCCATTGGCTCTCGGATATGCGGATTGAATCCAATCGCAAACTCTCCGATGTAGCGCGCCCCGGGATCCGAATCCAAAATCTCATTCAGACGCTTCGTATCACTCCCGGTTGCCTCAACAATTTTCCCCTTGCGGAAGGTCAACCGGATCTTCTCAAATGCCACTCCCCGGTAAACCGTCGGAGCGTTGTGCGAAATCGTCCCTTCAACCGAGTCCCGAACCGGTGCGGTAAATACCTCGCCGTCCGGAATGTTGTACTGGCCTCCACAAGGGATCGCCGGAATCCCCTTAATCGAAAAACGAAGATCCGTCCCCGGGCCAGTGATCCGCACTTCGTCGGTCTTCTCCATCCATCGCTTCAAAGCTGCCATCCCCGGCTTCATTCGGGCATAGTCCAGTGTGCATACCTTGAAGTAAAAGTCCCGAAATGCTTCGGTACTCATCTTCGCCTGCTGGGCCATGGACGGATTTGGCCACCGCAAAACGCACCACTTCGTCTTCTTCACACGATAGTCCAGCGTCGGCTTCATTTTCTTCGAAAACGCCCGCATCTTCTCGGCCGGAATATCCGCAGTCTCAAAGACATTTTCCGACCCTCTCAGCGCAATGTACGCGTCCATCTTCTTCATGCGCGCGAGCTCCCACGAATTATCGACCGCAAACTGCTCTTCGGATCCATCCATTAACATCTCCCGGGAGACACGATCATTGCGGAGTGACACATGGGCCACGCCCCCGCGCTCACGCACAGCACGAATAAGAGAAACCACCATCTCCTCCGGGATTCCTCCCGCATCAATCAGGACGTGCTCACCCTTCTTTACCTCTACCGAAAAACCTGTCAGCCCACGGGCCAATTCATCATATCGCGGATCCATACCGCAACCTATCCCTATTCCCCCAAAACCCGCAAGGAAAACGACAATCATGTCTATTAATTTTAACCTGGTTACTTGATTAGCAATATACCGATTGCCTCCTCTTTTTCTTGTTACGAAAATCACACTTTTCCCGTTTGTCATTACCCAGGTTTCTGGCATACTGGATCGTTTCGTTTCTATTTTCTACGACCTATGTCTTCCAGCGACACTTCGCCTTCGGGTATTGATTCAAAGCCTCTTACAGGTTTCGATCCAGCGTTTCGGCCTGCCAACGATTACGTTCAGGGGCTTCCGGACACCCAAAACCTTCGTGCTACCGAAATCCAAGGGGCCTGTGTGCCGATCCAAGAGGTCGGCTCCTCAAACTTTCGGCTTCCGCTGCGCTTCCGCATGGATGACGGCAAGGAAATCACCCTGGAAGCTTCGATTTTCGGCGGAGTAAGTCTGCAGGCTGATCGCAAGGGGATCAATATGTCCCGCATCATCCGTGTTTTCTACGAACACCGCGATGAGGTCGTGAATTTCTCCATGATCCACACGATTTTGAAGGACTATTTGGAGAAACTCGACTCAGAGTCGGCTCGGCTGCGGATCGCCTTTTCAATGCCGACGCTGCAGAAGAGTCTGCGGAGCGGTCTCGACGGCTTCCAATATTACGACGTAGTCATGGAAGGCCGACTCAATGCACAGGGAGACTTCACCCGGATGCTTCAGATTGGCTTTGTCTATTCATCAGCCTGCCCCTGCTCATCCGATCTATCCGAACACGCCCGGGAGACGCGTGGTGTTTTCGCGATTCCACATTCCCAGCGAAGCCGGGCCAGAGTTCGAATTGTACCCAACCAAGACGACTCAATCAGTCCGGAGAAACTCGTCGGTCTCTGCCAACACGCACTCGCCACTGAGACCCAAGCCATGGTCCGGCGTCTCGACGAGCAGGCCTTCGCAGAGCTGAACGGCACCTATCAGAAATTTGTGGAAGACGCCGCCCGGCTGGTCTACGCAAAGCTCGATGAGACTCCTGGAATCAGTGCCTTCGCCGTGTCTTGCTCCCATCTCGAATCACTCCACTCCCACGATGCCGTGGCGACGATCGCAAAGGGACTTCCAACCGATCTATCCGGAGGAATGGACAATTATGGCGAACTCATCTGCTGATTTGGAATGGTTTGACGTCGTCGACGAAAACGATCGCGTCATTGGCAAAGAAACTCGGGGGGAGGTCCACCGCAAGAAGCTCCTCCATAGAGCGATCCACGTTTTTGTATTCAATTCCTCCGGCCAGCTATATTTGCAAAAACGGTCCGCGACAAAAGATACCGCGCCCAACCGGTGGGTAAGTTCGTGCTCGGGCCATGTAGATTCCGGCGAGGACTACGAAACCGCTGCCCGCCGCGAGCTTGGCGAAGAACTGGGGATCGACGGCAACTCGGCAGAGCTGGAAGAAATACGCGCCGTTGACGCGGTTCGTGAAACGGGCCACGAATTCGTCCGTCTGTACCAAATTCTTCGATACGATGGGGCGATCATTCCAGACCCCGCAGAAGTGTCTGACGGGATCTGGAAGAAACCTGATGAAATTGAGGAATGGATAGCCCGCGCCCCACGGGAATTTTCGCTATCCTTCTTGTACCTCTGGAATCTATTCCGAAAGGAATAAGACTGGAGCCTCAGTCCTGAGGCTCAACCTGACGCAACTGAAGTCCGTCTACAATTCGACGGCGACGAAGCACCGTCGTAATCAAGACTGCCCAGCTACCAACTTCGACGTGACCGCGCTCGATCAGCAAACGGAAGGCACTCTGAATCGTAACTTCCCGCTCTCCGGCGAATTCGACTAGAAACGGCTCAACCCCGCGAATCAAACGCATCTGTGGAACCAAATGAGGCTGGTCAGTGAAGGCGTAAATCGGCGTGCTGGTCGGGCGAAGCGATGAGAGCGTTTGGGGGATATTCCCCGCCCGGGTGAAGACAATCACACAAGCTCCTTCCACGTCTTCTGCCAAGTTTGCGGCCGAGCGAACCAATTTGCTTTTTGGATTCCGAAGATCAAGTGGGAGGCGAGTTGCAGGGTTATCGAGCTTCTCGGTGGTCTCGGCGATGCGTTTGAAGACGCGTACGCAATCCAGAGGATACTTTCCAACGGTAGTCTCACCAGAGAGCATGATTGCATCCGTCCGCTCCGCTACCGCGTAAGTAATATCGGACACCTCCGCACGCGTCGGTACAGGGTTTTCAATCATTGATTCCAGCATATGCGTCGCCACGATCGCTGGCTTACGAAGCTGGATACATGTAGAAACCGCACGTTTCTGGATCACTGGAAGATCTTCGTATGGGCACTCAATGCCGAGATCTCCTCGAGCTACCATCAAACCGTCCGAAGCTCGGATGATGTCATCCAAGTTGGTGATCGCTTGCTGGTCTTCAATTTTGGCGATGATTCGGGCAGAACTGCCCTTTTCCGAAAGGACTCGGCGGAAAGTCTCAACATCTTCCGGCTCGCGAACGAAGGATTGCGCGAAGAAATCAACTCCAGCCTCCAAACTCGATTCGATGTCGAGAAAGTCTTTTTTGGTCAACGCGGGAATACTCACCCGAGTACCCGGGAGATTGATGTGACGGCGACTTCCCATCTTCCCACCAATTTCTACCTCACAGTGTAAACGACGCGCGGTCTTCTTCAGCACTTTGAAGCGCATCAAGCCGTTATCCACGAGAATCGAACTGCCCTCCTCCAAGTCGTTGATCAATCCGGGGTAGTTGACATCGATGAGCGGGATGTCCTGCTTCTCCTGAGTGTCCTCAGCGCAAGCGAAATCCAACCGATCTCCCTTTTTGAGCTGCAGTGGCTCTTCCACTTCGCCAGTACGGATCTCTGGGCCCTTGATATCGACCATGATAGCGATGTCGCGACCGACATCCCGACCAGCCTCGCGGACTCTCGCTACAATGCCTGACAACTCCTCACGAGGAGCGTGGGCCATATTAATCCTACAGATATCGACGCCCTCCCGAATCAAAGCCCGAAGCATCTCGGGTTTGTCGGTCGCCGGCCCTATAGTGAAGATAATTTTAGTATTTCGGTGGTGCATGTTCCTAGTTGTGCAAAATTAAGCGGGGCACGGGGGAACCACGGTCATTGCGACCGGTGATGGGAGAGATTCGCAGAAAGGGCCAAAAGTATCCTCAACCAAGTTAACTGCATTGCATTCACGGCTGAGGTGGGAGAAAAACAACTGTTTCCAGCGAGGGGTTTCGACTTTCTTCAACGCTTCGAGCGTCGCACGATTCGACAGGTGACCATGCCGACTCCGGATGCGCTGCTTCAACGAAAAGGGACGCTTCGTATCCCTCTCCAGCATTTCTTCATCGAAATTTGCCTCAATCACCACGGTATCCGCCTCCGAAAGCACCGAGTACACGGCGGGCGGGACGTATCCAAGATCATTGACCCAGGCTAGATTGCGGCGGGGAGAGAAAAGGTCATCATGACCCCAAGAAAACAAAAAACAAACCGGATCGTAGGCGTCATGGGGGATCCCTACCGGCCGAATCTCCAGATCGCGAAACACAAAAGGTTGACCGGTTTCAAAGATTTTCCACGACACCTTGCGTGAAAGCTTTCCCTGCAAACCCTCTGCGGTGTCACGATTGGCAAAGAACGGCAACTCCTGGAACCGCGATAGCCCCCGAATACCAGCAGAATGGTCATTGTGCTCGTGAGTAATAAACACCCCATCGAGATCTTCCGGCTCCACTCCAATCTCCCGCAACATCGATACAGTCCGTCGTCCAGAAAACCCTGCGTCGATCAAGATCCGACTCTCCTCGGTCTCGAGCAACGCACAGTTTCCTGAGCTACTCGAACCTAGAATATGAAACCGTCCCTCCATCGAAAAACAAAACAATCCGGCCCCGCCCCCCTCCGCAACCGTTTTCTTCAATCCCCAGTCGATGTTTCGACCTCGTTACGCTCTTTCTTAACCAGGTTAATAATAATTGTCGGAGGTCTGGCCCGTCTTAGACTCTTGTATTCTCAATCGCTTGCTGGCTGAACCGGCTCAGAATGGGTTTTGTCCCCAATCCTCCACGTTCGATCCGGGTTGAAGGCGGGAACGGGCGAAAGATTGATTCAGTTTCTTGAGTTCGGCACCGCTACTCGGCACTTCCTTCGTCTCCAAAAATGTATTACCCGAAGAGATTTTTCGAAATTCCCCGAGAAACAGCGAGCCCTTTCCAATCTGCTCCGCGCATCGTATGAGGCTTTGGGGGGCGGACTCGATCTGGCGGATAACCATGCTGTTCCACAAACGACTCCGAACCCATTACCTTGCCATCTGAAAAATAGCGGACTCGACACCGCAAGACGACCGAGAGAGGAAGCTTACCCTTCTCTTTCTCAAGAACGCGTACCGCGTCTTCCCGGCTCATCTGCACCTTACCACCATTCGCGGGACCCGATCCTATGCCATAGAGAGATTGGCGGTAGGCCGCTAGATCGTTCTCGAACACCGAGATTCCTGCCTTGGCCAGTCGTCCCCCACTAACCGCCTCGGCGTAGCCACAAAACCGATAGTCTTTAGGATCGTCGACCAATCCAGCCCGAACGGCGTTGAGGTCGATATAGGCCGCCACCGTACGCAGGGCCCACTGATCCCCCTCGACCAGTACACTCTTAAACCTCTCCGCCCACAGCGTGCCGAAACGGTCGTTCGAACGGTTCATCCAAAGAGAAAAGCGCTGTTTCAAGGTTTTCATCAACCAGGAGATATCGTGCATCCGGGCCAACAATTCCCGGCGCAACTCCCGTCCCTCCCAAGAATTTTCCTTAAGATGGCGCCTCAATACCTCCACCCGCATAGGCTGCCAGGGAGTCGGCTCTGGGTAAAGCAGTCGATACCGCCGCACCAACTCCCGATCCGAAACCTCGCGGTCGCCAGGCACCTCGACCAGCAGATGAAAATGATTCTTCATCACCGCATAAGTCAGGACTCGTACACCCGAAAATCCAGACACCTGCCAGATCATCTTACGAAGAACCTCCTTCTCCCGAGCACCAAACAAAGCCTCCCCATTCACAGTCCGGCTCATCAAATGGTAATAAGCCGTCTGCCCCTCAATCTTATACCTCCTCCGCTTCATCCTCACCAAACAATCGGATTTCAGAGCCATGGTCAACAAGAATTAACCTGGTTGGTTGATATCTATTTAAAAATGAGGCTATAGGGATTGCTTGATGGTTTCGGTGATTTTTTTGAGTTGGGGGGGTTGTAGGGTTGAGCCGCTGGGGAGGCATAGGCCTTGTTTGAATAGGGATTGGCTGATGGTTCCTCCGTGAATTTTGTTGGATTGGTAGAGGGGTTGGAGGTGCATGGGTTTCCAGACTGGGCGGGA
>CEOD01026289.1_pt1 | contig 24614 bp, 19 predicted proteins | sample 530341 | NCBI WGS metagenome assembly CEOD01 (sample SAMEA2619950, study PRJEB7988) | marine metagenome | isolation source: saline water (ENVO:00002010), including | reverse complement strand
GGATTGTCGACCTCGGGGTCTCTATAGATCAGACCCTAATTGCTTTACATGCGCAACTTGTTGACTGCTAACGGGTGGGTGGGGTGTTGCGAGCCCTTTCTCTTGCTGGAGAGGAGGCTTTGGCTCGTCAATCCTTGGGGTTGTCGGATTCGGGGGTTGGCTTTTGGAAGGTTTGGAAGGTCAGGTCGGTGATTCCGGCTTCTGCGCAGATCTTCATCGTAGAGACTATATATTGATGCGGAGTTTGGGAATTTGATCGAATCACTACCTTTGCGTTGTCTGGAAGATCGCTCAATTTCTCGGTGAGTTCTTCTGATTGGATTGGTTTTCCGAGGTAGTGGAGTGATCCGTCGGTTCCTACGGCGATGGTATTCGGCTTCTGCTTGTTTTCGATAGCAGCCAGTTGTTCCTTCAGATCCCGGAGTACTTCTTTTTGTTGGGCAATTTCTTCGCGCAGTTGATCTGCCTCGCTGAGAGTGGATTCTTCGGCGTAGGAGATCGCGTTGAGGGAGAGGGATGACAGCAGGCAGAGTTGGAGAAGGCGTTTTTTCATGTCTTTAGGTTTTGGGGAATCTCTCAGGAGGGGAGAGAAAGGTGTATTGCTACTGTTTCGGTTTTGCAATTGTGGAAGCGCGCGTGGAGTCGAACGGGAAATCGACTTATTCGTGGGCGACTGCTTCTTGTTGGTCTGGACGGATCCTCTCTCTTTCCTCGGTGGTAGTTGGGACCAATTTAAGGACAATCGGCTCCAGTTCATTGTCGAACTCACGAGTGCCGATCAGGAGTTCTTGGGTTCCAGGAAGAATATTGGAAAAGTCGTCTTTGATTTGTAGGCCGGTGGTGTCGAATTCTGTGGAGAAAGCTCCCAGGCGTAGCGTTTCATTTTCCATTGAAAGACGGACATGAGCGGGCCGGTTCATCGAGTCTACCCACAACGAAGGGCCGGGAGTATTCCCTAGGAAAAGTTGCAATTTATACTCGTCTTTGAGGGATACCTCTAGATCGATTTGGGAACCGTCCCTATGAGCCCCGAGAAATCCTACCGGAACCTCTGCATCCGCCGCGGGTGCTTCTGGTTCTGATTTTTCACAGCTGGCAACGAATATTGCGGAGATCCCAAGAAGAAGGGCGGTGAACAATTGAGTGAAGTTGTGTCTCATCGTTTTTGAAGCCCGCAGTTCTACACCATTCCTTTAGTCGCTGCAACATTCTCGGTATGGCCGGGGATCCGATCGAGGTTTGCGCTGGCAACGGGAGTGGGGACTTTGGACGGATTGATCGCTTGTTGTAGAGGGCAAGACGTGGGGTCGATGCCGAAACCATTCCGGTAGGAAGAGAGGAGTCGTTTTGACTCCTTGGCCAGCATGCGGCGCACCTCGCGGCGAGCGCCCTTTTCGCGGGGGATCCGCATGTGGTCGTAGGCGGTGGTCTGGTGACGAAGCCAAGCGATCGTGGCAGCTTCTGCACGGGCTTCGATGGGGATGCGCTGGGTGCGGGCGACGGTGCCACTGCCGACTGGGGTGGCGTGATCGCTGATGAGTTTGGCCAGTCGTTTGGCGAGAAGTTGGTAGCGGGAATGGAAATCGAGGTAGCTGTAGAGGGCCGCCGTAAAATCTTCCTGATAGTCGGCTTCCTTGGCCGCTCGCCGCTCGCGAGATTTTTCCAGTTTACGGGTATAGGCTGGGTCGGACCGTTCTCTGGTGAGTTCAAGCTTCAGGTATGCAATCCGACTGGCCGGAGCCCAAATGCCACGGGAGAAAACCTTTCGGCCCTTTTTCTCTCTGACGACCCAGTGAGGTCCATCCTTTTTGATTCGACGGCTGAGGGCGGCATCGCCGGGAGGGAGAAGATCCCAATTTGCGGGAACTGGAAGGACGCGGCCCTCTGGGTCGATTACATGGCGGGGTTTGGAGGAGGGGCGTACTTCGATCGATTCGGTCATGGAGAGTCGGTGTCGGGGGCGGTTCTTATAGGACGTCTCGTTTGCGGCTGAGCGTCTCGATTCGAAATTCTCGCGCGGCGCAACGCAAAGGGCGGTTTCGAATTGGCTGGATGTCTGTGGGGTCCTATTCCGAAATCGGCTTGAGCTTGATCGTCGGTGTTCCCTCGAGGTCAAAAATCACCAAGTACAGTTCGGTGGTCGATTCTTCCGAAAGCATTTGAAGACCGGAAAGGGTCGTCGTGCCTGGGTCGAAGGTGAGGTGAAACTGGTAGCCATTGGGCAGTACGGCAATGAGAGAGTCATCGGATTGCCATTGGACCTCAGCCCCCTGTTCTTCGAGCTGCTCCAGGGCATAGTTCTTTTTGATCCCCAATTTGATGTAATCATTCCCAACGCTGGTGCGATTTGATTGGACCGCCAGTTTATAGCCATCGTCGTTCATGAACATAAACTCGGCGCCGCGTCTGCGCCCTTCCTCGGTTAGTACGTAGTAGCGTGCATAGTAGACCTCATTGTGGACGGGTGATTTTTGGACCGGGAGCAAATTGATCTGGGCGATGTCAGTAGCAGTGTTGACGGTGCGCCAAGATTTTTCTGGTTCGCGGTTTGAAGGGAAATCAATCCATGTGCGACTGAGATACGGTTGGATCTCCTCGTATTGTTTATTGTAGGCAAGTGTCAGGATCTGGACGGCAAACTCGTCGGCGCTACCGGGTGTGGTTTCTAGTTCGGTGATGGGAACCGGAGTAGGACGCGCGCCACTGGCGTAGGCCAGGGATATCAATAATGTGATGCTGGAAAGAAGAAGTGGTTTCATCAGTTTTTTTGTTGCGGGAATGATTCTGCAACGCGACAGCATATTTTGCTGGGTCGCGATAGGAGAGGGAATTGAGGCTAGTGCGGTCTAGTAATTGCCGGGGTGAGCGGTTACCTTAATCTGGATTCTTTCGGACTGGGCAGTGAGCTCGAATCCAATCATCTGAGTGCCCGGATTGGGAGAGTCCCAACGGTTGAGGGGTGGTGTGGAGTTGGTCGAGTAGACCTGCCACTGGCTGGGAGGAGGTGAGCCTTCGATTTCGAATCGGAGGTTCAACGTTTTTCCATCTTGGGCGAGTTGAATGGAGGAGCCCTCGATCGATGTGACATCGGCTTCGGTAGTCATGGCCCAGCGAAGATTGGACGCTGGAGTGATGTCGCCGATATTGTCATGGATTTCGAAATACGAATTGTCGATGATTGAAATCCGGCGCAGGTACTGATCGAGCTGGTCTGCGTATACGGCACTGAGATCGACCGTGCTGCTGCGCAGGTTCTCCTTCTCAACGAAATCCGTAAAGTCGGCGTGCCCGTCTACTCGTTGCAGCGTCTCGTCGATGATAAGTAGATTGTGTGAGAACGGTCCATTGCGGAAAATCTTCCATCGGGAGCCGTCCTGCTCCTTGTCCCAAAGGCTAATCTCGGGGCGAAACAGTTCGACAGTGGAGTACTCTTCATGCCCTAGATCGACTGCCCAGCGAACTCCGTGGGATTCGAGTACAAAAGAGCCGATATCCATATGGCTATGATTGACCGAAGGATTGCCCGCTTTGATTCCGAAATAGAGAGCGTTGGGATCGGTCCATGACGTGCGGTGTGTAGCGACGGGATTGATACCTCCCTTATCTTGGAAGCTCAGCGGGAAGCTCTTGGGAAAAGTTGGACGGGTACTATTGAGCCATAGGATCCGCAGTGGAAACCACCGGTTGTTCATGGGGACTCCGGCCTTGATGAGGTTTTCGATCTTCTGTTCTTCGAAAGCATCGATTCCCGAGCCCTCCATTTTGGTTGCGGCCCAGAGAGAGCCGGTGCATGGGTGTGGCTGGGTGCGATTGTCGGAGTAATTGAAATTCTTCCCGGAGGGTCCGATCAAGTGCTGGATGACCATCGGAGACTTGCCGAGGGATGACTGGAGGAGGATCCCAAAGTCAGTCCCGTAGGCGGAGTCGAGTGCCGCACAAAAGAGAAAATTATAGTCTGTGCCGTATCCCCAATAGACTGGCCCCTCGGGATAGCACCCGTTGGGTTCGTACTGTTCGATGGCCAACGGTAGCGATTGGATGGCAAGGTGAATAATCCTCGCAGAGAGTTCAGGTTCCTCGTCCATGATGGCAATCGCGGCGAGGGTCATTCCTGCATTGCACACCTGATTCCAGTTGTGATGGACGCGCCGGAACCACCTTTCGGGTTCGAGGGAGGGCTTAAGTGCTTTGTCGCGAAGAGACGCCAGGATCATCTTCTTCTGAGAGTCGGACCACTCATCGTACAACCAATCGTAGGCTAAGGCTACACCCGAAGCCATCTCGGCCGTGTCGAGAAAGTGCTCAGGGTTCCAATCCTCGAAACGGCAGACCGTCATCGTATTCTCGATCAGGCAATCCCGATAGACTGGATTTCCGGTCAGTCGGTGGGCGATCGAGAGCGTGCTTGCCCGCTGAACGTAGTCACGGCAAACCTCGAGAATTCGTCTGCCGGACTCATCAGTTTCGTAGACGAGATCGTCGGCCTTCAACATACTGTCGGCGTTGCTCAGGATCAGGTTGATCAGCCATTCGTAGCGATTCTTATTTTTGGGATTGTGGAGGCGTTCGGCGAGCTCTTGGAAGCCTTTTGAGTCGGTGAAAATGCGGGGGTGGCTCGGATGAATCCTGTCAACAAGGTCTTGGGGCGACGGGATCGTCTGGGGCTTTGGCTGTGTGTTGGTCGGCATAACTGGATACAGATCCAACTAAGGTAGGTCAAAGAATAGACCCATGGGAAGGTAAAATGCTCCGGATCAATCCGGGCCGTGGATGGGGCGTGGGAATTTGTTGGGCGAATCGGAGGGTAAACGAAAGTACCCGCCAGACGATTGTCGGGCGGGTACGAAAGTGTGCCCCTTTCAGGACGGTTTGGCGGCGAGAGCTCTCTTAGCCCTTGGCGTCGGGCAGGGGGAGTTCCCGTGAGTCTGAAGGGATGGCAAACGTGTCGTCGCTCGCATCGGGGTAGGAGACCTCTGTGATTGTACCGGTGCCCTTGGGTGCCTCTCCTTCGACACTCTTGCTCTCGGTATCCCAGAGCCAGAACTCGTAGGAGTGTGCGATGGCAGGATCTCCATCGGCGTTGTAGTTGTCATACCAAATAATAGAGGCTTGTTCGTTCGCCTGCTCTTCGCTCTTTCCGTAGGTCACAATGTAAGACATGCCCTCGACCAGTTGGGTTTCGGGGTTGATAAAGAAACGATACCAGTCATCGGGAGTGTCTCCCATCTGGGGTCCAAAAGTTTGGAAAAGCGTGATGTACTCTGTGCCATTGACTTCGGCAGCAGAGAGTTCGCTCAAATTGATGCCTTCACCCTGCATCTTGAATGGAGCCATGATAAACCAAGGCCAGGTGAGGACATGAAAACGACCTTTTGGGGCCTCTGCGTCTGCTGGGGTGACCCATGCCGTTTCCCCGTCGAAGATGATGGAAGAGCCATCTTTTCGGTCGTAGCGAGAGCGTGGCCCGTGGGCTTCGAAAGTGAAGGTGCCATCGACGATACGGTTGCCTCGGAAATCGATAACGACGTCAGCCTCGACAAGCTCTTTTTCCCACCATGAGGGAATATTGTGGGCGGATTGAGTGCTTTCGACCTGCTGGTCTATTGCGGTGTCATCCGCTGCTACAAGAGCAGAGGCGCCCGTGAAGGCGAGGAGGGTGGTGATGATTGTGGATCGTTTCATTGGATGTTTTGGTTGAATCGTGTAAATTAATTGGCAGGAAGCCCAAGCTTCTCGCGGTAGTGGATGTCTTCGGACTGTTTCAGTTCCCAGTAGTAGAGTCTTTCGGAGTGGGTGGCCTCTCCTTTTGAGAAGAGTTTTCCCTCGACCATTTCAGTCCACCCGTGAATCCGGTGAGGGTAGTCTCTCTCGAATGTAATTGCGAGGGTGCGACTCATCTCGGGGTAGGTGATTTCATAAATCGAGGTGCCCGTGTCTTTGCCGGCATAGAGTTCGGCGCTAGCCGAATAGGCCGCGAGTGGAATGTGGGAAAGGCGTTGATAGAAAACTTCCGGAACCGCTTCGAACTCTCCGGTGGGTAGCGAAGTGGGATCGATGCGCAGGCGGAGCCACAGTTCGTCCTCTGTCCATGTGTCGGGGAGGTTCAGATCTTGGTCGGACTCGCTCTGAAAGTAGGAGCGTAATTCGGTTTCCAGTTCCCCGTCGCGCCGATTGATCTGGAGGAATGCTACGCCGCACCATTCGGTCGCGCTCATAGCGATCTTTAGTCCAGCAGGGATTGCGGAGATATTTTCGATTGGATGAAAAATCGAAGCCATTAGGCGGTAGTCGTAGATCCCGGTCGTGAAGGAGCGGATTCGATTGAGTTTTAGGACAGGGACGGCGTTCTCGTCCGGGCCGAACTCGTGTTTCACCTGTTTGTCCGTGAGGAAGGGTTCAGAGACAAAAATGAGCAGACTGTCGCCGGTCAAAATTTCACCGTAGCGGAATTGGGTAAGTTCGTACCGGGTGATCTCGGCTCGATCGAACCAATAGTCCGATGCGTTGGTCGCGGAAGTTTCGGGAAAGGGGTCTTTTGCCGATGAGCATCCGGCAATAAATAGGGAGAAGAGCCAAAACCAAGGTTTCATGGCTGTCAGGAAAGCCATATTTGCCGGAAACGCGAAGAGGAGAGGGCGAATTTCTGACTAGCCTCGCTTTTCGCGCTCGCGAACCCCGTGAAATGGGCTCCCCTGGGCGGTGCTACTGTTTCCGAGTCTTTCGGCTGCGGAGAATGAGGATGCCGCCGACGAGGAAGAGGGGCAGGGAGTAGAATTGTCCGCGGGTGAGACCGAGAATAAGTGATGCGTCGGGTTCGCGAACAAATTCGGTGCAAAAGCGAACGATCCCGTAGCCGATAAGAAACTCTGCACTCAGGCGACCCGGCGTCAGGTGCGGATTCTTCCAAAAGCGCCATTGAAGCCAGGCGAAGAGAAGGATTCCCTCACCGAACGCTTGGTAGAGCTGGGACGGATGCCGAGGGGTGATCTCACCGGTGATCGGGTCCGGGGGGCTGTCGGGAAAGAGGACGGCCCAGGGCACGGAAGTTTGACGCCCCCATAGCTCACCGTTGACGAAGTTGGCGATTCGGCCGAAGAAAAGACCGACCGGGGCGGCCGTAGCGCAGAGATCGGTTATTGTGAGAAAGGGAACCTTCCGGCGACGGGCGAAGACAAGAACAGCGAGGATCACTCCGATCATACCGCCATGGCTCGCCATTCCGCCCTTCCATACAGCAAAAAGTATGAGAGGGTCGGATACGAATGCCGGCCAATCGTAGAGGAGTACATAACCGATTCGACCCCCTGCGATGACCCCTACCAGTAGGTATGTGAGGAGATCGAGCTCCTCACCGGGCTTGAGCGGGGAGCGGTCCTTCTTGCGGTACAAGATGAGGAGGCCGATTCCGATGATGAATCCCAGGAGGTAGGCCACCCCGTAGAATCGAATGCCATCGATGGGAAATCCCTCGGGAAATTTAACCAAGTAGGGTCCGAGATCGTGGGTCCAGTATGCCAGGGAGGTCATTGGGATTCTTTTTGGTGTTGGACGGCTTCGTAGGTGCCGCCTCCGATAAGTTCATCACCGCGATAAAAGGCGAGGATCTGGCCAAGGGCGAGGGCTCGTTGTGACTCGTGAAACTCGACCTGAAGATGCTGTGGATTGATGGCAACAATATCGATGGCCTGCGCGGGGTCCCGATAGCGTGGCTTTGCGGCGAGGGTTTCGCCGGGGCGCGGGGGATCGCCGATCCAGTTGAGGTCTCCAATGACCGCACCGGTTTGATAGAGTAGGGGGGTGTCCGGCCGATCAAAGCCGATGACGAGTTGGTTCTTCTCGAGATCCTTGGCGACGACGACAAATGCCTCGTTGTCGGTGTTCGAGGGAACGCCGATACCTCTGCGTTGTCCAATCGTGAACCGATGCAGTCCCTTGTGGCGGCCGCGGACAGTGCCGTTCGTGTCGACGATCTCGCCCGGGTGGTCGGGGATGTAGCGGCTGAGAAATTTATCGATCTTCACCTTGCCGAGGAAGCAGATCCCCTGACTGTCTTTTTTCTCTGCGTTGGGTAGCCCCATCTCGCGAGCGAGCCGTCGTACCTCCGGTTTGCGGAAATTGCCGATAGGGAAGTTCACGTTCTGGAGATCTTCGGGGCGGGTCAGCGCAAGAAAGTAGGTCTGATCCTTATTCTTATCGAGACCTTCCAGAATGTGCATGCGGCCCTCACGAAACTGGCTGCGGCAGTAGTGGCCTGTCGCGATATGGCTAAATCCCTCCTCGCGTGCTACCTCACGGAATACGCCGAACTTCATTTCGCGGTTGCACATGATATCGGGGTTCGGGGTGATCCCGCGGCGGTACCCCTCAACCAAGTAGCTCACGACCTTCTCGCGATAGTTGCTCACCAAATTGATGATGCGAAACGGGATCCCCAAGTGATCGGCGACCGCGCGAGCGTCCTCGATGTCCTGCGCGGCGGGGCATTCGCCCAAGTCTTCTTCATCGAGCCAAGTGCGGATGTATGCGCCCTCGACCTCATGCCCCTGTTTTTGAAGAAGAGCAGCGGCAAGAGAACTGTCGACCCCGCCGGACAAGGCCACGAGGATGCGTTGGCGCTCCGGAGAGGAGGCCGTGGTGATTACAGTGTCTCCCATCTGTGTACTCGATTTTGAATATTCACGAGCAACAGGGGGTCACCCAAAAACGCCGACTGGTCAACCCAGAAGCGGAAGAATGGCACAGAGTGCGGGCAGTAGGTGCCCGCCTGGGATGGGATCGCTCCGGCTTCTTAGTAGAAGCTCGGAGTCGAAATGGATGTCCCGCCGGCAGCGACCGTTTGGTCTTCGCCGTTGGCCCAGATCTCATCGTTGACGAGGAACTTGAAGACGATGCCGCTGTCGGCTTCTTCGGATTCCCAGATCCATTCGTCGGTTGAAAGGTTGGACATTGGAGTACCTTCGCTCCAGCTCAATCCTCCACCTTCGCCGCGGATGTACAGAATGTTTCCAAAACGTACATCAACCCGTGCGATGACCCGCGTGATTGTGGGCGAGCTAGGAGTTGGAGAGATCGCTTTGGCGGCGGTCTTTTTCACAGCTTTCTTCGCTGCGACCTTTTTGACGGCTTTCTTGGCGGCTACCTTTTTAACTGGAGACTTCTTCACTGCGGTTTTCTTGACTGCCTTTTTGACGGCCTTTTTCGCGGTGACCTTTTTCGTCACAGTTTTTTTGATGGCCTTCTTTGCGGGCGCTTTACGAGTTGTTTTCTTCGCTGGCATTGTTTGCTGATTGAAAGAGTTAATCGACTTAGTTCGAGTTAATCCTAGCAAGAATATCTCCAATTCGAGCACACTGGAAGAAAATTCCAAATGTTTCTCGGTAAATTTGCCGTTACTTTCGGGGGGTGAACGGTCGACAGTCCGCATCCAGTCCTGAAGGCAGCGGGTGTGAGGATGTGCTTTTCTCACTCGCCTAGGAGTGGGGTCTCCCATAATAGCCAATAATGGATGGAATTAAGCTCGGCCTCACGGGTACAATTGGCTCTGGAAAATCGACCACGCTGTCTTTGCTTGCGAGCCAAGGCTGGCGTGGGGTTGGTACGGATCATTTGGCGCGGGAAGAGTTGGAGAAGCCGGAGGCGCTCGCGGTCCTTCGGGAGAGGTGGGGCGGTTCAGTCTTTACGGAAAGGGGAATCTTGGATCGCCGGGCGGTGGCCAGGATTGTTTTCGCGGATACAGCGGAGCTCGATTGGCTGGAGGGCTTGCTACACCCGATGGTCCGAACTCGGTGGATGGCGATGATTGAGGAGGATCGGGAAAGCGATTTTGTCGTCGAGATTCCTCTCTTGTTTGAGAAAAATCTTGCTTCTCACTTTGATTTTGTCGTTTCGTTGAACTGTCCGGAAGACCTCCAACGCGAACGATTGATCGCAAGAGGACTTTCTGCCGAAGATATTGAGGCGCGAAAACTCCGGCAACTACCCGCTTTAGAGAAAGATTCTCGTGCGGACTTTGTCCTCTCCAACTGTGGAACCATCCCCTTTCTTGAAAAACAAGTTATTCGCCTATCCGAACGAATCCGGAATAGGGCGAAACTAGCATCATGAGTGAAGAAAAATCTGAACACGAGTCCAAGTCAGCCGAAGAGCCAGCCGCTCCGGCCACGAAGAAACGGGCTCGTAAAACGACCCGCAAGCGTGTGACTACCCCGAAGGAAGTAGCTAGCGAGGACGGTGCAAAGCCCGCCGCGAAAAAGGCGGCGAAAAAGACAGCCCGCAAGACGGTTCGGAAGAAAGTGGCTGCTGCGCAGAAAGGTGAACCGGCCGAGTCGAAGGGCGAACAGTCGGTGCCCCAGGAATTTGATTTCGGCGAGAAGAGCGCTGCGAAGCCCGCAGCAAAACCCTCTGAGCCGTCGAGCCCGGCAAAACCGGTCGCAGAGGCGAAACCGGATGCGGTCAAGAAAGACGATTCTGCGGGGTCTGCTTCTTCGCGCCAATCCGAGTCGCGTGGAAATACGGAGTCGCGTGGCGGTTCGGGGCGTGAGGGGTCGTCCAATGGCGGTCGTTCCGGCGGCGATTCAGATCGCAGGAACCAGCGGGGCGGAGACTCGCGGAGATCTGGCAATCATCACCACGAAGGTGGGGGGCGTTCGAACCAGAATCACAATAACGGAGGGAACCCGAACCAGAACCGCAATTCGCAGAACCAGAACCAAAACCGGAAAAAGAAGAAGCGGAAGGGCGGTCGATTTGAAAAAGGTCACGGTGGCGGCGGACCCCGCCGGAATACACCGTTCAGTGCCGGAGGCGTACCCGTGGAGATCGATCCCCATCTCGAGATCGGGCAATTGATTGACGACGAACTGCTGCAAGAAGTAGCGGCATTGAATGAATCGTTCGATAAGCTCTACGATATCAGTACCCCGGCGGTGCGGTTTAATGATTTGTACGACCTGCCATTGCAGGAATTGCGTGAGCGTTCCCGTCGGTTGGAGTTGAACACCGAGAATGCTCCGTCGCGGCCGGTCATCTTGAATCAGCTGTTGAAGCATTTTGAAGAGAAATCGAATCCGATCTTGGTCGAAGGGTGTCTTGAGATCCTGGACGACGGATTCGGCATGGTGGTCTTTGCCCAAGACAGCTACCGCTTGAAACCACTGTGTCCCTTTGTGAGCTCAGGGTTGATCGAGCATCATGGTCTCCAGCGCGGTCATATGGTCGAAGTGTTGGTCCAGGCTCCACGCGAAGGGGAGACCTGCCCGATTGCGCTGAAGGTGAAGTCGGTCATGGGGGAAGACGTGGCCGAGTTGGAGAAGATCACTCCATTTACTGAGCTGACTCCCTATTATCCTTTGGATCGGATCTTGCTCGAGAATTCGGACGAGAATCCGGAGAACAATCTTTCCATGCGGGTGGTCGATCTGATCTCGCCGATTGGATTTGGTCAGCGCGGCTTGATTGTGGCGCCACCGCGTACGGGTAAAACCGTGTTACTGCAAGGGATCGCCCATTCGATCCAGATGAACTATCCGAAGTCGCACCTGATCGTTCTCCTGATCGACGAGCGGCCTGAGGAAGTGACCGACTTCCGTCGCCGTGTGAATGGTGAAGTCATTAGCTCGACCTTTGATGAAACGGCGGGCAGTCACGTTCATGCAGCGGAGATGGTGATCGAGAAATCCCGTCGCTTGGTGGAGACAGGGCGCGATGTCGTGATCCTGCTCGACTCCATTACCCGGTTGGCTCGTGCGTACAACACCCTTATGCCGAGTAGTGGGAAAATTCTCTCGGGAGGTGTGGAGGCCAACGCGCTGCAGAAGCCGAAGCGATTCTTCGGATCGGCCCGGAATATTGAAGGTGGTGGGAGTCTCACGATTATGGGGACCGCGTTGGTGGATACCGGCAGTAAGATGGACGAAGTGATCTTCGAAGAGTTCAAAGGTACGGGCAACATGGAGTTGCACCTCGACCGGGCTCTCGTTGATAAACGGATCTTCCCAGCGCTTGCCATGGACCGCAGTGGTACCCGGAAGGAAGAGCTTCTCTATCACCCGGACGAAATGCAAAAAGTCTACTCATTGCGCCGCGCGACGAAGGGAGTCCCTCCGGTCGAAGCGATGGAGATGCTCATTCAACGAGTGAAGAAAACTCGGAGCAATGCGGAGTTTTTGATGACCTTGAGCCGCTGATTGCCCGATAGAAGCTACTTTTCACAGGATTCTCGCAAGCTGAAGGTTGACGAGTAAGGGCTTTTGCGGTGCAGTAGATGAGCTTTTTGACCGTTCGCATCCCTTTGAAAACCTCTAATACTATATCGTGACATCAGCCGACGATTACGTCCTCCAGCTCCTCGCTGAACGAGAATTTATCACTGAAGATGATATCGAAGCGGCCCTGGCAGAAGCCCGGGAAACCGCAGCCGATATCGAAGGAGATGTGGATGAAAATTCGCAGGCTCTGGAGCTGTTGATTGAGCGCGGTTATGTTTCCGGGGCGCAGATCGCGGAAGTACTTGCCGAATCCTTCAACATGGAAGTGGTCGACCTGGACCAAGTGCGGGTCGAAGAGGAAGTATTTAAGAAAGTGCCAGCTTCTCTGGCTCGACGGTACGGGGTCTTTCCCCTGGAGATTGACGAGTCGGAAGTGAAGCTGGCGATCAGCGATCCGCTCGACGTGGATGTTACCGACAACATTGCCCAGTACCTGCGCAAGACGGTCACTCCCTACATCGCGACGGCCGAGAGTATTCGGAAGGCGATTGAGTCGAGCTACGGGCAGGAAGATACCTCCGACGTTGCCTCTTTTATTTCCTCTCTCGATTCTGATGACGGCGAAGTCGACAGCGAGAAAGCAGCAGACGGTCTGGATATCGCTGGACTCGAAGGCGGTGGCGACGGTGACGACGGGCCCATTATCCGCTACGTGCAAATGGTGATTGCCGAGGCGCTGAAACGCCGGACCTCGGACATTCACCTCGAGCCATTGGAAAAGGAATTTCGAGTTCGCTACCGGATTGACGGCGTTCTTCATGAAGTTGAAGGGCCGCCGAAGCGTCTCCAGCCAGCGATTGTTTCGCGGATTAAGCTGATGTCGAACGTGAGTATCGCCGAGAAGCGAGTCCCTCAGGACGGCCGTATCTCTGCGAAGGCTGGCGGGAAGGACATTGATTTGCGGGTATCCGTGCTGCCTACAGCATTTGGTGAGAGTATCGTTATGCGTATTCTCGATAAGGAAGGTTTGAAGCTCGGTTTGCCCGAGCTCGGATTCTTCTCGGATGACCAAGCTACGTTTGAGCGGATCATTGCGATGCCGGACGGGGTCTTCCTTGTCACCGGTCCTACGGGATCGGGGAAATCGACCACATTGTATTCCGCGCTGAACTACATCAATCAGCCCGATCGTAAGATTATCACCGTGGAAGATCCGGTGGAGTACGAAATGGCCGGAATCAACCAGGTCCAGGTTCGTCGAGAAGTGGGAATGGATTTCACCTCGGCGTTGCGGGCGATGCTGCGGCAGGCTCCGAACATCATCATGGTCGGGGAAATTCGAGACAAGGAAACCGCCGAGATTGCGATTAATGCGTCGCTGACCGGGCACATGGTGTTCAGCACGCTCCACACCAACGACGCTCCTAGCGCGATCACCCGTCTAGTTGATATTGGCGTGAAACCGTTCCTGGTGTCGGCCTCTCTGCGGGCCGCTTTGGCCCAGCGTTTGGTGCGAAAAATTTGTATTCGCTGTAAGGCAGATCACACTCCCGACAAGAAGGATCTGGATGCGGTGGGAATTCGCCCGGAGGACGTGGCCGAAGGAAACTTCAAAAAGGGAGAAGGGTGTGCCCATTGTTCCGGTACTGGATACCGCGGCCGGTTTGGCGTTTTCGAATTGTTCACCGTGAATGACGAGATCGAACAAATGATCTATGAGGCGCGCACTCTTGTGGAGTTGCGGCGCAAAGCGCTGGACCTGGGCATGCGGTCGATGCGGGATGACGGAATTCGTAAGATTATGGCGGGTATGACTACCTGTGAGGAGGTTTTGAAGTCGACGGTGGCAGCCTCGGTTTGATCCCATGGGCTACGAACTGAACGATTTATTGGAGCTGACGGTGTCGGAGGGTGCCTCCGATCTCCACATCCATGTCGGCAGACCGCCCTGTTTGCGGGCGGGCGGTGGAATGGTTCCCGTGGAAGGCCCCGATTTGACCCCGGAAGATACCGAGCAACTCGTTCTGGCGGTATCGTCGGACGAAGTGCAGCAGAAATTGAAAAGCATCGGCCAGGCGGATTTTGGATTCGCGTATCGGGATCATTGCCGGTTTCGGGTGAATGCGTTTCGTTCCCGTGGACACGTTGGCATGGTTCTCCGCCAAATCCCTTCCGAGCTCTACAGTCTCTCTGATATTGGCATTCCCCGCCAGGTGGTCGAATTGCTAAACCGTCCTCGTGGATTGATCTTGGTGACCGGGCCGACCGGCTCAGGGAAATCGACAACTCTGGCTTCGATGGTCGACTGGATCAATCGGAACCGCGATGGACACATCGTAACCATCGAAGATCCGATCGAGTATTATCATTCACATCGCAACTGCATCGTCACCCAACGCGAGCTGGGTCACGACGTCGAAAATTTTGGTGACGCCATTCGCGCGGCGCTCCGGCAAGACCCCGACGTCATCCTCGTTGGGGAAATGCGGGATCTGGATACGATCCAGGCCGCCGTTACTGCAGCCGAAACCGGCCACCTTGTTTTTGCGACCCTGCACACGACAGGGGCTGCGAGAACCGTGGACCGAATTGTCGATGCATTTCCCGCCTCGACCAAAGAGCAAATTCGCACCCAGTTGGCCTCCTCCATCGTGGCTGTCGTTTCACAAGTACTCTGCCGCAAGAAAGGTGGGGGGCGCGTGGCCGGCCTCGAGGTCATGGTGACGACAACTTCCATCGCCCAGCAGATCCGCGAGAACAAGACGTTCCGTATCGATTCCGATATTCAAACCGGCGGTCGCATGGGAATGATTCAACTCGACGTCCACCTGCGCTCGTTGGTGAACGAAGGCCTTATCGAACCATCTGAAGCCCTCATGAAGGCCCAAAAGCCTGATCTGATGAGGGAGAAATTAGCCGAATCCGGTTTCAACGTCTGACCCCCATGTTTGAAGATCACAACGATACCATTTTTGACCTCCTCAAGGAACGCCAGCTCGTTCCCCACGATCAATTGATCGCCGCGTTTGACGAGACCCATGGGACAGGGAAAGCCTTGGCGGAGGTATTGATCGACTCGGGGTATATTACCGAGAAGCAGGTCCTTGAGAATCTGGCCGATTACCTCGGGCACCAATACCTGGAAGAGGTGCCGAGAATGGTGGACGAGAATGTGGCCAAGCAGGTTCGTCCGAATCTAGCCCGGATGTACGGGGTGGTTCCTGTTCGATTTGATGACACCTCCATCGACCTTCTGGCGATGGACCCGCTCAACTTTAGTATCGTCGACGACCTGACGTTTAGCCTGAACAAGGATATTCACCTCGTCGTTGCCGATCCTCCCCAGATCGAGACCCTTCTTTATGAGACCTATGGTCAGGGCGATTCTTCGATTGACGATCTCCTGGGAGAGTTGGACGAAGGGGAGATTGACGAGGTCGACGACAATATTTCGGATGACGACCTCAGTCAGTTGGCGAACCAGACCCCGATCATTCGATTTGTAAACCTGGTTCTCCAGCAGGCGATTAAAGACAAGGCCTCGGACATTCACTTTGAGCCCTATGATGAGCAGTTCCGGATTCGCTACCGGATTGATGGTGCTCTTTACGAAATGTCGCCCCCTCCAAAGAAGTTGGCGATCCCAGTGATTTCACGGATCAAGGTCATCGCGAACCTGAACATTGCCGAGAAGCGTATCCCTCAGGACGGTCGTATTAAGATGACTATTGCCGGCCGCCCGGTGGATTTGCGGGTATCGACCTTGCCGACCCAGTTTGGCGAGAGTGTGGTGCTACGGGTTTTGGATAAGTCGGTGGTCAACCTCGACCTCGAGTCCCTGACCATGCCCGATGATGTTCTCGATAACATCCGCAAGACCGTCCGCTTGCCGAATGGAATTTTCATCGTAACCGGCCCTACGGGTAGTGGAAAGACGACGACACTGTACAGTGCGCTCCGCGAGATGAATAAGATCGAGACGAAGATTTTGACCGCGGAGGATCCGATCGAGTATGAAATCGAAGGGATTATGCAGGTCGCGGTGAATCACCAGGTCGGCCTCGATTTTGCCAGTGCTCTGCGTTCGTTTCTTCGACAAGACCCCGACAAGATCATGGTGGGGGAGATTCGTGACATTGAAACGGCGCAGATTGCGGTGCAAGCCTCGCTCACCGGTCACGTGGTTCTCAGTACCCTGCACACGAATGATGCTTCCGGTGCGGTGACCCGACTGGTCGATATGGGACTCGAACCATTTCTCATCTCTTCTTCTCTCGAGGCGGTCCTGGCCCAGCGCCTTGTACGCCGGATCTGTCGTCAATGTCGTCAGGAGTACGAACCTGACTCCGAGATGATCGATCTTCTTGGTGCCGATCCCTTGGAAGTGGCCGATCGGGATTTCTTTTTCGGAGCAGGTTGTCCTAGTTGTAGCAATACCGGATATTCCGGTCGAATCGGTCTCTTTGAGATGATCATGGTTACTGACCCGCTTCGCGAATTGATCAACAAACGCTCACCCACCTTGGTCATCCGTCAGAAGGCCTTGGAGCAAGGGATGCGAAGCCTTCGTGAAGACGGTCTCAGAGCAATCTTCGATGGGAACACTACCATCGAGGAGGTCCTAAAATACACTTGATCGGGCTATCTACGGTGGATAGCGTTTAAAAATCTTTTTCCTCCAACCCTCTATTTGAATTATGCCCCAGTTTTCTTACAAAGCGATCGATGGTAACGGCAAGGAACGCCGTGGTAATGTCAGCGCCGGATCAGCCGAAGAGGCGAATGGCCAGTTGACCAACATGGGGCTGATGCCGACTGAAATTACGGAAGCGAAAGGCAAGGGCCGTAAAGCTGCGAAACCAAAAGCCAACGACAAGAAAAAGAGTTCGCTTTTCGGCCGGATTAAAGCCGAGGAATTGACCCTCTTTACCCGCCAGCTTGCCACTCTTCTCCGGTCCGGGGTACCGCTCCTCCGTGGTTTGGATGTGATGGAGCGCCAAGAGAAAAATGCGAAATTGGCCGAAATTATTGGCAGCCTCGCCGAGAATGTTCGCGCTGGTAATTCGTTTTCAGACGGCCTGACCCAATACCCCAAGCAATTTGACAAGCTGTATGTGAATATGGTGCGCGCCGGTGAGGCCGGTGGTGTTCTCGAGACGGTTCTCGATCGTTTGGCTGGCTTTATGGAGAAATCCCTACGCCTGCGCAAGCGAGTGAAGTCCGCCATGGTTTACCCATCGGTCGTCGTCTTTGTTGCGATCGTGATCGTCGTACTGTTGATGGTCGTGGTGGTTCCCAAGTTTGAGCAGATCTTCGATGAGATGCTTCGAGGTGCGGCCCTGCCGAAGGTGACTGAGATCGTCATTGGGACGAGTCGATTTGTGCAGAATAACGTTCTGATCGTGATCGGGGTGGCCATTGCCGCATTCATTGCAATTAAGTTAATGCTCAAGACGCCTGCGGGGAGCCGTGTCGTCGATGGGGTCGTTTTTAAGATTCCAAAAATTGGCGACCTTCTCACAAAGGCAAATATTGCCCGATTCACCCGGACTTTTGGTACGCTGCTCTCCAGTGGGGTGCCGATCCTCGATGCGCTGGTAATCACCCGCGAGATTGTTTCCAACAGTTATTTTGCCGATGCGATTGGCCGAATCCACGACCAAGTGCGCGACGGGGAATCCGTAGCGGGGCCGATGGCCAACGAAAAAGTTTTCCCCACCATGGTGACCAGTATGGTCGAGGTCGGGGAGGAGACCGGTGAACTCGATGAGATGCTCACACGGGTCGCAGACAACTACGACGAGGACGTGGACAATGCGGTGAATGGGATTACCTCTATCATCGAGCCGGTCATGATTGTCTTCCTGGCTGTGATCGTTGGCTTTATCGTCATCGCCCTCTTCATGCCAATCATCAAGATCATCGAAACTTTGAGTGGCTAGAGCGCAGGGGTAGCCACTGGTTGGTTTCCCCGGGTTCCTCTCTTTTCAAAGGGATATTTGGCAATGCTTTTGCCGACAACGGGCGTTCAGCCCGTTGTTGTTTTAGAAGAGATCAGGTAGGCGAAGGTCCTGGTCCCATGAGCATTCTTCTCCGATTTGTCGGGAATTGCGATTGCGGCGTGAGCGATCTGCTATCAGATTCCTCAGATTCTCATGAAGCTCTGGGTGAAGTTTTTAATCTTGTTTGTGGTCTTCCTTCTCGTTGTAGGCGGATTGGCTGCTTTGAAATTCGGACAATTCAGCAAAATGGGCGAAATGATGGCCCAGATGGCTCCGCCTCCACCAACGGTGGGGGTGGCAGATGCTGAGAAAATCACTTGGGACGTGGTGATTAGTGCAGTCGGCACTTTGAAAGCCAGCGAGGGGATTATTCTCGCTTCGGAGGTCTCAGGGCGGGTGATCGAAATCAATTTCGAGTCGGGCCAGGAAGTGGAGCAGGGGGACTTGCTGTTGGTGCAGGATCATTCGATCGAATCCGCTAATTTAGCCGCATCCGAGGCGGGGCGTGATTTGGCGGACGTGGATTTTAAGAGAACGAAAGAGTTATTGGACCGGGATACGATCGCGCAGGCTGATTTTGATGCGGCGAACGCGCAGAAAGAGCGGGCCGCGGCGGATGTGAAATCGATTCAGGCGCAGATTGAGAAAAAGCGAATTGAGGCCCCGTTTTCGGGGAGGCTGGGGATCCGCCAGGTAAGTCTTGGGCAACTGCTCTCCGCGAATTCATCGATCGTTGTGTTGGAGGCGCTCGATCCCCTCTATCTCGATTTCTCTTTGCCTCAGCGGGAACTGGGACGAATCAGAACCGGTCAATCCGTGACCTTCACCGTCGACGCTTTCTTGGATAAAACCTTCACAGGAGAGGTCGAGGCCATTAGCCCACGGATCGATCCGAGTACGCGCAATGTGGAGGTGCGGGTGTCGGTTCCAAATCCTGACGGCGAGCTACGCTCGGGAATGTTTGCTCGACTCAAACTGAATTTAGGTCAGAAGAAGGACTGGATCGTTATTCCTGATACCGCGATCAGCTACAATCCCTATGGGAATGGGGTGTACGTGGTGAAGACACTGGAGCATGAGGACGGAACTTCGTACGAGGGAGTTCGTCAGGTCTTCATTGAAATCGCAGATCGGCGGGGGGATCTAGTCGCTGTAAGCAAAGGAATCGAGGTCGGTGACCGTGTAGTGGTGATCGGTGCTTCTAAACTGAATGACCGTTCTCCGGTGAAGATTGACAATAGCATCCTGCCCGATGCGAAGGCCGATCCGACACCGGCTGAGGGATAATCTGGGAATCGGGAACATAGCATGAAATTTACGGATATCTTCATCCGTCGTCCGGTCCTCGCGACCGTCGTCAGTTTCCTCATTCTACTATTGGGTCTTGCGTCAATTTACCGGTTGAACGTTCGCCAGTTCCCGCAAACTGACGTCTCGATCGTTTCGGTGAGTACGGTGTATGTCGGCGCGGATGCCGAGCTGGTTCAGGGCTTTATCACTACGCCTCTCGAGCGGGTGATCGCCAGTGCGGAGGGGATTGAGTACATGACCTCCTCCAGCTCTTCCGGGATAAGCACTATTTCCGTTCATCTCCAGCTGAACTACGATCCCATTAAGGCGTTGACGCAGATCAACTCCAAGATCAATCAGGTTCGCAATCAATTGCCCCCGGAGGCCGAGGAGCCGGTCATTGATATTCAAGAGGCGGGTAGTGACATCGCCTCGATGTATATCGGGTTCTATTCGGATGAGCTGGCTGGCAATGAGATTACGGATTATCTAACGCGTGTCGTCCAGCCGAGACTCTCTGCCGTATCAGGGGTGCAGAAAGCAGAGATACTCGGAGCCCAGACCTTTGCCATGCGGATCTGGCTCGACCCCGATTTGTTGGCGGCGTATCAGCTCACGGCAGCAGACGTGCGTCAGGCGTTGGCCTCGAACAATTTTCTCTCGGCCATCGGCCAAACCAAGAGCGAGTATATCCAGATTTCCATTACGGCAGATACCGATCTCCAGGATGCTGAACAGTTCCGGAAGCTGATCGTCCGAGAGCAGAACGGTACCATTGTTCGACTGGAGGATGTGGCAGATGTAGTCCTCGGTGCAGAGAACTACGATGCCGATGTCCGTTTTAATCAGAAAGGCGCGGTCTTTATGGGGATTCACGTTCTCCCGACTGCCAACACGTTGGATGTCATCGCGGGAGTCCGGGATACCTTGCCGGTGATTGAAGAGAACCTGCCCGGTAGTCTGAAATTGGGAATACCCTACGACTCGTCGAAGTACATTTCCGATGCGATCGATGAGATTGGGTTCACCCTCATGGAGACACTCTCGATCGTGATCGTTGTGATCTTCCTGTTTATCGGGTCTTTTCGCGCAGTTACGATCCCGGTCGTGGTGATGCCACTTTCGTTGATCGGGGCGGCCTTTTTGATGCTGGTCTTTGGTTTCACGATCAACCTGTTGACGCTGCTCGCTCTGGTCTTGTCGGTTGGTCTTGTCGTCGACGATGCCATCGTGGTCCTGGAGAATGTGGAGCGCCATATCCGTATGGGGAAATCACGGTTCGATGCGGCTATTGACGGAGCGCGAGAACTCGTGGGGCCAATTGTGGCCATGACTCTGACGCTTGCTGCAGTGTATGTCCCGATCGGTTTCCAAGGTGGCTTGACCGGGGCGCTCTTCCGGGAGTTTGCCTTCACGCTGGCCGGTGCAGTCTGTGTGTCGGGGATCGTCGCGTTGACGCTGACGCCGATGATGTGTTCGAAGATCCTGCCAAAGGAGTTTAAGTCGACAGGGTTCACTGCACGTCTCGAAAGAGGATTTGACCGTGTGCGATCGCTCTATGGTAAAATGCTGGCCAGTGCGCTGCGATCGCGCCCCGTGGTGAATACCATGGCGCTGCTCATTGTATTGCTGGCCTATCCTTTCTACTTCTTGTCGCAGAAAGAGCTGGCTCCTCCGGAGGACCAAGGGGTGATTTTTTCGGTAATGGAAGGATCTCCTTCGGGAACCTTGGAGCAGACTTTGCTCTATTCGACTGAAGTCGCTAAAATCTATAAAACCTTCCCTGAAACGGAGAGTACATTTACTATTTCCTTCCCAGGGTCGGGTGTTCCCGGCAATCCTATGGCGGGATTTGCGGGAATGGTCACGGTACCCTGGAGTGAGCGTACGAGAACGACTCAGGAAATTCTGCCGCAGGTCCAGGGGCAGCTCTCGGGCGTAGCAGGCTTGGACGTTCGGGCGGTGACTCCTTCGCCGCTTCCAGGTGGAAGCCAGTTTCCGGTTGAATTTGTGATTACCACGACCGCAGAGCAGCGGGACATTTTACCAATCGCAGATGCGTTGGTCAAAAAGGCCAATGAAAGTGGTATGTTTTTATTCGCGTTCTCCGACCTGAAATTTGACCGACCTCAGATCAAAATCGATATCGACCGCGAACTCGCTGCTGATTTGGGCCTCAATATGAGCGACGTGGGGAATAATCTGGGATCGGCTTTCGGTGGCGGGTACGTCAACCGGTTTAGTATCGATGGTTGGAGCTATAAAGTGATTCCTCAGGTGTCGCGGGTTTCACGGTTGATACCTGATCAGTTGACGGATCTCTATTTTACCGCGACCGACGGCTCTGTTTATCCGGCATCTACGATTATCTCGATTTCGGAGGAAGTGGAGCCGCGCCAGTTGAATCGCTTCCAGCAGTTGAATTCGGCGACCATTCAAGGGAGTCCCATGTTCGGCAGAACCTTGGATGACGCCCTGAATTATCTCGAGAAAGAGGCTGCGGAACTTTTTCCGAAAGGGCAGGGGTTCGAGATCGACTACGGGGGAGAGTCGAGACAATTGCGGAAAGAGCAAAGCAGCGGGAGCATGATTCTCCTGTTTTCGATTCTGTTCATCTTCCTGGTGTTGGCGGCGCAGTTCGAGAGCTTCCGTGATCCGTTCATTATCCTCCTGGGTTCGGTACCGTTGGCGATCACCGGGTCACTCCTGTTCACCTTTATCGGATTCACCAGTATCAATATCTATTCGCAGATTGGATTAGTGACCCTCGTCGGGCTGATCGCGAAGAATGGGATTCTGATAGTGGAGTTTGCCAATGAACTGCAGCGCAGCGGACACAGTAAATTGAAGGCGATCCAAGAGGCGTCTGAAATCCGGCTTCGGCCGATTTTGATGACAACCGGTGCGACAGTCTTCGGTCACATGCCGCTGGTCTTCGTGACTGGAGCGGGTGCTGCCTCGAGGAATAGTATCGGGATTACCCTGGTTGCGGGGATGGCCATCGGGACGCTCTTTACGATCTTTGTGGTTCCGAGCCTCTATATGCTCATCGCTAAAGACCGCAAAGGGCAGAACGTTTGAGTGTAAGCCCGGGCGGCCCTTAGCTCTCGGAGGCATGCCTCCCATCGAATGCCTCTCGAAGCCGGACTGTGTTTTTCATGTCCCTGCCTGAGCCGCGAAGGAACGGTAGGTCCGGATGGAGACGCACGGGAGTGCTTTGAGTAGGAGACGTTCTCGAGTCGGTATCAGTGAACTCAACGACTTAAGCCGTCGAGGGAACCCATCCGAAGAGTCCGGGAACTACTTCATCCCGCCTGGTTCGCTGGTGTACCCGAGATGGCCTACCAGGTATATTCGACGCTATAGGTGACTGTTTCTGTCTCTCCAGCGGCTACCGGGACGATGAAATGGAGGGTCGTGGCATCGGTTTTTTCATAATCGATACTGGAAGAGAGGATCTTCCAGTTACTCCAGCGAAAGAGATGCTCGATCACTTTGACTTCCACATCCTCCTCGCTGCGGTTTCGGACCTCAATGGAGAAGGTCTCGCGGATCATGTCCTGGGTAGGGTGCTTGTAGAAAGAGTCCTGAGTACGTTCGGCAACGATATCGAAGGCATCGCCCAGATAGAGCCGTACGGTTTCATCCTTTGGAGTGTGATCGATCGTATTTTCACCGATGAATTCGATCTGGCCGTCGGTATCTGCTCGGTAGAAGCGTACCGTTCCTGCGGGTAGTGGGATGCCAAGGTTGTTCTCTTCCGAATTCACGAAGGAGCGATAGATCTTCACCTTTCCAGAGCTGCCCGTTCCGAACTGGGGATTGGTTTGGGGTGACCGGGGGCCGTTCGAGTAGTAGTTTATCTCGAATCCGTCATAGAGGTACTCTTTGGTGGTCTCGACGGGATCGGCGCGAACGAACTCCAGTTGCTTGGTCTCCTGGTCACGCATATCGATCTCGCCCGGCAGGGAGTACAAGTGAAACTCGTCGAATTTCTTTTCGGAAACCGCCTCCGGAGCGCCTTGAGCGGCAAAGGAGTCGGCAGTCACCATGGCTCTACTGCGAACCTGGTTCTTCTGAACGACCTTATTCACATTGCCGGCAATGAGTTTGATTCGGGTTTTTTCGAAATTCTTGCCGCTGAAGTTTTTGACCGACACCCAGCCGCTCATGGCGACCTCATCGCCCTTGTTGGGAAGGACAAGATTGTAGTCGGCCTCCCAGGATAGTCCCCGGGTGAGGTAGCTTAGGTCGGCTTCGAGTGAAGCTGCCTCTGCTGTGTAGATCTTCCACGAAAGGGTGGGTTGGAGAATGGACCCGTCACCCAGGCTGGGAAAGACTGGCTGGCCGGGCAGGGTCATTTGTAGATTACCATCCACCTCGATGATCGGCTCGAGGAATCCGGAGGATGACTGCGTCGGTGCGCGGACGATCTTGCCCTGAACGGAGACCTCGGAGTCGCCGATCACTCGGACGAACGAAATCGTTTCGCCCTCAAACATCTGGAGCAGGCGCTGTTGATTGACGGGATCCCCGCGGTAGCTTTGTTCGAGTACTCGGAGGGGAATTTGGCCGGAGGGATCGCGAAGGACGACGGATTCCGGTTCGAGTTGGCTCGTTACGCCACTGTAGGAGAACTCTTGAGTTCCCTTGGAGAGGTCCATCGAAATCTGGTCGCGGACAACGGCGAAATTCTGATTGTAAATGGTCAAACCCGTTTGAGCTGCGAGGGAGCAAACTCCGGTGAAACCGACGAGGAGAGCGAGAAGAGGTTTTCGTTTCATGTGAAGGTGGGAAGGGAAAAACAAGTGCGGAGAGAAATCGGGTGGATCCTATACTTCGCCGGTTCGCATAGCCAATGGAATTCTAAGGAAAATGGGATTCTCCTCTGTTCGCTTGCGCGGGCGGTGGGGATGCGGTATCTGGATGAGGATGGGAAAAAAGGAAGTTCTGGTGACGAACGATGACGGGTTTGACTCGTTTTTTCTGCGCGTTCTCGTAGATCGCTTGCTCGAAGAGTTTGAGGTGACTGTGGTCGCCCCGGATGGTGAGCAGAGCTGGATCGGGCGGGGCATCTCCCGCCGGGGTGCGATTGACTGCCGTGAGGATGATGCCT
>CEOD01001066.1_pt1 | contig 24897 bp, 22 predicted proteins | sample 530341 | NCBI WGS metagenome assembly CEOD01 (sample SAMEA2619950, study PRJEB7988) | marine metagenome | isolation source: saline water (ENVO:00002010), including | reverse complement strand
GGGGGGGGGGCGTTGGATCCTGTAGCCCGAATCGAGTGACTAGAGATTAACCCGTAGTTTCAAAAACTGCGGAGTTTCGGTATCAAACGAGAAAATACGAACCGCAATCAGGCTGGCGGTGCTGTCACCGTCGGGATCGGGATCAATGGTGGTCTCGATGACATTCTGGCCGTTCACAGTCACAGGCTCCCAGTCGTTCATCAAGGTGTAGGAGCGCAAATATTCATAGGTGACGTCTTTGGCGTGGGAGTTTTTCCTGAAGACGAATTGGATACAGGGACCACCGTCGCTCTCGGGGAGGTAAAGCAGATAAGGCCGATGGCCTGGTTCAGATGACCCCATTGGAGAAAGATCGAGGGCGTAGGCGAGGGCATTGTTGATTCCGTCGTGGTTGGGGTCGGCAGTCGGCCTTGAGTCTTGCCCCGCCCAATCAATGGAGTCCTGCCAGGATGCGTAGGTAGATGGGGGAGACCCCAGGTCGATCGCGAGTAGGGATGCTCTGAGCGTTTCGGCCAGGATCGTGTTTCCATTTGAATTCAAGTGAGTCCCGTCTCCGGTCACATATTTGGATTGTCCGTTGGTCGACCACAGGTGTGAATCGGAAGGGCTCGAAACGGGGGCCAGGGTTTCCACTACGGAATGGATTGAGGAGTTGGTGACTGCTTGGTAGAAGGCGGAATTGATCTCGTCGCGAGCTCCGGATGGTCCCCATCCCGGATTGGGCGTTTGATTTTCGGCGGTCGACCACGCGTCGCTACTGGACGTGCGAGGGAGGAGCTCTGTGCGGAGGATGTACTGGACCCCCGCTTCGCGGCACAGTTCCCAAATGTATTCCAGCCTCTCGATGATCTGGCTCGGTGATCCAGTCCCATTCTGGCCGAGATCGTTGGTGCCATATTCCTCGACCACTGTGTTGGCGAACTGGAGGAAGTGGGGTTGCCGGACGTGGTTTGCCCATCCGGCGGCGGTGGCTCCGTGCCGAGTGAGGTTGAACATCGAGATAGTGTTCTCGCCGTTCTCATCCACAGCAGCCCGATTGAAGAAGCCAAATCCCGGGATATTGGAGTATTTGCTGCTGGCATCTCCAGACCCGTCGAGAATGCTGTCTCCGATTCCGATCACCGCGAGATGCCCGGGTTCGCTGTACCGGCCGACGATGAGCAAAGGAAGCCCCCTGGTGCGGGCGTTCTGTCCTTCGATGGAGTGAACGCTCCCCGCAATGTCGACCGCGCCCGTATCGTTTGCGGGATCGTAGACAATGAACTTCGATCCGGGGTAGCCAGTCGGGCAGCCTTGGATGGTTCGGCCGAGGGAGGGGTAGTTTCCTTTGACGTGGATCCATAGCACTTCGTCTTTCTCAGGAGGCCCATTCGTCCAGTCCGCTGAGTCGACGGAGTCCGCAAGCCAATAGGGCTCCACACTATCATCCGGCATGATGAAGGTACGGCTCCCGTCAAAGGTGATGGGAATGATCTGACCATCGAGTTCTCGCTCGATCCACGCGTGATCAATCGTAACTTCGTTGGAATTGTTCTGCTCTTTGGAGTAGTTCAACATCCAGTTCATAAAGCCGATCTGGATCTCGCTGACGGGGCCGCCGAGTTTGTGAGGAGTGCGGTGCCAAAAGGCGGTTAGGTTGGGATCGCTTGATCCGTAGGGGTAGACTCCAATCCGTCCCCCAGTTGCCACAATCTGCAAGGGTTCGGTGGCCGATACGCTCAAGGGAATTATTCCGGCAAGGACGATAAGAGCGGAGTGGACCGCTAGGATTTTGAGAGGAAGAGAGGGGTTGAGCATTGTAATCGTGGGGTTGTCTCGATTCGTCTATACGAGTATTCGTAGAGGCGAGTGTATCCCCCTTGGAGGGTGCGGATCGATTCGGCTTATGTGCAAAAGATTGCGGTAGAGGAATGCGGTCGGGTGAGGTTTGTAGCCGTTGGAGCTGGCCGGGATCCCTGATTTTACCAATGCGCCTTTTTGCAACTTGTTGCGCAGGGCGATATGCCGAAATCTGTAAGTGTTGGTATGGTAATGGGAAGCGGCATTTACGGGTTCGAGGCAGGGCGTTGTTTTTCTCTTGAGGTTTAGGTGATGGAAACCGAGCATGGTGACGCTTTGAAATCCCCAAGAAGCCAAAGAATTGATGAAAGCCGAGTGACGATGAAGGACGTCGCAGAGGCAGCAGGAGTATCGCCCTCAACGGTTTGTCGTGCCCTGAATTCGAACCCGCAGATCCCCAAGGCCACGAGAGAGAAGGTCCAGAAGGTTGCCGACGAGTTGGGCTATCAGGTGGACCCGCTTCTGTCGGCTTTTGCGCTGCGGCGAAGGGGGAAGAGTAATGATTCCAGTATCACGACAATCGCCTATATCACCAATTTTGGGACTCGCGACGAATGGACAAAAAACCCTTTCTACCAGGCCTGTTTTGAGGGCGTCCAGAACCGTGTGAAGAGGCAGGGGTACCGGGTGGAACATTTTTGGTTGGGGGAGGAAAATATGTCTCCGAAGCGGTTGAGCAGAATCCTCTACAATCGCGGGATTCTCGGGGTTTGTGTGGCCCCGATGAAAAACGTCAGTGAGCTGGTCGACTTGGAGTGGGAGCGTTTCTGTGGGGTGACAATTGGCTATTCGATGCAGTCGCCGAACCTTCATCGCACTGCTCCGCACCATTTTCACGGGATACAACAAATGATTCAAACCCTCTACGCGAAAGGATATCGCCGGATAGGGTTGTCCATTTTCTCGGATACGAGTCGACGGGTGGATGAGCTCTGGCTGTCGGGGGCGTTGTTGGTACAGAACCGCAGAATCCTCATGAATGAAAAGAAGAACGACGATGTGGTGTTGCGGACCTTCTTGTTCAATGACGAGAATTTGAAGGAGGTACCGAAGTGGGTTCGCGAAGAGAATCTCGAGGTGGTGATCAGTGATAATGACCGCATCGCGCAGATGCTGGCCCAGGAAAATATTCGGGTTCCGGGCGACGTTGATTTTGCCACCCTCAATTGGGAAGTGGAAAAGCCTCAGTTTGCGGGGATCAATCAACGGCCGGGTGACATTGGCGCTGCTGCGATGGATTTGTTAATTGGTCAGATTCAGCGGGGAGAGCTGGGGGTTCCAGCTGTGCCCCTCACCACGATGGTCGAAGGAGTTTGGGTCGATGGCCCGAGTTTACGAAAGAACGGAATTTAAGTTATGTGGAAACGTATTGTTGTAATTATCGGACTCAGTTTCTTGTGCGCGGTCGCGAAGGCGCAGGAAGCGGGAGTCGAACTGGAATCCTCCGAGGCGGCCACGATTGATTGGGTTGCCGAGGTCTTGAAAGGGGGTGCAACCTCTATCGTGTTGATTGCGGTCGCCTTCATCGGTCTCGTTTTCTTCATTGAGCGATTGATCGTGGTCAGGGCAGGGAATTTCGTCCCGCGTGGTTTGGAAAAAACGTTGAGGAAGTGTTCTACGGAGTCGGATTTTCCGGCGATGCAACGTGCGTGTGCGAAGAGTCGCAGTGTTCTGGCCAAGATCGGAGGGTACATTGCCAGTCATACGCACATTCCCTTCGAAATTCTTTCCTTTGGTGTGACGGACATGATTTCGCGGACGGTGAGCCGTCAGCATCAGCGGACCTATCCGCTGGCCGTGGTCGCAACCATCTCGCCGTTGCTGGGATTGCTGGGGACCATTATTGGGATGATCGAGTCGTTCCAGAAGGTCGCGCTCATGGGAGACACTGGTGATGCTTCCGTCCTAGCTGACTCGATCGGGAAGGCCCTGATCACAACTGCCTTGGGCCTCATTATCGCAATCCCGTCCTTGGCGGCCTATCACTATTTTAAGAGCAAGGTGAACAGCTTCGGTCTGAGATTGGAAGAATCGGTGGATGTGATGATGGCCCCGTGGTTGCATCCCGAGGAGGTGGAGGTCGACGAAGAGACGATCGCGGGAGAGTAGGGGATCGAATGCGAGACGGTTGGATTCTATGACTACTCGAGGGAAAATCCCGACGATAGGGAAACGTCAGGTGAGCCGCGTTGCCACCCTGCGCCGTCTCCGAATGCGACGCCGGCAGGATGATTCCGTTGAGGTCGATCTTTCTCCGTTGATCGACTGCGTCTTTCTTTTGCTGATCTTCTTCCTCGTGACCACGATGATGAAAAAACTGGAGAAGCAAATCCCGGTTGTCCTTCCCGATTACACTTCGGCCCTAGCCGAGGTCGCTGAGTCGGATGCGATCATTTATGCGTTGGATGAAGATGGAAATTTCTTGAGGGCCGGGTCGCGCTCAAGCCGGGGAACCGGACTGCAGTATCACAAGGTGAGTTCGTTCTCGGCGGATTTAGAGGAGGTCGCTGCCGAAATGGGGACCGGGGTCGCGATCCGAATCGACACCGATCGAGAGGTTCCCGTGCAAGATGTGATCGATGCTCTCGATACTCTTGCGTTTCTGGGCTTCGAACAGGTTGGTGTCAGGCTTCGGCACAAGGGAAAAGAGGACTTTGCGATGGAGGGCTATCGGAAGTGAGCGGACGCCCCTATCAGGAAGATGAGGATGTGGCGCTGAGCATGTCGCCACTGATCGACTGTGTGTTTCTACTCCTGATCTTTTTCCTCGTGACTACGATGCTCAAAAAAGACTTGAAGGATGTGGAGCATCTCAATCTGCCGGTCTCAAGATCTTCGCTGGAGGTCCCGCCCGATGATTCGATTCTGGCGATCGCCATTGATAAGGAGGGCGTTCTTTATCTGGAAGGTGAGGAGACTTCCATTTCACAATTGCTCGAGGAATTGAAGGTGGTGGAGCAGTCTGATCCCGATCGTAGGATTCGTTTGGATACCGATGAGGCGACTCCTTTCTATCGATTTGTCGAGGTCTTGGACGCCTTGAGTTTTCGCAATTTGCGAAATGTGGGAGTGCGCACCTATCACGAGAAATACGACCGATGAGCAAGGGAATTGAAGGGAAAGCGTTGTGGATTGCATTGGCTGTATCCATCGTTCTAAGCGCTGCATTTGGAGTCGCGCTTTACTTGAACGAAGATTGGCGAACGTCCGAGGTGGCGATCATCGAGGAAACGGTAGACGAGGACGGCGAGGTTGTGCGCAAGGTAAAGGTCGAGAAGCCGGAACCCAATGAAAAGCAGGTGCGGGAGATCGCACGCAATCAGGAGAAGAAAAAACGCGAAGAGCTCAAGAAGCGCGCAAAGAAGATGCGCAAGACGATCATTGAGATTGAGGAGATCGTCGAAACCCGTCGCGACATTTTGGAAAAGCCCGATCTCTGGGATGAGTTTGCTGTGATCGCCCGGGAGCAGAAAGACCGGGGTGGTCATCTCTATTACCGATTGGGAAAGAGCCGATTCCTTCAATCAATTCCAGGCGGGAAGTCAGCCTTTAAAGCTGTCAACGATCTGGCGTCGCGCCATGCGGCCCGAATGAAGATCCTGGCGATCCAGAATGAGGTGATTTTCGCCGAGAGTACCGAAGCGTTGGAAGAGGCTTCGAGAGTGCTGGATAAGGCTGTAGCTCTTCAGAACCTCCTCCAGAATTCCTACAATAGGGCCGCGGAAGCAAAGGAACCGGAGAAATCGAAGCGCGATTTGGATAAGCGGGTGGAGGAGATTGATGAGTTTGTCGTAGTCCAGCAAGAGTATGTAAACCGGATGAAGTTGTTGCTCTTGGAAGATAACGGGATCGCGGTGGCGGAAGTGGAGGATGCGAAACTAGATTCCCCCGATCCGCTCGCTTCGGATTTTCCTGAGGCCATGGAGGACTTGGTCGATGAGGAAGACGAGTCGCTGGTCTCGGAGGTCTTGAACGAGGAGGAAGATCCGCTCGAAACGACGGTCGGCACAATCGATGAGGTGCAGATCCCAGAAGAGGGTGATGCCACTTTGGCCGATAGCGAAATCTTGCCTACCGACGAGTTCGGTCAGGATCCGGAAGACGGCCTCCCATCCGAGGAGGAGTTGGATCAGATGGACACGTCCGAGTTGTATCAGTCGATCCAGGAAATGGCGGTTCGGGCGGATGAGGCCTTTGTCGAGAGCCAGGCGACTGAGCTGGCCGGGATGAAGCAGGTCAGCTTGGAAGAGGCCAGAGAGCAGGTCTATCAGCCCCAAACGGATACGGGCCCCGATCTGGCCGAAAAGTTGTCCCAGAACCAACCGTCTACCGCGGACGAATTCAAGGAATTCAACGAGTCGCTGGATCAGGCGGTAAGTTCGAGCGAACGAATGACCCGGGAAGCAATGAAGAGACGCGATCGGGTTGCCGGCAATGAGGCTTCGCCGGAGAATGCGAGCCAGACGGCGGAGCAGTTGCGCGAGGCCTTGAATCACGATGCCTCTGTCAAGGCAAGGATGGCCATGGCCGGTTCCAATCGGGGGCGGGATAAGGGCAATTTGCAGGATCTGCGGAGCCTGATGAAAGAGAGTTACCTGGGGGCCCAGGGAGGCGGAGGCAGAGACGATGATACTCGGAGAGCCGGCTTGAACTCGGGCTACGATCAGAGTGCGTTCCAGCACATCAATCCGAGCGAGAAAAGTGCATCTCGGCTAAAGTTAAATACCAAGCAAGCGATCTCCCAAGCACTTCCCGGACGCCGCTTCGATATTAAATCGGAACGCAAGGGATGGATCTTTCTCGATACCTGGTACATCATCGGACCCTGGCAGCTGCCGAATGGACCCGAGTTTGAGAAGACTTTTCCCCCGGAGACCCTAGTTGATCTCGATGCTACCTATGAGGGGAAGATTCATCCGAAAACCAAAGAGCCCATCGAACTGGAGTGGAGATTCTTCCAATCCCAAACCATTCGGGTAAAGCCGCCCGACGAATTGAGTTCGACCGTCTATTTCGCCTATACGGAAGTTTTCTGTGAAGCGGCTATGGATGTGGTCGTCGCGGTGGCGAGCGATGATCGGGCGAAATTGTGGATCAATGATCTAGTGGTCTTCCAGGATGTCGGTCTGTCGGGTTGGCAGTTGGATGAAGGGTTTCGTCGGATTGTCCTGAAGCCGGGATACAATTCGGTGCTCCTTCGATTGGAGAATGGTCCGGCAGTGGCCAACTTCTCCGTCTTGATGTGTCCTAGTGAGGCCCTCGCGCGATAACCTGTGAACTTTCTGCTTTTTTATGCCCAGACCCCCAATATTCGCAATCTATTGCGGAACTACGCGGTTGCGGTTTTCGGATACAATTCTAATGATTCTGTAAATAGGGCCGTGCTTCGGCCCCATCTCCGGAGAAAACCCAATAACCTCAAATTGTCATGAACCGATTGTTACTAATACCCTCCTCCTGCATTCTCACTTCCTTAGCTCTTGTGACTTCCGCATCGGCTCAACTCTATTGGGACACGAACGGGGCTACTGCTGGCGCTGGGAATCCGGCCGATGGGACATGGGATGCGGCGACCACCAACTGGTCCACAGATTCGTCAGGTAGTATCGCTACCGGTGCCTATGTGGAAGGCAGCGATGTTGTGTTTTCCGCAGGAAGTGATGCAGCAACCGCGAACATCACGGTTTCCGGGACACAAAGTGTCTCGAGCCTCTCTATCGAAGAGGGGGATGTGACCATCGGTGGGAATAATATTGATGACAGTAGCGGCACTGTCACTGTTTCGGTAGCGAGCGGTGCATCGGGTACGATCAACAGCAGTATGACGTTCAATGCTAACTTTGATGTCGATGGCGAACTATTCGTCCAGTCCGTAGGGTCGGGAGGATCCAGCTCAATGACGGGTACCGGCACTCTGAGAACGAGCCGATTGGATTCCGCGGTGACGATTAACGGGGGGACAATTATTTACGTGTCTGGCGGTCCTAGTGACAATAAACTCAAGGGAGCCACGATCAATAGTGGTGGAACCTTGAGAGTGGAGTCGGCCGCCTTCGTTTCGGGAAAACGAAACCTCGCTGTCAACACCGGTGGGACCTTTGAGATGGCGGCAGGAGTCTCCGAGACCGTGAGTGTACTTTCCGGTGCGGGTTCCATCGTCGGTGAAACGGGTTCCGCATTGACCGTGGGTGGTGATAATAAAAATGCCACTTTCAACGGTACGATCTCAGGTGAGATTGACATCGTCTCCGCTGGTACTGGAAGTTTGACCTTTTCTGATAGCACTTCAATGGAGTTCGTCATCGGTGCCGATGGAGTTTCAAATTCCATCCTCGGCGATGGCGTGAATATGACCACAACAAACCTGAACGGGGAGTTCAGCTTCGATTTGATCGGCGCGGACCTTTCCCTCGGCAATGAGTGGACTATCGTCGACGTCGCAGACCTGAATGAAGTGTTCGGTGCGTCGTTTAGCGTGGATGGTTTCACGGAGGCAGGTGATGTCTGGACGAACGGCGCACTCGAATTCTCCGAGCTGACCGGAACACTTCAGGTCGTTCCCGAAACGTCGACATCGGGCCTCTTCCTCGGCTTGGGTGCAGTGGTTTTCGTAGTCAGTTGCCGCCGAAGCCGGAAATAAGCAATTCGCCCAACTACCGCGGAGCGGTTACGACAATCCGTCGCGTAAAGGAGAACGGGTTTTCCAACCCGTTTATCCCTATCCACGACGCCCTGCACGCGACGTGAAACGGACAGGAAAGTCCGTTCTCCTTTCAACCCATCGCGTAAAGGAGAACGGGTTTTCCAACCCGTTTATCCCCATCCACGGCACCCCGCCCGCGACGTGAAACGGACTGGAAAGTCCGTTCTCCTTTCAACCCGTTGCGTAAAGGAGAACGGGTTTTCCAACCCGTTTATCCCCACCGACGGCGCCCCGCCCGCGACGTGAAACGGACAGGAAAGTCCATTCTCCTTTCAACCGTTCGCGTAAAGGAGAACGGGTTTTCCAACCCGTTTATCCCGATCCACGACGCCCCGCCCGCGACGTGGAACGGACTGGAAAGTCCGTTCTCCTTTCAGCCCATCGCGTAAAGGAGAACGGGTTTTCCAACCCGTTTATCTCCTGTCCGCCCTCCGACCGCTACCCTCGTAGCCTAGGGGATTCTGACTTTGATATCATCGAAGAAGGCGGTTCCGTTTTGAGTCGCGGAGAGTTCGAGTCCGATTTCGGCAAAGGAAGTATCTGTGGGTGAGGTTACGAAGGCTTGATGATAGCCGTAGAATTCGTTCTCGGCGGCTTCCCCAATGATCTCGGTGCCTAATAGTAAGGAGGTACTGTCATACCAGCGTACTACGATGCGTGCGTAGTTTCCGGAATCCAGATTGGTGGTCCGTAGATACCCGCAGATCTCGTATTCGGTGTTCTCGGCCACGTAGACGATTTGCGCGATTTTCGAATGGATTCCGTTGGAATTCATTCTCGCACTTGAATTTCCCGAATTCATATTGTAGGAAGCGACGAATGCATTCGAGGGGAAGGACCAGGAGGATCCGCCTTGCTCAAAACCTCCATCACTGAGGAGGGAGGGCTCGCGCTCCCAGAGGTTCGGGAAGTTTCCGGTCATGGTCAGCATGGAAAGTAGCTGAATGGATCGTGCAAAGTAGGCGTCGAACTGTGGGTCTTGATAGTAGACTGCCAGATCGGTATAGATCTGATTGCGCCAGCTGTTGAAAGAACTGGATACCATCGCGGCGACGCCGACAGGTGCGGTGAGGGCGATGGTGTTGTAACCTGTCTCGGTATTTCCGTTGGGGATCGAATAGGTGTAAATGGACCGTGGGTCCGAGCTGGTGGTGCTCTCCATGAATGCAGCGACTGCAAAGGGCGTGTCGTACGCCAGCGAATCACTTGAGGTGCCATACCAGAGGTAATCAGTTCCGATTCGCCAGCCGATTCGGCAGGCGTCGAAGCCGGAGTCGTAGGAGGTGTTTGGGTCTAGCTGGGGTGCTCCGGTGACCTGGCTCCGGTTGTAGGGGTCGTGCCAATTGGGAACGAGGCCTCTGGCGGCGTAACTGTTGTTGTTATAGAAATAGCGAATCTCGGTATAGACGTTGGGAATTACGGTATTCTCCCAGTAGGTGGACTGGGTCACCTCGGAGAAAATTCGATACCAAGCCGGTGCGTAGTAGGAAATGTTTTGCCAGGTATCTCCATCGGCTTTTGATCCGGATTGAAAGAGGTCGTAGCTATTTGCCTTGCAGACTTCTTCTTGCAGCCGAGTGATCAGGATCTGAGCTTGATCGAGGTAGGGGATCCCGGACTCGGACCCCCATTGGCGATGGGCAAACACGAGCGCCAGGGCGACGTCTTCGTCGGCGTCGGCCGCATCGGCAATGTCGGTTGAGTATGGATCTGGAAGGATTCCATTGGAATCTTCGATAATCCTCCAGTTCATCAAGCCGTTCTGATTCAACCGACGAAGATAGTAGTTGTACAGTCCATCAAAGAGCGGGCGGGTATTGTTGGAGGCATTGTCCATGAGGACGCAAAGAAGCATCCCGTAACCAATTCCCTCTGAGACGGTACTGTCTTCCGCGTCGTCCCGGGTGATTCGCCATTCCCCGGTGATCGTGTCGGTCTGTGTGAAGTAGGTGTTTTCGTAGTTCTCCCATGTCGTTTGGACATGCTTGTTCATGGAGACCTGCGAATAGTTCGAGGGCTTGAGACCGTGCGGATAGACGACGCTTTGCGGGAAGGGGAAAGTTGGGTGGGAGCCCGATGTTGGGGCGATAAACTCGAAATTGTCGACGGCGATCGAGGAATCCCCGTCGCTGAGTCGCGCGGTCACCTTGAGGATGATGAATTGGTAGCCGGTTCCCATGTCGAGGGGAACATAGTAACGGATGGCGCTCGATGATCGTTGCGCGATATGGGTGTCCAACTTGCCGAGGAGAACCGAGTTGGGATCGACCTGGTTGCCTCCGGTGGTGAAGCCGGAACTGAACGTATTGAGGCCATAAACCTCGACTGTCAGTTCGTTGCTTGCGCCGTTGTCTTCAGCGAATACCTCGAAGACCAATCCTGCATCATCGGTGCTGGATTGGTTGTCTTGAATGACCTGGATCAGGCTTTTCTCGTGCGTGACTTTTGCCGTGATATCCGGGTTTCGTTGTCCGGTTGGGTTCGTTGCGATGCTTTGCTGGACCCAGGTAGAGTCGTTGGGGCCATACCATCCGTCTCCTGCCTGGTTGACGCTGATGGTGTAGCCACCGTTGATTGGCGTATCGAAGTTCGCGTTCGTGATACTGGGGAGCGCTTGGATGGATTGGCTGAGGAGCAGGCCTGCCGTTGCGGCGAGTTGAGCGAGTCGGGTGAGTGGAGTCTCGGGCATGATTATGGGGTGGGGGGTGTTTTGGCTTCGGTCGGAAGAGCGGTCCCGTTGGTTGCGGGCGCGAAACGATGCCGAGAGGCGGTGTACCCTTGCCTTGAGGTTGGCAAGAGGTCTACGGGCGCCTCCCGGGCCGATAGTTCTTTCGGGGAGAACCGCGATTCCCAATGTGGGAACGCCGCGGCATCACCCGGGAAACGGGCCCTTCGGGAAACTGGAAGAGGCGGGTCGGGAGCTGGGGAGACTAGGAGAGGTCCCGTGTCCGGCGGCGTCTCACCAGAGAGAGGCCGGCTACGACACCACAGATCGCAAGGGAGGCCATGGCGGGTTCGGGAATTGTGCTGATGCTCAGATCAACATTGGACCCATCGAAAGTGAATCCGCCGGTTAGATCTGAATTCACGATCGTCCATCCGGCAACTCCCGGATCGAGACTCAGGCCGGTGATGATGTTTTCGTAGGTACCGGCCACGATGTCGTTGTCGAAGAAGAAAAAGCTCTGGTCGGCATCGAAGGTCACGGTGCCGGATCCTGTGATGTTGAGAGAAGAGTGGCTGCCATTGCCCAGCGCGAGGGAAATAACCGAACCGTCGGAAAAGGTGATGTCTCCGTCAGAGTCGAGGGTGATGACTCCGGTTGAATCCTCCGCACTTGCCAGGGTCCCATCGATCAGGATGTCTCCCGCATCGGTATCAACGGTCTGGCCATCGGCAATTTGTAGGGTCCCGCCTACGGTGAGGTCGCCGCCCTCGGTTGTCAGGGAGCCATTGAAAGTTACGGATTTGTTGGCGTCGATCCCGACAGAAAATGTGCCGGAGTGTGTACCCCAATTCGCCTGTGCGCTTTCGGTACCCGTGAAATTCAGGGTGGCGGTTACATAGGCGCTGCGGTTGTCGAGTACACCAGAGTTGTTCAGGTCGCCGGCAACGTTGATGGTGCCGTTGATCGGTGTGTCCGAGGAGGTCGTTCCAAATTCATAAGTCCCCAGACTCTCGATATTGATGTCACCTCCGATGGTATGGGTTCCCGAAGCTTTGTAGGCGGACGCGCGCACCTTGCCTTGACTGATTGTAAAGTCTCCCGTCGTCGTCAGTGTTTGGGTGTTTGCGTTGCTAGTGGAGTTGAAATCAAGACTTCCGTAGCTGTACTCCCGGATGCTGCTCAAACTGCCGGAAATGATGAAGGTACTGTCGGTGGCCGCTTCATTGATGGTTAAATTGCTGTAGGAACTGCTCACTTCGTAGAATGAACCACTGGACATGTTCAACGAGATATTGTGATCGTAGCCACTTGCGGTCATCGTCGCACCCGATTCGAGAACCACGTATGATCCGGTACCGGAAAGCGAGATGGTGTTGCTGAAGGTGTTTAGATCCTGGCCGGTTTGGACAGTGAGGAGAATGTCGTCGGCCGAAAACGAGGGCGATGCTCCAGTCCCGTCCAGGTTTGTGCCCCAACTGCTCGGAAGGTTGGCGTTGAACCCTTCTTTCCAGTAGTAGGAGGTCTGGGCGCTTAGCCAGCAGGTGGAGGTCAACGCAATTAGAGAGGCCAGTCGAAGGGGGTGGGATATTTTAAACATAGTGAGGTAGTTTTTGGGGTTCTGCTTGAATTTTAGGAAAGCTTACTGAAAACGCACTGCTTTTGAAAGAAAAAATGGACAGTTCCAAAAAATAATGGAAATTCATCAATTTGTGAGGGTCGCAGGGTCGGATTAACAGGGATAGGTGTACGTTTGCTTCGATTATGGTGTGGCTTTGTGGCGGTGGTATCGATCCGAATTGGGATAGTTTATCGCGGAAAAAATCTGGACAGTCTTTGAATCGACTGTGGAGGTATTTCGCCCGAGGTTCTCCGGATTTAGTTGAAATGCGATCAGGGAGGTTCCGTTTTCAATCCGGTAGGAACGGCAGATGGAGATTCTGTTCCCTGTATCCATGGGGGAGGTACATGATTTCGTCACTTCGAAGGTCATTCATTCAGCTTCTTGTATTTCCGCCGAGAGTGCCCCAGGGCCGAATGTTGCGGTGAAGGTGGTCGGCTCTCCGTCCACCTCTGCTGTGAGAGTATACGTTCCGAAAAATCCACGGAAGGAAAGATTCCCTTTGTCGTTGGTCTCTCCTTCGACCTCAGTGCTGAAGGTTTCTTGGACAAGCTGCTTGAAGCTGAGGGCCGATGGCTTGGGGGACCAGTCTTTCCGGAACAGTGCTGCTTCGGGCTCCCACATATATCCTTCCCAGAATCCCCAGGTTTGAACCATGTTCGTTGCGGGATGGCTAAATGCGATTGTAATAAAATCGCGCACGTAATCCGCCTGGGTTTGCTCGTCGGGGATGTTGACCGTGAGTTCGGTCAGTTGGACGGTGAGTCCCTTCTGAGCGAATTGATCAATGATCCCGTAGACGTGAGGGATGGGGGTGAGTGAGCCGACAAAGTGGGACTGCAAGCCCATTCCGTCCAGAGGAGTTCCGTTTTTTTGGAAACGCTCAATCAGTTCCATATAATAGTCGATCTTCGGGTTGCCACTTCCCGGCCGGGTGACGATGTCAAAGTCATTGATGAATAGATTGCTGTTGGGGTCTCCTTCGCGGGCGGCCTCCATCCAGGTAGCCATCGCGTTGTCGCCAATCAGATCCATAAAGGTATGATTCGTGTAAGGTTCATTGATGACGTCCCAATCCTGAATCCGTCCGGCATACTTTTTTGTAGTGGTCGTGATCCGATCCAGAATCGCTTCCTGGAGGGCCTGGGGGTCGTCTTGTAATTTTTTGATCTCGGCATTGTTGTAGCGCCAGCTCGGCCATACGAGAGCGTGACCACGGATCTGCCAGCCTTGTTCTTCCATCCATCGGAGGCCTTCTTCGATCTGCTCCTCGTTTCCGGGTAGGGTGGATCGTTTCCACTTCATCGCGTTCTCCAGAGAACCGGCGTTGAACATCTCAGCGGCAGTTTTGCCAAAATCCTGATTATATTTTCTCGATCCCGGAAGAAGAATGGGAGCTCCCAGGGCGGATCCGAATCCATAGGCGTGATCGATTAGGGCGCCGGTTACCCGCGCTCCCGGAACAGGTTCTCCCTTGGCATTGGTCAGTGTGAGGGTAAACTCCCCTTTGCGGATCTTTTCGATGCGGGCGAGGGCTTCTTCCCGCCAGGGAGAATCCGGTTCCGCACCTACGTATCCCATGGGGGTGAACGGAAGATTCTTCGGGTTCACTCCTTTGCCCAAATTGATCAGAGAAACTCCTCCGATCTCGATTGTTTGTGGACCGTATCCACCGCGGAAGACTATTTGAGAAGCGCCCGCCAAAACTTCAAAGTCTGCCTTGAATGGAATGAAATAGTGATGCCAATTCTGGTCATCGGAAATGATACCCCAACTGATCAGTCGCTCGTATTTTCCTCCCGATTTCTCCAGCGAGAACTGAGAGGCAGCGTAGTTGGTTTCAGGATTCGGTTTCAGGACCCGGAAGGAGAATAGCGCCACCAAAGTGCTTCCTTTCTCGACTGAATTCAAAAGAGGTTCCTTGAGCTGTATCGAATAGGGCTTGGGGGTGTCTTGGTTTGTGGTGAGACGAACGGCTTTGTCAAAATGCTGGCCAGAGATGGCAACGGTCTCGACTTCCCCGAACCGTTTGCCCTGTAGGTTGAGCCCTTCCACGCCTTCCACGATCGAACGATATTCTTGATCCGGCAGCTTCCCGTTGTCCGGGATCGGATAAGCCTGTACATCCACGAGGGGCAGGTCGTTTTCATCCCAGGCAAGTTCGAGGAATGAATCGGGAACCGAGTCCAGATCCTCTCGTTCTGGGAGTTCAATCCGGAAGTTTGTCATCTCCAACGTTCCGGTTCCAAATCCAAGGGTAACGTTGATTTGCGATTGCCCCGCTCCGAGTGGCTGTTGGAGCGAGCCCTTTACAGTGACCTTTTGCCATTCGGGAGTGAGTTTGATCCGTTTGGATAGGAATGGAGAGAAGGGCGGGCGAGTCGATTGCAGGGTCAGGGATACGGTGCAGTGGTCCGCGCTACGCATCATGGCGGTAATCGCTATCTGTTCGGCCGGATAGAGTTTGATGTCAACTGCCTGCCGAATGTGCGAAAACCAAGGCTTTTCGGGCGCTTCGTTAATGTCCACTTTGAGTGCGGTCGGTGCGGGTCCGTCCGTGAGTTGAACCGTTTGGGTGCCCGTGTTGTCCAACCGGTGACCCCACGATTGGAGCCCCTCCGCAAAATCGGCATTCTTTGGCGTCAGAACTGCAGCCTGCATCACTGCCGGTAGGAGGAGGATGAAAAGGAGAATTTGAGGTAGCTTCATCGAGTGTGGGTTTGGGTGGACTGATTCGGTGCGGGTGACGAATTCTTCGGGTAGCGTGGGGCCCTGTTCCATCGGGCTATCGTTGAAACGCTCCGATTTTCAAGGGTCAGTGTCTAGTTGTTGATCCATTCAATCTTTCGAGTCAAGTCAGTATTGGACAGTTCCAAAAGAAAGTTGATTCACGCCGTTTCCTAGGGGTAGGGTGATTGGATGACTGCTTCGAATATCCTTTTGATAACGACTGATCAGCAACGGTGGGACACATTGCACTGTGCGGGGAACCCCGCCATTTTTACTCCACATCTCAATTGGCTGGCGGACACTGGGATTCGTTACTCCCGGGCTTACAGTGACTGTCCGGTATGCATGCCGGCCCGGGCGACGATGATGACGGGTGTGCCAGCTTATGTACATGGGGCGACGGCGAACACGGACGCGGAGCCGATGAGAGGCCGGTCCACGTTACCCGGGATGCTGACCGCCGCGGGGTATCAGACGCGGGCCCAGGGGAAGATGCATTTTCATCCCATGCGCCATCGATTCGGTTTTGAAACGATGGAATTGTCCTACGATTACTATCGGTTCATGCAGAAGTATTTTCCCGGAGAGGTGGGAGGGGCCCATGGGTACGGTCAGAATGAGCTCGAACCGATTCTCGGGACAGCGAAACCTTCACAGACGCTTACGCGATGGGTCGTGGATCGATCCGTCGATTTCCTGGAAACCCGCGATTCGGAAAAACCCTTCTTCCTGTGGAGCAGTATCAGTAAGCCTCATCCCCCGTTGGATCCGTCTCCCGAATTCTGGGAGATCTACCGGGACATACCAATGCCGGACCCGGTGATTGGGGATTGGGCCGAAACGGTGGAGGGCATTCCGGCAGGTTTTCTCAAATCCACCTGTTCCTTGGGCAACGGATATCGATTCAGTCAGGAACAGTGGTGTACCATTCGTCGTGCCTACTATGCGTGTATCAGTGAAGTGGATGCAGCCTTGGGGATTCTTTTTTCCCGGATGCGAGAGTTGGGCTTGCTGGACAATACGTGGATCATTTTTACCTCGGATCACGGGGAGATGCTGGGGGACCATCATATGAGTGCGAAAAACAGTTTCTTTGAGGGTTCGGCTCACATCCCCCTTCTGATACGGCCTCCCGGACAGTGGGATGAGCATCCTCTGCGAGGAAGGGTCTGCGATGCGCTGGTGAGCCTGCAGGATATTTTCCCCACCTGCATGAATCTAGCCGATTGTGGCGAAAGCATTCCCAGGGAGGTGTCGGGAAATGATTTGCTCGAGGTCGCTAATGGCGCCCGGGGGCGGGAAGCGATCGTAGGAGTCTGCGGAGAACAATACGCGGTCATCGAGCGCGACTGGAAGTATCTATTCTCTTCAGTAGGTGGCTCCTGCCTATTGTTTAATCTGGCCAATGATCCGGGTGAAACAGTTGATGTAAGTCGCGCCGATCCAGAAAGGTGCGCCCGAATGCACCGTTACCTTTTGGAGGAATTGTCGGATCGAGGAAAGTCCTTGCTAAGAGGAGGGGAGATTCCGGAGACCACGGGGAGGCCGCTCGCCGACGAACGGCGCTGGAATTCGTGGCCGGGATTCCACAGTTTCGAAGTCGAAACCGATTTGCTTCATTGATGGCGCTTCCGGCTGGTTTGCGGGCGGATGGATAGAGTTTTGAGTTGGGTTCCCTCAAGGCCCGTAGAATCCGACCGTCAGACCGATGATCCGTTGGGCGGGAATAATCTATGAGGAGGGAGGAGGCGCTCTTAATGACTCAAATGCCAACAACGAATCCTAGGGGTCGGTTCCCATCGCCGTTTCTCGTCCACTGGCAAGGTAGTGAAATTACTCAGGGGTGCTCTCGTCGGATTCTTTATTTATTCGATCACACTACGGGTTAAGTCCAAGCAATCACTGCGTTGCGCTATCTAAAGGCTCTGGAGTCTAGCCGGAGCAAATAGTAGGCTTACTCGCATGTCATCTCACTCCCTTTTGGAGCCGGCACGGGAGATCCCTGTGGTCGGCGAATTCGATCTTTGCGTGCTCGGCGGCTCGTGCACCGGAGTCTTTGCCGCGATTCGGGCGGCGCGTCTGGGTTTATCCGTAGCAATAGTCGAAAAGATGGGTAGCTTCGGTGGCGTGGCCACTCTGTCTTTGGTCAACGTCTGGCACACACCGCTGGACGAAGTTTTCAAGAAGCGTATCTTCGCTGGTCTCACTCAAGAAGTCATCGACCGCATGAAGATCCGTAACACCGTGAGTGAGAAACTTGACAATGCGAGTGTTGGCTGGCGTTTCAATTCGGCCGAACTGCAGATCGAGCTCGATGAATTGATATCGGAGAACAGCGTCTCGCCCTGGCTTCATTCTTCATTTGTCGCACCAATTGTTGAGAGGGGGCAGCTCAACGCGATAGTCATCGAAAACAAAGACGGGCGTGAAGCGATCAAAGCACGTTTCTTCATTGACGCAACTGGCGACGGCGATCTCTGCCACCGACTGGGTCTGAAAACCTACCTTGCCGCTCGGAGGCAACCTTCCACCACGTGTGCTTCCTTCAGCCAATGGGAATCGCTCGGCGAGACCAATTGGAGACTATTAATTCACGAACACGCTGCGGAATATCATTTGCCCGAAGGGTTTGCCTGGGGAGGAAGTATTCCGGATTCCGATGTCTTCATGCTCGCGGGAACGCGGGTCTATGAAGACTGTTCGACCGCAGACGGACTCACAAAGGCCGAGATTGAAGGCCGTCGCCAAGTTCGCGCAATTCAGGATATACTACGTCGGTATCGACCTGGCTCGTGTCTTTCTCTTCAGACGCTTCCCGCTCGTATCGGCATCCGCGAAACACGGCATGTGCGCTGTCTGCATCAGTTGAACGGCGGGGAAGTACTGCACGGCAGACGATTCGAGGATGCCATTGCCAACGGCAGCTACCGTGTAGACATCCATCACGACGACAAACCCGGTATCACCTTCCGCTACCTCGACGGACGAGAGGTATACGCACGCCCGGGCGTTCCGAACCAAAACGGTTTCTGGAGGGTGGCGACAGCTAGCAGTCCAACCTATTACCAGATTCCTTACCGATCACTCGTGCCCCTGGGGCCTTTTGACAACCTGCTCGCAGCCGGACGGTTTATTGACGCCGACACCGTTGCTCACGGAGCGATTCGGGTCATGGTAAATATGAATCAAACCGGTGAAGCTGCTGGCGTTGCGGCCTATCTAGCAATTAAAAATCAATGTGCTGCGCGAGATGTGGAGACGGAAACACTACGCGCTACTTTGTCTGATGGGGGGTCTATTGTCCTGTGACGCCAATGCGATGCTTTGACGGCGCTACGCCCCAAAATTTGCGGTACTGTCGAGAAAAGAAGAGTGGATCGTTGAACCCGCATTCTCCGGCGACCTCCTTCAATGAAAGCCCAGTTTCATGGATCAAAAACCGCGCGTGCCGCAGTCGAATTCGGTTGAGCCGTGTCTGCATGCTCTCGCTGTAGGCTACGGCAAATTGCCTTCGAAAGTAGTCTGGGCTCAGGACCAGTGTCTCGTAGAATTCTGAGACCGCTTTAGGACGCGCATACTGCTCACTGAGCCACTGTACTGCACGACGAATCTCTGGATGCAATGCTTCAGCAAACTGGGTATTCTCAAACACCGAGCTGTGTAGGCTACGCGCATCGGGCCAAAATCGTCCAAGCATTCCCTTGAGTTCTCCTTCGACCTCCAGCAAGCGGCGAACCGCGCTCGAGGCAGTGTCCCGTCTCAATGCGTCCCGCATTCGATCCATTGTACTGTATTCCATTGAAACCTCCTTGGTGTCGCGCCAAAAGAGGGTTAATGGGCATGTGTCGAGGTGCTTTACGGCGAAATCGACGAAATAGATTTCGCACCCCTTTGCCGTGCTCCAGGTCCTTCGCACCCAATTGGGGACAAGCAATTCCTTTCCCGTCGTCATTCGCTTCGATTTTTGTTCGACTCGGTAGTCCAGAGCACCATCGACAACGAGGATCAAACGGTTGGTCATCAATACTTGATCGCGAATCACTGTGCCAGCGACATACTGCTTTCTTTTTATTTCCAATACATCGAGTGGTGCCCGTAGCATGGCGGCTACGAATTCATCGGGGGGCTTGCGGTCTTGGCTCATTGAATGAAAAGGTTAGCCACCATAAAAACGACTACGTGTTGAGTCTATGCTACATTTTGATACATAGTTCCCGCTTTATCGAGTATATCATCTTTTCAATCCAGAGATGGTTGCAGTACTTTCACTAGATCCAAGGAAGAGCCAGCCTGCCTCAGAATATCATGCTTGCCGATGCCTCCTCGCTGCAGGCCTACAGTGCGCCGACAATCGCCGAGGCCCAATCCGTCGCCGGTCCTACGTTGATCAATGTCGAGGTGGATTATTCCGAGAATGGAAATCTCTTCGCCGACGCTCACAACGAGGACGTAGGAAATTAGTGGGGGCACTCAATATGGAAACCTTTGCCTTTATTCTTTTGCGGATCGTATTCGCCTGGATGTTTCTCTGGCCGATCAAGAGCTTGCTCGCGGATTGGAAGGCCACGCAAAGCATGGTGGCTATGCTCTGTCCCGCATCGCTGGTGGGGATCGGGTCCATCGGGATGGTCCTTCTCATGGTCGTGGGTTCGTTCTCGATCCTGCTCGGTATTCTTCCTCAGGTCGGAGGACTCTTGCTGGCAATTTTCTGCCTGTTCGGGGCCTATATCCACTACCGCCTCGGCGCCTCGGCGGCCGAGGGCGCGTTGAGCCAAAGTGTGACCAGGGCCGATCGAAACTTGCACGCAAAAGCAGTGGGACTCGCGGCCGTGGGCAACATCACCTCCGCCGAGAAGAATATCGTCCTCGCCGCCGTCGGAATCTTTTTTGCCTTGGTCGGGACGGGCCCCTATAGCCTTTGTGCAGGATTTTAGTCAGGCGGCGATTCGGCCGTCATTCCCAAACCATCCAAACACCCAAAGATTATGAATGAGCGATATCAAAAAGGCATCGAGGTGATGCGCGAGCACCTGGGCCCCGATGCCGATCAATATGTGGAGAGTATCCGTGAGGTCTCCCCATTGTTCGCCCGGGTGAATGTCGAATTCGCCTTTGGTGATATTTACGGAGACAAAAGCAATGTCCTGAATCCCAAAATCCAGGAGTTGATCACCCTTTCCGCCTTAACGGTCATGGGAAACGCCGCACCACAGCTAAAGCTCCATATCCACTGCGCCCTGAATGAAGGGGTGACTAAGGAGGAAATCGTCGAGACAATCACACAAATGATCGCCTACTGCGGCTTCCCTGCAGCCACCAACGCCATCATGATCGCAAAAGAGGTCTTTAAGGAGCGGGGGTTGCTGTAGTCGAGGTTGAGAGGGAAAATGGGTGGTGCAGCAGGAGTCAGCGGCAATGACCTCCATCCTCCGTCACCCGCGGCACGGGAAGGGAACAATCCGCAAGCTGTTGAAAGGGAATCTTTAGGCAACCGATAGGCTCAGTGTGAATGCGTCCATCTGACGCCTACCGCGAAAGATCGTACCAGAGGTTGGTTGAAGCCGGGGTTCCAGTGCGATTTGCAGCCTTCGCCATGATTTTGGACGAAGGCCTGCAAACGCACGAGAGTGTCCCGGAATAAAAACTAGAACGCGGCGCGGACTAATCCTCCGTCGGCGCGCAGGCTGCTTCCGTTGATGACGGCAGCGCGCTCGCTGCAGACGAAGCTCACAATGTCGCCAATCTCCTTTGGATCGATCAAACGCTGAATGAGCGATGTCGAGCGGTTTTCGGCCATGAAGCGCTTTTCGGCTTCGGCTGGCGGGAGGTCCGGATAGACGTCTGCAATAAAGCTCTGCACCCCGTCGGTAAGCGTCGAACCGGGCAGGACACTGTTGACGGTGACCTTTGTGCCTTTTGTCAATTCAGCCAGCGAACGGGAGATCCCTAGTTGCATGGTCTTGGTGGCACTGTAGTGCGCCATCTCAGGGGCTGGGCAGATGGCGGACTCGCTGGAGATAAAGACCACCCGACCTTGCTCGCGCTCGAGCATGCCTTTGAGGTAATGACGTGCGAGGCGTACGCCGCTCATGATATTGGTCTCGAACAGTCGCTGCCAGGATTCGTCGGTCTCGTCGAAAAAGCCGACCGCTTCGTAAATGCCCAAATTGTTGACCAAAATGTCGACTTCCGGCAGCGCTTGCAGGGTCAGTTGACAACCCGCAGTTGTCGAGTTGTCTGCGACGAGAGCTTCCAATTTCGCATCGGGTTGCTGTGCCCGAATACTTTGAATGCCTGCGTCGACGCTTTTCTGCGATCGGCCATTGATGTAAACCCGAGCGCCTTCTGCGGCGAGTGAGCGAGCGATTTCCAAGCCGATACCGGCTGAGGATGCGGTGACCAGGGCGGTCTTTTCGTGTAGATTGAGTTGCATAATGTTTTTGAGTTTGGATCTGAACCACTTTCGGTGGATTGAATGGATTGAACGCTCACAGGATAACAGGGCTCGACCTATCACTCAAATAATGCAAATAATGCGTAAGGATTATCATGGTGATGACAAATTTAGAGTGGTTTCGAACCTTCAAGGCAATCTACGAGAAGGGCAGTATGACGGCGGCGGCGAACCATCTAATGAGCTCGCAACCCGGGGTTAGCCTGCACTTGAGCTCGCTCGAGAATCATGTCGGATACAAACTTTTCCAGCGCCGTCCTCGGCTCTTGATTCCGACGGAACGTGGCAAGCAGCTCTACAATGCGATCGTAGATCCGATCAAGCGACTCGAAGAAATTGAGATGAAAAGTCAGCGCGGTCCTGCAGAGGATCGCCCGACCATTACCCTGGGGATGTGCTTCGAAACCTTTCAGCAGAGTCTTGAAGCTGCTTTGCCGGATCTCCCCTGTAACCTTATTTTAGAGTTCGGAGACTATCGCGAGTTGCTGCACAAGCTCGAAAACCGAGTCACTGATCTCGTCGTCAGCCCTCACAATCCGGAATTGCGCGGAGTAAAGTACGAGGCTTTCTCTCAAGAGAATATTGTCGTGGTCGCGGGAAAGGGGACTCGCCCATTCGATTTTCAGGAAGCGACGGTAGCGCAGCGCCTCAAGTGGTTGAACGAACAGCAATGGTATGGAATCGCTGGAGACAATGACCATACCCAAAGGTTCTGGAAACAAAACTTCAATCAGGCTCCAAACTTCAGGCCAAACTACGTCGTTCCGAACTTTAACTCAATTCTACGCAGTCTGGCCCGCGCTCCCGGAGTCGCGATTGTCCCCGATTTTCTCTGCCGCGAATCGATTCAAAACGGCGAGGTGAGTATCATCTGGAGAGGCGACAAGCCGCTTACGAATAAACTGTACTTCGCACGGCACAAAAGTAGTCCCAACGAAAGCGCTTTGCAGCTCATCATGAGGCAGATTCGAAGCGCAATGCCTCCTCCAGCAGAATGAACGAAGAGGATCGCGGGGACACCCCCTCGGTCCGGGCGGAAGCATCGAGCGGGCCATGCGCGGGCAAGGCTGAAGCCATGCCCCACTGTGGGTAGGCCGCCGGAGAGCTACACGCGATCTCCGTAGCCCAATTGCATGGAGCGCCATTTGAGGGGACTGTGTTTCATGTGCTTGCGGAACCATTTGCTGAAGTGGGATGGGTCGGTGAAGCCGAGCTCCGCGGCGATTTCTTTGATCGAGAGTTTGTTTTGGTTGAGGAGGTTTTCGGAAGATTTGAGGCAGGCGGCTTCTTTCCATTGTTTTGGGGTCTGGCCAGTGGAGTCCTTAAAGATGCGGTTGATCTGGGCTTTGGAGAGACCGACGGTGGCGGTGAGGGCGTCGTAGTTGACGGGGGCAATCGAGATGGATTTCATCAGGCAAAGGATGAGCTCGGAGACCCGCATGTCGGTGGGGAGTTGGAGGGGCCATGACCGCTCTTCGCGGATACGATGCCAGCGATGGACCCATTGCGAAAAATAGATCCCGCGCTCGGCGTATTGAGTGGGAGTCAGGGGTGTTCGTTGGAGGGCGGCCTGGCGAATGAGGCGGCACAGTTCGGCCGCTGGTCGGACCATGTGTGCGCTCTCCGGCCCGTTGTATAGCCAAGGCGCGTTGAGCGGAGGGAAGTAGTGCAGCCCTGACCAGTTGATACTGAAGCGCAGGGAGATGATGCGGGCGTTTTCGGTAAATGCATGGGTTTTCATGGTGAGAGGGTCGATAAAGACCCAATCTCCGGCCTTTGCCTGCAATTTATGCCCGTCGGTCATGACGGAGACTTCCCCCTCGCGGATGTACCAGGATACGTAGGAGACGCCCGAGTACTGGGTTTGACGGTAGAACGCGGGCGAGACCGCACCTTCGTAGCAGTAGCCGATGTCGTACTCAGGTTCTTTCATGGGGAAATTGGATGCATGAGCAATTTATACCATTATTTGTCCATCTTGGATAGGGGAAATCGATTGCGGGAGGAATGCGGTGGAAGGATTCTAGTGGGATGACGAATAACCCCCAACTTCCCCTCGTTGCCGATGTCGATATTGTCGTTGTTGGTTCCAGTTCGGCCGCGGTTTCTTTTGCTCTAAGTGCGCAGGCGAAGGGTGCCTCGGTCTATGTATTGGCCGCTCGTCCATTTCTTGGAGATGATATCTGCGATCTGTATCGCTACTGGCCGGAAGGCCGGACGGAGAATGCCCTGGCCAGGGAGATCTTTGGGGATGGGGGACAACCCCCGAGGCCTATGAAGGTGAAGTTGACGCTAGAGCAACGGTTGGTTGCTGCAGGCATACCTTTTCTTTTCAATTGTTTTCCCGCCGGATTGTTGCGTACGGAGGGCGGAGCGGTTCAGGGGGTTGCCCTCGCCAACCGGACGGGCCTTCAAGCGATCCGTTCGCGGGTAGTGGTCGATGCCACGCTCGATGCCCTGGTCTTGAAACAGGCGGGGTATCCGGGAATTCGGAAGATCGAAGGTCGGCGTGAGGTGGAATATGTAACCTTCTGTGAAGGTGAGGGGAGTGACGCTGCCGGAGTGGGCGCGGTCGAGCGCTTGCCAGGGTATGAGGCCGAGGACTACGCGGTGAGTGCCCGCCGCTATACCGTTCCGGTTGATTTTGGGGATGGGAGCCCCGTTGCCTTGGCCGCGGCCTATGGGGACCTGGTCGATCGTTGTTGGGTGCCGCAGGAGTATCGACACCAGACCCGGATCCTTCCACGGCTGGCAAAGACTGGTTCGGAACCCACGCCGGAGGACCTACAGGTAGAGCCGGGGCTCTGGGGGATGAGCGAGTCCATGTTGTTGCCCGATGGGGAGGAGTCGATTTTCGCGAACCCGATTGACGCAATCAGATTTGC
>CEOD01031825.1_pt1 | contig 25037 bp, 20 predicted proteins | sample 530341 | NCBI WGS metagenome assembly CEOD01 (sample SAMEA2619950, study PRJEB7988) | marine metagenome | isolation source: saline water (ENVO:00002010), including | reverse complement strand
GCGCCCCGCCCCGCCGAAACAAGAGCCGCTGAACTTCATGGCCCTCTCCGGCCCATCGCGCAGTGAGATTGAGAAACTGAGTTTCGGTTCCGCCCACCCGAAGATAGTCCTGAATGGCCAAAATTTTCACTTCGCCTTTGCTTCCTTCAACTCAACCTCGACCCACCTTACCCAGGTCGTAATAACTCCGATGGACCTTATCGACCCACGTTTCCGGAAAAAAGCGGGACAGGACCGGGGCGAGTTTCGCTTGGAAAAAAGTACCCACGCGAACCGTGCGGGAACGCTCTCTGAGCAAAGCCCTTCGTACCGGTGGCCAAATTGATTCGGGAACCGCGCCATTTTTCAAATGATGCTCGAGCGCGTCCCAAACTGGATCCAAATCAGAATTCTTGGAATCCAAGTCGACCGCGTCATTGAACCCTGTGCGAAAATCTCCCGGACGCAAATCAACGACAAACGACCGGTCTTTCCCTCCGGGAAATTCCATGGCGAGCGACCGGGAAAAACCGGACAATCCCCCCTTCACCGAATTGTACGCATGGAGGTAGGGAATAGGAAACTCAACTGCGAGCGAGGAAACATTTACGACCGCGGGGGCGGGCTCACCCGGCTGAATCAGGAAATGGCGGGAGAGAATCATCGCGCTCTCCTGCATTGCGATCACCTGCTTTGACAACTCGTCCGGTTCGATGGACCCAATGGTTCCAAACTGCCCGAAACCAGCGTTGTTGATCAACAAAGCCGGACAACGAGACCAGGTCGGCGCCCTCAGAAAATCCTCGACCCCCTGACGATCCGACAAGTCTAAAGCGACTGGATGAACCGGCAGGCCAGTCTGCTTCACGCGCTCAACACTTCGGCTCCCCGCCCAGACTTCGACCCCCTCAGAGAGCAGTCCCTCCACTAACACACGACCCAAGCCCGAACTGCCTCCGGTAACAAAGGCCGTGGGAAAACGCTGTGAAAAACGGCTCATACTGGTCGGGAACTGTTGGCTGTGCTTCGCTTCCACACGATCAAAAACCGGTAGAGACCGAGACAAAAGCGCAATGTCCCCTACTCCCGCTCGAAAACGAGACAAACGTTCGCGCCACCGAAACCACTACTGTTCGTGATCAACCGATCGATTTGCTGCTTTCTCGTTTGCGAGATGATATTCAAATCTTCGGCTCCCTTCTCAGGGTTTACGAAATTCGCGGACCCGGGTAAGAAACCATTCTTCATCGCCAACACCGAAATACCCGCTTCGAGGATACTCGCCATCGAGAGAGCGTGCCCGGTGAGAGCCTTCGTACTGCTGACCATCGGCGACAGCCCCTTCTCGGCAAAGACCTTGCGCAAAGCCTTGATCTCGGCGAGGTCACCCATCTGCGTTGAGGGCGCATGCGCATTGACGTACTCAATGTCGGAGGCAGAAAGATCGGCTCTCTTGAGTGCCAATTCAATCGCGCGGCGCAGCCCGTCGCCATCCGGCTCGGGGAGAACGGCACTGTATCCATCGGAGGCCTGCCCGTACCCGCTCATGCGAGCATACACGGAAGCCCCGCGGGATTGCGCCAACTCTTCCGACTCTAAAATCATTGCGACGCCCCCGCCGGTACCGACAAAACCGTCGTGATCGCGATCAAAAGGTCGCGAGGCAGTCGTGGGATCCGGATTGACCGAAAGAGCCCGCATGGCCGCAAACGGCAAAATACACTCGGCATTTCCATCCTCAGCCCCGACGACAACCATCCGCTGCTGCCGGCCCGAGGCGATCTCTTCGTACGCAGCCGCCAGAGCATGCCCGGATGAGGCGCAAGCCGAGACATACCCGCAAGTTGCTCCGCGAATATGAAAATGGCTCGCGAGATTAAAGTTCAGGGTGCCGGCAATCGAGGCGACAATCGCTTTGGGCTGAGACCGCTCCGCCCCGTACTCCCGGAGGTGGTTGACGTGGTAGACCAACGAAGAAGTCGAACCGGCCGAGGCCGTAAACATTCCCGTATCCGGATGCGAAATCTCTTCGGGCTCAAGACCCGCGTCCTGGATCGCATCCTTCATCGCACAATATCCGTAAAGGACGTGAGGCGAAAGACTTCGCAAGAAGGACCGATTCAGACGATACTGCGAAGGATAGGACCAATCTTCCTGATCCATCGAGGATGTGTCGAAATCTTTGATCGTCCCAAGGACACTGATCGGAATCTTCGGCTTATCGAAGCCCGGATACCACTCGATCCCCGACCGGAGATCCTCCAAACTGCTGTGAACGTCATCCCGGTTGTTACCGATACTCGTGATGAAGCCCAAGCCCGTGACAACGACTCTGCTCATGTGTCCCCGAAGGTGAAATTGGATGATCCCATACGCGAAAACCAAAAACCTAAACCGACGGTCTGCATACAACGCAAGCAAACACTGCCCCAGATCTAATTCGATGTGGATTTTTCAAAAAAAAGTACCTTCAAGCATGCACAAACTTGCACCTTCCTCATTTTCACTCTTGTTAAGGGAGGTTTGCATTGTCGCGAATTAGAATAAATTACAGATAGCCATGAAAATTACAGCATACTTGAAACCAACTTGCGGATGGAGCCGCGGTGTCCGCGCCATTTTGAAGAAATACAATCTGGAATACGAAGACCTGGATATTATCGGCGATCGCTCTCTCTACGACGAGATGGTCCGCCGCTCCGGTCAGCACCTCTCTCCCTGTGTTGAGATTGATGGCGTGATGCTCGCGGACGTAAGCGGCGAAGAGGTTGAAAATTACCTCGTGGCCAACGAATTGGTAAAGAAAAGCAGCGCCGACACAGACTACCCAACCAACCAGTCTTGCTCATCGCACCGTCGCGAAGATCCGCAAACGGTCCGCTTTTTTTAGGAAAAGTTTCATTTCCTCGGTGAATTCCGGGGATCTAGCAAAAAAAATGCTTCGTTCCGACGAGGGATTCTTTCAGAGTTCCTCTTTTCGGACTCATTCCGGCCGTGCTTCAGTGCATTGTGCGGCCCAACGACGAACTTGAACGTATGACTTTCGACAATCCATCTCCGCTGTATCACCCAGATCAGGAACACGACGCCTGTGGCGTCGGATTCATCGCCAACATTCATGGCGAACGCTCCTACGCAACGTTGGACCGAGCCCTCCAGGGCCTGAAGAACCTTGCCCACCGTGGGGCAATCGATGCGGATGCCGTGACCGGAGATGGCGCGGGGGTAATGACCCAGATTCCCTACAAGCTGTTCAGTTCCTTCCTCGAGGAGCAGGGAAAGTCGCTCTACGAGGAAACGGATCTCGGGGTCGGGATGATTTTTCTACCGCGCAACGACGAGTACGCTCGGACGCACGCGAAACAGATTATTGAATCCGCCGTCGAGAAAGAGGGACTGAACTTCCTGGCATGGCGCGATGTGCCTGTGGATCCAGACTGCCTCGGGAAGAAAGCGGAACTGACCCGCCCGGCGATTGTCCAGTGTCTCGTGAGTCGCGCGCCAAAGATGGACAGCGACTCCTATGAGCGGGCGCTATTCCTCGCTATGCGTGCCGCCATGCGGGAAGCAGGTGAGAAAAATATCCCTGATTTCTATATCGTCAGCTTTTCTCACCGGACCGTCACCTACAAGGGGCTGCTGAACGCACCTCAGGTCGGCCAGTTCTTCATCGACCTGCGCTCCGATCGCTACGAAACCGCATTTGCGGTCTTCCACCAGCGCTTTGCGACCAACACACTACCAGACTGGTCGAAGGCGCAGCCCTACCGGATGCTCGCCCACAACGGGGAGATCAATACCATCAAGGGGAACCGCAACTTGATGCGGGCGAGAGAATTCTCCAACAACCACGGAGTCTGGGGCGACCGCTACAAGGACCTCAGCCCCATGATCCAACCGGATATGTCGGACTCCACAAGTCTCGACAACACCCTCCAACTCCTCAGCGTTGGTGGGCGGACCTGTTTCCACGGGGTCAGCATGATGATCCCGTCGGCTTGGGAAAACAACCCCCACCTCCCCGAAAATGTGCGCGACTTCTACCGCTGCCATTCGGCAATGATGGAACCTTGGGACGGGCCCGCAGCGGTGGCCTTCACCGACGGCCGCTACGTCGGCGGCGCTCTCGACCGCAATGGTTTGCGCCCTTGCCGCTACAAAATTTACGAAGACGGGAACGTCGTTCTCGGTTCGGAAGCCGGACTGATTCGCGACTGGGGCTCTCCTGTCGTCGAAGCGGGTCGTCTTGGACCCGGACGGATGATTGCTGTCGATATCGTCGGCAACAAATTCCTGCGGGATTCAGATATCAAGCAGGTTCTCGCCGCCCAGGAGAACTATGGAGACTGGTGCAAGCGCTCCCTCACTCCCCTTTCCGACTTGGTCTCTGAGGATGAGGCCTTGGAGCCTCTCGCTGTGGACAGCAAGCGGATCACTCCCCTTCGGGTTTGCAATGGTTACAGCACCGATGAAGAGGAAATCGTCCTGAAGCCACTGATCCAGACTGGTCAAGAGGCGATTGCATCCATGGGAGACGATACTCCCCTCGCGGTTCTCTCATCACGAAGCCGTCTCCTCTTTTCCTACTTCCGTCAACTGTTTGCTCAGGTCACGAATCCAGCGATTGATTCACTCCGTGAGCGCTCGGTGATGTCGGTAAAGGTAAACCTCGGAGGTAAACTGGGTCTATTTGAGCCGCTCTCGAACGAGCACCCGTTCATCACCCTCGAGTCTCCTCTTCTCTTCGAACACGAACTCAACGCCATTCGGAAGAATAAGATCTTTGCCGGAAAGGACGTCGTCATCGACACCACCTTCCCCGCAGACATCGATCCTGAATCCTTTGGCGAAGAGATCAAACGACTTGTCAGTGAGGCAGTTGAGGCGGTCAAGGGCGGTGCCAAGCTCGTCCTCCTCTCAGATCGGAATATCTCTGCAAAACGCGCCCCGATTCCATCGCTCCTCGCCACTGGTGCGGTCCATCAGGGCCTCGTACGCGCTGGAAAACGTCTTCGCTGCGATATCATTGTCGATACCGCCGAAGCCCGCGACGTTCATCAAATCGCCTGTCTTCTTGGATTTGGAGCGAATGCCGTCAGCCCTTGGTTCGCCCAGGACCTTCTCGTACGCATGGGCGCCGAAGAAGAGTCACCGATCGAAGGAAAGACCGCTCTCGCCAACTACCGCAAGGCTGTGGACAAGGGCATTCTCAAGATCATGTCGAAGATGGGAATCAGTACCCTCTTCAGCTATCAGGGTGCTCAGGTTTTCGAAGCTGTCGGAATTAGCTATCCGGTCATTCGCGAGTGCTTCCGGGGCTGTGCCTGCCCAGTGAGCGGTCTCGGCTACCCACAAATTTGCGACGAGACGCTGGCGCGCCACTCCAAGGCCTTTGGCAAGGAACCGGCAGAGCTATGGGACGAAGGGTACTACAGTGTGGTTAAACGCGGCGCGGCCGAGTTCCATGGCTGGAATTCCAAGGTCGTCGGTGGCATGAACAAGATTTTCCGCGGGGATTCCAAAAAATTCGACCGTTTCCTCCCCTTCAAGGAAGCCAGCGAGAATCACCCGACTCTAGCGGTTCGCGATTTGCTCAAATTCCGCTACCTCACGAGACCAATTTCCCTCGAAGATGTAGAGCCGATCGAAGACATCCGACGACGCTTTACAACTGCCGGAATGTCTCTCGGTGCGGTGTCCCCCGAAACACACGAGGCTCTCGCCATCGCGATGAACAGTATCGGAGGGAAATCCAATTCTGGTGAAGGTGGTGAAGATCCAAAACGATTCCGCATCCGCCCGGACGGTACCAGCGCCAATAGCGCGATCAAGCAGGTCGCATCGGGACGCTTCGGTGTGACTGCGGCCTACTTGGCCAATGCCCGGGAGATCGAGATCAAGGTAGCCCAGGGAGCCAAGCCCGGTGAGGGCGGACAACTGCCCGGCCACAAGGTAACCGACCTGATCGCCACTCTCCGGTTCAGTGTCCCGGGAGTGACTCTGATTTCACCCCCACCACACCACGACATCTATTCAATCGAGGATCTGGCTCAGCTCATCTACGACCTCAAGCAGGTCAATCCGCGGGCGAAGGTTTGCGTGAAGCTGGTCTCCTCCTCCGGCGTAGGAACAATCGCAGCGGGTGTCGCCAAGGCATACGCCGATGTGATCCTCATTTCCGGCCATGACGGTGGAACCGGGGCCTCGCCCGTGTCCTCAATCAAGCACGCGGGTTCCGCATGGGAGATCGGTCTGGCAGAAGCTCACCAGGTCCTCATGATGAACGATCTCCGCAGCCGGGTAGTTCTTCGTACCGACGGCGGGATGAAGACGGGTCGCGATATCGTCATTGCTGCGATCCTCGGGGCCGAAGAATACAACTTTGGAACTGCAGCCCTGATTGCCGCCGGTTGCGCGATGTTCCGCGTATGTCATAAAAACACTTGCCCAGTCGGTGTCGCTACCCAGCGCGAAGACTTGCGCAAAAAGTTCAAGGGTAAGCCCGAAAATCTCGTCAACTACTTCAACGCCGTCGCCGAAGACGTACGGCGGGTAATGGCCAACTTGGGCGTTGCCACGATTGACGAATTGGTAGGCCGTACCGATCTACTCGAGCAGGTCCAGGATCCAAAAAATCCGAAGACATCGACGATCAACTTCGCCGGACTTCTTCACAACCCTGATCCAAGCGGAGTTCTTTCGCGGATTCATACCCGCGAACGGAATGACCGGATTGGGAATGAGGGTTCAATCGACGATCAGATTCTACAAGAAGCGATCGAGACGGTCACTCACCTCGCACCGAAATTCTCCCGCACCTACAAGGTAAAGAACATCCACCGCAATATCGGCACCCACCTGTCCGGGGAGGTCGCCTATATGCACGGTAATTCCGGCATGCCTGCCGGAACCATGGATCTGATCTTCAAGGGCAGCGCCGGCCAAAGCTTTGGTACATTCCTCGTTCAGGGGATTCGCCTGACGCTTCTCGGCGAAGCCAATGACTACGTCGGCAAGGGAATGAATGGCGGCGAGATTATCGTACGCCCGTCTGAAGACGCGAACTTCGTCTGGAAAGACAATATCGTTGTCGGCAACACCTGCATGTACGGATCGACCGGAGGTTTCCTCTTCGCTGCCGGCCAAGCAGGTGAACGCTTTGCAGTTCGCAACAGTGGAGGCACCGCGGTCGTCGAAGGCATGGGTGACCATGGCTGCGAATACATGACCGGTGGTACCGTTGTCGTACTCGGCGAAACCGGGACCAATTTCGGCGCCGGAATGAGTGGAGGTCTCGCCTTCATCTACGACGAGAACAATCAATTTGAGGAACGCTACAATCCCGAGATGGTCAGCCCGATCCGTCTCGACAACAATGACGAGATCGCAGCCTTAAAGAAGCTGATCGAATTGCACGCGTCCCTGTCATCCAGTCCACAGGCCAAGGAAATCTTGAAGAATTGGAAGGCCTCCGTCTCCAAATTCTGGAAGGTTCTCCCTCACCCTCTGGAAGGACAGCCCGAACCCGTGTTTGCTGTCAGCGAGAAACTCGAGGCGGTCACTGCGAGTGCTTGATTTCGCTTACGCGGAATCAGCATTCCCCCTTGACCGAGTACAGTTTCTAAAGTCTGATCCATAGCTTCATCTACATCGAGAATCTGGCGGGCGTCGTATAACGGCTATTATGTGACCTTCCCAAGGTTGAGACGAGGGTTCGACTCCCTCCGCCCGCACCAGATTGCCGAAACAACCGCGAAACGACCGTAGTGACCTCTCCCATTACTGATGAGGCTCGCAGCAATCGGTTCCGAGGCAGTCACTTGATCTGGAAGGCCAGAAATTGTTTTCCAGAAGCGAACCCTGTTTTGGGGCAATTCGACTCAAGCCTCGCTTCGACAAAGGCTATCGAATTGCCTTTCTGCTTTTCGGCTGATATCCATCGACTATGAAAATCGCCCTCTATCCGGGAACTTTTGATCCGATCACCAACGGCCATTTAGATGTCCTTACAAGAGCTTCCGTACTCTTCGACCGCGTCATCGTTGCAGTGGCTCATAACGGACCAAAGAACCCGATATTTTCGATTGAAGAGCGGATTCAATTGATTCGGGACTGCGTGGACACCGATCAATTCGAAGTGTGTGCGCTAGAGGGCCTCGTTGTCGATTTTGCCCGTAAACGAGGTGCACAAGCATTGATTCGAGGGCTCCGGGCCATTTCCGACTTCGAATACGAGTTTCAGATGGCGCAGATGAATCGGAATCTCGATGAATCCATCGAAACCATTTTTTTAATGCCCAACGAAAAGTTCTTCTACACGAGCTCGGCGTTAATTAAACAGGTAGCCCGCTACACCGAAAAAGAGACCCACCTGGTCCCCGCAAACGTTCACAAAGCACTTCGCGAAAAATTTCACGGTCCGACAAACCAATAGAGCGGATTCCGTCAAAGATGGGAACTCTCACAACTACATCGCTGGCGAGCGATTCGGCGTGGCAGCCCGGCAGGGATTTGAACCCCGACAAACTGAACCAGAATCAGTTGTGCTACCATTACACCACCGGGCTACGGGAAAGCAGAGAGTTAAATCCTCCGTTTCAATTCGAGTCAAGATTCCGTGAGCAAAAAAAATGGCGGAACCGAAGTTCCGCCATTTTGAAAGTCGTTAAGAGGTACGACGGTAGCCGCCCTCTCAGTTCCTTAAGAAAGTTTGTCGTACTTGCCAGTCTCAACACCACGAACAACAAGATAGCTGATGCCATACTTCTTGCCCACGTTGGTCTTGGACATCCCTGCTGCCAGGTCCGAACGAACGCCGTCACGCAACTCTGCAGTCACACGGGTGCGGGTACGAGTGCCAGCAATCGGAGAAGACTTCTTATTCAACTGGGATGGCGAGATCTTAAAGCGAACCATCAGTGCTTCGATCAACTGCTTTGCAGTGTCGTAACCGCTTTGGTCAACGAGGCTGTCCAGCTTTTTCAACTGCTGTTCTTGCTCCTCTTGCTTCTTCATGAGGTCAGCCTTCTGCTTCTCAAGCTTTGCAGCTTCTTGTTCCAATCGGCGAATTTCGCTAGTGATATCTTGTGTCATAATTTTTTCTGTCTTTTCGAAAACAAATTTATCCGAAGATTTGCTTAGACAATCCCTAAAACAGAAAAAATCAAGTTCCTTTTCTGATTTTCATACATTTTACTAGATTTACATTCCTTTTCCAGCGCATGTCAGCAAAAACGCCTACTACAAGTTCTTACGAAATTTGGAAAACCAAAGACCTCCCTCAGGGCGAGGTTGACTTAATCAAAGCAAGCACCGGCCTGTCACTCTTTGTCTCAAGAATACTCCTCCAACGTCTGGAAAATTGCACGGAAACCTCAGAGGAATGGATTTCTCCCCGGCTCGAACACATTATTGACCCCCATGAACTCCGCTTTTGCGAACAATCAGCCAAAATTCTGGCGCAGTTCATCCGGGACAATAAAACAATCGGCATCTTTTCCGACTACGACGTTGATGGAATTTCAAGCGCCGCCCTACTTGCTCGAGCGATTGCAGGCCTAGGTGGTACTACACAAAACTTTATACCCGATCGCATGGAAGAAGGATATGGGTTAAGCCATACCGCCTTAGAGCGATCTTTCTCGGAGAATGCCCCTGATTTACTCATGGTACTCGACTGCGGCACTCGTTCAGACTCTGAATTGGAGTGGATCGCTAAGCAAGGTACGACCACTATCGTCGTCGATCACCACTCACGCGATGACCAGCCCACTTTACCAGATTCTTGCCTGATCATTAACCCGCATCTACCGGACCAACTCCAACCTCAATTTCAGAACCACTGCACGGTTGGTTTAGTCTTTAAACTAGTACACGCTCTTCTTCGCTACTGGGAGAATGAATTTGGCGGGGCGCGGGACAAAGTAAACCTGAAGGATCTGCTGGATCTAGTTGCATTAGGCACCGTTGCTGATCTTGTTCCTCTGCAGGGTGAAAACCGTATCTTCGTTCATCACGGTCTTAAACAACTGGCGGCGACCAACAACCATGGGCTTCGCGCGCTACTTCAGGTATCTGATGTCGATGTAAACAACCCCCTGAATTGCTCAGATATAGGCTTTCGCTTAGGGCCTCGCATCAACGCCGGTGGTCGGATAGAAAATGGATCTCTGGCCCTCGACCTCCTCCTCACTGGAGACAATCGACTCGCCTTCGACCTCGCCCGCAAACTCGATTCAATTAACAGTGAACGACGGAGTCTTGAACGCAGAGTCATCGACCAGGCGCTTGAACAGATCGCAGGAGATCCGCCAATGGGTATCGTGGTCTGGGGAAAAGAGTGGCATCCCGGCGTTGTCGGTATCGTCGCCGGCCGCCTCTCTCGACAGTTTCACCGCCCTGCCATCGTTCTCGGATGGGACGGTTCGGGATTCAAAGGATCGGGCCGTGGAATTTCAGGTCTCAATCTCCTCGAGGTCATGCAAAACTGTGAGGTGCAACCTCCCAAATGGGGCGGGCATCCCGCCGCGATGGGATTGAGTATTGAGGAGGATATGATCCCGGAGTTCGCCAAGGCTTTCGACAAATCGGTTCAGGAGATTTGCAGCGGTAAGATCCCACCGAAAACTTTACGGATCGACGCCATCACTGAACCGACTTCCATTTCGAGGCAGCAAATTTTGGAAATCGAATCCCTCGGACCATTTGGACAAAAGAATCCAGAGCCGATCATTGCCGTTCACGGTGTCCAATTGAGCGAACCGCCTCGCTTAATGGGAAAAGACCATATCCGGTTTCAGCTTCCCGGCGCTGAGGGAATCCAAGTCATCGGTTGGCGCATGGCCGATCATATGCCACCGATTCATGAGGAGATTGACCTGGCCATGCGGCTCAATCGTTCGTGGTGGCGGGGACGAGAATCCGTGCGCGGGGAACTGGTCGACTGGCGACGATCCGTTTAGCTCCAGCCCCTTTGGTCCTGTAGCCAAATCAAAATGAAAGTTTCTTTCATTTAGTATTGCAAGTAACTTTCAGTAAACCTAAACGATACTGCATGACAATGAAATCAACCTTTGTTGTGGGAGCTGTTGCTCTCTCGATCTCAGTATCTGCTGCAGATGCGGCAACCTCCGTGTACTCCTCGGGCCACGGGGACATCGGAATCGCCTATGAAGGTGGCGAGTTCGAACCACACTGGCATATCGGTGCTGGGGCAACCGTCGACGGCAGTCCGCTCGCGAGCGAAGGGGAATATGAGCCCGCCGGCATGGTTGCCGAGGTTACTTCAACTCGCAACTCACCAATCGGCCTCGCATCCGCAATTGGACTACCCGATGGATCTTTCATCTATACCGCCGGCTCAGCGACCTACCAGCCGAACCTTGGTTTCGCCACCGAAGAACTCAACGCGGACAATTGGAATGGCAACTTGACGATAACCCTAACTGGATGGTCAACACCAGGCGGAGCAGAGGCTGCACTATACACCACGAATTTAGCCGGTACCAGTGTCGCCGACGTGGCCTTCTCTACCTACAATGCGGGATCCACCGCATTTGGAAACTCACTTTCATTGGCGCCCGAGTCACACACTCACCTTGAATGGGCGTTCACTGAGTTGGGTTCCTACTCTTTCACATTCGAGTGGGTTGGCGATCATGTGACTGACGGTATCGTCACCGATTCAGCCACTTTCTCTTTCCAGGTGGTACCTGAGCCTGCACAAGCCGGACTCGTACTCTCTCTGATCGGGGTCGCAGCCGTATTTATCTCTCGACGTCCCTCCCTCCGGGCTTCCGTCTGTTAGTGAAATCTGTTTCCAATTCAAAGATTGCGCGGGGGCCCTATGGCTCCCGCGCTTCGTTTGGCTTCACCTTGGTTGAGGCCATCGTTGTTATTGCAATAGTTGCGATGCTGGCGGGTATCGTCATCCCCTCGGTAAGCAAGGTCCGCACCAAGAGCTTGCTAGTGCAGTGCGCCTCGAACCAACGGCAAATCGGCCTGGCGCTGCAACTGTACGCGAACGACAACGAAGGCATCTATCCGCCCACCACTCACTCTGTTAGCCCCTTTCGGCTGAATGAGAGCTGGCTGTACGAGTTGGACGAATACTTTACTGATAGCATCGATACGATCCGGATCTGTCCCGCTGACCCCGAGGAACGCCGCCAGCGGATCCTTGATCGCAATTCAACCAGCTACGTCCTCAATGACCTGGTCTTCGACGACGTCAATTACCGCTTTCCCCGAAGGATTCCAAATCCTGCGCAAACCCACATCCTTTTTATTCTGAGCGAAGATCGTACACCGAACGTGACCAGAGACCACATCCACGGAGGCGAATGGACGAATTGGATCTCCGCACTCAATGATATCGAGCCCGACCGTCATCGTACGGGCAATCGCTCATCAGACCGCACGAAGGGCTCGGCACCTTACCTATTTGCCGATGGCCACGTGGAAATTATCTCGGCCAGTGACTTTAAAGACAAGTTCGCCGAAGGCGTGAATCCAGCAGAAGTCCCTCTGTAAACAAGAAAGCACCCGGACAATTACGATTGCCGGATGCTTTCTGCTAAATGGATTAGGCAGCGATCCCGTAGGACCAACAGCTCCTCGCTAATTAAGAATCCTTAAGCAGCTTCTTCAAATCCGCCAAAGTAATCGCAGGGCTCTGCCAAGACTCTCCGGGCGCCTTGCCGAGAAGTTGATTCCCGTCGGCATCCAGCACGACTAGGTAAGGAATTCCCCGGGCAGAAAACTTTTCCAGTCCCGATTCTCCGCGCTCATCATATTTGATAGCAGGGAAGTTCATCTTACCCCACTTCATGTACCCTTCCATCGCATCCGCGCTGCGATCGTTGCTCATGAATACCATCTGAAAGTTTGGATACTCGGCAGAGGCTTCATCATAGAACTCAGAGAGTCCTGGTGTAAATTGACGGCATGGAGGGCACCAGTGAGCCGAATAGTAGACTGCGATGATTTCCTTCCCTTCCAGGGCGTCGGAAGCCGAAACCAATTCCTCTCCATCCAGCTTTACCAGATCCTCTGATAGGTTCTCTTGGAGGGTCCCGCCGTTCAGTGCGGAGATCAAAATTGAAAAAGAAAAGAGCGAGGCAATGGTTCGTTTCATAGGTGTTTTGGTTTAATAAAATGCAACGCTTCGAAGAGAAGGCAGAATCTCCGCAATGGCAAATCTCCGCCGTCAATTTTTCTCACATTTTCAGTAATCACATACACGGTTCGGGCCTAGCCGAATGACGACACCCGCGAATGGAGTAGACGGACAGGCGCGCGGTCGTATGATCGGAGAATCGAGCCCTCCAGTGCTACACTCCTCTCGATCGCAAAGAGGGCCTCGATACACCCGATCGAGACCCTCAAGAGAAATCGAATTATTAAAGCGAACTACGCCTCCACGACCACCCAGGTTTCTTCGACCGAAACCGGGTAGGTTTCGACAGAGGGATCGGGATCGTCTGACGACAGAGTCTTCTCCTGGGTATTACCATTCTCATCCTCGCAAAATACTTTATAGGATTTCACGCGACAGCGATGAGGGTTAAAGAGGCTGCGCCCGGTGGTCACGTCGAACTCCCAGCCGTGCCATGGGCAACGAACAACCTGATCCTCCATTCCATACTCAAACTCTCCGACCTTCCCAGGCAGTGTGGTCCCTCCATGGTGTCCTTTGCACAATGGGGCCAATTGGTGCGGGCACAGATTGCGGATCGCATGATAAGAACCTCCGACGTTGTACACGCCGATCGATTTCCCATCGATTTCCACGATACGGTGCTCCCCCTTATTCAACTCATTCGCCCGGCAGACTCGATGCTTTGTTTTCGGCATTAGTTCCCCTCCCCGGTTGCGACTTCAGCGGACTCCTGCGCTTCAATCTTGGGCAGGCCGTACATTTCGGCAGCATTGTCGTAGAAGATCTTCCGGCGCACTTCTTCACCCAGTTTACGAGGGATTACAAATCTTGGATCGTCGCCATCCCAGTGCGGATAATCACTGGAAAACATTAGCGTATTCGGGGCGTCAATCATGTCGAAAATTTGGAGCAAATGCTCAGCCTTCGTCGGCTCTTCAATCGGCTGAGTCGTCATCTTCACGTGACGCATGATCATTTCACTGGGAGGCTCTGTTAGCCAAGGTGTTGTTTCGCGCAGCGCCTTCCAGTTCTTATCCAGGCGCCACATCAGGTGAGGCAACCAGGCAAACCCACCCTCGACAGCAATGAAATTCAAGCTAGGAAACTCATTGAAGACTCCCTCGATGACCAGGGAGGCGATCTGCCCCATGTAGTTCTGCGAAAGACTGGTGTGCCATTCAAAATAACTCGACGGCGTACCCGCGTAGGATCGATTTCCGATGCCGTTGCTTTCCGCGCCGGGGTGAAAGGCTACTGGCAAGCCGACTTCGCTCGCAGCCTCATAGATCGGCCAATAGCGGACGTTACCAAAGGGAGATTCCGAGGCCGAAGTCATGATGATCTCACGAAACTCCGGACGGTGGCCGACTCGCCGAATTTCCTTTGCTGCCGCTTCCGGCCAGTTTGGAGCCACGAGTAGAGCGCCCACAAACCGCTCATCAAAGCTCAACCAACTTTCCAACATGTAATCATTGTAGCCGCTGCAAATCGCCGCAGAGAGCCGGTAATCGGCACCTACACCGACCCCGAGCGTTCCACCTGGGTGAAGAATACCATACTTGATGTTGTTGGGCTCGAAATGATGCTCCAGCGCGTACGCGGGATCAGAACAGGGCTTCCCTCCACCGGGCGGGACCGCGTCGCGACGATCAACACCATGCGGATTGCGATACCCCTGCGCACCGGGCACGATGAGTCCACGTTCTGCCAACGCACGAGGCATGTGCTTTTTGATGCCCGCAGGGTCCGGTGCGTGGTGGACGTCCGCGTCGATGATGGGTAGTGTTTGTTCTTTCATTTTGTAATCGTGTTTGGAGTAAACAGTGTGGATCAGGTCTCCGAAGGAACCCGACCGAGGTGGGGACATAGAAATTTCGCCTCGGTTTTTAACAACTCAAGAATGGCCACCAGATCCTCCCGGGCATGCTCCAGCCCCGAGGTAGAACTAGCTCCCAGGGAAGCGACTAGCTGGTTGTTTCGATTGTATAGGGGTACCGCCATTCGTGCGGGGCTGAGTTCGTAAATCTCCACCGCCCCCTTGGCTCGGAAGTCAGCGATCGCCTGATCGAGCTTCTCCTCCCTGCCCCACAGGCCAACTCCATACATCGGGAATGGATAGGCCGCTTGAAACGATTTCGCGCGCTCGCTCGGCCAAAACGCAAGATGGCATAGGCTGGATGCTGAGGTATAGGGTGGCATCCACTTACGGGTGTCGTGCAAGACGGTTTCGGGGCGCGCCGGTTCGATGGCATGAGCAATCCTGATGTCCACCCCGTGCGCTTCCGCCGTGACAAACCGCCAAGCGGGAAACTGGCGCGATAGTCGCAGCAGTGATTCATCCAATGCGGCCCGGCTGGTCGATACATTCCCACCACACAGCTCCTCCAGCGCCGGACCCATCGAGTAAATCACCGGTCGAGTGTTCGATTTTTGCAGGTATCCCCGCTCTACCAATGTCCGCGCTAAATTGAAAAACGTCGTACTCTTAAGCCGGGTTCGCTGGGCCAGTTCCTTGCTGGTCAATCCTTGCGAAGCATCCGCAATCGACTCGAGGAGATCCAGTCCCCGGTGGAGCGATTGAACTGTCTGAGAATGCGACATCCCACAACCGTTTCACAAATTCCTTTATTCTGCAATGCCGATTTTTAATTCATCTATTATGTTTAATAAGGGCAAAACAGGAATCATCTGGTGCCCGAGAACGAATCCCACCTAATCTCAACCGCTCCGCAAAAGTGGGAAAACTCGAATTTTACCACTGCATTTTTTCGGTGAATCTCATCGTCATGTGACTGGGGAATTGACTCCACGACAGGGAACCCCTGATCTGAACAAAATGACCCGGTCTAATACCACGCCGATCACGCTCGATTTCTCCAATCTGGAAGAGGACGCCATTCGCGCCCTAATTCGGGAACACAATCTTGCACTGACGCCCGACGAAGCGCTCCAGATTCAAAATCGGATCCTCAAACGCCCGCCCACACTTGCTGAGTGTGTTCTGTGGTCGATTCAGGGTTCCGAGCACTGCTCCTACAAGAGTAGCCGTATCCATTTGAAGGAGTTCCTCACGGACGGTCCCAATGTAATTCTCGGTCCTTCAGAGGATGCGGGGATCGTAGAGATCGCCCGGGACAAAAACGGCATCCGCTACGGCCTGGCCGCGAGTCATGAATCGCACAACCACCCTTCTCAGGTGGTTCCCTACGAAGGAGCTGCCACTGGTGTTGGCGGAAACGTACGCGATGTCTGCTGCATGGGTGCGAAAGTCGTCGCCGTGGGTGACGGGCTGCGTTTTGGAGACATCAAACTCCCCAAGAGCAAGTGGATCCAACAGGGGGTCGTGGCCGGTATCGCCGGATACGGCAACCCTTTGGGGATTCCCAACCTTTGCGGCGATGTCTACTTCGACGCGGGCTACAACGACAATTGCCTGGTGACGGTAATGACTTTGGGAGCCATCGCAGAGAACGCGATCCTCCACTCCCATGCCCCCAAGAATGCTGACGGCTATGCGCTGATTCTAGTCGGAAAACCAACCGACAATAGCGGATTTGGCGGAGCCAGCTTCGCCTCAGGCGAGTTGGATGAAAATGAGAAGGAGAAGAACAAGGGAGCGGTGCAGGAGCCAAATGCTTTCCTCGAACGGCATCTTCTCAAAGCCACCTACGCCCTGCATAAGATTCTCTTGGAACGCGGCGACATCGACCGCGTCGGATTCAAGGATCTCGGTGCAGGAGGGATCGCCTGCGCCAGTGTCGAGATCGCCGATTCAGCCGGATATGGGGCTGAGGTGGAGGTGGAGAAAGTCCACGTGGGAATGGAAGGTCTTCCCCCGCACGTGATCCTTTGCTCCGAGACGCAGGAGCGATTCATGTGGGCCGTCCCCCATGATCTAGTGGATCTCATCCTCTCGCACTACAACGAGACGTTTGCCCTGCCCGAAGTCTCCAATGGGGCCAAGGCTTCCGTAGTCGGCAAGATCCGCAACGATGGACTCTACCGCGTGACTTGGAATGGCGAAATTCTCGTAGAGGCTCCAGCCGCAGAGGTGACCAAAGGGATCGTCTACGACCGCGAATTTATTCTTCCGGAATACTCCGACAGCACGGTCGCAGAACCCACGATTTCTCTCGATGATTTGCCGAAAGATCTCATCGATCTTCTGGCACACCCGAACATTGCTTCGCGCAAGCCGATTTTCGAATCCTACGACAAGCAGGTTCAGGGCTCCACTCAGGTGGAAGCGGGTAAAGGGGACGCCGGGGTTTTCCGGCCGTTCGTCGATCCCGAGTGGCCCGAAGAGATCCGCGAAACCGGCGCCGTCGTTAGTCTGGACCAGAACCCACGCCACAATCGCATCGATGCAGGACGCGGCGCGGCATGGGCAGTCGTCGAATCCTACCGCAATGTCTGCGCTACCGGAGGCCGTCCAGTCGCGTTCACCGACTGCCTCTGCTACGGGAATCCGGAAAAACCCGAACAGATGGGTGACTTTGTCGCCGGGATGCGAGCGGTTGCCCAGACAGCGAAATCGCTTCACCTCCCCGATTATCCAGAGGCCCCGATCCCCATCATCGGTGGGAATGTTTCTCTCTACAATGAATCTCAGGGGCAACCCATCCCACCGAGCCCAATGATCGCCTGTCTCGGCCGCATGCCCGACGCGTCCAAGGCGGTGCCTTTCGGCTTCCAGGAGCAGGGATCCCGGGTCTTCCATGTGGGCGAGTTCGCGAATACTCTTGCCGGCTCCATTTACTTGGAGTCCAAAGGAATCGATTCACCCCGCATCCCCGAGCCCAACCTCCCCGAGGAGGAAAAGAACGCTCAGGCCCTCATCAATGCCATCGAAACAGGCCTGATCAATGCCTGCCACGATGTCTCCGATGGCGGCCTCATCATCGCATTGGCGGAAAGTGCCATCGCCAATCGGATCGGGGTAACAATCGATCACGACCAACTGGGAAATACTCCAGCTCACCTCCTGGGTGAATTCGGCGGCTACTTGGTAGAGGTACCCGAATCCAAGGTGGCTGCATTTGAATCTCTCTGCAAAATCCGAGGGGTCACTCTCCATTCAATTGGCCAAACTGGCGGCGATCAGTTCCGAATCGCCCCACTCCTTGACCTGCCCTTGTCCGAATTGGCGGACGCGTGGGAAAACGGTCTTCGCACGGAACTAGAATCCTGACACTATTACTGAACTTTTCAACGCCATGGCAAAAACCGATTATAAATCCTCCGGAGTCGATATCGACGCCGGCAACGAGGCCGTCAACCGGATTGGACCTCTCGTCAAAACTACCTTTGGACCGGAAGTCCTCACGGGTCTGGGTGCGTTCGGCTCCATGGTCGAGCTGGGAACCACGCTAAAAAATTACAACAACCCTGTCCTTATCCAAAGCATCGACGGGGTTGGGACGAAGGTATCGGTCGCCAAAATGGCCGGTAAATACTACAATCTGGGTATCGATGTGGTCAGTGCCACGACCAACGATATTCTCGTTCACGGGGCTCAGCCAGTCACATTCCTCGACTATATCGCCAACGAGAAGCTCGATCCAGCCGTGGTCGAAGAGATCGTTTCCGGCATGGTTGAAAATTGCCGCGAGAACGGGATCGCCTTGGTGGGTGGAGAAACCGCCGAGATGCCTTCGACCTACCTCCCCGGCGAGCACGATATCGTCGGCTGCGTAACCGGCTTGGTCGAGAAGGACCGGATCATCAATGGTGCTTCGATTTCCGTAGGTGATGCCGTGATCGCCCTCCCCTCATCCGGCTTACACACCAATGGTTTCTCACTCGCTCGTAAGGTTTTCTTCGAGATCGCGAAGATGACGACCGAAGATCATTTGGACGAGTTGGGTGAATCGGTTGGCGACGCCTTGCTTCGCCCGCACCTGAACTACCGCAAGCCCATCGAGAAGTGGCTATCCTCAGGAATTAATCTCAAGGGTCTGTCCCACATCACCGGCGGCGGTTTCCTCGAGAACATTCCAAGAATTCTCCCTGAGGGAACCGCGGTTGAGATCGAGAAAGGCACTTGGCCCAAACTCCCTGTTTTCGATGTGATCGCGAAACTCGGTGAGGTCGAGGAGCTCGAGATGTACCGCACATTTAATATGGGTGTCGGTTTGGTCGCGGTCGTTCCAGCCGATCAAGCAGATGCCGCCTTGGAAGCCATCCGCAATGACGGCGGCGACGCGTATCGGGTCGGATCGGTTATCGAAGGAAATCAGAAGGTCTTGCTGAAATGAGCGAACAGATGAAACGGGTAGCCATTGTCCAATTTCCCGGAAGCAATTGCGAGGCGGAGTCCGCCGCAGCCATCCGACGAAACGGGATGCAGCCGGAGGAGTTTCTTTGGAATCGCGATCCAGCAGAACTCGCCGACTTCGATGGGTTCTTTATCGTTGGAGGCTTCTCCTACGAGGATCGCTCCCGCGCAGGTGTTCTTTCCTCACTCGATCCAGTACTGAAGTCCGTCGCGGCTGAGGCAGACAAGGGCAAACCCGTCCTCGGTATCTGCAATGGCGCTCAGGTCCTCGTCGAGAGCGGCTTGGTTCCCGGCGTCTCCGATCGGCGCACCGCCATGGCTCTCGCACCAAATCGACGCCAGGTCGGTGATCATCTCCTCGGGTCCGGCTTCTTTAACGATTGGTGCCATTTGCGCACCGCAGTCGCTCCCGAACGCACCGCCTTCACGCGTCACTTGAAGGAAGGGGAAACCATCCACGTTCCCTTCGCCCATGCAGAGGGTCGCTTCCTCGCCTCTCCAGAACTACTGGAGGAGCTTATTGCAAACGGGCAGGGGGTATTCCAATACAGCGACAGCCAGGGTGAGCCCGATTCACATTTCCCAATCAACCCAAATGGCTCCGCCGCCAATTTGGCCGCCGTTTGCAATCCTGCGGGAAACGTGATGGCCATGATGCCCCACCCCGAGCGTACTCCTTTGGGTGATGCCATTTTCTCTTCCATGCGGGAGGCCATGGAATCACGCGCAACCACCGAAGCGCCTGCTCTCCAGTACTCTCTTCCCAAAGAGGAAATTGGATGCTGCACAGTTGAGTCGACCGGCAAGACCATCCCAGTGTCTCTGATCATCACCGATACTACGGCCCGTTCCGTTGAGCAATGTCTCCAGCGAATGGGTTTCGCGGTTTCGGTTAAACGGCGCATCCTCTGGGATCTCGACGGCGATGATTTCCCAGATGATTGGGAGAAGGTCCTCACCGAAACCGGTGAGCTGTTCAACAGCAACAAGGAGTTTATCAATCGCAGCCCAGCGGGTGACCCCTCCACGACTGCAATCCTTCAGGTGACTCCTCGGGACGATCTCCAAGGGGGACATATTCTCGAGACCCTTCACCACCGGTTCCATCTCCCCTACCCGACACGGCTGGGGCGCTCAGTACTATGGATCCTGTCGTTCGAATCTGCCGAGGCCAAGCAATCGCTTCTGCCACAGATCGTTTCGACTCATATCTTCCACAATCCGATAGCCGATTCCGTCTGCGAGCGAACTGATATTCCTTCCTGACTCCCTTCATGCGATTCTCCGAACTAGACTCCCATCTCGCAGAACTGTTTCAACAAGTTCTCGAGGAAACCAATTGTCCTCTGCCGAAGAAGATTGGCAAAGTTCGGGACATTTACGCGGAGAATGGGAGAATCGCCTTGGTCTCGACCGACAGACTCAGTGCTTTCGACCGGTCCATCACGACGATTCCTCTGAAGGGTCGGATCCTCAACCTACTGAGTGCATGGTGGTTCGCTGAGACCCAACACATCATCGACAACCACCTGATCGGGATCCCCCATCCCAACGTCCTCATCGCCGAAGACTGTACTCCGGTACCCGTCGAATTTGTCGTGCGCGGCTATATGACAGGCTCCACTTCAACATCATTGTGGACTCACTACAAGGCGGGGGCTCGAGAATACTGTGGCAACCGTATCCCCGAGGGACTCCGCAAGAATGATCGTCTCCCCGAGCCGATCCTCACCCCGACCACAAAAGACGATGAACACGATGAACCGATTTCCGGAGCCGAGGCGGTGGAGCGAGGTTTATTGAGCCAAGACGTTTGGAACCAAGCGTCTGCCGCTGCCCTCGCCCTTTTTCAGTTCGGGGCGAAAATTGCCGAGGATGCGGGTTACATTCTAGCCGATACCAAGTATGAAATGGGTCTTCGACCCGACGGCAGCTTGATCCTAATTGATGAGATTCATACCCCCGACTCGAGTCGCTTCTGGAAGGCCGAGTCCCTTCCCGGCCGCATCGCACGAGGCGAAGAGCCCGAGAGTGCAGATAAGGAGTTTCTCCGACTGTGGTACGCCAAGCGCTGCGACCCGTATAACGACGAAGAGCTTCCCGAAGCCCCCCAAGAACTTCGCGCGGAACTGACCCAGCGATACTTCGGCATCTACAGCGCCCTTACCGGCGGAAAAGAGATCCCCTACGACTTCCAAGCCAATCTCGACGAAGAGATTCACTCAGCGGTCAAAGAGGGTCTTCAATTGTAGACCGCCGAACTCCCCTCCACCCGGAGAGGCCAGAGGGGTTGCGCGGACACCGGTAGCCCTTTCTCAATAGAGATCACAATCTCATATCCAACCACCTAGGGGAACGGTTTCTCTATGCCTGTTACTGTATCACCGCAAGCAGACTTGTCCACTTCTGCGATATAAGGGAGAATCCCCCATAGTTTATCCCGAACACCTCTAACCCACCCACAATGAAACAGATTACCCCTGTCCTTCTTCTCGCTACCGCCCTGACCTCCTCAGCGGCCACCATCGAAATTTTCAACACAGGTAGCAGCGACCTGCAATCGGTTGGCATCCGCGATGGATTCTCCAACCAAGGCGCAGCGGAATATTCAATCGTAGGCCAGACAACCACTTCGGGTGATCTTCTCCGAGGCTTGCTCACCTTCGACCTCAGCGACCCTCTACTTGCGGGTGCAACCATCAATAGCGTTACTCTTACGCTCACAGTGGGCAAGGATGACCCCACCAGCACCAATGGCGACGTAACACTGAATCTCTTCGAGCTGACCACTCCCTATGTCTACGACGAGGCCACTTGGGTGAAGGCCACAGACACTACGGATTGGACCACTGAGGGCGGCGATTATTCCACTCTACTCGCATCCGAAGACGCGAATCCTGGTACGGCACCAGGCGGAACCGAGATCGATTTCACTGGCAGTGCACTCGATAGCTATGTCCAATCGTCGATCGGAGAAACGATCTATCTTCTCACAAAACTCGATGTTGAGAACAACGCTACGAGAGACATCTTTTTCTTTGTCCGCGAGGGAAATTCGGCCCGCCCGACGCTGGCAATCGACTACACCCCCGTTCCCGAGCCTTCATCGTTCGCTCTCATTGCTGGTTTTGCCTGCTTGGGTGGACTGGCGCTTCGCCGCTCTCGTTCCTAAGGCAAAGGAGAAAGGATTCGCGGGGGCAGCATTCGACCGGCTGCCACCACAGATTCCGGCCTGGATTGGGATTTGTCTTTTCGCGCCGTTCGATTCATACTTCGAAAATCGGTATGTCTAGAGAACGCGAGCCCCGCCCAAAGCAACCGTCACTCCGCGATGTGGCCGAGTTGGCTGGCGTCTCTCGAATGACAGTTTCCAGGGCCTTCCAGCCCAATTCGAAGATTGCCAAAAAGACCCGCGAGGCAGTCCTCGAGATTGCCGACCGAGTGGGATACTCGCCAGATCCGATGGTAACCGAACTGATGAGCAGTTTCGCCGGCCGCCGGGATCTCACCTACCGAGAAACTCTCGCCGCGCTGTGGTGGCCCGGACGGTGGGCCTCTCGTAACAGTGAGGGGAGTTATTCCAATCACCTATGGGTGGGCCTCAATGCCAGTGCGAAAGAACACGGATGCCGGATCGAGCATCATCAAGTTAGCGAAGATCAGTCGCAGGATCACCTCGACCGCATCCTCAAGGTCCGTGGCATTCGAGGGGTTATTCTCACTCCTCCACCGTCTTCACCCGCAAACCCTCCGGCCCTCGACTGGAGTCGATTCAGCTGCGTGACCATCGGGAGTTCCCTGATTCAGCCCGATCTGCACCGCGCCGAACCAAGCCACTTCAAGTCATTTTGCAAGGTCCTGCGAGAGGTGCAGCTCTTGAATTTTCGCAACCCCTGCCTTCTCCTCGACCAGGATCTTGAGGAACGGATGAGCCGTGCGTATACGGGCGCTTTCAGTGCTTGGGAGGACAGCACCTCAATCCGCATATACCATCAATCATGGCGGGCGGCGGCTCCCGACTTGAGTCCTTGGCTCCGACAACACAAACCAGATCTCATAATCGGTGATACAATGAATTGGCTTCGAGTGATTCCCGAAGAGTTTTCTCAAACCGCTTTTGTCTCGATGGATACCCCACTGCCCGATGGGCCTGTTTCTGGAATCTATCAAAACACCGCGAACATCGCCGAGTCAGCGATCGATCTCCTCATCCAACTCAGGCACCGCAACGAAACGGGCATACCGGAATACCCCCGAAGCTTGCTTTCAATTGGCAAGTGGGTCGAAGGGAAAAGTATCCACGGTCTAAATACGCTACCAAAATCGATTTGGATCCACTCGAAAAGAGACCTTCAGGACACAGCGACAGCCGACTCGTTGAAACCGGCCCATTTGCCCCCGAGCGCCTCCTAGGGTCGAATCGGCGTCAACCTTCCGGCGTCCAGGTCAGTTCACCGATCCGGCGTACCGGTCCAGTCATCCGGACTGAATAGTCGTCGCCAATCTCCAAGGTCAACTGGCCGCCGGGCATGTGCACCGTAATACTCTGGTCAACCAGGCCCAGCTTTCGCGCGACCGATGCAGCAGCGCTCGAACTACTTCCCGATGCCAATGTGTATCCAGCACCCCGCTCCCATATCTCCAATTTGATATTGGCGCGGTCGATCACCTCCAGAAACTGTACGTTCGTCCGGTTTGGGAAGAGTGAGTGATTCTCCAAGCATGGTCCAAGACGGAGTGCCTCCGCCTCGGTCACTTTATCGCGCAGGACGACACAGTGGGGGTTGCCAATAGTGGCAGCTGAGAACTCAACGGTCTCTCCCCCGGCTTCCAGAGTCTCCTGGATGACCTCTCGGTCTTCTCCTTCGACTGGAATCACCGAGCTGGAAAAGGAAACTTTACCCATCTCGACTTCGATGCTCTCTGCCGGATCGTGAATACAGGCCGAAACGATCCCTCCCAGCGTTTCCACAGTGAATGGTCGATCTGTCACCTCGCCGCGATCGTGCAGATACCGGCAAAAGATGCGGAGCCCGTTTCCACTTTTTTCCGCTTCACTTCCATCCGGATTCAAAATCCGCAGGCGAAAATCCGCTACTTCGGACCGGAGCGGGCCGTATAGGATTCCGTCTGAACCCAAACCGAAATTGCGGTGGCACACTGCTTCAATCCCTTCAACATCCGGCAACTCGCCGCTCGAAGGATCGAGGACGAAATAGTCGTTTCCAAGGGCGTGATACTTTTGAAATACCAGACTCACGGAATCTCTCCCCTAAATCGAGGTCACGATCTCATCGACGAGACCATACTTAATCGACTCTTCTGCAGTGAGATAGAAATCGCGGTCAGTATCATTTTCGATCGTCGCCAGATCCTTACCAGAAGCCTCGGCGAGAATCTTGTTCAATTCCTCGCGGATGCGTTCCATCTCCTGCGCCTGGATATTGATGTCCACGGCAGGAGCCATGAAAGTTCCACTGATCAATGGCTGGTGAATGAGAACCCGCCCGTGTGGATAAATATACCGGCGGCCTTTCTCTGCCCCCGACAGAAGGATCGAACCCATGCTAGCGGCCATGCCAGTCACGATGACCGAAACGGGACTCGAAATGAGCTTCATCG
>CEOD01026290.1_pt1 | contig 25502 bp, 19 predicted proteins | sample 530341 | NCBI WGS metagenome assembly CEOD01 (sample SAMEA2619950, study PRJEB7988) | marine metagenome | isolation source: saline water (ENVO:00002010), including | reverse complement strand
GCCTCGGAAGCCGCACGGGATGGCGGGGGCTGACTGGGGTGGTCTTTCGGTGGGGACTGGACTGCGGAAAGACCTGTTTGGGTAGGGGAAGCGTTTGTCGCTACTGGATCTGATCGAGTGCGTCGTTTCGCCGGCTTTGTCTCAATTGCTCGGTGTCGCTCTTGTTTCTTCGTTCACCTCAGGGGATTCCTCAATTGGGTGTGGGCTTTCCGCTACGATCTGCGCTTGTTCCGCTGTATTCTTCGGATGGTAGGTGGGGGTTACCGCTCCTCCGGAAATAATCACCTTCATGCCGTCTGCGACACTCATCTCCAGTGGGATGATTTCGGAAGTGGGAATCATCAAAAGGAAGCCGCTTGTGGGATTCGGGGTGGTTGGGACAAAAATATTGGAGAGATGCAGTCCTGTTTTCGCCTGAACCTCTCCTTTACTCTCACTGGTTCGGAAACCCAGGACCCATGATCCCTTTCGTGGGTATTCGACCAGAACGACCTCTTGGAAGACTGCCTTTTGTTGCTGGCTAAACGTGTCGACGATCTGCTTGACCGTGCGGTAGACAGAATTGACAAACGGCAACCGGTCGAGAATTCGTTCGACCATCGAAATCACGATGCGGCCGAGAACATAGCGGGAGAAAAAACCGAGCCCAATTATGAAAATGATCAGTGCGAATAGCGCTAGAACATTGAGAACGGTGTTGAGGAGAGTAACGCTGCGAATCCCATCGTCGACATACCAGAAGAAGACCTCACTGGCGGGCACGCCGATCTTCACAATGATAAAGTTTACAACGATGTACGTTACCCCAAGGGGCAGCAGGAGGACGACCCCTGTGAGGAAAGCGTTGCGGAGATTCCGGAACATGGCCTGAACAATCGGGCTCTACTGGGAAGAGTCAATCAGCCAGTGAAAATTCTGGCGGAGAGCGATCGTCGAGCAGGTAGGCGAGGGAATCCCTTTCTGCCTGGCGCATGGACACACGGTCTTCTTCCGTTTTGTCATCATATCCTGAGAGATGAAGCCATCCATGTGCCAAATAGAGAAGTATTTCTTCCGAAAGAGTGACGTTGTGTTCCTGGTGGACGGCTTCGGCGCGTTCGACGCCGACGCAAATTTCCCCGGCCTCGCCGAATTCGGGATCGCCGGGAAAGGTAATGACATCGGTAGGGGAAGGATCGCTGAGGAAGGTTCCGTGGAGTTCGCCAATATCATCATCTCCCAGAAAAACGACGGACAGATCGCCCTCTGCTACAGTGAATCGGGGATCTAGATCCAACTTGCGAAGACAGCTTTCGACAGCCGCTTCGTCGATTGTCAATCGATCACACTTGCTGATTATCTGAATCTCCCTGCTCATTTTCTTCGGGGGGTTGGTTCTTGGGAACGGGTGGTTTGTTCTTCTTATCCTTTTCCTCGGGAGGGTAGGCGATTCTCGTGTGAAGACTGTTTAAGAGGGTCCGGGTGAAGCTCTTTTTAATAATGGCAATCTGTTGTAGAGTCAGTGGGCACTCGTCGAGCTGTCCGTCCTCGATACGACTTTGAAAAATTCTGTCGAGCAATTCCTCGACGCTCTGGGCGTTGACTTTCTTGAGAGAGCGGCTGGCGGCTTCGATAGAATCGGCAAAGAAAATGATCGCGCTCTCAACAAATCGAGGCCGGGGCCCGTCGTAGCGATAAGTGTTTTCGTCGACGGTTTCGGCACTCAAGTCTGAGAACAATGGGAGTTGGCTGCGCTCGCGCCGATTGATTGCTTCCTGATAGAAATATTGAATGAGGCTCGTCCCGTGGTGCTGTCGTATCACGTCGACAAAGACCTTGGGCAGCTTGTATTTGCGGGCCAACTCGACGCCTTCCTTGACATGCCGCTTGATAATCACAGCACTCATCGACGGCTTTTGCTCGATGAGGGGATTGTGGCCAGAGCGTTGATTCTCGGTGAAATATTCTGGCTTTACGATTTTCCCGATATCGTGAAAAAGAGCGCAGGCGCGGCATATAAGAGGGTTGGCGCCGATCTCGGCTGCGGCATTTTCCGAAAGGCTGGCGACCATCAAACTGTGATGATAGGAGCCGGGTGCCTCGACCTGCATCCTTCGGAGGAGCGGGTGATTGAAATCGGTAAACTCGAGTAGTGTAATATCGGTGGTGTAGTTGAATAGTTTCTCCAGAAGAGGGAGAAATCCCAAAATAACGACCCCCGTTATGGAGGCAGAAATGAGGGCCGCTGCGATTTGGCGTCCCATCTGGGTTAAGTCGGACTCCAGCAGGGCTCCGTTGAGGAGGATGAAACCGGACAGTGCTACTCCAGTTAGGAAAGATGCACGGACAACATTGGTACGCAGACGAATGTTATGGCAGAGGAAAATTCCGATGAGTGAGGAAATCACGCTCGCCAGGAAGAGGAAGGTCACCTCGCCAAGCATAATGGCGAAAATTGCGGAGATGACGAAGGCGGTGATCGCACCTAGAACGGGCCCGAGAAGGATACCCACCGTAATCGGCCCGAACGCATGGGGTGCAGCGTAGGGAAGCATCCCGAGGACGCGATGATCGCCTCCGAAAAGGTCTGAGTTCCCGAGCGAGAGAACCAGTCGGAAGATCGACAGGTTGACTAAAATTAGAAGAGCGATGGTCCCGAGCCTACGGGGATCATTGGCGAATCGGGGGAAGCCGAGCTGTACAACGAGGACAGCGGTGAGCAAGACCATGAGCGTGAGGAGAGTGCGCTGCTGGAACGTAGGGTCGAGAAAGAACCTGCTGGCCGCACGTGAGCCCTGTTCCTGTCGGTATTGGACAAGCTTCTCGTAGGCTAGCGGCGAAACGGGGATGCCCGGTTCAATGATGGTTGCGCCCTCTCTGACGATCACGTTGACCATATCGACCTTTACCGCGGCCTCGTTCCTGCGGGTGCGGGTGCGGGCTGCGTCGAACCTTAGATTCGGTTCGATACCAGCGTTGAGAATCTCGTAGAGAGCATTAAATACCACATCGCTGACGGGCATATTGGCCAGCTCGTTGCGCAGGGAGACCCTGGCGTCGTAGACTCGTTGGATCTCGACGCGGGTTATCTCATCGTTCTCGGTTTGCACTGGGATGACGCTGAACGAGCCCATTTCAGAAAAATTGGGATCGCTCTCGGCGATGATGCCATTCTCGTAAATGGTCCCGAGTGAGGCGATTGCATCCTGGATGAGTCGATTGCGTTGGGCCGGGGAAGTCTCGTTCAAGAAAGTGGCGGTCTCGGCGATCGGGAGATTTAGCTCACGATTGTCTGAGAACTCCCGCACGAAGGCCTGAATTGCTTCGAATTGTTGTGCGGGTTGCAAATCGGCGAGGCTGGTTTCGAGTTCCGCATAGTCGAACTCCAATGCATTGATGGCGCGGGAAAATTCTTCAAACGGCGCCATGTCGGCCTCGTAGAAAGGAGCGATCCTTTCGCGAGCTACGGCGATCCGTTGTTGAGTTAGGACATCGCTCTCGTAGGAGAACGAGAAATCGGCGACAATCCGGTCACGAGCGATTTGGTCGCGGGCGATTCGGGGGTCACTTTGGGTCAGCCCAGCGAATGCGATAAGGACGATCAGAGCGGTGAACCCGATAAATCCGACAAACCACAAAACGGCAGTTCGCAGAGGGATGGAACGATTCTCGTTGGTCCCGAGGCCGCGTCGTCGTTGTAGCGGGGTAGGATTACGGTCTTTCCTGAATTTGCGAAAAATGCCCATAGAGGTTTTACTGAATGCGGAGGCGCGCCCCTAAACGAAGGAGACTGCCTGAGGGTCTCGACTGTCTTTTTCGTAGGCTTGAATGATCCGTTGTACGAGAGGGTGCCTGACCACATCGACACCATCGAATTCAAAGATCGAGACCCCCTTTACATGAGAGAGGATCTGGATGGCCTGTTTTAGCCCGGATTTTTTACTTCGAGGGAGGTCGACCTGAGTGATATCCCCGGTGATGACCATCTTGGAGTCATCTCCAAGGCGGGTTAGGAACATCATCATTTGTTCCGGGGTGGTATTTTGGGCCTCGTCGAGAATGACGAACGAGCGTGAAAGAGTCCGGCCGCGCATGTAGGCGAGGGGGGCGATCTCGATCTGCTGCCGTTCCATCATGCGTTGGGTTTCTTCCACCCCAACCATGTCATACAGTGCATCGTAGAGTGGACGAAGGTAAGGGAGAATCTTTTCCTGCAAGTCACCGGGAAGGAAGCCGAGGGCTTCACCGGCTTCGACGGCGGGGCGTGTGAAGACTAGTTTTTCGGTCTCGCCCTTTTGAAATGCATCGAGGGCCGCGGCCATCGCAAGATAGGTTTTACCGGTTCCGGCGGGGCCGATGCCGAACGAGACATCGTGGTTGCGAATTCGGGTGAGGTATTGCTTCTGGTGAACCGTCTTGGGGACGATACTCTTGCGTTTGAGCTGGATGATGAGCGGCTTTTCAAACAAGTCTCGCATCTCGGCGCCTTCACCTGCGGCGACTGCCTCCAGCATCTTTTCGAAGTCGTTGTTGCGGATTTTCAAGCCCTGGGCGCGGGCGAGGCGCAGGATTTCGAAAAACTCCTTTGCCATGTGCACATCGGGCTCGGCCCCCTCAATTTTCAGCCAGTCGTCACGGGTGACGAGGGTTACATTGAGAGTTTCCTCGGCCTGAGAAAGGTGACCTTCTTTGCCGCAATAAAGCTGGCTTAGGAGGCGAGGCGATTCGAACTCAAGAGTCTGGCTGTAGGTGGTTGTTTCCACAATATAGGTTGGATCAGTCGTTGATTTGAGGGACGAATTGATGGAGCCGCTCCCACATGGCATCCATGGCTTCGGGTAGTACGCGAGTTCCGGCGATGACCGGCATGAAATTATTGTCTCCGGACCAGCGGGGGACGATGTGGCAATGCAAGTGTCCGGGGATCCCGGCTCCGGCGGCTGCGCCGAGGTTGTAGCCGATATTAAATGAGTCCGGAGAAAGTGCTAGGCGGAGAAGCTTTTTTCCTTTGAGAACGGTTTGGCAGAGGTCGGCGTATTCCTCTGAAGTGAGATCCTCCAGATCGCCCACTTCCCGGTATGGGAGGCAGAGAAGGTGTCCCGCATTGTAGGGGAACTTATTCATGACCAGAAAACTCTCCGGTCCCTTGTAGAGGAGGAGGGCCTTGCGGGGATCCTCTGAGTGAGGGATGGTCAGAAATGGATTGCCTCGCTTTTCCCCAGTTTCCGAGGGTTCTTTGATGTAGGGCATCCGCCAGTGGGCGTGCAAGTATTCGTGCGGCATGCCTAGAGGTTCAGAAAGATTTCATTTCCGAGTCGAGGGACTACTAGCGAAAAACATTTCATGATCTGTGGAGGAGATTGAAAGGAAGCTCGTTCGGCTTCAATGCGAAAACGGGGCATTCCCGAAGAACCTATGGCGGAGCAGAACCCAGTTATCACCCTTTCGAGTCTTGTCATTTTGAGGTTTTACGAAAACTTTGTAGACCACTTTCTCTCGAAATGTCTTCTCAAATCCCACCACCTCCGGCGCCTGCCCAATATCCCTTATACATTCGGTTCACCGGATTTATTCTTATCGCGATGGCCGCCTACCTGGTTTTTGACCAGCAAAAGTGGTGGTCAAATCGGGAAGACTACAGCTTTGGCTATATCGTCCCGTTTTTCGTAGGGTATGTACTCTACGAACGGTGGCCGAAGATCCGTGGATTTTTGCTCGAGCGAAATTGGGCGGGGGAAACGGTTTCCCCTGTCGGGACGAGAGAGGCTCCACTGACATTGATCCTGATGGGACTGGCCTGGGTGGGAGCTCTCGGAGGGCTCGGACTCTTTGCCTTAGGGGGCTTCCTTCAAGCGATTTCCAGTAATCCCTTGCTACCGGGCGGCCAAGCGCTGGCTTACGGGTTTGCGGCAACCGCGCTCTCACTGGCATTTTTGGCTGCTGGATGGATCTCGACGCCAAAAGGGCAGACCATTCCGGCGCGGTATCGTTTTCTCTTCACCGGCTTATTTGTATTTCCGGCCCTGATTTGGATATTGTCCCTACCCATGCTGGACTTTGCCGAGACGAAAGTGAGCCTTTTCCTCCTCAACAAAGTGACCGTCATCGTTTTCAACGTTTTCGACATTCTGGGGATTCCTCTTGAGAGAGAAGGGAACACCCTGATTCTGGAGAAGGGGCGAGTCGGAGTGGAGGATGCGTGTTCGGGCATACGCTCCCTGACGGCTTGTTTGTTTGCCGGTTCATTTCTCGCTGCGGTTTTCCTCAACCGCTGGTGGAAAAAAATCCTCCTGGTAGTCTGTGCGATGTTGTTTGCCTTCATCATGAACATCTTTCGCAGCTTGTTCCTGACGGGCTGGGCGAGCATGTACGGGTCGGACGCGATCGCCGGAAAAGTGCATGACATTACCGGCTACGCTGTGCTTGGATTTACCTGTATCGGGCTGCTTCTGCTTTTACCTCTGTTCAACTTTAGCCTCAAGCTTGAGGATATGCCGGAAGGGGAGGAAGAATCCCCGGCCGATGAAGAGCAACAGGGAATAGAAAAGAAGTAGAGCGAATGAAAATACTGTTTGTTTCTCCGGAGGTCGCGCCCTTCGTGAAAGAAGGGGGTCTGGCGGACGTAGTGGGCGCGTTGCCGAAGGCGCTTGCCGCTGCCGGGCACGACGTGAGGGTGATTTGTCCGCGGCACGGGAGCCTGCGAGTCGGGACGGAGTGGAAGCGGCGGGAAGAAGTGCTGTATGTACCTACCGGAGAAGGCACCCAGTTCGCATCGCTGTGGGAAACTGTTCTCGATGACGAGGCGAAGGTTCCGCTCTATTTTGTAGAGTACGAAGAGTATTTTTCGCGGGGAGAAATCTATCACGGACCCTGGGGCGCTCACGGCGACAATGATCGGCGATTTGCCTTCTTCTCGCGTGCCGCGTTGGAGTCCTGCCACCTGCTCGATTGGATCCCGGACGTTGTTCACTGCCATGATTGGACGACAGGATTGGTACCGGTTTATCTGAATACATTGTACCGATTTGGACCGTGGAGCGGCACAGCCTCGGTGTACACCATTCATAACCTGGAGCACCAAGGTAATTTTTCTCCCGAAATCATGCAATTTACCCAGTTGCCGAACTGGGTGTTTCAGGAGTCAGGCCTGGAATCCATGGGCCGGATGAATTGGATGAAAGGAGCAATTTATCACGCCAACAAGATTACGACAGTAAGCCCTACCTACGCAGAAGAGATTCGGACCCCTTCGGGAGGATTTGGTCTCGATCACGCGTTACGGTTCAAAGGGGGAGATTTACTTGGCATATTGAACGGTATCGATTTGGACGCCTGGGCCCCTCAAACCGACCCTCTGCTCGGTGCGAATTTTTCATCTTCTGATCTTACGGGAAAAAGTACGGTCAAAGCTGAATTGCAGCGGAAGTTTGGCCTGGCGGAGAATCCTCACATGCCGATTTTCGGTGTTGTCTCGCGACTCTTTCACCAGAAAGGGCTGGATCTGTTAGCTTCGGTTGTCGAACGCATGGCGACGAGCGGGCGGATGCAGCTGGTGGTACTCGGATCGGGTGAGCAGTGGGAGGAGGAGAGCTTTTCACAAGCGGCGGCCCGGCATCCGGAGTCAGTTGGGACTTATATCGGATTCAATGAGGCTCTTGCCCATAAAGTGATTGGTGGTTCTGACTTTTTTGTGATGCCCAGTCGATTCGAACCCTGTGGGCTCGGTCAACAGTACGCGATGCGGTATGGCTCGATCCCGATTGTGCGACGCACCGGAGGCCTTGCTGATACGGTAGTGCCGGTGGGAGAAGAGAACGCGACCGGGTTTCTGTTCAATGAACCCCATCCACACGAACTACTGGATCGAATTTTTGAAGCCGTATCCATCTGGGAGTACGCTCCCGACGAAGTGCATCGGCTGCGGATGAATGGGATGAATCGTGATGCCTCCTGGGAACGCTCGGCGCGAGAGTACAGTCAAGTCTACGAGTGGGCGGTTCAAGCTCGGCGCGGGTGAGAAATTTTGAGCTCTCCTTGAATCGGGCGGGAAGGTTCGGCGGAGAGCTCTACGGCAGTTCCGGCGGGGTGCCTTGTACTCCTTCCCTTCCGCCGGTTTGATCCCCGATTCGCGAGCCCGAAAATAGTGAGCTACTTCGGCACGGAAAATTCTTACAAAGGCGACATGATGATTTCACCTCTATGAGTGCGGTTGCTTCTTCGGGCGGTCGAAAAATGGGTCTCTTCGGCGCGACGATGTTGGTTACGGTCAACATGGTCGGGACGGGAATCTTCCTCCTTCCAGTCAGTATGGCATCGCTGGGGTCGGCTTCGATATTAGGTTGGGTCGTGGCGTCTCTCGGGGCTGGATCGATCGGGTTGATGTTTGCCTTTCTCGGGGCAACCAATCCACAAGCTGGAGGCCCTTATGCGTATGCGCGGCAGACCTTTGGCCCGTATTTAGGGTTTCAGACAAATTACGTGTACTGGACGGCAAACCTTGTCGGGAACGTGGCGGTTGCTGCTACGGTGGTTGGCTATTGCACGGCATTTGTTCCCGGGTTGAAGGATCAGACCTTTATGATCCTGGGATCGATTGCGGTGGTTTGGGTCGCGGCGGTTTTGAACATTCTCGGGCCGAAGGTCGTGGGCGCCTTGACCGGATGGACCACGATCGTTGCGATGATTCCGCTGATCGGTGTGGCGACACTAGGATGGTTTTGGTTTGATTCTCAGACCTTTCTCGATGGTTGGCTGCCCGAAGGAGAAACGACGATGGGGGCAATCTCGGCCAGTGCGACGTATGCACTCTGGGCTTTTATGGGGGTTGAAAGCGCGTCCATATCGGCTGGGGTGATCGAGAATCCGCGGAAGAACGTACCCATAGCGACCCTACTCGGGTTGACGGTGGCGACGGTTTTGTACGTCAGCACATGCACGGTACTCATGGGAATCCTTCCGGCGGAAAAATTGGCCCAATCGAACGACCCCTTTACCGAAGCGGCCATGCAGGCGGTGGGCACGGTAGGTGCACTCGTGATTGCGGGGGCTGCGATATTGAAAGCGGGAGGCTCTATGGTCGGATGGACCCTCACAATCTCTCAATCGGCGCAAGCCGCAGCGAATGACGGGGTATTTCCCCGGATCTATGGCAAATGTAACCGGCGCGGTATCCCCGTGTGGAACCTGGTCATTTCCGCAGTTTTGATGTCGATTATCATCGTGGTAACGGCCTCCCCAACGCTGGCCGAGCAATTCAATCTGATCATCGACGTCGCGATCATTCTCAATTTGCTGCCTTATCTCTATTGTGCGGTGACCTTTCTCTTTGCTGTCCGGCGTGAGAATACTGTGGGCAGGAAGAAAGTGTTTGCGCTCATCATTACCATACTCGCCTGTACCTATTGCCTATGGGCGTTAATCGGTTCGGAGGTACGGTTGGCGCGAGATTCAATGATTCTGCTCTTTCTGAGTATTCCGCTCTTCCTACTCTTTTATCGCGAGAAAGACAGCCCAGCGTAAGATCTGACTTTCGAGTATTCTATCTGTAGAAGGGATACGACGAGATTGCTTTCAGCTGAGTTGGGCCAGGAAATGAGACTCAGTATTGAGTTTTTCGTCGAACAGGCGATAGACTCTCCCGTTCACTTCCATGAAGCGCTTCGTCATCTTGATCCATATCGGCCTCTTTCTTTGGGCGGGAGTCGCTCGGGCAGCACTCCAGCCCGAGCAAGTCCTGGTGCTCTATAACAGTGCCGAAGCGGACAGTGTGGAAGTAAGTGACTACTACCAACTGGCCCGGCCGGGTGTATTGTCTTTTGATTTCGACGATCCGACACTGTTGCCCGGTACGATCTCCTATGAGGACTTCATCGATAAAATTCGTACGCCATTGCGCGATCATCTGGAACTGGAGGATCTCGAGTCTGCGGTGATTGTCTTTGTCCTGACGAAGGGGTTGCCGCACCGAATTCAGCAGATTTCTCCCAATACTTCGAATTTGGGAGACAGTCCATCCTCGGCGAGTACCGCCTACAATGAAGGGAACATCACTTACGCCTCGGTTGATTCGGAACTGACTCTTTTGCAGTTCGACCTCGAAGATGGAGAGGCGGGAGACAACCTCGATTCAGCAGCTGACCGGGCTGTAGCGAATCCGTATTTTCGCGAGACTTCGACCATCACGAGCTTTGATCGTAGTGAGATCACGAATCCCGACCGCGAATTCTACGCGACTGTGAGTACTTATGGCTGGTGGCGCGGCTACGAAGTGATTCGGGCGGGGAACAATACTCTGCGCCGCGGAGAGCTCGATGCAGGGCACATGTACCTCACCGCACGGTTGGATGCCGCGACAGTCGAAGATGTCAAAGCGATGATTGACCGGGCGCAGAACATTACGTTTCGGAGGTACACCGATGCGATTCTCCTGGATTCGGATGGTAGAACCGAGGCCTATCAAGAAGTGTACGATATTGAGCAGGAGACTGACATTGACGATTACGAAGAAGTTCATGACCTGCTCGCGGGAATGTGGGATCGGCTCGACTACGACTTTAGCACGGATTTCTTTAGTGGAGAAACCGACACCTTCAGCTATTCTTCTACAGAAGTGACGGTCAGTGGGCCGATCGTTCACCTGAACTCCTACGGAACGAACCATTCCGGCAGTGGGGAGCGCAATTATTTGAGTTCGTATGAAGGGCAACTCGTTCCTGGTGCGAGCTTTGCGGCATACGAAAGTTTTGGTGCGTCGGCACTAGGGGGTGTGTCGTCTCCGCTTTCTCAAGCACAGCTTACCGAGTGGATCGCGGCAGGCGGGACATTTGCGATTGGTCCCGTGTGGGAGCCTTTTACCTTTGGCATCTCCCGAAGCGCTGTGTTTTTGGATGGTTTTTTGAACGAAGGGCTCACCTATGTGGAAGCGGCTTGGTCCTCGATCATGCCGCTGTCTTGGCAAAGCGTCGTTCTAGGCGACCCGCTCGCGACCGCGACGGTGATCGATGGCGAGCCCTACTACTTGTGGACGTTGGAGTTTTTTGGAACGACCCCAACCGTTGATGATCGAGTCGCTATGGGGGCGGATTTCGATGAAGACCGAGTCGTTAATGCTGTTGAGTATTCACTGGTTTTGGATCCATCCGGTTTCTCTGAAGCGCCCCTGGAGCCTGTGGGAATCTCAGGCGGGGGATTTCCGGAATTGGCGCTGGCCATTCACTCCACCGCTCCGGTCGGGGTCACCTACATCTTTGAGAGAAGCGAGACCTTGGCCGCCGAATCCTGGTCAGAGTTTGGGCGTTGGACCCAGGCTGATGGGGGCTCAGGTAGTGCCAGCTTTTCGGAGACAGCGACTGAAGATGGTACTCTTTTAACCATTACGGATTCGGAAGCGGTAGCCGTTGGAGAGTCGGTGTTCTTCCGTGTTTCCGTGGAGCTGGAGTAGGGAACAGCATGCGGTGGGAGCGCTTTGTGTCGCTCTCTCCCTAGGTGTATATTCCAAGAAGAGGAGTCATGCTGAGAGTGGCCGGATCCCTACATGGTTGTCTGAGGGAGCCTATGCAGCAATGGTGACATCACCCTTGGGCTTTGCCTGACAGAGAAGACAGGCGCCTTTGCCGGGATCCGCCGCAGGAGGAGAGTCATATTCGATTTCTCCTTGAAGGACGGTTTGCTTGCAGGCCCCGCAGACGCCCGCACGGCAGCCGAATGGCATCTTAAGGCCAGCACCTTCGGCCAGTTCGAGTAGGCTGTCACCGTCACCGTTCCATTCCAGTTCCTTTTTCGATTTGGAAAAAGTAACTTTGCACGCCGGCGCATCGTTCTCGTTTTTTGGAAGAGGTATCCGGCGTTGAACGGTCGACGGACCAAAGGCTTCGAAGTGAATCTTCTCGGGCGCGACGCCCCAATCCTCAAGACCGTGAACTACCTCGGCCATCATCGGGGTCGGGCCGCAAATGTAGAAATCGAAATCCTTGTCGGGGAGTTGATGCCGGATGAACTCGGCACCCATTCGCCCGATTTGGTGGTATTGCTTCCCGAATTTGTCCTCAGGAGCTGGGCGGCTGTAGCAGACCCTCACTTGAATTTGCGGGTTTTTGTCAGCGATCTTTTCCAGGAATTCCACCATGAAATGTCCGGCACTCGTGCGAGCTCCGTGGAAGAACCATATCTCATCAGTGTCCCGGATACCCTGGTTGACGCGATGATTGAGCATGGAAAGGACCGGAGTCATACCGACACCGGAACTCACCAAAGCGATCCGGCGGATATTGTCGTCATCGAGAGTAAACTTCCCCGCTGGGGCTTTCACAGAGAGAATATCACCCTCCTGCACAGTGGAGTGAAGATGAGTCGAAGAGATTCCCGGTGCCGCCGTAGGAATGTTTTTCGGGGCGGGTTGGTGCTTCACGGAGATGCGATAATAGTCAGGGTTAGGGGCGTCGGAAATGCTATAGCACCGTAGGATCGGTTCTTCATGGCCCGGCACGTCGAAATTAAATGTGAGGTACTGGCCGGGCTTAAAGGGAGGGAGTGGTTTTCCGTCGACGGGTTTGAGATAGAATGAGCAGATACCACCACGCTCAGGTGTTTTTTTATCGACCCTAAACTCGCGATAACCCTCCCAAGCGGGTTTCTCTTTTTGGATGGAAGGTGCGGGGGCCGGGGCAGGTTTCTTTTTGCGAAACAGCCCAATGATATTTTTGAGAATCCGTAACGATTCGAGGACGAGAAGGGGGAAGAAAATGAGAATCGTCTGGAAGAGTTGGATCTTCTCGCCAAACGACCGGTGGAGGAAAATGGCCGCCGCGGCAACATAGGCGAGCCTGTGAATGTGTTTCCATTTATTGAAACCCAGAATCCTCACGGAGATCTGGTTACTCGTGAGAAACAGGGGTGTGAGAAGAACGAGGGCCAGGAGTCCAAGCTGCAGGTAGGTAAACTCCTTAATGTCCTGCACCATGCTAGAGAGTGCGGGCATGGAAATAAGGTAGCAGCAAAAGTGCAGGACCGCATAGAGGTAGCAGCTGATCCCGATAGAGCGGCGGTGTGTGTTCAGCGCTTGAGCAAGACGCCATTTGGGAAAGAGCCGGGTAAGAGGCGTCAGGCTGAGAACCAGGATAAGCAGGTAGAGGGCGACGTTGCCGAGAAAGTTCTGGACATCACTGAACTCCCATTCATTCAGACTCGGGATGAAAATGCTCAGCGCCACATAGATGGCGGGGAGACTGAGGAGCGGGAAGAATAGGCTGCGTTTGCGGATCAGTGCGGGAAGCATGGCAATACTTAATACGAATACGTAAGGACGGAGCGGAGCCCGTAGGCGGTGTCCAGGTCTTCTTGAAAAGTGACGGAAGCGCCGAGAGTGAAGACAAAGTGCTGCCAGAACCCGAGGACGTACTCAGCGCCGGTGGCGAAGGCGCTCTCGGATTCGCCGCTCAAATTGGTTTGGCCGCCGATTTCGCCAATGATCTGTTGATTGATGTCGCCGATAAAATGTTGATAGCCCAGTGCGCCGCCGACCATGTTTTGTCCACTGGCGTCGAGTGCTGGGCCAAACGTGCCCAAACCCGTAGCGGCAAAGAGTATGCCGGCCTGTGCCAATGGGCCTCCGCTATTCGCTCCTCGCGCGGCGGAGGTGTAGTCATCAATCCCGAGGAATGCGTTCAGATAGACATTGTCGACGGTGTATGACGGCTGCATGGAGAACTGATTAAAAATCAGCGTTCCGGTGCCGTTCTGGTCGTTCTCTCCGTCTGTAGCGATCGACTGATTGAGGCTGGTGGTCGTGTTGAGCCAGCCGCCGAACCGGGTGTTTGCTCCCAGCGAAATGTTCACTCCGTCCGAGTTTTCTGAATGCCCGGCGAACACATAGGTGGTATCGAATTGAATCTGGAGATCGTCGTAGTTCCATTGGGTGAACAGGCCCAGAAGGTTAGCGCCGGGATCGTCTGTGTTCATTCCCGTGCCTCGATCGATCTCATTCCATCCCCACAGCGTGGTGATCGTGGTGGAGGAACTGCCCAGCCAGAACAGATTTGTCCGGGTAATCCCAATACTGTCGATATTGTCGTCGATGAGGATCCCATCCTGGTAAAGGATCGGTTGGCGCCCGATAGAGAAGTCGAAGTTCAAGTTAGCGCTGGAGTCGAGAAGACCGGGGAAAAGGCTGGTCAGTCGTCCCTCGAAAAAGAGGACTTCTATATTGCCGTTGAGTGCGTCGAGACCCTCGGATTCTGGTTCCCATTGGTAGCCTGTGAAGTTGCCATCTTTGTCGAGGGGGGCGAAGCCGATCAGGAGTCGTTCGGTCGGGGTCAGGTTTAGGTTTGCGTAGAGATCAAGGGCGTTGACCCATTCAGTCGTTTTAACCGTTCCCGAATCAAACGTCTGGAGTGCGGTGGAGTATGTGCCGAAGATAAAAAACTGGGGGTTCCAGATCGCCCCGGTCGGAATTTCGAAACCGTCATCGATCGGACCTGGTCCAAAAAAAGGATCGCCGAAAGAAAGGAGAAGGCCTGGCCGTTCGGGAAGTTCGGCTAGAGGAACCGCCTCCTCGAGTAGGGCACTGTTGTGGATCCGGGTGACGACACTTCGCTCGGAGCGGGTTAGCGGAGCGGAAACAGTGCTACGGGAAGGAGAGTCAATCGATGGGTCTTCCTGGATGATCGGAGCCTCTGGAATCGGTGGCCGCTTTGGCTCTGGGATCAGGTGTTCCGCGTTCTTTCCCGTACTGGCTAGAATGACCGTCCCCTTAACCATTTTGGGAGAGTCGGCTTCTTCCGAGCTCTTCGAATCGTCGTCGGCAGAGAGGTAGGTGGGCGTTACGATTCCTGATAGCAAAGAGGCACAGAGGATGAGGAAGGCTTTGCGAGGAAAGGGCATCAGTTCTTCTTTAACAGGGTGTTAATGTAGCGATACCACTGGTTCTCGCCCCGGTCGCTGACCTCCGTACTGGCGATCTCTTCCTCGGTCGGGCGCAGATCTATCTGGGCCTCCGTGGTGTCGAGCAGGATGTTGTGCTCCCATAGTGTCATGGCTCCCTCGACCAATCGGTCGCCGATCTCCTTTGCCGATAAATCATAGTCGAATCCGACGCCGCTCACCTCCCATACGAGGTGGACGGGCATCATCTGAGAGACGAAGCGCAGATTGACCAGGTAGGGGCCTTTTCCTGTGAGTTGGGAAGGCTCTACGACGTATTTCCCGGTTCGGCTTCCATTGGGGGGAAGCCCGTTCACGATCTTCCTCGTGTCGGGCGGATGGCCGATCAGCATACTGGACATCGTGTTGGGGCGGACGAAGGGGAGGGGAGTGGCTGAGTAGTCGATGGTCAGAACTTCAGGCCGTTGACCACCCCGAAGGTTGAGAGCAAGGAAGTCGGACTGAAGACTCAACAAGTACTCGTCGAACGGGACCTCTCCGTTGTGCACATAGCGGGAGAGTCCATCGCGAAGATCGCCATTCGGATCCCTGTCGCCGGAAACAAAGACGACATTTCCCTCTTGATCGGTCACCGTTACCTGGACAAAGACGACTCGCTCCGCGTCGAATCCGGTGGGAACCGCATGGCCGTCCGTTCCATTTTGGATGGTGACCTCAAACTCAATTCCATCTTCATCGTTCTGGAGTAGTTCAAACTCGCGGAACTGGTAGCCGCGTCGCAGAAGCTGCATTCGCCCAATGTTGAACGTTTTCAAGCGTTTGATCTGGGAATCGATAATCACTCTTGCTTTGACGCGCTTGGACTTGCTCTTCCATGCGTCGGGGAACTCGGTCTTTCCGGCATGAAGAGCTTCAAAGCTGGTCGAGCCCCAGCCAGCTTGGTAGTCAAAATCAAACCAGTCTCCGAAGGCGGCCAGCTCGGTCGCCCCGGCTGAGTGGGGGAACACGCCGGCATGAACAATGGAGTAGTCGGGGCCGTGAAAGGAGTGGTCGGTCAACCGTTGTTCTGCGGTCGGTTGTCCTCCAATCACAGCTGCGGGACCTTTGTGGAATCCACTCAATGGTTGGCCGGGAACCTTTCCCATGTGACAATCCTGGCAGCTCTGCCCCTTCTCGGCTGCAGGTGAATTGAGGAACTGGGTGAAGGCGGTTTCGAGCCGGAACCCGTTCTGGCTGTTCACATCGTGGCACATTCCGCAGAAGACTGGCTTTTGGAAGACGCTGATTTTTTCCGTTCCGGAGTGAATCGGTTCCGCTCCCTCTTTGGCCCCCGGTTCCGGAGACACGTAGTAGCGCTCGATCACTTCCTTGATGACCGTATCGGTGAGGGGGCCATACATCTTGTCGTAGATCGGCCCCTCCTGAACGGGGAAACGACCGGACACGCGACCGTACTCGTCGTTCACTCGGTGGCAGACTACGCAGGTGACTCCTTCTCTCGAGACGGCCGAGCGGTTTTCATTGGCCGTGAACAGAGGTTCTTCAAGTGCCATCCCTACAGGGGTGTGGCAGCGGATACAGAAGTCTCCATTGGTCCCCCCGCTTCGTTCGATGAAGGTTCCCTGCATCGCATTGAAGATCGGGCTGATCTGTGCGTATGCGTGTCCGGAAGCGGACCATTGCTCGAAATGATTCGGATGACAGACAGAGCAGGCCATGGCCGAGGGGAATTTTTCCTGAGTCATCAGGTACAAATGCGCCGTATCGGCCAATTGCTTTTGTTGCTCCGGGTCGCCCTCGGCCGCTTTCATTTGCTTGGATAGGGCCATCTCGTCGACGCTTTTGAACATCTTATGGCGCCCTTCGAACTCTTCGGCTTTTGTGTTCACCGAGTTTTCGATCTTCTTGTACTCCTTCTCGACGGACTCCGCCGCACCCTTGATGGTGGACCCGACCTTCGCATGGACTGTAAAACTCGTAATACAGGCGACCCCCAGTAGGAGACCACAGGCAACTTGCGATTTGGTTCGGATGAAAGCCATTAGGTACGCTATAGGAAGGTATTAGGAAAAATATTTCCAGCTAGAACCGTCATTCCAAGGCTTTTTCCGCTCGGGCGGGCGACGATCGCTGCTAAAAACAGGCTCGCCAATGGTGAGGTCTTTGCATTTAGTTGAATGTTTTGACGAATGCGGAGAAGACTCTGGCGGCTGCCGGTGCATATCATTCCTTCTTCGCCATGAAGATATGAAGTTTGCAGATCTCCCATTTAGCCCTGAAATCCTCCGGGCCATCGAAGAAGTCGGTTACGAATCACCGACTCCTATTCAGGAACAAGCCATTCCGGCTATTCTCGACGGAAAGGACGTCATCGGCTCGGCGCAGACCGGAACGGGTAAGACCGCGGCTTTTGCGCTGCCCGCTATTCAGCGTTTGGGTGGCCATGGAAAGTGTCGCTGTCTGGCAATCGGGCCGACCCGCGAGTTGGCAGCCCAAGTGGAGGAAAACTTCCAGCTGTATGGCAAGTACCTCGATTTGAAAGTGACCTTGCTGCACGGCGGTGTCGGGTACGGGAAGCAAAAGAGCGATTTGGCCAATGGGGTGGATGTCATTGTCGCCACTCCGGGGCGTCTGTTGGACCACGTACAGCAGGGGACCGCATGTTTGGATGATGTGGAGATCCTTATCCTCGATGAGGTGGATCGCATGCTGGATATGGGGTTCATCGAAGATGTTCGCAAAATCATCAATAAGTGTAAGAGGAAGAATCGGCAGACTCTGCTCTTCTCCGCGACGGTTCCAGATACCATTCAACGGCTTGCCAAATGGGCGCTCAAGGACCCTGTCAACATCACGATCGGGCGTAGTCTTTCGACCGCATCGACGATCAAGCACGAAGTCTATCCAGTGAATGCGATGCAGAAATTCGATCTGCTCGTCGCACTGCTCAATCAGTTTGATGCCAAGAATACGCTGATTTTCTGCCGGATGCGCCGCGGTTCCGACCGGGTTGCCCGCTGGTTGAGTGAGCGCGGGTTCAATGTCGGGGTAATCCACTCGGATTTGAATCAAAACGATCGAACGAAGGCACTCGCGAACTTCAAGAGTGGAGAGATTCCCATTCTGGTCGCGACGGATATTGCCTCTCGTGGACTGGATATTGCGGATGTGACGCACGTTGTGAACTATGACGTTCCCCAGCATGCGGAAGATTACGTTCACCGGATCGGCAGAACGGGTCGTGCAAAACGGGACGGCAACGCAGTGACCCTGCAGGCTCCGGACGAAACGAGTGCTCTCATGGCGATTGAGACCTATATCAAACGAGAAGTCCCCAAGGCAAAGTTGGATGGTTTTCCATACCGGTATGATCCATTGGAGGGGTTGGCGCCCAGTCGACCACGTACCCGCCGGAGAAATCGGTAAACTTGTCGACAAACTGCACCCGAGCGAGGGATTGCAGCTTGAAATTTTTTGCGAACAAGTCTTTTTTCATCTGCGGTGATGGGCTGGATTCTTAGATCGTTGGTGGGCACTGCGTGTTTTGGCGCAGTGAATGTTGCCTTGTCGACCGAATCAGACGTTCTCTTTTCCGCCGGATCGCAAAAGTCTGATGCCCCCGAAGGAGTGGTTCAGGAGGCAGGTGGAGCCACTTGGTCATACTCTCCCTCGGGCGAGAGTGTCTACTTGCTTCACACTCCGGACTTGCCGACCGCAAAGAGCTCGTACCTCTCGATCCAGCACAGCGCCTTTCCGGCGTCTTCGCTGTCTTCATCTGACACCTCGGTGGACCACAGGTTGGGGGTGAATTACCGGACGGAATTGAGTGATATCGGCTTTCTGGAAAGTCGCTCTATGATCGATGACAGTAATTTTGGGCCGTATTCGCCCGGGTACCGTCAGGTAGTGGGTTACGGTCTTCGTATTGTCGACCGGCGGACAGTCACTTTTGATATCATCCCAGGGGTCCTCGGTGACTATTCGGTAGATCGTCCGATTGAGGAACGGCTGAAGTTGATGGGGAATTTAAACCAGAACCTTTCTTGGGCGGTCAGTGATGGTTTTGTGGTTACACAGAATTTCAACACCACTTTAGAGCGGACTGAGGACAACGATTTATCAGCGGTACTGAATCTCGATTTGGAGACTCTCTTTGCCGAGCGTCTCAGTTTTAAACTTTCCTACGAAGTCCACTACGACGATTCTCTCGGGGACGATTTGGAGAAACGCGATTCGCGCCTCTCGACTTCGGTTGGTTTCCGGTTCTAATCGACCTGTTTGTGTTGCCTCTGTTGGGGTCAAACAGTCGAGTCAGCAGGATAGATAAGCTCTTATTGGGCGAGCAGGGTAGCCACTCGGCCCATCCGAAGATTGCAGAATGAATGGTGAAAGGTCTCTGTTTGTACGTGTTCTGCGAGCGCCTGTATGATGATCAGGGCAACCGGCAAAATATCCGCGCGGGTAGCGGGAAGGCCGGGATAGGTCTGACGTTCCGACAGCGGCAGTTTTGAAAGAGTCTCCTCGATTCGACGGATATCTCGTAGGTGTAGTACCTGGGATTGATCGCGCAGTTCGACCCCATTCTCGGTTGCGAGGATGAGTCGGCTAATCGTGAATGCTCCACCGGTGCCCCAGTGGGAAGTATCCGCAGACGGTGGTGTTGCCGGGAGGTGTTCCGAGTAGACGGCTCGGCAGTGACTCAGAATCGCTGATTTTTCATCCGGAGAAATGGGGCTGCTCGGATCTTGCAGGAACCGGTTCATAATTCGAACCGCGCCGAGCTGCATGCTGGTGAGGTGGGCGATTTTACCACCGTCTTGCAAGATCCATTCTAAGCTACCACCGCCCAAATCACTGATGGAATAGGGGCCGTCGGCTGAGACTAGTGGCTCCTGCGCAATCCCTTGGGCAATGCCCATTGCTTCTTCTTTTCCGGATAAGATCCGAAGCGGAATGTGAGTCGCATCACCGATGAGTTTGGCAAAATCTCCGCGGTTCTCTGCATCGCGAACGGCGCTCGTCGCGACAATTTCCGTATGGGCGGGGTGATAATGGGCTGCTTTTTCCAGAAGGGTCTGTATGGCTGCGGTAGCCGCTTCCATCGACGCAGAAGTAAAGCGAGGAGGCTCGGTATACATTCCCTCGCTGATTCGACATTCAGCCGTTTGGTCGAAGAGGACCTTGAGACCCGTTGCGCTAGTTTGGGCTACGATCACTTTGATCGTGTTGCTTCCGATATCGATTACCGCAGCGATGGTTGGATCGAGCTTCATAAGGTAAAGGTTGCTGGAGCGATGAGGATGACAAATTCGCCTTTGCGCGCTTGGGAAAGGACCTTGTCGCAAATTTTACCTGCCGGACCAGTCAAAGTAGTCTCAAATTTCTTGGTCAATTCCCGCGACACCGAAATAATTCGATCGTCCCCGAGGACCTCGAGAATCTCCTTCAGAAATTTTTCGATTCGATGAACAGACTCGTAGAGGATCACGGTGGAGGGAAAATCCCGATGGTCTTCGAGGAAGCGGCGCCGAGCGGCCGATTTAGGCGGTAGGAAGCCGCAAAAGTAGAAACGGTCCGAGGGCAATCCGCTGACGGCGATGGCCGCGACGAAAGCGCACGGTCCTGGTACGACATGAACCGGAAGTCCTTCTTGTCGGCAGGCGCGGACTATGCGAAATCCCGGATCACTAATGGTTGGAGTCCCGGCATCGGCGACGGCTGCAACCCGACTTCCATTTTTAATTTCACCGAGGAGCTCGGTCGCACGGACGATTTCGTTCTCATCTCGATAGGAAATCAGTCGAGGTTTCTCGATCCCCGCGAGTGCGAGTAGGCTGCCGGTGACACGGGTGTCCTCGCAGGCGATAATATCTACTGTTCCCAATACCTCTCTCGCGCGGGAGCTGAGGTCACCCAAGTTCCCAATCGGTGTGGAAACTACGTAGAGGCACCCCGCTGAGTTGGATGAAGACGACGCCATGGTTTCTCAAAGATGAGAAGGGTTCCTGCAGGGGCGGGGTCGAGCGAAAGGAACCCTCGAGCCAGTGTGAACTTACCCTCCGAATCCAGGCATCTGGCCTTCCCATGAAGCGGGTCGTGACCAAGGAATGGTGGAATCGTCTTCAGTTTTGGCGGTGCATCCCGAAAGGAACGAGCCGACCAACGAAGAGAAAAGAGTGATCAGAACAATGCGGCGAACCGTGGCGAATTTACTCATTTGCGGAAAGTGTAGACTGAGCCGGACTCAAGAGCGTCGGCAAAGATCGAATCGGGAAGAATTTCCGCTACGATGTAGTCGGGGTAAACTCCCCGCAGTTTCAAATTGGCAATCGGTGAACCGTCGCGGGCGACAGTCATCGTCGTGATCCCCACAAACTCCTCGCTGGAGCTAGGGCGAAGGACGATAAGGCCACGGTCGAGATTGATCGACTTCACGCGAACTTGGTTGGGAGCCAAGCTGGCATCACCATCGCTGGTAGAGGAGAGGGCCGCGCTCATTGGGTTGTTCGAGAGGCGGGTGATCTCGGCCCGGGCGTCTTGCAATTGGTCGCGCAGGCGGGAAATTTCGGAAGCGGTCGAGGAGGAATCTCCGGAACCGCTTGTTGAGGCGGTGATCGTGCCCGAATCACTCAGCTGCTCGACCCGGCGGGCGAGGGCGCGCTTCTCTTCTTCGACCGATTCGATCTTTTGGCTCAGCTCGAATTTTTCCTTGTTCACGCGGATCAGGTCGCTGCGGACAGTTTTCATCTCTTCGTTGAGGCGTTCTGCGACGCCTTCAGCAGTAGCGAGATTTGAAGTTACTTCTTCCAGGTCCCGGTTGGTGTTGCGAAGAGTTTGGCTCGTGGAGCGGAGGCGATCTTCAGTTGCGGTGAGGTCATCCTTCGTCGAAGCCAATTGTTGGTCGAGGCTGGACGCCCGTGCTTGCGACTCGCGCAACTCGCTCTGCGTTTGCGACAGATCGTTCATCCCTTTGGTGATCACCTTCGAGAGTGGTTGGTCAGGGATATTCAACTGAGTCCCAGCCTTTTCATAGGCCGTATTGATGGCCGACAACTCATCTTTGTTCATGAACCAGACGGCTCCGAGTGCGATGATAACCGCCAGCGTGACAATTCGAAGGATTAGGGATAGGGCTTTCATTAGCAGATCTGCGTTTCTATTAAAGTTACCAGTAAAAATACTTCTCGATTCTCTGTCAACGAATCAGACGTGTCGGAAAGCGCTTTCAGCAGGAGAAATTTTTCCAGCCTCTTGCTCGATTTCCGGGCGGTTTACCGCGAGTTGTTCGAGAATCTTGTAGATCCATTCTTCCTTGCCGGCGAGTCCGAGCTCGTCGGCGAGATCGGCGACGGATTTCCACGTGCCAGATTGATCGGCTAGGCGATCGGTGACCTTGCGTTGTACATCGAGGACGGAGGCGGCAGCTTTCTTGCCCGCTTCCACGCCCGGTTGGTGGTAGGCGTTGATTCCCACGAGAGAAGCGTAGAAGCCTACAGCCCTTTCGAATAGAGCGATGAGCATACCTACGGAAGCAGGTGTCACTTCGGCGATCGATATGGAAATGGATGCGCGTCCGTTCTCGGAAAGGGCCTCTCGGGTTCCGAGATAGAAGCCGTGTAGGAAGTCTCCACTGGTGAAATTTTCATCCACTTCGATAGAGGATCCTACACTTCGGGCTTTCAGGACCTGGATAAAGACGGCGAAAAAGTTGGGTACACCGTCACGCAATTGTTGGACGTAGGCGTGTTGGTCGGTGGAGCCTTTGTTCCCATAGACCGCAATCCCTTGATGTACGATATTTCCCTGTAGGTCTTTTTCTTTCCCGAGGGATTCCATGACTAATTGCTGCAAATACTTGGAAAAGAGGCTGAGGCGATCCTTGTAAGGGAGGACTACCATGTCTTTCTCACCTTTACCTCCGGTTTCGTGGAGCCAGCAAAGAGCGAGCAAGGCGGCAGGGTTGCGGAGAGTTTCGCGAGACCGTGTCGCTTCGTCCATGGCGGCAGCGCCAGAAAGAATGCCGTCGATATCGATTCCCTGCAGGGCGGCGGGAAGGAGGCCAACTGGACCCGTTTCGCTCGTGCGGCCACCTACCCAATCCCACATGGGGAAGCGGGCGAGCCAACCATCGCTGGCTGCGTGCTTGTCGAGTTTGCTGCCCTCGCCGGTGACGGCTACTGCATGCTGTGAAAAATCGAGACCGGCCTTCTTCCAGGCATTCTCGGCTTCGAGCATGCCATTGCGGGTTTCAGGTGTGCCTCCCGATTTGGAAATAACTACCGCAAGCGTGCGGTCCAATTTTCCTTCCAATGTGGAAAGTGTGAGATCCATCCCAGCCGGATCGGTGTTGTCGAAGAAGTGGGGAACGAGCTTGTCGCCCGTTGGGTTGCCCAAAGCCGCGGCGACGAATTGAGGACCCAGAGCGGACCCACCAATTCCGATGATCAGTAAGTGCTCGAAGGAACCGCCAGCCCCGGAAAGCGATCCACTGTGTACCTGATCGGTAAAGGTGTGAATCTTCTGTAGTGTCTCGCGGATCGCTCCAGTGGTCTCGGAGTCGGGAGCGAGTTCCGCGTTGCGGAGCCAGTAGTGACCGACCTGACGGTTCTCGTCTGGGTTGGCGATCGCACCGGCTTCGAGAGCCTCCATGTCGTCGAATGCCTTCTGAATGCCGTTCTCGTGGTCTGCGAGGAATTCGTCCGAAAATGGGATTCGGCTGATGTCCAGCGAGAAGTCGAGCTCGGGCAAGCGGAGGAAGAATTGGTTCAGGCGGTTCCAGTCCATGGTAATAGGTGTGTTGAGAGTTTGGTTAAACGGTAACGGGATCGGCTCCCGGATAAAGATCGTCATCGGTGACCGCTCCCTTGGAGGCAGAGGACACGAGTTTAGCGTATTTCGCGAGGGTACCGCGGGTTGCCGCAGGCGGAGGTTGGCGCCAGGTTTTGCGCCTTTCGGCGATTTCTGTCTCGGAGATCTCCAGATTGATCTCGTTCTTCTCGGCGTCGATTGTGATGGGGTCACCATCTTTGATCAGGCCGATGAGACCGCCTGTCGCGGCTTCCGGAGTGATATGGCCCACTACAAATCCATGGCTTCCGCCGGAGAAGCGTCCGTCGGTAATGAGAGCCACTGTTTTGCCGAGCCCTTTGCCCATCACGGCAGAAGTTGGGGCGAGCATTTCGCGCATCCCAGGTCCGCCCCGAGGCCCTTCGTAACGAACGACAACCACGTGGCCGGCTTCAACCGCACCGGAAAGAATTCCTTGCAGAGCATCTTCTTCAGACTCGTATACGATGGCGTGACCCGAGAATTGAAGACCTTCCTTCCCCGAAATTTTCGCAACAGCCCCTTCTTCGGCTAAGTTTCCGCGGAGAATGCGGAGGTGACTGTCTTTCTTGATCGGTCGATCGACAGGGTAGACCACATCTTGCTCGTCGGAGTAAGGGGCCACATCTGCTAGATTCTCGGCAAGAGTTTTGCCGGTAACCGTTAGGCAGTCGCCGTGGAGGAGGCCGGCATCGAGAAGCATTTTCAGGAGGGGAGTCAGTCCACCGATCCGGGAGAAATGCGCCATGTTGTATTTTCCGCTCGGCTTGAGGTCACACAGTACCGGTATGCGTTTTCCAATTTCAGAAAAATCGTCGATACTTAGTGGCACTCCGGCAGTGTTGGCGATAGCCAGGAGGTGAAGGACTGCGTTGGTCGATCCCCCGAGTGCAATCGTTACCGCGATCGCATTCTCGAACGCTTTGCGCGTCATGATATCGCGCGGGCGGATGCCCTTTTGGATCATGGCCATCACGGCCTTGCCAGCGTTGCGGCAGTCGTCGCGTTTCTCGGTGCCAACCGCAAGCTGGGCCGAACTATTGGGAAGGCTCATTCCCATCGCCTCTATCGCCGAAGCCATAGTATTGGCGGTGTACATTCCCCCACAAGAACCCGGTCCCGGGATGGCGCAGGCTTCAATCTCTTTTAATTCCTTCTCGGAGAGGTTGTTGCCGGCGTGCTGCCCCACGGCCTCAAAGACCGAAACGATGTCCACGGGCTTATCCTTGTGGAGTCCGGGTAAAATGGTCCCCCCGTACACGAAAACAGCGGGCCGGTTCATGCGGGCGATCGCCATCATGCAACCAGGCATATTCTTATCGCACCCGCCAATCGCGACCAGCCCGTCAAATCCCTCCGCCCCAGTGACGGTCTCGATGGAATCAGCGATGACCTCACGGGAAACCAACGAATAGCGCATGCCCTTCGTCCCCATCGAAATTCCGTCAGAGACGGTAATCGTCCCAAAAATAACAGATTTCCCCTCGTGCGCATCGACCCCCGCACCACTCTCGCGAGCCAGTTCGTCGATGTGCATATTGCAGGGAGTCACCATACTCCAAGTCGAGGCGATCCCCACAAGTGGCTTCTCAAAATCCTCGTCGGAAAATCCAACTGCCCTCAGCATGGACCGGTTCGGCGCCCGGTCATTGCCGTCGACAACTTTTGATGAATATGGGCGGGTCTTTTTGTCTGCAGGCATGATGGTCAGTGACTATGAGAACACTAGCTGACTTCGGCAAGCGATTTAAGAGAAGGTCACGACCTCGTTGCCTCCGTGCCTACACCCCGGAACGACTGTTCATCCAAGATCAGACCTT
>CEOD01023317.1_pt1 | contig 25626 bp, 27 predicted proteins | sample 530341 | NCBI WGS metagenome assembly CEOD01 (sample SAMEA2619950, study PRJEB7988) | marine metagenome | isolation source: saline water (ENVO:00002010), including | reverse complement strand
GCCGATCCGCCGCCTACGAAGACGAGGTGATTCGACGCAGCCGAAGACGTTTTCGCATCCGCCTCCGGGGCGTGCTCTGGGTTGGTATTACAGCATTCGTTCATGGTTGGATTATTCGGTTTCATCGGTAAGGCGCAGGGAATATTGATCTTCCACATCCGCATTCAATAGATCTTCGGCTTGGGCTGTTTTCGGGTCGATGCGGACGGTGGCTTTCCCGGTTTTCCAATCGACCTTGGCGGACAATACGCCGGGCACTTCCAGAAAAGCGGCTTCCACGCCAACGGAACAGCCTGCGCAGGTCATGCCTTCGACGATGAGCGTCACCTCTTGGCTCTCTGCATTCCGTGAACGTTCGGCACTCTGATTCGCACTGCCTTGACTGGCGGCGATTTTCGACGAAGCGACCGAAGAAAGCGCCGGAACGGCGACATATTGCAACAGCAGATAAGTGCCGATGCCGATACCGAAGATCGTCGCCACCATTCTTGCGTTGCGTGCCACGCTTTTCTCCGCGCAACAACGGTTTTGCTTATGCACAGCATACCACGAGGCGAGTCCAAGAATGAGCAGGCCCAGCCCGATGAACCACGGCTTGTAGCGGTCCAGTCCGAAAAGTGCCGTCGCGGAGCCTACGCCTAGAAGAATAGGCACCAGCGGGCCGATACAGCAGATGACCGCAACGAAGGCACCGAGGATACCGTATTTGCCCGCGTGAACTTTCTCGTCTGTGGTGGGTGATTCTTTGTCAGCCTTTTTCTCATTCTTATTCATGATTCATCCTACACTTCGTAGTATGGTGTAGGCTCAAGCGATCGACCCTCGACTATATGCCGATTGCCGTCTTCAGTGCCGCCTCGTCCACGCCTGAGTGGGTGCAGCATGGTGATAGTTCCCCGTCGATGACGACGGTGGGCACCACATGGATTCCCAGCTCTTTGGCGCGACTGGCTCCTTCGGCCTGATTCATGTCAACGATGTTGATGTCGCACTGGGGGCACGCCACTTGATTGACCAACTGGATGGTTTCTTCGCATGCGGGGCATCCTGCACTGAAGATTTCTATGGTTTTACGGTGACTCATTGTTTTCCTTTCTGTTCTTCATATTAATCCTCCAATGCATCGAGAATCGGGCATTTCCGAGGTGTGCCGCTGCGTTCGCATGTATCGACCAAGCTGGATAGCGCCCGTTCGACTTTTCTAAGCTTCCCAATTTTGGAACGAATGTCTTCGATTTTGGATTTTGCATGCGCACGGAACTGAGCGCATTCGGCATTTGGCGGGTCGCTCAAATCCAGAAGATCCTTAATCTCATTGAGGGTGAAACCCAACTCTTTGGCACGGCGGATGAAACGAACCCTTGCAATCGTTTCCGGGGGATACTGCCGGTAGCCCGAGTTTCCTCGGATGGGCTTTTCGATCAGTCCTTCTCGTTCATAAAATCGGAGTGTTTCCCGCCCGACGCCCGCTTCCTCGGCCGCCTTAGCTGTCGTCAATAATGGCATAACTTGAGTAGAGTCTACACCCTGTAGTATACTACAAGGTCAAGCGGTTATCTGATTTTTCTTTCGGATCGGCCGAACCGAGTTATTCGACCGGGGGCCGTGGGGCAGCCTGCCTCAGTCACAGTTTGGACGGCGGTTTCGCCCCATGACGCTGTAGAAGAACGTGGCCGACCATGTGAGGATGATGATGCCGGTCAGCGATTCCAGCGCCGTCATGAAACGCAGGTGCCCCGTTGGAATTTCACTCATACCGAGCGAGGAGTAGGTGACGGCGGAGTGGTAGAAGAAGTCCATGAATTCATTGCCGATCGAGTCGCCGAGCGAACCGAGGTCGAGCCAGTCGGAGGCGGCATAGAAGCCCGCCGCAAAGTAGAGGATTTCCACAACATGGGCGCAGACGAGCAGGATGAGGACAGTCAGTGAGCGGAAGAAGTGCGAGTGGACTTCGTCTTCGTCCGGTAGCAGTCGGAGCAGCTGGCTCATGACCCAGTAGCGAAACGCGACAACGGTCAGCACGAGGAAAACGGTGAGGACGATGGATAGGAGCATCAGTTATACTGGGGGTCTTCGTCGTCCTTTTCGTGGACTTTGAGGAAAAACTTCTCCCCCGCGAAGATGAGGGTGAGTCCAATCAACGAAGCCCAGATCACGAGCATGTCCGACTGGATTTTCACCCAAACGAAGGCACCCAGCACGATCAGGTCGAGCACGATGGCGGTGATCAGGATGGCCGCGTTGGCGTCCACCTCGTCTCTCAGATGTTTGAACACGCCCCAGTGGATACCAATGTCCATGATGATATAGAAAATCGCCCCCAGGGACGCGATGCGGCTGAGGTCGAAGAAGATCGTCAGCAAGATGGCAATGGCGACGGTGTAAACGAGCGTATGGGTCTGTATATCGCCGGGGAGTTTGAAATGCCGGTGGGGCACGAGCTGCATCGAGGTGAGCATGGCCAGCATACGGGAGACGGCGAAAACGCTCGCGATGACACCGGACACGGTGGCGATGATGGCGAACCCTACGGTGAACCAGAGGCCGTATTGGCCGAAGGCGGGCCGCGAGGCCTCCGCCAGGGAATAATCCTTCGCTTTGACGATCTCTTCGATCGACAGATTCGATCCGACGGCCAAGGCCACGAACAGATAAAGCACGGCACAGATCGAAATCGAAATCACGATAGCGCGGCCCACGTTCTTGTGCGGGTCTTTAATCTCGCCGCCGCTATTGGTGATGGTGGTGAAGCCCTTGTAGCCGAGAATGCCGAGTGCCACGGCTCCCAGGAAGCTCGCGGCTCCGGTCGAACTCGGCTCCACGGAGACACTTTCGAAGCTCATTCCGGATGCCCACAGCCCGCCGATGGCCAACACGGCCAAGCCGACGATTTTCACAAAAGCGGCAAAGAAGGAGAGCGATTGGATGAATTTGTTGCTCAGGATATTAATAAAAAAAGCAAAGACCAACAGCCCCACACCGAGCGCGGGGACGAGCCACTGCGCCTCCTTCGCATCGAAAAGCTGCAGGGTGTAGGTGCCAAACGTCCGCGCCACCAAACTTTCGTTGATGATCATCGAAAAATACATAAGCAGCGCCATCGCGCCTGTCATTAAGGAGCGTCCGTAGGCTTTCTTCAGAAACATGGCGATGCCGCCAGCGGAAGGGTAGGCGTTGGCCATCTTGACGTAGGAGTAGGCGCTGAAGCCGGCGATGATAGCGGCGATGACGAAAGCCAAGGGGAACCAGGAACCACCCAGGTCGGCGATCTGGCCGGTCAGCGCGAAGATGCCCGCTCCGATCATCACGCCCGTGCCCATCGAAACGGCACCCGTCAGGCTCAGACTGTCTTTTTCGTAGTTCGTCGAGTTATCGTGATCCATGGTCGATTTTTATAGCACAGCTCATTGTCAAGTCCAGCACTCTACCGAAAACGGAACGGATCAATGGTGCTTATACCAGCCGACGTTCTTGATGTCGGGCCATGAGGTGGTCTGGTGGCAGGTGTAGCACTGGTCGACTCGGGCGTGGGGTTTGCCTGCGACGGTTTGGGAGATTTTTTTGAAGTGCTTCATATAGTGGCTGGGCGGGGCTTGGTGGCATTGTGCGCAGTCCATGGAACTGGAGGACGGGTGGACGAATTCGGGGATCCTCCACTTTTCGGTGCCGTGGCATTGCATGCAGTTGTTGCCGAAGAGTTCAAAGTGGCGGTCGTCGTTCTTATGACAGGTGATACAGTTTAACGCGGCGGACGCGTGCGAGATGTGGGGGTTCTTTAGGAGTGTGTTGGGTTCGGATTCGGAACGGTCGAGCCATGCGGCCAGGCGGCGGGCTTGCAGGTTTTGCTCCGTGTCGGCCTCTGCGCCGTCCAGTTGACGCAGCCCGATTTTGACCAGACCATCGTGATCCATGCGGGTGGGGCGTGTGGCGCGGCCCTGGTGCTCTCGGTGGCACTCGACGCAGCTGCTGACGTCGGCATGGAAGGAGGTGGGTTGCCGTTGCAGTAGGTCTGTTTCGTTGGCGTGGCAGACGACGCAACTGACCGGGTCGGCTCCTCTGACGGGGGTGTGGCAGGCGCTGCAATTGTTTTCCAGGTGGGCGTGTGCGGCGGACAATTCGCCGGGGTTGACCATGCGTTGCAAGGTGTTGACGGGGGTGGGGCTGTATGGCTCGGAGGGTTCGCCCGTCGGCAGTGAGGCGAGCACGATCCCGATGCCGACGATGAGTAGGGTGATGTATGCGACGCGTTTCATCTTAGGAAAACCAACGGATGCCGAAATGAATGGAGGCCCACACGTGCAGCGCCATGAGGACATAAAGAACCATCGAGATCGCGATATGGAGCTTCAGCCAGCGCTTGAAGGCTTTCTTGAATGTCTCATGGGTGGCGATGGCATACTCCAGGTCGGCGATGGCTTCCGATAGCTTGAGGGCACGGTAGGCGGGCGATGCGGCGGGGGAAATGGCGAGAGCATCTTCGACGAACAAGCCAGAGAAGATCCGTTTGAAGAAACCGGCGAACGGTTTCACGGCGGCTGAGGCTTGGGGATCGTTCTGGATCTCGAAGGCGGTCTCTTCGTATTTGAGAAGCAGTTTTTCGAGTTGTTGCTTTTTCTCGCGCATTTCCTTGCTGATCATGGTCAACAGGTAGCGCCCCACGAATCCGCTGAATACGACGATCAGGGTCATGGCAGTCAGGCTGATGCCCAGCACGCTCTCGAACTTGTGCCCGGTGTGCAGGAGCACTAGAATCGGGCCGATCACGCCCGCGTAGATGTGCCATGCGAGGAGGGTGCGCATGGGCATGACGGGCGTGATCCATTTTTTCAAAAACTTGATTCGTTTGATGAACGAATAGAAGAGGGGGATGAGCATGAAAAAGGAGCCGACCACTGCGAGCATGCCGCCCCAAAAACTGCCCGCGAAACGGGGTGATCGGTGGAAGGCGAAACCGATCCAGAGTATCGCCAGGAGCATGACGAGTCCGGTGATGATGACTTGGTCTTTTTCTTTGATCGCTTTCATCGTCGGGTCTTAGGCGTCGATCGTGAGATCGTTTTTCGATTTGGCCTGGCAGGCGAGCACAATGCCCTCGGCTTTCTCCGCCTCGTCCAGTGCATCATCGACTTCCATTGCGACCTCGCCTTTCAGTTTTTTGACTTTGCAGGCCCCGCAGGTGCCCGCCCGGCAGGAGTAGTCGATCTCGACGCCCGCACCCTCGGCGGCTTCGAGTACGGTCTGTTCGGTGGGAAGTGGGGCGGTTTTGCCTGACGCCTGAAAAGTGACTTGCGCGTCCGCCGGTTCCGAGGGGGCGTTGGCGGAAGGGGCGTCGCCGGCTTTTGGCTTTTTGGGGGCGGGGCCGAAGGCTTCCATTTTGATCATGTCTTTGGGCACGTCCAATTCCAGCAGCAGGGCTTTGGTGGCGTCCATCATCGGCTGCGGCCCGCAGATGTGCACTCGTCTTGCGGGCAGGTCGGGCACGAAGCGGGTGAGGCTCTCTTGGTTCAGCCGCCCCGTTGGCCCCTGCCAGTCGTCGGATTCCGGGTTGGTCAGGGTGATGTGCAGTTTCACGTTGGGGTGGCGTTTGGCCAGCAGTTCGAGCTCGTTTCGAAATATGATGCCCGCTTCTGTGCGGACGCAGAAAATGAAGTAGATGTCTCCGCCCCAACATCGGTCGGTCAGGTAGCGGAGGATGCTCATCATGGGGGTGATGCCGACGCCTCCCGCGATCAAGACGATGCTGCCGCTTTCTTCGCCGGTGAAGGTGAAATTGCCGGCAGGGGCGGAGACTTCGACGGTGTCGCCGACTTTCAACTGGTCGTGGAGGTGCCTGGAAACGACGCCTTGCGCTTCGCGTTTAACGGTGATTTCGATGTAGTCGCGCTGGGTCGGCGAGGAGGCGATCGTGTAGGAACGTTTGACGGATTGCCCGCCCGTTTCGATCTTGAGCGTGAGAAATTGACTCGGCTTGTAATCGAACGGCAGACCGGAGCGATCCGGCATGGTGAAACGGAAGGTTTTGACCTCCGGGGTTTCCGGGAAAATGTTGGAGAGTTCGAGCGAGCCGCTCCATTTTTGAGCTTTCTTCGCTGGCGTTGACGGGGCCACTGCGCCTGCGGCGGAGGGGCTTTTCGATTGGCTCTCGCCTGATCCCGATCCGCCGGACAAGCGTTGCAGGAGGTGGGAAGCCCGCCGCATTTTGAAAAAATACATCGCGATCATGATCACGAAAAATGCGATCAAGCTCGCCATGACGATGCCGTGGAGTGGTGAGAGCCCCAGGATGCGTAGCCCGCCCGTGGGCTGGGCGGGAGGGAGCAGGTTCATTTCCCGCTTGAACCACTCCAACGCAACGTTGCGGGGAGCTTTGCCCTCGGCCAGAGCGCGGTGCGCGGATAATCCGCTGTCGAAACGGGAGAGGCCTTCTTTGATCACCGAAACGGCTTCCTGCATACGGCTGTAGTGATCGGTGGCGGCTGATTCGGAGAGCGTGGTCAGACCGTTGCCGATCAAAGCGACGCCGGATTGCATCCTTTCGTGGGCTTGCTCTTTGAGCTTCGCCCGATCTTCGAGGGGCAGGTCGGGCAAGCTCATCAGCGAGGGATACATTTCCTTGGGCTTTGGAGCACCCATCTGCTCCATCATGCCGCCCATGCCTTGCCCGCCGCCTCCGGCCATCATGCCGCCCATACCTTGCCCACCGCCGCTGCCCATCATACCGCCCAAACCACTACTAGCTGACGGAGCTGCTGAGTTCTCCGCGGCAGCTGTGGCATTCTGCCCCGGATGGTGCTTCGCATGTTCTTCCGGCGAAACTTGAGCAAAGCATGCCCCGGCCAGGCCTATGAACAGGGCGGTCGTCTTGATCTTTATCATCCTGTAGGTGGGTTATTGGTTTTTGAAATAACTGTAGGTGCCCTGAGCCTCGATGGCAGCGTTGATACGATTGATCGCTCTGACATAGGCGGCTGTCCGGAACGGTATTTGATGCTGACCCTTCAATGCATGGATCTCTTTGAATGCCTGGGTGATCTGGGCTTTGAGTTTCTGGTGGATCTCTTCGACGCCCCAATAGGAGCCCGAGCGGTTTTGCAGCCATTCGAAGTAGCTGACAATCACGCCGCCGGAGTTAGCCAGAATGTCCGGGAGGATGACACTGCCACGGCTCTTCAATATGGCGTCCGCTTCGGGCGTGGTCGGGCCGTTGGCGACTTCGACCACGTAGGCCGCTTGGATGCGCTCCGCATTTTCGATGGTCAACTGGTTTTCCATCGCCGCCGGAATCAAAAGATCGACCTCCGATTCCAGTAGCTCGGCATTCGAAATCTTATGCGTGCCCACGTTATCGCAAGGCACACTCGCATGGACAGAGCATTTGCAGTAGAGCCCGTCCAGACTGCGGTGGGTGTTTTTGACCTCGATGATACTGGGGATGTCCAGACCTTCCGCCCGGTAGAGTCCTCCGCCCGAGTCGCTCACCGCGACGATCTTGTACCCGTCGTCGTACAGTAGCCGTGCGACATGCTGCCCGGCGTTTCCTAGCCCCTGAATGGCCACTTTGATTTCGGCGGGTTTCCACCCCTCCAGAGCCTCCATCTCTTTGATGCAGTAATAGGCTCCACGGCCAGTGGCGTCGTCGCGCCCCAGACTGCCGCCGAGGGGAACCGGTTTTCCGGTGATCATGCCCGGTGTCTTACGCTGGTGGATACGGGAATATTCATCCATCATCCAACCCATAATCGTCGCATTGGTATAGACATCAGGTGCCGGGATGTCAATTTCCGACCCGATCAAGCCAGACATTTGCTCAATGAAGCCGCGGCTCAATCGCTCCAGTTCCAGCCTCGATAATTGCTTCGGATCGACGGTCACGCCGCCCTTGGCACCGCCAAAAGGCAGGCCCACTGCGGCGCATTTACAAGTCATCCAGAAAGAGAGCGCTTTGACCTCACTCAAATCGACTTTTGGGTGGTAGCGGAGTCCTCCTTTGGTCGGGCCGAGCACGTCGTTATGCCTGACGCGGTAGCCGTCGAATATCTTCAGCGTCCCGTCGTCCATACGGACAGGAATCGACACTTGATGGACGGCTATCGGGTGCCGCAAACGCTGCAACGTCTCTTCGTTCGCGTCGCTGTATTCGGAGGCCTCAGTGAGGCGACCCAGTGCCACCTCAAATAGGTCGGAGGAGGTGGTAGGGGAGGTAGGTGTGGCGTCCATTAAGCCACCTCCAATATGCGGTTCATGGTGCCATATGCGTTGGGGACGCAGTCGTCGCACATGGGTTCGCCGCTCTCGCCATGCGGGCGGCAGAGCCATTCGCCATCGACGATAAACTTGTATTCGTGCCGTCCCTTGTGCAGCAACACATCAACGCTCCACTCGCCATCGGCGTCGCGCTTCAAAGGCAGCGCCGCAGGATCCCAGCCATTGAACGTCCCGGCCACGAAGATGCTTTGTGCATCCGTGCTTTGGCATTTCAGTGTGACCCGCTTCCTTCGAGGTTTGCGAAGTCCGGCTCTGCGCTTATCTACTTTTTTCTGTGTCATGATCTTTCCCTTTCTGTTGATGTGATTCCTATTGAAGTGCTCGGCGCTTTGCTTATTCGGTCAGACAGGTACAATTTTCTACCCGATAGGCTTCGTCCACCGTCGAGACGAAGACCTTGCCGTCTCCCCGCGTTCCGGTGTTGCCGGAGCGGAGTATGGACTGAACGACTTGCTCCTTGAGCTCGTCGGCGCAGACGATTTCCAGTTTCACATGAGTTTCGAAATTGACGATTTTCAGGACGCCGCGACTTCTCCCGAAGCCCGTGACAGTGCTGGCGCTGACGCCGCTGACGCCCTCGATTTGAGCGAGTTCGTGAATGACGGCGTCCATGCGTTCGCGCCGGATGTAGGCTTTGACTTCTTTCATCGTGTTTTTGTTGTTTGGATATGCTCGGCTATGATTCGTTCTGCTTAGTGGGAGCTGTGGTCGGGCTGGCTATCGGTGGCACCTCCTTCGTTGGCTGTTTCGCCGACCAGCGCTTGACGCTGCGACTCTGACAGGACTTTCGTGGCCTCGCCCACAGCGCGTATGAACGCGATACGCTGTTTGCTCTTGAGCTGTTCGATCTGTTTGATCTTCGACTCGATTTTTTGGATCTCGGGGCTATCGGCTGAGGTCAATTTCCAGAGTTCCTGTTCAGCCTGCTCGATGGCGCGGTTCGTGTCGGCCTGGTTCAGTTCGCTTGTTTCTTGTAGCTCTGCCAGCTGCTTTTGCTGTTCGCGGGTGAGGTCGATGTGCTCACTGTGATCGAGAAAAAAGCCTGATGCGCCGATATGATACAGGTGAGAGATGCCGGGGTAACCGGGGAGGGGAGACTGCATGGCGCTGGAACCTTCCATTTTACCCATCATGCCCATGCCCATCATTTTCTTTTTCCGCATGTCTTTCATCGAACCCATGCCCATGTCCATGCCGCCCATGCCCATATCCATGCCATTCATGTCCATGCCACTCATGTCTGAGGATTTGGAATCCATGTCCATCATGCCCATTTTTCCGTCCATCATGCCCATGCCGCCTTTCTTCTTCATCATGCCCATCATGGATCCGTCTTTCGACATATCCATCATGCCGGAATCCATGGACATACCGGTATGATTTTTTATCAAGGCGGTCTCGATTTTATCGACCTTTCCGAGGAGTTCGTCGAGTTGCTCTTGAATGCTGCGCTCTGCGGCCATATCTGTGGCCGGATGCTGCGAATGGCTGCTGTGATCGGACGAGTTTTGGGCGTAGCCTGCGGCTGCGCCTCCGCTGATTGCCAATACGGCAACGAGAATAGTTTGGATATGGCGAATGTTCTTCATAGTGTGGGGACCTTTCTGTTGTTGAGTGATATTGGTGCCACTTGCGTGTGCACATACCCTTATACGCAGAAGGCATCCATATCCCTCAAAGAAACTTTAAAAAAATTGAGGGTTCGACGGCAGGCCTGCGTATAACGTTCATAACGCAACATATTGAACCCACCACTACCCACCACTACCCAGAACTATGCAGAACGAATTAAACCTCTCCGAAACGATTCCTTTCCTCAACCTTTTGTCCGTGCTCCGTGAGCAAAAAGAAATTGATATGCCTGATATGGTGGCATCCGCGTTTCAGTCGATTACGGTTCAGTGGGACAACAGAGTCGCGAAAGAGGCGCTGGATCAGCTCTTCGTGGATGCCGCCGCACGAGTTCCGAAGGGCGGGCGTGTGCTGGATGCCGGATCCGGCACGGGCTTGCGGATTCCTCAGATACGAGAGCACTTCCAGCCCGAAAGCATCACGGGGATCGACCGATCCTCCGCTATCCTCAACCGTGCCCGGGAAAGCCGATACGGTGCCTTCTTTACGAAGGGGGATATCTGCGAGATGCCGTTCGACGACGAAACCTTCGATGTCGTGGTTTGCACATGGGTGGTGGAGACGCTTGAAAATCCCAAGGCCGCCATTGAGGAGTGCCTGCGGGTGTTGAAGTCCGGCGGCATACTGGCCTATTGCTACGTGAATCTGCCTCATGAGTTTAAGGCTGGAGAAACCCTGGCGGCGTCGGCCTTGACCTCTCTGGAAAAGGCCACGCGAGAGCAAGAACTCTTGGGGAATCGAAAAGTCGCCTACTCAGATAGCGAATTCTTCCACACGAAACGATACCATAAGGGCCTCATTTCGACGGTGTTGCTTGGAAAGTGCTGTGAAGTCGAGCCGTATATGTTGCCCGTGGGACGTTTGCTGTAAGTTTTGTCGCTCTCGCTGAGCGACACGACTGCATCAGTGGGGGTGCCCGTGCCCTCCGCCATCGTTACCGGTCAAAAAGATCACGATCATGATGATGGCGACAATAGCGATACCGATCCAGAAGAGACCGGGGCCGCTGCCGAGCTGAGTGATTATTTTTTTCATCTTAGATTTTTAGTAACGCTTGATCTCGGTATAGTCACCGCTGGTTTTCAGAGTGATCGTCAGCGGTTCTCTTGTGCGATTACGCCAATACCACCCGTGACTACCGTCGAATGCCGCAATCAGCGTGCCTTCCCGCATTTGCTCGGAACCTTTGTAGTAATTATGGTAGTCGATACTCAAGGCTTTGGAGTCGCCATGGACGTCGAAGTTGGCCTTGCCGCCGCTGGTTTCCCACGCGTAATCGACGGCTGCACCCTTCGGCATGGTCACTTTGATCTCGCGCCCCTCGTCGGGTGCCAAGGTGAGAGTCATCTCATGGGTATTCAGCGCAGCGGGCTTTTCGGCGACCACTGGCTGTTTCACTTCTGCTGCGGCTAAAGACATGCTGGATTCACCCAGCTCGGCATCCATTTCAGCTTCTTTTGCCAGAGAAACTTTGATTTCTCCCATGCGTTTCAGGCCGAGCATCTTACCGACCCCGGTGGGATCCATACCGTATTCGGCGGGCATGACGATGGTGACGAGAATGACCAAGGCTGTAATCGCGGCTATGATCGTCGATTTGAGAAGCTTTGCCGAAGACGGCAGTTCTTGTGAAGAAGGGATGTTTGAATTGTGCATTTAATATCTTTCTAATCTGTGTGTTAAACGGTGAAGTAGCCCACGAGCTGGTAGCCCATGAGCAGGAAGCCCAGCATCATCATGACTGTGTTGGCGGTGTAGGCGTGGCGCATGAAATTGCCGGATTTTCTCCAGTAAGTCATGGCTATAAGGATGGCTGCGAGTGCAAGCACTTGGCCGATTTCCACGCCCACGTTGAATGAGAGCAAGTTGACCAAGAGGCCATCTGGCTGGAGCTGATAATCCAATAGTTTGGTGGCGAGACCAAAGCCGTGGATCAGGCCGAAGCCAAAGGTGGCGACTTTGGTATTGGGCTGAAATCCAAACCAGCGCTGGAAGGCCCCCATGTTATCCAGCGCTTTGTAGGCGACCGAAAAGCCAATGATGGCATCAATCAAGTAGGCGCTGACGCTAATCTCCATGAGCACTCCCGCCAGCAGTGTAATCACGTGCCCGACAGCAAAGAGCGTCACGTAAATCCCCACGTCTTTCAGTCGGTAGAGGAAGAAAATGACGCCGAGCAAGAACAGTAAATGGTCATAGCCGGTCATCATGTGTTTAGCCCCCAGATAGATGAAGGGGATCGGGAGTGCTCCCGTGCTTTCGAGAATGTAGCCCTTGTCTCCGGCGGTCACCCCGTGGGCGAGTGCTTCGTTGGCAGTGCCGAAGAATACGATGGATACTAAAGCCAGCCACAGCGAGATTCTAAGTTGCGCTATGGCAAGGCGAGATTGTATAAGTTTTGGTCTTTGTTGTTGTTTGAAAATGTGCATAAAAAATCCTGATTACGTGAGTCAATTACCACAGGGACAACGCCCTGCAAGCGGCGGCAGCACGTTCACGACGAACGACTGCCATGACTGGCGAATCAGGATTTTTAAAGCCGCAGCACTTGTGTGCGGAGTATGTCGAGGTGACCTTGCATCACCTCCGGCGGGGCTCGTGAAAGAGCCGTAGTCGCTATTTGCATATCCCGGTATTTGAAGACCGGATATTCAATCAAATTGAGATTGGACGCTCCGCTGAACTCAGTCTTGGTGGGTTCGTTCGTCCGAAAGACGGGAAGTTCCTCGCCTGAAATGACTATCTGATGGTGATGATGGTGAGCCCCTTCTTCAGATAAGTGTGGCTCAGCTGTATGCTCTGCCGTCAAATCTTCTTCTTGCACGCCGTCGGCCAAATGAAAGCTGAAGTCGTGATGCACATTCAAAATAACACCGCCTGAAACCCCCAATAGGGAGTTCAGGAACATGAGGCATAAGAGGCCACCACGGATGTAGTCATTAAAAAGCACTGCCCTGATCAGTTGCATCGAAACGTCGACTGTCAACTTGAAATACAAAAAAGTCGGCTCATCTTTTTAAATTGCAAGATACCATAGGGGGGTATGGTTTTATCGCATGAGTCATTTATCGCAAGACAACAAAAAACTCCTCCAACGCGTTCGTCGCTTAAAAGGGCAAATCGAAGGCGTCGAGCGTATGCTGCTCGGCGAGACTGACTGCATCGAAGTGTTGCAAACAGTCGCAGCCTGTCGCGGTGCCCTGAATGGACTCACCCGGCAACTCATCCATGAGCATATCGAACATCACTTATTGGAAGACGCCAGCGCCTCCAAGTCCGTGCGCCAAGCCGGCAAGGAAATACAAGCCATCATCGACAGCTATTTGAAGTGAGGAGCATATGCCTGGAATCGACCTTTCAAAATATCAGCACGACCACAGCTTTGGGCAGGACGCCAAGCGGAGCGGTGAATCCCGTACCCTAATTGTCATTGTCATCACAGCGGTGATGATGGTTGTCGAGATCAGCACGGGCATTGCCTTTGGCTCGATGGCCCTGCTGGCCGACGGCATGCACATGGCCTCGCATGCGCTCGCGCTCGGCATCAATTACTTCGCCTATATTTACGCACGTCGCCACGCACACGATCCGCGCTTCAGTTTCGGCACGGGGAAAGTCAATGCCCTTGGAGGCTTCTCCGGTGCGATCCTCTTAGCGCTGTTCGCGATCATGATGGCTTGGGAGAGTGTTGAGCGCCTCATCCATCCCACCGAAATTGCGTTTAATTCCGCGATAATCGTCGCGATCATTGGCCTCGTAGTGAATGGAGGCTCCGTCTTTATACTCGGAGGTGACCACCATCACGACCACGGCGACGGGCATGACCATCATCATGGCCATAGTCATTCTCACGACGACCATGACCACAGTGCACACGAGCATCACCATAACCACCACGACCACAATTTGCGGTCGGCCTATCTCCATGTACTAGCGGATGCGTTGACTTCGGTCACTGCGATCATTGCCCTGCTTGCAGCGAAGTATCTCGGGTGGGTCTGGATGGATCCGTTTATGGGCATCGTCGGCTCGATTCTGGTCGCCAAATGGTCGATCGGGCTTCTCAAGCAAACCAGTCGCACGCTACTGGATCATCAAGCGGATGACTCGGTTGTTACCTCGGTGAGGAGTTTGATCGAAAAGGAGCATGCCATTGTAGATCTGCATGTCTGGTCGATTGGTTCTGGCATTTACAGCGTCATTGTCTCGGTATTGGCGGATGAAGAGTCTTCGGTGGATGCGATCAAGAGCCGCTTGAATCCCCGCGTGTTCCCGCACATTACGGTGGAAGTTATCACGATTCCGGGAAAAGAATAATTTCCCGAAAAAAAAAAAGTGAGGGTTTTCGCATCGGCTTGCGTATAATGAGCTACAAATGAGTGGAAATCTTCTTACAATTCGTGCGGTTAGTTGCGCGGGGGCGGTCATGGCATGTGTGCTGGCGGCTCCCGCGCTTTTCGCGGTGGAGTCAACGGAGCCTCCGGGCAACCCGGCTGCCTTGGGCAGTCTGGAGAGCTATCTCCGGCGCGCCCAAGCAGCCAATCCCCAACTCAATGCGTTCGAGCAGCGCTATGAGGCGGCGATGCAACGCATCCCGCAGGCATCGGCGCTACCGGATCCGATGTTTCAGGTGACGAGCTTCGTGGAGTCCGTGCAGACGCGCACGGGGCCACAGGAGAACATCATTATGCTGAGCCAGAAAATCCCCTGGTTCGGTAAATTGAGTAGCCGGGAGGCGGCGGCTTCCGCCGAAGCGGAGGCGCTTTGGTATGCCTACCAAAACCAACAGCTCATGCTCGCTCGCACGGTCTCGCTCAGATTCTACGAATACGGCTATACGGAAGAAGCGATCCGCCTGACGCGTGAGAACAAAGAATTGCTGGAAGAGCTGGAGCCGATCGTTGAAGAGAAGGTCCGGGCGGGTGGCGAGATCAACGCGCTGCTCCGCTTGAAAGTGGAAATCGGCAGGATCGACGACCGCTTGCAGTCGCTCTCGCAGAAACGTGTGGTGCAGTCGGCCAAACTGGCGGAGCTATTGGCGATCCCCGAGACGGAGCTTTTGTCTTGGCCGGACTGGAAGGCGCCGGAGGCAGTCTCTCCGGACGGCCCCTCACTCGTGCAGTCGATCCGGATGTACAATCCCGAACTCAAGATGCTGGAGCGGAAGATCGCCAGCGCCGAAGCCCGCCGTGAAATCGCCCGGTTGGAAAGCTACCCGGACATCACCTTCGGGCTCAACTACATCCAAGTGGGCGACCCTTCCGTCAACCCGATGACGCCGGACGCGGGCAAAGATCCCTGGGGCGTAACCGTGGCCGTCAATATCCCGATCTGGTTCGAGAAATACAGCGCCGCCCGTGCCGAAGCTTTGGCCAGCCAGATAGCCAATGAAAACGAGTATTCCAATCGTTTCAACGTATTGAGAGCCGAGTTGAGCGCCAGCCTCGCGCTGCTGGAGGACGCCAACCGCCGGCTTGAACTCTACGGCGAAGAGCTTCTCGACCTGGCCGAGCAAGCGGTCGAGAATAGCCGCACCAGCTATGAGAGCGGGCGCACCGGTATTCTCGAAGTGATCGACAGCGAACGCTCTCTGCTCGATTTGCAATTGCTCTACTGGCGAGCCGCTTCGGACGCCTGGCAGCAGCGCATCACCTTACAGACTTTAGCCAATCAACCCATTCTAGGGACTTTCAACGCAACTACAGAGTATGAATAAGAAGACTATTTTAATTGTCGCCGGAGCCGCGGGCCTGGCGCTTGTATTTGGCCTGATCGTAGGGCGTAAGACCGCTCCGACAGCATCCGGGCATGACCATGGGCTGGAAGGTTCCGCCACGGCCCAAGTGGTGGAGTCCGTCGAAGAGCCCACTATTTGGACTTGTTCGATGCACCCGCAGATTCAGCAACCTGAGCCGGGTGATTGCCCGATCTGCGGCATGGATCTCATCCCGCTGGAAAATGACGGCGGAGCCGACGAAGGCCCGCGCACTCTGAGCATGAGCGAGAGTTCCCGCGCCCTCGCGGAAATCGAGACGACGGCCGTCCGCCAGGAATACCCGGAGGCGGAGATCCGCCTCGTCGGCCAATTGGCCTATGCGGAGACCTTGGAGAAATCGCTGACTGCCCGTTTCCCGGCACGGATCGACGAGTTGTTCGTCAACTTCACAGGCATCCGTGTCGAGAAGGGCGATCATTTGGCCAAGGTGTACAGCCCGGACTTACTCTCCGCCCAGCGGGAGTTATTGACCTCCTACCGCTCCAACCCCGATAGCTCGATCACTCAAGCCGCACGCGACAAGCTGCGCCTCTGGGATCTGTTGCCGGATCAAATCGATGCCATCATCGAAAGTGGCCAAGCCAAAGACCACTTTGTGCTGAAGGCACCGGTCGGTGGCGTCGTCGTCTCCAAAAACGTGAAAGAAGGCGACTATGTGAAGACCGGCGAGCCGCTCTTTAAAATCGTCGATCTCAGCACGCTCTGGGCCTACCTGGATGCCTATGAATCCGACCTTCCCTGGTTGCGCTACGGGCAGGATGTTTCGTTCACGGTCGAAGCGCGTCCCGGCGAAACGTTTCACGGGCAGATCGCCTTCATCGAGCCGGAAGTAAATTCGAAAACGCGGACGGTTCCCCTGCGGGTGAATGTGCCGAACCCGGATGGCAAATTGAAGCCCGGCATGTTCGTGCGTGGTATCGTGGCCTCGCGGCTGGCCGAAGACGGCAAAGTCTATGCGCCCGAGTTTGCGGGCAAGTGGATCAGTCCCATGCACCCCGAAGTCGTCAAAGACGGCCCCGGCGATTGCGATGTCTGCGGTATGGATCTGGTTCCCGCCGAGGAATTGGGCTACGTCGATAACGCGACCGAAGGAGCCCCGGTCATCGTCCCGACGTCGGCGGTGCTCCGCACGGGCAAACGTGCCGTCGTCTATGTGGCCAAGCCCGATGCGGAACGCCCCACTTATGAGGGGCGTGAGATCGTCCTCGGCCCGAGGGCGGGCGATCACTACCTCGTGGCCGCAGGACTGGACGCGGGCGAGCGGGTCGTCACCCACGGCGCGTTTAAGATCGACAGCGCCCTGCAGATCCAAGCGAAGCCCAGCATGATGAACCCCGAAGGCGGAGGCCCCGCGCCCGGGCATGACCACGGCGGCGAATCGGCAGCGGTCGGAACGGATCATTCACAGCACGTCGAGGCGGCTGTGTTACAAATATCTGCGGAGATCGCTCCTGCGCTCGCCGAGCCCTACCTCGCGATGCAATCCGCGCTCGCCCAAGACGACTTGGAGGCGGCCAAAGCCGAAGCCAAAGCGATGATGCAGTCGACTGGCCACAGCGGCGACTTGCCCGCGCTCCTGCACGATATGTTGGCCGCCGAGAGTTTGGCACTCTTCCGCAAGCCTTACTTCCAGCTTCTTTCTAACGCAATGATCGCCGCAGCCAAAGCGAATCCGGAAGCCTTTGATCGCGAGTTGATCGTGATGCATTGCCCGATGGCAAACGACAACAAAGGTGCCGACTGGCTGCAGGCCAGCGAGCCACTCCAAAATCCGTATTTCGGAGAAATGATGCTCAAGTGCGGAGAAATCAAAGAAACTATTACTGCCAAGGAAAACGGACACGAAGGCCATGCCCAATAATTCATCTAATCCTATCAACGGGCTGATCCGCTTCTGCTTGGAAAACAAGCTCGTTGTCATTTTATTCACGGTTCTCCTTGTTATCTGGGGGATCGCCGTGGCTCCGTTCGACTGGGAGTCGGACGTGCTACCACGCGATCCTGTCCCCGTGGACGCGATCCCCGACATCGGCGAGAACCAGCAGATCGTCTTCACCGAATGGATGGGACGCTCGCCGGAGGACATCGAGGATCAGATCACCTATCCGATGACGACCGCGTTGCTCGGTCTGCCCGAGGTCAAGACGATCCGCAGCTACTCGATGTTCGGCTTCTCCTCGATCTATATCATTTTCAAGGATGATGCCGAGTTCTACTGGACGCGCAGCCGCATCCTCGAAAAGTTGAACAGTTTGCCCTCGGGCACCTTGCCGCAGGGGGTTTCTCCGCAGCTCGGCCCCGACGCCACGGCGCTCGGCCAGGTCTATTGGTACACGCTCGAAGGCATGAGTCCCGAAGGCGATCCCACTGGCGGTTGGGATCCGCAGGATCTGCGCAGCGTCCAAGACTGGTATGTGCGCTACGCGCTGCAAGGCGTCGATGGCGTGGCCGAAGTCGCTTCGATCGGCGGCTACGTCAAAGAGTATCAAGTCGATGTCGATCCCGATGCCCTGAGGACATACAATATCGCCCTGCACGAGGTCTTCGATGCCGTGCGCGGCAGTAACCTGGATGTGGGGGCCCGCACCATCGAGATCAACGCGGTCGAATACGTGATACGCGGTTTGGGCTTCATCGAAAACCTTGACGACCTCCGCAAGACCGTGATTGCCGAGCGCGACAACGTGCCGATCACGCTGGAGCAAATCGCCGAGATCGAATACGGCCCGGCTCTCCGCCGTGGTGCTCTCGACAAGGCGGGCGCGGAAGCGGTCGGTGGCGTGGTGGTCACACGTTATGGCGAGAACCCGCTCGCCGTGATCAAACGTGTGAAAGAAAAGATCAAAGAAATCTCTCCCGGTCTGCCGAAGAAAACATTGGAAGACGGCACCGTCAGCCAAGTTGAGATCGTCCCTTTTTACGACCGCACCGGTCTGATCTACGAGACCCTCGGCACCCTTGAAGATGCGGTGCGCCAGCAGATCCTCGTCACCATCATCGTGGTCGTGCTGATGGTCTTGCACCTGCGCAGCGCCTCGCTCATCTCCGGCGTGTTACCGCTTGCGGTGCTCTTTTCCTTCATCGGCATGAAACTCTTCGGCGTGGATGCCAATGTCGTGGCGCTCTCCGGTATCGCCATCGCCATCGGCACCATTGTCGATATGGGGGTGGTGTTGATCGAAAACATTCTCAAGCACCTAGACGACGCCCCGCCGGAGGAGAGCCGACTCGAAGTCGTTTACCGCGCCTGCACCGAAGTGGCGAGTGCCGTGGTGACCGCCGTGCTCACGACCGTCATCAGTTTTCTCCCCGTATTCACCATGGAAGCCGCCGAGGGGAAGCTCTTCCGTCCGCTCGCCTATACGAAGACTTTTGCCCTCATCGGCTCGATCGTCGTCGCACTGACGATCATTCCGCCGTTGGCGCACTGGTTTATCGCAGGCCGTTTCAAGTCGCACCTGGCCAAAATCGGCCTCTGGGGCGGCGTCGGTATCGCCGGTCTGCTCGGCGCGATATTCATCGACTGGTTCCCCTGGTGGCTGGGCGGACTGGCGGTGGCGGCATCCGCTTTCCATATCAGCAGTCCGAAGATCCCTGAGAAGGGGCAGAAAAGCGTCTTCTTCACCTTCAACTTCGTCGTCGCGGTTTTGGTCGCCCTCTGGTTGGCGGCCGACTGGAAGCCGCTCGGCCCCGAGGAGCATGTGCACAATATCATATTCGTGTTTCTCACTGTCGGGGGGCTCTTGGGCTTTTTCTACATCTTTATCCGGTTCTATGCGCGGCTACTCGGGTTCCTCCTACGCTTTAAAACCCTGTTCCTGGCGTTCAGCACCTTGATCGTCGCCTTCGGCTTTGCGGTCTGGTTGGGCTTCGGTTCCGTCTTCGGATGGATGCCCGAATCCATCAAGAGCTCGAAGCCTTACGTCTCCATGGCGCATGCCGTGCCGGGCTTGGGCAAGGAGTTTATGCCCGACCTCGACGAGGGCTCTTACCTGCTCATGCCCACCACCATGCCGCACGCCTCCATTGGCGAAGTCATGGATGTGCTGCGCAAGCAGGACATGGCGATCAATGCGATTCCCGAAGTCGACAGCGCCGTTGGAAAGCTTGGTCGAGTGGAAAGCCCGCTCGACCCCGCGCCGATCTCCATGATCGAAACGATCATCAGCTACAAGTCGGAGTATAAAACCGACGAGGACGGGCGTATACTCACTTTCGCCTATGACAAGGCTGCCGATGACTTTGAGCGAGACGTATCCGGAAATCTGATACCGGACGAGGATGGCCGCCCATTCAGGCAATGGCGTGACGAGATAAAAAGTCCCGACGACATTTGGGACGAAATCGTAAAGGCCGCGACTATCCCCGGCACAACCTCCGCGCCCAAACTGCAACCGATCGCGGCCCGTATCGTCATGTTGCAAAGCGGCATGCGCGCACCGATGGGGCTCAAAGTTTACGGTCCCGACTTGGAAACCCTGGAGACAGTCGCCTTGGACATCGAAGCGATCCTCAAACAAGTGCCGTCCATCAAGGCCGAGGCCGTCTTGGCCGACCGCATCGTGGGCAAGCCCTATCTGGAGATCGACATCGACCGCGACGCCATCGCCCGCTATGGGGTGAAGATCAAGATGGTGCAGGACGTAATCGAGGTCGCCATCGGGGGCAAACCCATCACGATGACGGTCGAGGGCCGCGAGCGCTACCCCGTGCGCGTGCGCTACATGCGCGAGCTGCGCGACAACATCGAGTCGATCGAAGACATCCTCGTGGCCGCGCCGGATGGGACGCAGATCCCGCTCAAGGAACTAGCCACGATCAATTATGTCCGCGGCCCGCAAGTGATCAAGAGCGAGGATACCTTCCTCGTCGGCTACGTGATCTTCGACAAGCGCGACGGCTACGCCGAAGTCGAAGTGGTCGAACAGGCGCAGGAGATCTTGAGCCAGAAAATCGACAGCGGGGAACTCGACATACCCGCCGGGGTGAGCTATAAATTTACCGGCAGTTACGAGAACCAAGTGCGGGCCGAGAAGAAGCTCCGAGTCGTCCTGCCCATTGCGCTCTTCGCGATTTGGCTGATCCTCTATTTCCAGTTCAAACGCATTTCGACGACCCTACTCGTCTTTTCCGGCATCCTCTTCGCCTGGTCGGGCGGATTCATTTTGATCTGGTTCTACGGGCAACCGTGGTTTCTCGACTTCAGTCTGTTCGGGCACAACCTGCGCGAGCTTTTCCAAATGGGCACCATCAATCTGAGCGTGGCCGTTTGGGTCGGCTTCCTCGCACTCTTTGGTATCGCCACCGACAACGGCGTGATCGTCTGCACCTACTTGCAGCAAATCTTCCGGGAAAAAGATCCCAAGACCATTGAAGAGATCCGCGCCGCCACTGTCGAAGCCGGCGACCGCCGCGTGCGGCCCGCCATGATGACCAGCGCGACTACCATTCTGGCGCTCTTGCCCGTCCTCACTTCGGTGGGGCGCGGCTCCGACATCATGGTGCCCATGGCCATCCCGAGTTTCGGCGGCATGTTGCTCGCCATTCTCACCATCTTCGTGGTGCCCGTGCTTTACTGCGGACTGGCGGAAATCGCCCACCGGTTCACTCCATCCAAAAATAAGTAATACCTAAACAAAGATAGAAATATGAAAAACATACTACACTTGGCCCTCGGCCTACTACTCAGCGTTTCTGCGCTTCAAGCGCACAGCGACGCCTTCAAACCTGCGTTTGTCGACACACTTGTCGATCCATACCTCACGATCCAGAAAGGCCTCGCCGGTGACGATCTGGAAGCTGCCCAGTCAGGTGCAGCCGCTTTTTTGAAAGCGATGAAACATGCGCCGCACGAGGGTGGGGCACACGAAGAAGCCATGGATCTGAGCAAGCCAGCTAAGACGATTTCAGGGACGGAAGACATCAAGGTGGCTCGCACTGCGTTTCTGGATCTGTCCCGGCAGATGACCTCGCTGGTCCAGCATGTCGGCACGACCGTTGACACGCCGCTCTACACCGCATTCTGCCCAATGGCCTTCGATAACAAGGGCGGGCAATGGATCCAGTCCGACAAAAAAGTATCCAACCCATACTATGGCTCTATGATGCTACGTTGTGGCAGCATTAAAGAGAAAATCGCTGGCAGTGAAGGGCATTCCGACCATTCCGGGCATGGCAAGATGCCCATGAAGAAAGACGACCATTCCGGTCATTCCCATTAACCCTGGAGAAAGGTGGCCTCTGGTGTCCGTGTATGGCACCGGAGGTCGCCATATCTTTCAACTGCCCTCAATATGAAAATTTTCCTACTACTTATCACCTTCCTTGTCAGTGCTGTCTCCGCGACCGCAGAACCCATCAACGAAATGTGCCCGGTCACGCCTGACGAGCCTGCCGAATCATGGATCACCACTGAGTATGAAGGCGAAACGATCGGCTTCTGTTGCAAGTCGTGCCTGAGGAAGTTCAACGCCAACCCTGAAGCATACTTAGAGAACCTTCAAGTATCCCCAAGCGCTCATAGGGTAGAGGGGGACGCGGTGCATGGAGACAGTGCCAATGTTAAGGCATCGGGCGAAGACTCGCATCGAGCCGATGGGCACGGGCATGCGGACGAATCCGTTTCGACCACTGGCGAGGAGTCGGAAGGGCACGACCATTCCACCGATCATGGTTCCGAAGATGGGGCTTCTCCAAACTGGCTGGTCTTGCTGGGAAAGCTACACGTTCTCGCCGTTCATCTACCAATTGCGCTCCTTCCGCTTGCCGGTGTCCTTGAGGGACTCGGCATGATGCGAAAATCCCCGGCCTTGTTTTTTGCGGCCAGAACCAATTTCGTCGTCGGCTCGATCATGGCGATCATCGCCGCGTCGCTGGGATGGATTGCTGCGGGGCAGAGCAACTACAGTGGCGATTTGGCTGACATCCTGTTTCTCCACCGTTGGTTAGGCGTCTCCGTCACCGCATTCGCTGCTCTGGGATTGGCCATGCTGCTCCCTGCCGTCCGTGGCCATGCAGGCGCACTCAGGTTCTATCGCATCATCATTTTCCTCTTGGTCCTATTGGTTCCGGTGGCCGCACACTTTGGAGGCTCGCTGATCTACGGAATCGACTATCTTTTTTAGATATTCATGAGGGTTCGGGCATTTTTCTACGCATAAACCTATGTCACCTAAACATGATTGCCCTATGAAAAAGATCATCTCACTCGCACTACTTGTCGCCGCATACGCCGTTTTTCTCTCGGGGTGTGCCTCTCCCAACTCTGCAACTTCCGCAAGCCAGACTGGCACAGCGTGCCCGCAATGTAAATCGGTTTTAGTTCAGCCGCAGGAGTCGTATTACATGCAATGGGCGGAGGAGGGCTATCGGGAACCTCCTTATTTCCAGCATGAATGCCCCGGATGCCAAGGGGCGCTCACGACATTCTTGAAGAAGGGCGAGTTGAGGCACGAATGCTCGGTTTGTGAAGAAGGCCCGTATTCTTGCCAACTCTTCGGTAGCCAAGTGGCCAGCGACCAGCAGTAATTGAGCTACACCGGTTGCCGAAACCAAATATTACCTGACCTGTATGAGTGACGAAGGAAATGCTGCATGTATTGTCTGTGAACGCCCGCTTACGGGGGCGATCTTTATGAGACTACAACACGAAGGGGAGTCGGTGCATCTATGTTGTCCGCTCTGTGCTGAGAGGTTTGATTCGCGTAAAAAATTCTACCTTTCCCGAGTGCGAGCACAGCAAGCTTTTGAACAGACAAAAGCGAAGCGTAATAAGCAAAGGTAGGTGCTGACGAATGAACATCGTTCATGTCGCCGAAGAAGTTGGTGTCCGTGACACAAAGCGAACCATCCTGGTGCCCAGCCTAACAAAAAATGAAAAAACGTTGAGGGTTCGTCGACCGAATTACGTTTAACATTCTAGACACACGACGTGTCTGATTAACTCAAACCAAGGAAAATCATGAAAAAACTGTTCTCTGCAATAATCTTCTCGATCTTAGCGGTCGCCACGCTTGCGTCTGCTGCTCCACGAGGTCCGTTTTTCACGCCGCAGCGCACTCTCAGTACGGTTGAAGACTTCCAGACTCTCAAGGTCGGCGACACGGTCGCACAGGTTTGCAAGGTCTGTGATTCGGTTTCCACTGTCGAAATCAAATCCAAGGAACAGGCCATGGAATACTGCAAGGATGGAGCCATGCTGAATTGTCCTTCTTGTAAGAAGAAGGCAACGGTAACTGTGCGAGTAGGCCCCCGCCCAGAAAATCGCCGACGCACCGTCACCTATGTGGACGAGCACGGTGAAGCCTGCATGTTCTTGGCGAAAGTCACTGAGGTCGGCGAAACCCACTGAGGTCGGCGAAACCCACAAATCCATTGATCGCGGGCCCATGACCCCGCATCGCTAAAAAGAAGAACAGACTCAAGCGTCGTGGGCTATCCGCTCACGGCGCTTCTTCGTTTGGAAAGAACTCCCATAATCAAACATTTTATGACGACGTGATTAAGCTGATTTGCACAATGAAGCCGGGCACTCAATTTATCTTCGCAACCCATAATCCAAATTTCCCAGTGCTTGGAGATGCAGAGCAGATCCACGCGTGCACGTATCAAGGTGACGACATTCACACAATTTGTGGTAGCATAGATGCGAAATCAATTCAGCAATCTATCATCGACATTATGGAGGGTGGGGAAGAGGCTTTCGACAGGAGAAAAGAAGTCTACAATATGTGGAAGCCACGCTAATGCGACTTGATAGATCATGAGTTACGAAGAATTTTGTTCAATTTTTGCAGCCACCGCGGCGTATTTGCAGGAACCTTTGCAGGCGACTGCAAAAATTGCGATCGCTGATGGATATGAGTCACTGAAGGAGAAGCTTCTCAAGCGTTTCCGCGGGCAAGATGTAGAGCATGCGGTAAAATCACTGGAGCAAAAACCAATATCTTCCGCACGTCGCTTACTGTTACAGGAAGAATTGGAAGAGTGTGCTACGGACTTGTCTTCGGAATTGGTGCAATGCGCAGAAGATTTAGGTTTAAATCTGGACATTGCTGCAGGCCGGGATTGGCGAATGAATGTGTCGATAAAGCAGTCGGGCACTGGTAACTCTGTAAAATTTGCAGGGCGGGACTTCATTGAGACGAAGAAAGTGACCCGCAAAAATGTAGTCAAACCTGACGACAGACATATAGATGAGAAGCAGGCCAAAGTTTTGAAAGAGCTTGTAGAAAAGCATGCGCCAAAATTCGCCGGAGAGGATGGTCAGCCGAACTATAAAGCGGTATACGGAGAGCTGTATCGTGAGTTCGATGTGAATTCCTATAAACTCATTCGAAAGGAAGACTTCGAACAAGCCGTGAGCTTTCTGCAGCAACTTGGTGCCAGAACACGCAGCCGCTTGAAGAAGAGTGCGCCACGAGCTTATAGAAACGAAGTCTATGGTTCAATTTTCGCCAAATGGCGTGAACTCGGGCGCAATAAGAGTGAAATTTACGAGTTCGCTCAAGACCGACTGGTCATTAAACGGCGGATCGCCTCCTTAACCAAATTGGGGCCGAACCAGCTGAATCGTCTGAATAAAGAGTTGGATAAGGAAGTTGCGCAAAAGCGGAACAAGTAGACATAGATGGGTTGCAGATGCGAATTCTGCGTATTCTGCGAAATACGGAAGTCTGCATGATTTGTTTCCCCGTCATTCGAAGCGAAGGTCAGCCAGAAGCGAATCGACCACCTGCTCCTCGTAGACGGCTGTCCCGCGCTCAAGCATCGTTGCCTTCAAATCGGTATCCCAAGGTGACACCGCAGGTTTGCCTTTAAGCGGAATGCCGTCGGCTGCGTCCAGATAGGAGCGGGTGTCCATCCGCCACGGCTTCGTACCAAAGGTTTCGATGACGAATTTGGCGATTCTTAGCCCGACTTAAGCTGTTTTTTCCCTGAATCGACTATTTTCG
>CEOD01019062.1_pt1 | contig 25761 bp, 40 predicted proteins | sample 530341 | NCBI WGS metagenome assembly CEOD01 (sample SAMEA2619950, study PRJEB7988) | marine metagenome | isolation source: saline water (ENVO:00002010), including | reverse complement strand
TTCACTGTCTGCTGAAGAAGATATAATACCAATGACCACACCATTCCCATATTCAAAATTAATCTTACGAATTAATTCAATGCCGTTAAATGATGAGCCTATGATATTTAAATCAACAAAAACGCAGTCCGGTTTCTTTTCTGGTGTAGACTTCCATGCATCAAATAACCTAGCAGCTTCATCGGCAGAATCAATTGATTCTAAATTAAGTGTTATGTCAAGAAGACTACACGCATCTTCAAATACCAGATGAAATAAACACTCATCGTCTACTAGTAAAATTGAATTAATCATTTCCATTATTGATCCCCACTTTTATCATTGTGCCTTGTTGCAGTTTTTGCGCAGATATGCTAAACCCATGTTCCTTAAGTATGGCGACGCAGATGTTTAATCCTAATCCGGAGCCTATTTCTTTTTGATTAGTTTTTCGTGTATAGGGTTTACATAATTCTTTAAATTCTTGACTAGACAAACCACGACCATTATCTATGACTGCAAGTGTATGTGTATCTATCATTTCTATTCTGACTTGTTTAGTTTTGCTGTCATTGTACTTCAAGCCGTTTCTGATCAAGTTGTCAATTGCTGTGCAAAAGAGTGCCTCATTGATATTAATTGTGGGTAAGTCTTCTGATAATAAAACTTGATCGCAGTAACTTGTTCTTTTTAAGTGAGTCTCGAGTGCCTCCCCAATATCTACTAACTCTAAATGAAGCGTTGCATCTTTCCTGACAAGATTAGTAAATTCGTATACACCTTTGTAGACCTGTTGAGAGTGGACCAAGCCTTCCTTTAAAAGTCTAAGTGGTGATTCAAGCTTGTGCTCTTTTACCAATTCTTCTGGCAATCTTCTCTCTAATGATCTTATTCCTCTTGGAATGTAAGTGTTGAGCCCACTATGCATGTCATGGCGAAGTATTTTTGCAGCGTGTTCTAAGTAAGTGTTTTTTTCTAGAACTTCTTTTAATAACTCTTTCTCATTATTTTTGACACTAAGTAAAAAATCCCTTATAAAGACAGAAAAAGGTATCATAAAAATAACAACACAAATATAATCTATTAGAGCAAGATTGTAGCTGGGCTCATAAACACGAAACACAATCAGGCTTTGAATTGCAAACAAGCTAGCAAGTATCAAAAGAGAAACAATCAAGCAGACTTTTGACTGTGTGCTTATCTTATCAACCAAAATATTCATGAATTTAAATTTTGCTATTAATTTATCAATACTCATTTCATCTTACTCTTATTTTTATTGCTGTCCCCGTTTCTAACTCTTCAACACTAACTTTAAAACCGTGTTCCTCTAAGATTGAATTTGCAATGTTGATTCCTAGTCCTTGTGGTTTTTCATCACTTACTTCTTCACGCATGTAAGGCATGCATTGCATGTCGTATTCCATTTGTGACATACCTATACCGTTATCTTGTATAACTATCTCATTATTATCGTTCATGAATATTTCAATCCTAGGGCAAAAATTATTGTTATACTTAATGCCGTTCTTAATAAAATTATCAATAGCAATAGTAAATAATGTGCTATTAATTTCGATGTCACATAATTCCGAAATATTAACCTTGTCTTTGTAAGAAGTACTTTCAAGATGTTGACTGAGAACTTTAGTTACATTATGATTCTCGACATTAAATTCTGGTTTTCTTTTTACTAAATTGGTAAACTCATAAACACCTTTGTAAACTTTTTGTGAGTGCTTAAGACCTTCTTCCAGAAGTCGTAGCCCTAGACTTAATTTGTGTTCTTTTATCACCTCTTCAGGTAACTTGTTAAGTAGTATTGACAGGCCTCTCGGAATATAAGTGTTGATACCACTGTGCATATCATGTCTTATAATTTTTGCTGTATGTTCTAAGTAAATACTTTTTTGCTGTAATAAGTTTTTATTTTTAATTTGTTCAGAAACTTCATCATCAATATTGAAATATCTTTGCAACCATGTATCGTATTTTAAATCTTCTCCTGGCATTAACATTCCGATCTGATAATGAGTCGGAACCTTAATACCGTTCTTTAAACTTATGAACATTGATGTGCGCTTTATTGATGCCAATGAAAGTTTCGGGTACTTATTTTCTAAGTCACACGATATCGATTCTGTGTCTCTTTCTGCACAAACAAAAACTGGACAATGTGTCAGTTGTAAATAAGATTCTTTACAATAATAATCCTTTGGTTCCCATTTTAAAGAAAACCATTCCCCTTTTTTAGCTTTCATGCTTATCCTCGGTCTTATTATTAATTATAATAAATCTGGACAAAAAGAATAGAAAGTGCTAAAAATACTGACATCATTGTTTTGGGTGTGAACATTGACTCATTCAGAAAATACCAGGTCATGATTGGAAAAACTGTGTAAGAGAAAACTGCAGCGATAAAACGTACACTCCAAAGCTCTCCACCAGTCGCAGCAAAACAATATTTTGAACCGTACCAAAAAGCCAATCCTGCAGGTGTGCCAAATAAAAGTGTAGCCAAAATAGGTTTATCCTCCCAGTACGCCCAAACAAATTGAGAATTTCCTGCAAACCATCCCATCGCATGTCCAATTATTAAAAAACCAATTCCGTACAGCATATCTTGTGAGAAAAAAGAAATTATTTTAGCTAGCATGTTATTCACTCCGTGTCAAGTATAATTATACAATGTTTTTACGGAGTTATTATGCCAAAAATTAAAAATATGGGAACAGCAACGATGCGTTTTGCAGAAGGTATTATCGTATCTGGTTCTGCAGGTACAGACACATACTCGTTTGTAGTGACAGGCAGTGCACGTGTGGTTGGAACAACCACGGAATCAATGTTGAGCCTAGAAACAACTGAAGATAGTAGCACAGCAGGCCCAGTATTCTCTCTAAAAAGAAACAGTGGATCTCCGGCAGATGCAGATTACTTAGGGCAAATTAAATTTTTAGGAGAAAATGATGCCGATCAACAAATCACATACTCAAAAATCACTGGTAAAATCAATGATGCCAGTGATGGAACAGAAGACGGCATTATAGAATTTGCAAATATAAAAGCAGGAAGTCAAACTATCACAGCTAGACTGAGATCGGATTCACTGCAATTATTAAATGCAACAAATTTAACTGTGGACGGAAACGTTGGTTTTGGAAATACTACGCCAGTTACAAAATTAGATATACATCATAACCCTACTAGTTTGGCTAATGATACCGGAGGAGGCGAAGTCGTAACTTTCGGATCTGGTACACTAACAGCAGGAAAACTGTATTATCTTAATACTTCTTCTACTTGGACTGAAGTTGACGCAGATGCTGTTGCATCAGGTGCAGATCAGCTGTTAGGAATTGCGTTAGGATCTAGTCCATCTTCCGACGGCGTTTTAATTAGAGGGTTCTTTGATGCACACAGTTACTTATCTAATTTCTCTGCTGGAAAAGCAGTCTACATAAGCACAACTGCTGGAGGAATGGATACTACTGCTCCGTCTGGTGCAGGTGACTTTGTTAGAGTAGTGGGTTATTGCACAACGACGTCAAATGTTATTTACTTTAATCCGTCATCAGCGTGGGTGGAATTATAATGTCTACATTTACAAAAGTCATTGGTGTAGCATTAGATAACATCACAAAAGTCTTAAGTGTTAGTGTAGAAAATGCCGAAAAAGTATTAGGTGTTGGTCCGTCTGGTGGTGGCGGTGGTGAAGTGGCAGGTACTTTTTTTGAAGAAGAAGCTGGGCACACGATCTTTAATGATACTAGTACACATCCAGCCGGAAATTTTACTGTCAATTTAAACTCAAATGGATACGTTGCATACGATAGTGGTACAGGTGAGACTGTAAATGACGAATTCACAATATCGTGGTGGCAAAATCTTTCAAACGTCAGTAACAATCAAAGTGGCAATAAAGCGGTATTCGGTAGAGGTAACGCTGGAACAAGAAGATTCGGTTGTGATTGGGGGCTTGGTTCAAACTCAATGACTGCACGAATTATTCATAATAATGGATCTAGTAATATTACTAAATTTAAAAACGGTGTTTCAGTTACGCTTATAAACACCTGGAATCACTTTGCAATTCGGATCAAGGATACCGGTTCTGCTTTAAACATAGATCTATTTGTAAATGGCTCCAAAATAACAATGCAAAATGGCCAAAATACTGCGCCCCAAGGTACTAAAATACTCCCTCCACTTTCAAACCCGACGTTAGGTTGGGGTGGTTTTGCATCTGGCACTGGGAAGATGTTTGGGTCAAAATCAGTCACCGGTCAAATAGACTCAATACAAATTGGCGACGGTGTCGCACTTACTGATTCTCAAATTGCAGCTATAGCAGGTCAATCAGATCGACAAATGTCAATTGAGACTGCTTCGGGTCTTTAATTGTTACCAAAATTTATCCCCCATCATGTCATAGTAAGGGTGCATGATATGACCAGGAATCTTTCGGTGTGTGTAGCCAAAGGCATGACCTAGCTCATGCTCTAATAGTAAAATAAAATTATGTGTACCTGGTTTGAATTCTATAATTGCTGACTGAACTACGCCTAGCCTAGCTGATCTTGTTGTTGATGCTAAGGTGAGATCACTATTTTTAGCATTTTTTGAAGTCGTAATAATAATAAACCCGTCCATTAATTTAACATCTTTGCATACACTCTCAATAAATCTATACTCATAAAAATATATTTCTTCACCTTTTTCATGCCAAAAATTAACTGCCCTTTTTATTGTTGATTCTTTAATGTCGTCACCAGCGCAGTTAACTATAACCGGTCTATCTTTCCATTGATTAGGTTGTCTTGCAGTTAAATTGTAAACGTTCTTAATGGTTAAACCTATTAAGAATCCTAAGAATAAAGCAGCAGTTAACGGCCAAGCTTTCTTCATCCCCCGCAGCCCCACACTGCATACTCTATAATAATTGTCTGACCTGGTTCAGGTATACTTGCTTCATTAAATATGACAGAATTTGTAATTGAATCGTATGCCCAATCACTACTAGCTTGTCCATTAACTGTTACTATTATTGTTGATTCAATCGGATCACTTTCATCTATATTAAAAGATCGTTGCGTTGTGACAGTGTTTGCTAAGTTTTGCATTTGCTGCCCCCAATCTACAGCGCATATTGAATACCAGTCTCCGTTGTATCTTTGGGTCATCTCATAGTAGCCGCCACCAAAAGTAATATTTCTAGAACGATTCAAGTAAGGAAAGTGACACCCAGTTGGATAATCGCCAATGACAGCAAATTGACGCATCAAGCTCGGTGAGATTTTAAAATTGTCAAAGAAACTAAGGTACGAAGTAAATCCTCCTTGCGAATGATCTGGTTCATCTGATACGTATATAATGACCATGGTTGCGTTTTCTCTATTGTAGTCTTTTCCGGGTGCTGCGTCATCTTCAAGTGCGTACTTGGCCATCTCTATCCCTCTTTCAAAACCACTTCCGTGAATACCTATTGAAGCTATTACATTCTGCATCCATAAAACAGGATCTCTGTGAGTCTGATCGATCCAAGTATAACCATCGTATTGTCTAAATCGAGCTTCATCTGTAGTTATAACAGCAAGATGATAATCTGCTCCCGAACTGTCAAATACATTCATGAATGCATTCATTTGACTTCCTAACTCTTGCTGAAATATATTCATTGACCCAGAATTATCGACCACAAAAAGTACATCTAAAAGTGCAATTTCTTCTTGGACATGCGTTTGTGTATGCCAATGTTCAACGTCTCCTTCTCCGTACTGCACAACTTCAACTAGCGGTAGTATAGGATCGTTACTCTCTACTCTAATTACACTTTCATCATAGCTAATATCAATCGGTATATAAGATACGAGAAAATCAACTTCTTGTCCTGGCGCTAAATGCCATGGTGGTGGAGGTAAAGATCCCATTTCCATGATGATGTCCGGTGGTGACGTCACCATTTGTGTAATGTTATCAACAGTCAACTCTAGGTTTCCTACGTTGCGAATAGTAATTCTTTCTTCATTATCGCAACCTATACTTATTTGCCCGTAATCAAATGTCTCCGGAGTTACAGATATAACTGGGGCATCTCCAAAACCTGTCACTGGTATTTCGTACTGATTCTCATCCTCGTCATTTGATACAAGGCTGATGATAGCTTCACCTGTTTCATATGTCTCAGGTGTATAGTAAATGTTAAATTCTTGCGTATCACCGGGCAAGATTGTATAATTTTCTTGTAAATCTGGGTCCAGACTAAATCTAGCAGTATTTGAAATAAGAGCTGGGTGACTTATAACCAAGTCTTCGTCACCAGCGTTAATTACCGCGAATACCTCTTGACCAGATTCAGTTCCTGACTTGAGGTGACCAAAATCAATATTTTCCGGATAAACAACTAATTCAGGGCCGATATTTAATTCGTTTTTAATCGCATAATCATTGCATGCAAACAGAAGAAAGACAAGAAAATAATAGTACATAAAAAACCTCCTCTACATAATTTAACTATATAGCGGAGGCTTACTTGTTATCAAAGTTTAACAATTTAATCAACTAAATTGAACGTACTTACCTAAAAATTCGTCTATTTTATTGATTGTTTTACCGATAAAAACTGCATGATCGGCTTCTTTCATAAGTGCATTCGGGTTTTGTTTATAGTCTCTTAAATTTTCAAATTCCAAAACTAGTGATTTTCTAATTTCTAGCATTTTATTCAAGTCTTCTTGGCTCATTTTCATTAGTTACTCCTTGTAAAAACCAGTCAGGGGTTTTTGCTCTAGGCTCCCACTTTGCAAACCTGACCTTATCTTTAATATAATACTTTCGATAACTTTGTATAGGATCGTCACCAACTTTATATTCTTCTTTCATGCAGATAGGAAACGGGGTTCTCCCTTTGACAGGAAAACTGACAGGACTATTTTGTACAAGCCAATAATAAACTTCAGTAGACTTATGAACCTTGTCATACCTCAAGTTATATTCTCGTAGCAAACACCTCATTAGCTCTATATGCCATCCATAGTTTTCGGCCGACTGTCTGGTCCAGATAGTGCAAGGATGATTGACGTGTGTCAGACCCCAAGGGGGTTGTTTATCTTGTGGCACATTATCTTTTAAAAACTGTTTGACGTCACGCATTAATCTAAAGTCTGATCGCGTTTTTCCAAATTTATCAAGCCAGCTCATCCAGTGTGCTGCGCACAACATTTGTCCTGCTTCTAGAATCATCTTAACCACATGCTTGTTGCAGTGGTATTCAGCAGCTTTTAAAGGCTGCTCATCTAATACAAACATATTCATGTTAACCTCTGTATTTTCTCAATTAAAGGATTTGTAAGTGTTACTATTTTACCTTGAATTAGAACTTTATACAAAGTTTCTTGAACTAATATTTTTGTATTCCACAAATCATCTATAGTTTGTGTTTCATTAATTACATATGCACTGACTATTATACCGTTAGCCTCGTAAGAAGGCACATAGATTAAATCGCCTACCTTATACTTCATTTAGTGAGGCTTACTCGTAAAACAAATCTGTGAATGTAGGCACTGAGTACGATCCGGATGGAATATTAGTTAGTTCGACTAATGCTGACGCGTTGGCTGGAACTTTAAAAGTTAGAAACTTGCCTTTGAATTTTGCAGTTGTATCTACAGGTACTGTAAAATTCACTGCGTTATGTGAACCATCATAAAAAGTAACTGCTCTATCACCATCGATAGCAGCTACAGTAATCGAACTTGCTACGTAGTTTAATTTAATAATTGCGCTCGAACCGGTTATGGGTAGTGTGTGTCCAGAAACTTGGAATTCACCTACATTACTAATTCCTGAATTTGGCCAATTGGTTGCCATGATAAACTCCTTTTTAATACTAATTATCTAGAACAATTGAAAAAATACTCCATTCTTCCAATTTACCCATTGTCAGAACCGTCAGGTAATTTGGGTGTGTCTTGTTGCTTTTTACGACGATTCCTACGTTTTTTTGGTTCTTGTGTTTTACTAGTTGTCCTACTAGGTTTTTTCTTGATGACATTAACCTTTTCCTTGATGCCTAGCGCTTTTTTAAAATCTTCTTCACTGCAAGGAACAAAACTGCGCCCTTGGCAATATTCTACTAAAGATATATATGAAGTTAATTTATTTTTCTTAATAAAGTCTTCAAGGCACATCTTATTCTTTTTTAAAATAATATTCAAACTAATAGTCATCATTTTCTCCATCAATATTATCTAAATATCCATCAACATTTAAAGCTTCTTCTTTAAAAAGCTTGACAATAATATCATGAGTTCCTCTGCCAAAATATTTTTGAATGTCTGAGAGTAAAGATTGAGGATCGGTGTCGGACTTAAGAGCGTCATCAAAGTAAAATAAAAAAGTCTGGAGCAGATCTTCGTCCCACTCCAGACTCTCTAGTAAAGATGTTCTAAAACGAAGATCATCTATAATAGAAAATATATCTATCATTTCCCGATACCATTGTCTAACTCATCCATAAAGTCCCTTATGGTTTCTTGGAATTCAGGATTAATAGCGATCTTTTTAAGTTTTTTCTGATCCATGCTTACATCATAAAGATCAGTAACTTCAGATGCAATCTTCATAAGGGCTTTAACATAAACATTTCTTGCTGTGGAATGATTCATTTTATAACCTTTCTCATTTAATTGATCAGCAATTTGATGATAAGTTGCTCCGTCAAATTGTTTTGATGTACCATAACCGTTTTCTGATTTAAATCCTTTAGGCATTGCCATTGTTAACTCCTTCGTTGTTTTCGTTGATATCGTAAATGTTTTTGTCGTCTTCTAGTACTTCATCGAGACCGAATCTCAAACGAAGAACTAGTTCTTCTCTTTTTGAGAGAGAGCCAAGCGCTTTAATTATCTTCTGTCTTATAATTTTATTATCTAGTATCTGCTCGATGTTTGTTGATGAATTGTCTGGAATAATATCCCCTAGTGTTCTTGCACCTTCTTCACCAATTTGCTGGTCGATACTAGCAATGTTTTTACTTCTAATCGATGAAATAGCTAATCTGACATGTTTTTCTGTCATGTCAAGGGCATCACATATTTCTTCCATAGAAGGTTCAACGCCAAATTCTTCCATGTAATCTTGCTTGAGTTGCCAAATTTTTCTTGCATTTGCTAAAGTATGGGACGGAACTTTAAGAAGTGTGCTGTTCGAAGTTAAACTACGAGTCACTGCCTGTTTGATCCACCATGATGCATAAGTTGAAAATTTAAAACCTTTTCGCCAATCAAATTTTTCCACAGCCTTCATGAGACCAATATTAGATTCTTGAATTAAGTCTTCTAGCGTAGATCCGTACCTTGCGTATTGCTTTGCTATTGATATTGCTAGCCGAAGATTCGATTCAATCATCTTATCTCTAGCTCTTTTGTCACCTTTTTCGATGCGCTTTGCTAATTCAACTTCTTGTTCACGCGTAAGTAAACTAGTTTTATTTTTAATATCTCGAAAATATGTTTCAAGAACAGTTCTTTCCATGTAGTCTCCAATGTTTAATTTATAGTTTGTAGTAGTTGTATGTATATATTATACAATAAAAATGTGTGCGTTACATTTTCTATGTAAACGCACACAAAATATAAAATCACCTAATTATTTAACAGTAATTTTTTTAGCCTGAGGCTTTCTTTCTTCAAATTTTGGAATTGATATTGACAGTACACCAGAAGTATAGTCGGCATCAACATTATCAATATTGACATTTTTCGGCAAAGAAAAGGATCTTTCAAATTTTGCAGCCTGGACATGTTCCTGATGGATGTAGTTTTTCTTTGCAAAGTCAGAAGTACCTTTGACGGATAAAATATTGTTATCAATATTTATGTCAAAGTCATCGCGAGAAAAACCGGGTAAATATAAGTCAAAAATGTATGAACCTTCTGATTGATAGATATTACAGGGTGTGTTTGTCTGTGTTTTAAGTCTGGCATTGTTACCAGAAATGTATGAATTAAAATATTTGTCATCAAAAAAATCAGTTAAAAACATATAATCTCCTCCTATGTTTCGTATACCATTTAACATGGTGCTAGAATTATATCTTGAGTTTAAAGTGTTTACAATTAAAAAATTAATTTTTTTCCATGTAGGGATATTTTCCTCTTATTAAAAGTGACAATTGCTACTGTTTTTACGCCTGGTAAACGTTTAACTAATTTCGACATGTCTTCTAAACTTTTAAATATTTCATCAGACTCTGGCAAATATTTGATACTAAGCAAGAGTGAGCCGTCACCATCAGAAAAACGAGCAACTTTATCTTTTTGACCGACAACGGCTATACCAGGAAGGATTCTAATTCTAGTCATTAAGTCAGGAACGTGTGCTTCGTTCTCAATTTTTAAATTGACAATTGCAGTTGCTAACTTTCTTTTTAGTTTATAATCTTGCATACTTACTCCTGTTGTTTACGTGTTAAATAAATATCAAGCAGATTCGTTTTTAACTTCAATTAAAGAACAATCAGCAGACAAAAGCATCGTCGCAGCAGAAACAGCGTTTTCTAGAGCACACCTAGAAACCTTTGCAGGATCAATAACACCTAGGTCAAACATATCACCAAAACGTTTATTTCTTACGTCATAACCAACGTTAGAAGCTTTTTTACCGTGCTTGTGTATGTTTGTTAAGATATTGTGATGTGACAAACCTGCGTTACTTAGAATTTGTTTAAAGGGTTCTTTGCACGCGTTGATCAACAAATCATGTCCAACAATAACTTCTTTGTCAGTATGTTCATGATCGATAGTACTTTCATGTTCGATCGCAAATTGATACAGCGCTATTCCCCCACCGGGCAATACACCTTCTTCTAAAGCAGCACGAGTTGCATGAAGTGCATCATCAACGCGATCGTAGCGCTCGATTAGCTCAGACTCAGTCGCCGCGCCAACTCTAAGAATGGCTATACCTCCAGATAATTGCTGGAGTCGGTATTTAAGCAAAAGCCTTTCGTTTTCACTTAGACCCGGGTATGACAATTTTTCTTTGATGACTTTCATTCTCTCAGCTGATTCATTATCAGACTTTGACTCATCACGAATAATCAATGACTTATTCTTGTGTATGATTATTTTTTTACATGAACCAAACATTTCTAATTCAAATGACGTCATATCAAAACCACTATCAATAACTTTACCACCAATAATTGTTTGAAGATCTAAAAGAAGATCATGTCTAGCTCCACCAAATCCAGGTGATTTCATTGCAGCAACCTGGAGTGTACCCTTGACTCTATTGAGTACTAGACCTTGCATCGCGTCACCCTCGATATCATTTGCTATAACGACGATTGGCCGGCCAGTATCTAGCGCAACCTCTAGAGGCTTCATTAATTCTCTGATTGAATTAAAATTACGATCGGCCATTAATATTAAAGGCTTCTTAAACTCTGCAACCATTTTATTTTTGTCAGTTACAAAATAAGGTGAGAGAAAACCTCGCTCCATTTGAAATCCGTCGACGACAGTTAATGAACTACTAAATCCTTTTGCCTCTTCGACTAAGACATGTCCGTCAGGACCTGCCGCTTCAATCGCTGAAACAATTAGTTCTGCAATATCTTTTTCACCATTCGCTGAAATAGTTGCTACTTTAAGTAAGTCTTCTGTGCCGTTGACCGGTAAAGAGTTTTTTTCAATCAAATCAATGATATTCGATTTTGCCAGATCAATGCCTGACTTGAGTTGCTCAATATCAAAGCCTGCTGTCTTATATCTTAAACCTTCATTATAAATAAATTGAGATAAAACTGTTGCTGTTGTTGTGCCATCACCTGCTTCTTCTGCTGTTCTACTAGCAGATTCTTTTAAAACCTGTACACCTAAATTTTCAACTTCATCAACAAGATTGATTGACTGTGCAACCGTTACGCCGTCTTTAGTAACTATAGGGTGCATACCCTCTCTATTGATTAGTACTAATTTTCCCTTCGGGCCCATGGTAACTTTAACTGCATTAGCTAATTTATCAATTCCTTTTTTAAGTTTTAAATCTAATTCTTGCCCAGAATAAATCTCTCTTTTGATTTGCATTTCACCCCTTTAATAGGCCCTTCCCAGTATTAGGTGGGCGTTGACCCTTTGCTAAGTTTTCGACTAGTGATTGATCGATTTGTACAATTCTACGTTGTTGTGTCTCAACGTTAATTGCTACAAATAAATCAGCTTCTTTTTTTAAAACTTCGTTGACAGAAATTTTATTCATCTGTCGCAGTGCCTGTTGAACATTGTCGTCTAAGTACATTATAATCCTCCAAATGTTTGTACGTATTTATTCCAAGTTTTTTCCTTTAACATCGATTGGAATCCCATGTCATCGAATATATCATAAAGTTCTTCAAAATCTGCATTACCTTCATGTCTCTCCATCTCATCCATGCTGCTAGAGAAGTCGACAAGCCTTATTAGATTAACATTTCGTTCAAATATTTGTTGTCTAATAGGTTCTTTTTTAAAGTACTCTGAAAGCAATTCTGGAGAACGTACCAGCTTGTCTGCTGTTTTATCACCACACCCAGGAATTCCTGCAATGTTGTCGGTGGCATCTCCTCTTAGAGCTTTCCATGTGACATAGTCGTAGTCAGGTTTATCAATCATTTTCTTTTTAACAGGATTGTAAATGGCGCAATTATCAAAAACATTGAGTAGTTGATAAAAGTCAGAATCCGAAGAAATTATTGTACACTCGTCTCCATCTGTACAGTGAACCTTTACTAATGTTGCGATGGTGTCGTCACACTCAAGCTTAGGGTGACGAGCTGTAGTTATTGGGAAACAGGCTTTAACTATAGAGATGATTTGCGCTTTTTGTTCATGAAAGTGTCTATCATTATTAGTTCTATTAGCCTTATATGCATCATTAAGTTGCATTCTAAACTCTGGTTTACCCTCTAAGACAAAGTAAACCTTGTCAGGAGAAAATTTCTCAATAAGCGGCCTTAGCCCTCTAAAGAAATTGTATACTACTGGATAATCACCCTTGAGATATCCGCTTCTTGCTCGATATATTAAATTATATGCGTCTAATAAAAGTACTTTCACTTTGCCACTCCTGCTTGGTTTAAGTTGCTAACTGACACCTTTCCAAAAGTGCCGTTACCTAAATCTACTTTTATTATATCATCTTCTTCATCTGGTTGCACTTTTTCTAAAATTTCATTATCAACTTCTTCAAAAGTAACCTCTTCAGCTGGTGGGCTATCATTAAATAGACCTGACGCAATTTCAACTGCTTGATTAATCATATGATTGATTGCTTCATTTGCATTATGCATCATAAATTTTTTGGCGTCTTCCTTACTAGTAAACAAGTGACCTTTTAACTTTTTTATGTCGACAGTTGTTTCTTTTTTATCAGGAAGCTTAGCAATGTAAGTTTTTTCTTTACCTTCTAACGTAGTTCTAACGACTTCTTCAATTACTTGTATAGGAATGACTTTACTACTGTCTGCAATAAAAAATAAAATTTGCCCAACTTGATAATTTTCCATATATCCTCCGCTGTGTAATAAGAATATATTATATCAAATTGGACAAATTTATAATAAATTGTGGATTGCTGTTATCTTTTAAAACCTAACCCTGGCATGAAAGATCCCTGGTGTGTATATCCGTTACGGCTTCTTTTAGGCTTATTATTACCATAGACCCAACCGCTATTGTAGTTCATTTCGTCAAAAACATTTTGAACTTCTTCATCGATAATAGATCTAAGTTGCGCTTCAAACATTCTCTGTTTTCTTTGTTGTCTTTTGCTTTCAGACAATTGTTTTCTTCGCCTGTTTTCTTGCATGATTCTTTTTGCACGTCTTAGTTCTTGAACTAACATTGCTTCATCGACTTCAACCATTTCTTCCATCGGATCCGCCATTTCATCAGCTGCTTCAGCATCAGCCATTTCATCCATATAAGCGATGTCTGCCATCTCTTCAACATCTTTATGAGGGTGATCGTGCTTTTTCCCTTCATTGTGTTCATTAAGTGATCTGCGAGAAGTGTTACTCTCTGGCAAACCGGCTAATTTACTAAGTCTATCAAAATTAATACGCATAATTTTCCTCCACAAGATTTATTATTGCATAATGTAAGTATCTACTTAAATGTTAATTATTACTTTTGTTCACGTTTTTTCTAACATTTTCAGTAATTTTTTTACCTGCGACGACAGCCTGCCTGAGCGGTTGCAAGCCTAAGCACTCTCTTACTTTGTCATAAGTACTTTCATCTAAGCCTTCTTTGAGTTGGAGCATGTCCGCGTATTGATGTAAGTCCATTTCTAAAATAGGTACAGGATCACCCTCCTCGTTGGGTTCAAATTCACCTGTTTCTCTACTTTCAAAAATGAAAATCATTTTTGGCATTTGCTCACCTGCCGGAACCATAATGAAAGGAATGTTACTTGACATACCGTCGTCTGATTCTTCGTACATAATCTCTGGAATCCAGTTTTGTTGTTTCATATAATACCTCTTTAAAATAATTTTAATTTTATTTTGTCAAGATTAAATTGTAAATTAAAATTGTTTAAGAAATTTAAGAAGAACTGCGAACCTATGATTAATAAATTTTTGACATTCTGAAGAATCTTTAAAATAGTCCTCAAATGGAAAATTTTCTAAAAATTTAATATAATTATTTACTCTTGAAGACTGAGCTTCGTCTAAGTCTAGATATCTGCCTAATACAGCCCTTATAGCTTTGAAACTCACACCTTTTTCTTTAAACTCATCTTTTATAAATTTAATTTTGTGCTTTGCAGTGTTGGTCTCATCTTTGCTTAACTTTTTATTTTTGCTTAAATTTACATATGAATCATTAGCATATAATTCAAACATATCTAAATCAAAATTAGTCAGGCTGTATTTCTCATAATCAAAATATGTTACTAATTCTTTTCGTAGAGAGCGATCAATAAGGTTGTTTTGAAAAAGATTTTTTGAGAAATCGATTGGAAAGTCTTGGTACGTTGAATCTTCATATGATTTACCACCTGTGTTTTTATTATTTCTTGGAGACTTTTTGACATCTGCAGCCCATGATGTATCGATATTGGCACCTAGGAGAGGCGCAATAACTTGATTGAGTGCTGTTTTTGCAACTAACTTAATATTGTCACAGGTCGACTTTCTAAATCCCATCATAGATAAACCAAATGCCCCTAAGGGTAATAAAAGCTTGGTCGCGATGCCATACCAACCTTTGCCGGCGTGAAATTTTTGGGCGCGTTCAAGTCGTCTAGACTGACCTCCGTCTTCTAGTGATTTAGCAATTAGATCTGATTTCGCATTTTCCAGTTTTGCAATTGTATCTTCATTTGAGTCTTTGAAAAAAGTAGCCTCTCCATTCTTTAACTTCTCAATATCATTGTCAATAAGTGCGACTAGTCGTGATTCATTACCGTCTTTTATAGCTTTGAAATAATCAAAAAACTCTTTTGGTATATCACTGAAGTCACATCGGGCATTCGTACTGATTCCCGATGTAGTCATAGCACCTAACTTAAACTCCTTGATAAGTTGATCGTCTTCCAAGAGTGATTTCAAAAGAGCCTTTCTTATGTCTTGCTCAGTTACAATCATATTCTTTTTAATAATCTTCTAAACTTTCTTCTAACTTCTTGTAAGTTTTGTGCCTCGTTAACTTGAATTGGTGTGCTTGATGGAGGCGTGACATCTTCTTCGCTCGATCCTGACGATCTTTTTGACTTGGGTTTTTGTTTCGGCTCACTGCTTTGTTCCGCTTCCTTACCCAATACAATGTCTGCATAGAGTGGCGCATCACTAGGATCTAAAGCTTCACTACCATCGATTGCGCCCCTTAAGATTTTGGATAGCTCTCTCAAGAAAATATGCAATATTACCCTCTCATCTTCGTCGAGCCTGTCATAATACTCTAGTAGCTCTTCTTTAATTTCTTTATCTTTAGTTGATCTTCCGGAGCGAAGTGTATTGATGTCTTTTAAAACACTATCGAAAGACACGCCGAAATCGTCAGTGTTGCCTAATTCTTCATCTGACTGATCTTCTTCAGTAGTATCTTCAATATCATCTTCTCTTTCTTGTGATGGGTCTGCTTCTTCTTGTTCAGAAAGACTAACACCGTAGTCGCTTTCGCTTTGTCTTACACTGTTCATATATGCTTCCTGATATGGATCAGCAGATTCTTTGAGCATGCGTTTAGTCTTTCTGACAGACTCCTCTGATATAATCTTAAGAATTTTTAACAATTCACTTTCGCTATTCGCCTTCAACATTTTATTCTCCTACCGTTAGTTAATAATTATATCTAATTTGATTAAATTACTCGTTAACTTTTCATATCTTTCAATAAATAGGTCTTTAGTTTTTTTCGAAAACAACATGTCATCAAAGATATAAAATTCAACTATATCACTTTTGTCAATTAAATTCGAGTAATTTTTATATCCCACGAAGTCTAGGCTCAATGTCAACCTACCCTTTTCAAGGCTTTTCATTTCAAAAGAAACATCATTTACTTTAATTGACAATGGTAAGATGTCTTCTTTTACATCTTCGTAAATTACCTCTGATTCTTTGTTTAATAAATCTTCCTCAGCAATTCTACCCTCTAATGATTTACTCAAAAAGAAAGACATTATTTTTCTTGTGTTAAAATATTGATGTCGTTGATTATTGCATCGATATCTTTTGACATCTTAATATCTGTGTGTGATATGTCATTCATGCCCTGTGTGTACAGTTGGACTTCAACGACGTCATCGTAAATATAAATTTCTGCTGGGTGATTGTACTTACTCCCCATCAAGATGATTTCTCCCACAAAATATTTTAAAAGCTTGATATCACTGATTGTGTAAGATCTAAATAAGAAGAATTTTTGATCATCTTGTCTTTGTTCCCAGCCGGCGTCTTCGACTTCGATTGGCATGTCTACGATATCGCTATCATTCACTTGTTCATATATGTTACCCTTAAAACGATTTTTAAAAGCGTTTTCTAATAATCTGTTCACTTATACACCTTCTCTCTTTTCATTCTTTGACATATTACAAACCTGCCTGTTTTTGTCGCGCAGCGTCTTCAATTTCTTGTATCATTTCTTTGTATGCTTTTTTGATTGCATTAGTCATTGCTTTTTCGTCGTCAAGCAAACTATCAACTTCATCAGTAAACAATTCTGCCATTTGCCCGCCTTGGTTTTCGTCTATCTGAGACTCTAAATCTTGCCATGCATGCTTTGCATTAATTGCGATCTCTGCATATGCTTCAGGCGTAATTTTTGCATCTAGTAATTTTTTAGCAGCTTTGTTCTTGTCTTCAAAATCAGGCTCACCCTTTAGACCGGTCCAGTACTCAACTAGACTGTCTAATTGATCTTTATTGAGATCCTCACCTGCATCCGGATTGTATTTTACGCGGATTGGATTAATTACGCCTTTAATTTGATCAGCCCAGTCTTTTGAAAATCCTGCAATAAAACCATCAAAAGGATATGATCCAATATTTCTTAACATGTATCCACCAATTGTTTGCAAAAATTCTGTATCTTCAACAATGTCGTCATACGAAGCACCTGATGCAATTGCTTTATTTATTTCTTCAATCATAGGGAGTACTTGATTTTTTAGTGTTTTGAGCATTTTAGCTTCGTCTACTTGTTTCACCTTTTTCTTTTTCTCGTCATAGACTCTTTGTTTGAGTGTGCCTTTAGCAGCAGACTTTTCTAATTTAGCAATTAGTTTTTGGAGCGGTTCTACCAATGTTTGTGATATTAATTCCATATTTTGATCAAAAAGATCAGTCATTGCCGATGTAATAACTTCATCTGTTTCGGGATCTGTGTATTTGTAGGTCATGATCCTGATTTTTGGTTCTAGTTTTTGTAAATACCACTGTCTAATCCCGGGAACGTTTGAAAAACCAAAATAAGGAAATAGATCGATCCAGTCAAATGGAGTTCCTTCAGCAAGTCGTTTAGCGTACTTTTCTAACTTTTTAACATATAATTCTTCTTCTGTTAACCCCTCTAAACTTTCTTCAGGCGGCTCTGGTGGTGTTGTTTCTTCATCAGGCTGCCTAGACTTTTGCTCTTCTCTTGCCAATGAAAAAGCACCTGCAACTTTACCGTTAGAAGCCCTTAGGGCTTCGTCAGGTGTAACCAAGACTGTGGTATCTGCATGTTTAAATTCAAATTCATCTTCGGACTTTTTAAATAAAGACTCAACATGTTCAAAAAACATTGCCATGAAGTCTTCTTCTGCATCTAGATCAACATTCTTCTCAAAATGTTTTTGATGTAAAAACGTTTTATCACTGTCTTCAGACATAGGAACAGTTAATATCCACGATGACCAAGCTATTTTTAACGCATTAACTATAATCTCATCTGCAGTTTTAAACCTTGTAGACACACCGTAATTTGCGTAGTCAGCAGAGATTGCGTGTGATACCTTTTGGATAAAAGTGATAATATCATCACCTGTTTGACTTGCAAAACCTGTCATCATTCTGTTGACATGCTTTCTTGTTTCCACTAATTTACTTAATATTCCAAATATTCGCTGATATACAATCATTACCAATTCATTTATTTTATTGTCTCTTCTTACAGGATCTTTGATATTATTAACCACAGCGAACATAATTTTTACTGTTATTGGTGTTAGAACTGTTTTTGGAGTAATTTCGAATTCATGTGTAAGCGGTTTAAGAAAAGCACCAAATTCTTTTTTAAGATCTGGGTTCATAAGTTCATTAGTAAACTCAGCGTCGATTTGCTTAAAGAAAAGCTGCAGCTCATCATGTGCATCATAAACAGCTTTTTCAAAAGGTTCCAGCTGCTCGTAGTCTTTCCCCATTGTCTCTTTAATACCGGTTCTGGTCAGGTATTGTTGATACGATCTATATAACGGTTTTCCTTCGCCTCGCATGGCAGGATCCTCGTCGACTCCCGGTTGTTTTGCAAAAAATGGTCTTAAGCTTTCGCGATCTATAGGTTGAATTCCGGTTGATATACTAGTTCCTGCTGTGTAGCCTGACACAAAGTCTTCGGATTGTGCCCTTACATAATTTTCATGCTCTTCTAGTTCATCTTCAGACTTACCTTCAGTTTCAAAATCTGCAGCGAAGCCATACCCACGCATATACTCGTCTTTGTCTTCAGCATCTTGATAACCTGGTAGATCTTCCGGTCCTAGTTCAGCAGGTAGACTAGTCACTGTTGTGTTTCGTCTTATTTTTGAAGCTTCAGCAATAATATTGAAGTCTTTTATTGTTGTCTTTCTAGAGATATTAATTGTTTCACTCAAAAAACCTCGTCCCATTTCTTCATCTTCTTTGTCAAAAGCCTCATCTAAAATTATGTGAAGCTTTCTATAGAAGAATTCTATCTGATTAATAGGTACCTCTTTAGCAATCACAGAAGCTGCTGCGCAGAGCTCATTTATTGTACCGGGTATATAATCTTCATCATCAACAGGTGGTTGCTCTATCGATAACTGTGATGCCATGTGACTACTTGACTTAATTGGTAAGTCATCATCGTATATACCAAAGGGATCTGAATTTGGTGACTGTATATTGAAGGGGTGAATTAACCTTCCACCGTGATCATGTCCCATCCCTCTATTTTCATTTAATCTTTTTTTTAATAAATTAAAAAGCACACTCTTTTTAACAGCAACTTTCATGTAAACCTCACTAAACTATTTATATTAATTATTACACGAAAATTAATTTTGATTCACAGAATATGTAATTCCTATTGTTGTTGCAGTACCTAGTGCAAATCCACCAAAGAATGCTAAGCGCTGGATCCAATCTCTACGTGCTTGGGCTTTTAATTCTACATCGCGTGCCTCAATCATTTGAATGTACATTTCCTTGTCTGCTTCACACTTTGTAGAATACAAATCATATTTAAGATTTAAATTATCAGCTGTTCTCTGAAGTTCAAATTCCTTGTCCAGGTCTGCTTGGAGCAATTCTTTCTCGTGTGTGGCAATAATTTGTGCAATTGCATCGTGTGTTAATAATTTTCCAGTGAACGGTGCTGGATCACCTTTGTCAACATTTGCGTAGTCTAAGTCTGCTGCCCATAGCGATGCAATAAAAGCATATAAAAACATTATTCCCCCTTTAGCTTGTATTTTTCCTTTAATATCTTATCTAGTTCTTCGGGATTGTTTTCTAATTCTTTTTGACGCTTTACCTTGTTTTCAGCGATCGCCTCAACTTCTTCACGGAATTTTTCCTCCGCTTCTGATCTCTTTGATATAAATTCTTCGTAAGCTTTCTTCTGACTTTCATTAACTTTCTGATCGCGTTCTGCTTTTGCCTTGCTGTCACTTTTTTCTACCCTATCTACACTATCTCTTTTTTTTGAGGCTGCGATCGCGATAATTGCGAGGAGGCCTCCGACTATCCATTGCCACTGCTCTTTAATCCATTTAATCATTAAGTATTTTCCAATTTTGATTTTTCTAGCAAATATTCAACTATATTTCTTAGTACATCGTTTATTTCTAGTATATGTATTTCTTTGTCGACACTTGTCATAAGCTTATTCTGGAGAGAATCTAGGCTTTTTTGTGTGTTTGTTAAATGTCTCTTTAATTCTGTTGATTCTAAAACTAACTCTACTAGTTGTTTTCTTGTTAACTTCATTTCATTTACCTTTACTTTTTTCTTTACAGAATCGATATCAGACTTGATCTTGGTTGTTTTATTATCTTTTGTCTTCTTAAGCCCACCTGATTTTGTATCAGCATATTTTGTAACCAATGGCACACCATGTTTATCAAGTGTGCGACTTATCTTGCCTTTGTTTTTCTTTTTACTTTTCGGTTTATAAGTTACATTAACAAATCCAGACTTTTCACTACCTGGCGTAACACCTGCCTTGCCAGAAATTGATGTTGTTAGTTTCCCGTCATTGAATTTAAAATCTTTAGATATCCCTAAAGAAATATTTGTATCTTTAGCGTCGAAGCTGTGCGTCGTCCCAATTTTTAAACTGTCAGGTGTAAGTTTCGATGCGGGCAACATGTCAGCTAGCTTAAATTGTGCGCCCGTAGATCCAACATTTTTCTTAGCATCAAACTTAATATCAAATCCTACGTTTTTTCCTCTTAAGTTACCAGTATAGGCTTTTAAATTAGGGTCTAACACTACCGACACACTTTTTTTGTCACTACCTTTCCCAACTGTTCCGTTTAAATTAACCTTGGATTTTTTACCCTGGAATGCGCCTTGAAGATCTTCAGGAGGAACAGATAAGTTTAGTGTTACTTTTTCTGCACCAATTGTCAAGGGAACAGTTAAACGAATGTTATCTTTGGATCCTTTAACGGTTGCACTTAAGTTTTTTGGTCCTTTAACGGTTGCTGTTGCAGATTGATTTTTTAAGTCAACAGAACCTGACACTTTTACAGCCTTGCTGATGGCTTTTGCGACCATTTTTGCGTTTGAGTTTTTTTCAGCTTCTTTTTCGACGGACTCTATTATTAAGGCACGAAGATATCTTCTAGATATCTTATGTTTGTTGTCTTTTATCCTTTCCATACTTTTGCAAAGTCAATCGCAGATTGACCACCAATGTACATCATTGCGATCATTCCCCATGTGTCTGCATCCAAACCTGAATACACTAACAGTGCTGTTGCAGTTGAGAACACGAGTAACTTGCGGGATATAATCTTTTCTTGGAGACCGTCGAGCACACCTTTTGTCTTGCTTCCAAGATAGAAGTCTTTCTTAAGTTTTTCAACTTTATCTTCAGGTAATTTAGCCACTGCTTCTTTTATTTCTTCTAAGCTCATATTGACCTCTTACTTTTTTTCTAAACTTACTATTTCTTTATAAAGCTTTTTGAGCTCTTGTACTGTTGGGAGATTATCAGCAACAGTCTCACCCTCTTCTAAATGATCCATTCGCTCTAGCGCATTACCCATTTTATAAACAAACTCTGAAAGACTTCCTAATGTTTCTCTCATACGTCCTGTTTGATCTTCCGCAATATCTCTGATTTGTTTTCCGGCTGTCATAATTTTGGCCCCAGCTTTCTTCACAGCCTTACCAGACTTGCTTCCAGAAAACTGTGACATTTCAGACGCGTTTATTACTTCTTCCATGAGAATCTGTCTAAGTTTTGATCGATTTAAATTTTTCATGTTAATCCTCGTTCTCTATCATACTAAATATACTTTCAACATCAGACTTGCTAAAAGTTTTACTAGATTTTTGTCTTTTCTCTTCAACAACTTCATCAAGAAACTTTAGCATTTTACTGTCTTCGATTTCCAGCCTCTTCGCAAATGCTTCAATTACCTCTTGCATTGAGAGGCTTCTGGCAGCACAAGCCATTTTTAAAGCGGTGTGGCTATCTTTTGTCAAACTAAAATGGACAGATTTCTTCACAAGTAAGTCATATTTTTTAGACATGTTAACTTCCACCACCAACAGAGCCTGCGCCCGCTGGATTTGCGCCGATAGCAAAAGGCGCATCTTGCACGTCCTCATCATCAAATTCATCAATTGATAATCCAAATTGCTCTTCTAATGTACTTAGGAATCTTTCAACAAACGTATCGCCGTAGTTCTCGTCTAAAAAGTTTTTAGTTCTATTAATAATTGCCTTCTCAACATCTAGCAATTGCTTATAATTCATGACTAGTCTGGCGACGTCGATAGTAAATTTATCAATATCTAAGTCAGGTACTTTTTGCTTATCAGCCGGCTTTGCTGATATTTCTTCTGACCCTGTGGGTTCTACATCAGGTTCTTCCTCGACTGGATCTTCAGCTGCTTCAGGCGGCGCCGCGGGGTCTTCTTCTTCTTGTTCTCTGAGTAAAGCGCGCAAGGATAATCTTTGCAAAGATTCATTAATAGATTCAATTTCATCTTCTTCGTCCCTAATACTTTCTTTCTCGTACATTAAAATAAGTGAATCAATTTGATCGTCGACACTATCGTCAGCTTTTCTGGCAACTAATTCACCATCAACGCCCATATTTTCTTCAGGTACGTCAGAGTCCTGGATGTCTTCTTGTTCAAATAAAAGATATTTTTGCTTAAAATTTTTCATTAGTTTCCTCGTAAAACTTGAATTATCTTATCTGCCTTTTTGATTCTTTCTTCTATGATAGGCCACTTTAAAGTTTTCATCATTGCACGTGTATAAGTATCTACATCTTTAAGATAATCTCTGTAGTATGCATGTTGCCATGCGTCAAGTACAATAATTGGAAAACATCCAGCAGGGACGTTATTAGAGTGTAAATCAACAACAGCATTCATGAATGTCTGTGTGTACGTATTTAAGTATGTTATTGCCCAGCCGCATTGTGATGCTGCCATGCATGCCATCAAGTCTTTTTGCCAATTGTCAAAACTACCAAAGTCTCTTGATAATCTCATGTAAGAAAGTGAATCCATTTTTATTTCTGAGTGAGGATCCCCAATGTTAGCAAAATAAAGTTCATGCAAGTAGACACCATTCATATTGAAAGTTTCGTCTAATTTTAGCGATCTAAACTCTGAGTGGTTACAATTAACATTAGATCTGTCAGCAGTGTCAAGTTTAGCACTTACTTCATTGAAGTTTTTAATGTATCCTTGGTAAAGTTCTAGGTGATTTTGAAAATTGTCACCGCTTAAAAGGTCTACATTGAAACTAAATTGCTTTTGTTGTGCTGATAGCGCTTCATTTAAACTTAAAGTTTCTTTAATCGCTTGCTTTGCCTTCTCATTAAAAATTTCTTTCATATTTACACCGACTCATATTTGTTAAATTCTTTTGCGTCTAATTTAATGTAGACACGTTTTCTTTTTCCTTTTTTGCCATAATATCTATAAGCAATTATCACAGGTTGTCCTTCTTTAAATAGAACCTTACTAATAGTATACTCAATTCTTGTTTTCTTGTGACGTATCAAAAGAGAATCAGATATCATTGATATGACTTTATTTTTCTTCTTCCTGATTCCTTTTTTAAGATTTTCTTTCATAGACGCACCACCTAAAGATAATTATATATATATGTCTCCTATGACAATTTCTTAACTTTAATATTACTATCTTTAAGTATTCTCACACCTGTCATGTCAGGTTCATAATCTTTAATGTATAAAACTTCATCAATACCAGCATTAACAATGCATTTTGCACAAACTGGACAGGGTGAATGTGTTAAATACATTTTTTTCTTTTTCGGGTTGTTGAAATCACATTTGATCAAAGCGTTAACTTCAGCATGAATAAAACCACTCTTTCCTGTCTCCAAAGACGCCCTACAATTAGGTCCACCTTTGTGATCACCGTTATAACCTAATGCTAAGACCTGTGTATTGTCATCAGTAACTATGACAGCACCGACTTGAAATTTAGGATCAGGTGAACGCTTTGCAATATCAAGGGCAAAGCGTTTCCATATTTCATTCCAGTCAGGTCTCACTACTTTTCCGTGCGTGATAATTTTGTATTGCGGCTTTAATGGCATCTTCTGCGAGAACAGAGCAATGTATCTTTTGGGGTGGGAGTTCTAATTGTTTTGCAATATCAATGTTTTTAATTTCTTTGATTTGATCTAGATCTTTTCCTATTACAAGCGTTGTTACTAATGAGCTCGAAGCTATCGCAGACCCACAACCGAATGTCTTGAATTTTGCATCTTCAATAATACCTTCATCAGATATTTTCAACTGGAGTTGCATTACATCACCGCAGGCAGGAGCTCCAACTAATCCGGTGCCAACGTTCTCTAAATTGTCAAAACTACCGACGTTTCTTGGGTTATTAAAATGTTCAATTATTTTATCGCTGTACTTCATAGAACCTCACTCTTTGTCGAAAAGTTCTTCTATTTTAAAATCTCCTGGTAGTGTGAAACCTCCAGCTTTTTTGTGACCTCCACCACCGTATTTTTTAGATATTTCAGAAACATCAATGTGCTCGTGAAAAGCACGGAGGCTCACTTTGATCCTTTTATCGTTGTGATCATAATACCAGATAAGTGCAAAGTCGCAGTCTGGTGAAAGCTTTGCTCCTATTTCACTCATCCAGTGGGATGAATTAACAACCATAACGTGTTTGCCGTCGATTTTTCTGTTTGCAGCCTTATCACAAACTTTTTTAATTACAGTTTTAGAATAAGCAAGAATATAACTCCCACGTTTAACAGCATCGTCAAAAACAGAATCGTCTTCGAATTTTTCAAATTCTTCAAATTCGAAAGGTACCATGTCAAAAGCTGCGCTAAACTCTTTTGAATATGGTAATTCCCATCGCCACAAGTCTCTATCTGTAATATACTGAATAAACTTGGGTGATTCTTTTCCCGGATGGAAAAATTCCCATGCCATTGTTGCACCAGACTTATTCATATCAAAAATTGTATTTGATATATCGTGTAGTTCTACTACAGCAGACTTGTGATGATCTATTACGATCAAATCTTTTGCGTCCTTTATCATTTGTTTGGTTGTCGCATTACTAAACGAAAAATCTAGTATCACCACAGTCTTGCCTTTGACATCTGGTGGATTATCGCCATGTTTGCATGGATAATACTCAGCTCTGTTACCAAGAAGCTTCCAAGCTGAATACGCAGATCCAAATCCGTCAGTACAGTTTGCATGATAAATAACACAGTTAACACTTGAAGGGTCTAACATCATTCTCTCCTGATTTAGTCTCTCATATAATTATGGTGTAATTGACATCTTGCTTCATAAAGTTCTGAC
>CEOD01031313.1_pt1 | contig 26178 bp, 26 predicted proteins | sample 530341 | NCBI WGS metagenome assembly CEOD01 (sample SAMEA2619950, study PRJEB7988) | marine metagenome | isolation source: saline water (ENVO:00002010), including | reverse complement strand
GGAGGCTTTCACCTCAGCGGTTTTCAAGACCGCCGCAATCGACCACTCTGCCACCCTTCCGAGTTAAACGATTAATAGAATTGAGCTTTTTCCTACTTTTCAAGCTTTGTTCGACACGGATTCGTGTTTCGTTTTGGAAAAAGACAACCACAGCCCGCTCCACAGCAATTTTTGCGTCGGATACAGACGTAGTTTCGCCCTCCTAGAAGAAAGAAGGCGGCACTGCTAATGACGAGCAGTGCGCAAAAAATGATGACAAACCATCCGAACATGTAAAGGGGAACGGAAACTGGATGTTCCTCTCGGTCAAGACAGCCGATCCGTCTGGATCGGAAGACCTCTAGTTCCTACCGATTAGGCGTAGCGGCGGAATGCAATCGATGTATTGTGACCGCCGAAACCGAGGTTGTTGGAAATCGCAATATCAACATCTGCCTCGATCGCTTTATTCGGTACGCAATCGAGATCACAATCCGGATCGGGATCTTCGTAGTTGATCGTCGGAGGAATCTTTCCGGTTTGAATCGCCTTGCAGCATGCAGCTGCTTCGATTCCGCCGGCGGCTCCCAGCAAGTGACCCGTCATCGACTTCGTGGAGGACATCCGGAGCTTTGCCGCATGTTCTCCAAAAACTTTCTTCACCGCGAGGGTTTCGAACTTGTCGTTGTACTTCGTCGAAGTCCCGTGAGCGTTGATGTAATCGACCTCATTCTTCTCGACCCCAGCATCTTTCAGAGCGCCGTTCAGCGCTTCAGCCAAGCCCTTCCCTTCCGGGTCCGGCATGGTGATGTGGTGAGCGTCGCAAGTCGCTGCGTATCCGGCTACCTCGCAATAAATACGGGCGCCACGGGCTTTCGCAGACTCCTCGGACTCGAGAACCAGAATGCCGGCACCCTCTCCCATTACGAAACCATCGCGGTTGAGATCGAACGGACGGCTCGATTTCTCCGGGGTATCGTTGAAGCTGGTACTCATGGCCTTCATCGAGCAGAACCCGGAATATCCGAGCCTGGTGATTGCGGCTTCACTTCCGCCGGCGATCATGATGTCTGCCCGCCCGTCGCGAATCATCTGAGCCGATTCGCCAATCGAGTGCGAACCTGTCGCACAAGCACTGACCACCCCGAAATTCGGACCCCGCGCATTGATGTCGATCGCAACGACCCCGGAGGCCATGTTGGCAATCAACGCCGGAATCATGAAAGGCGATACGCGACGCGGCCCGCGCTCAAAGAGCGTAAAGGACTGCTTTTCGATCGTCTCCATGCCTCCGATGCCCGAGCCGATCAAGACGCCGAGGCGTGCCGGATCGACCGTGGATGGATCCAAGCTGGCGTCTTTCAAAGCCAGCCGGGTTCCCGCTACAGCAAACTGCGTGTAACGGTCGTTTCGTCGAGCCTCTTTAGGATCCATGTACTCAGCTGGGTCGAAGTCATTGACTTCAGCCCCAACCTTGGATGGATAAGCCGAAACATCGAATCGGGTCACTCCTCCGATACCGGATTTACCGGCTAGAAGAGATCCCCAAAAGTCATCGATGTTGCTCCCTAGAGAACTAACGATCCCGAGTCCGGTGACGACGACTTTGCGCTTTTGTTGATCAGAAGCCATAGAAGAAATCGCCGACTAGATAGAAGGGTCCGCTCCTTAGCAAAGTCAGGAAGACTTGCTCTTGATGTACTCGACGACGCTGCCGACTGTTTGTAGCTTCTCGGCGTCAGACTCCGGGATTTCTCCGTTAATCTGATCCTTAAACTCTTCTTCGAAAGCCATAATCAACTCGACCGTGTCTAGTGAGTCAGCTCCTAAATCGTCGAGAAAAGAAGCTTCGGTTGTAACCTGCTCCTCATTTACATTGAGCTGATTTACAATAATCTCCTTGACGCGATCTTCGATGGATTTCTCTGCCATATTCCTGGGTGTTAAAAGGTTGGTGAAAAGAACGAAGAATCACATGACCATACCACCGTCAACCGTAAAAGTCTGACCGGTGATGTATCCTGCACGTGGTCCGGCGAGAAAACCGACTGTAGCGGCAATCTCCTCGGGATCTCCCATCCGTTTCATTGGAATCATTTTCAAAATATTAGTTTGGATCTCATCGCCCAATTTCTGAGTCATGTCAGTTGCGATAAAACCGGGTGCGACGGAATTTACAGTGATCGAGCGTGCGGCCAATTCCTTGGCGAGACTCTTGGTAAACCCAATCATCCCGGCTTTGGCTGCCGCGTAATTGGCCTGCCCGGCGTTTCCGGTGAGTCCAATCACCGAAGAAATGTTGATCACGCGACCCCAGCGGCGGCGTGTCATCGGACGGATCAAATTTTTCGACCAGTAGAAGCAGCTGTTCAGGTTTGTTTTCAGGACATCATCCCAATCGTCTTCACTCATGCGAATAAACAGCATGTCGCGGGTAATCCCAGCGTTGTTGACCAAAACATCAACGCACTCGTACTTTTTCAAAATCTCTTCTGAAGCTGCGGCAACGGCCTCCGAATCGGCAACGTCGCAGCCGTAGGCTTCTGCCTCACCACCCTGCTCCCGCACGGCCTCCACTGCCCGAGAAGCGGACTCCACGGAGCGCGCCACACAAAGAACGCGAAACCCGAGGCTTCCCAATTCCTTGGCAATCGCGAGGCCAATTCCACGACTCGCCCCAGTGACCAGGGCTGTCTTTTTCTCTTCGGCTTGGTCTGTCATAAGGGAGGAGACTGGCCCGAATTTACTGAATCGGCTAGGAAAAAATCGATCCGCCACAGCCCAAACCGCCCGCTCTCCCGCTAAGGGAATCCCCATTTCGCAGCGGTTTCGGATCGAATGTCACAGAAAAATGCCTTATGCCGCCTTCGTGAAGTCCGAAATCCGTTTGCAGAAATTCCTTTCCCAATCCGGGGTTTGCTCCCGCCGCAAGGCCGAGGAGCTCATCCAGGAAGGCCGTGTCGAAGTCGATAATCGCATCGCTACCATTGGCGAATCCATCACCCCCGGCAGCACCGTCGTCCACGTCGACGGGAAGCGGGTCATCGCCCGCCAACAGGACCACCTCACCCTGATCCTGAACAAGCCGCGCCACTATGTCTGCACGCACGCCGATCCACACCAGGACAACACGGTCTTCGACCTCCTGCCAAAGCAATGGCAGGATCCTCGACTGGTTTGCGCCGGGCGACTCGACAAAGACACAGAAGGCCTGCTGGTACTGACCACCGACGGCGATCTAGCACAGCGGCTCACCCACCCCTCCAAGCGGGTCATCAAGCGCTATCAGGTCCGGGTCCAGCGCGATCTCCAGGGCGAGGACATCCCTCGCCTCCTCCGGGGCCGGACGATCGAGGGCCAATGGCTTCAATTTGACAAAATCATCCCGCCGAAGCACAAAGCCAACGAATTCGAGGTCCACCTCGACCACGGCAAAAAACGGGAAATTCGACGCCTGCTCGAGTCCTTTGGCTACTTGGTGAAACGACTGAAACGAACCCAGGTCGGGGCCTACAAATTGCGGGGTCTCGCCCGCGGCCAGGTTCGCCCTCTTCGCACATCCGAGATCCGGGCCATGCTCGCCTCGAAAGATGATTCCTAGGAAATCTCTCCGCGTTTTCCCAATTTCTTCGGTCCGCTGTCAATGAATCGATTTCCGATTTGATAAAACTATTGTTCCAAACAGCAAACACCGCCTAGTATACCCACTTCCAAATTCAAACAATAAGCCGGTTTATGAAACGAGTCCTTCTCACTCTCAGCGCCTTGGGTGCCTTCCTCTCCGCCCAGGCAGAAATCGAAATCCTCTATCTCGCGCCGAATGACACCGCTCCGGTACTCGGCTCCATTTCTACAGATTCTAGGGATTTCAGAACCGCCACTCCCGTCGACGGCAAAAAAGACTGGATGAAAGTCGTCCGCAAGGACCACTACAGCGGTTTTATCGCCAAAGACAGTCTGACCTCAGACGGAACCGTCGAGCCTGGCACGGCCATGTTGATGACCCCTTCCAAATCGGGAAAGGTCTTCACCACGATCGAAGCGGGCGATGAGGTCTCCATCAATCTCGTCGATGATTGGACTGAGATTACGGTCTACAAATCGATTCCCGGGTATTTCATCCCCGAGGATCGCAAAGCGACTCCACCGGCAAATGTTTCTCCCGGAGCAGCCGGTCAGATTACCTACGCCAACGACCCTTTACTGGCTCGAGCCAACAATACCCGCTACACCGCTCCGGCACTGACGAGTCCGCTGACAGCCGCATCCAATCCTATTGCCGCCCAACCCACCATTCCCACTTCCGTTCCGATGACCGGATTTGAAGAGGTCAACAGCCTGAATCCAGCTTTCGGTCGCACTGGCAAAGACGGCCAAACCGCAGGCTACTCCCTCGGCGCGGGTTCCACCCCGATCCCCAGAGAGGACACGACCGCACCTTTCCTCGACACTTCCATGGAAGCCCCGACTTCGGTCGCCGCAATCCCACTGCCCACCGCTGCCGATCCTAAACCAAGGATCAATCCTCCCACCCAAGCTGAAGAGGTGGACGTTCTTTCCGACGCCACTTCGGAAGAGATCGAAACAGCCGACAACGAAGCCGCCGAGGTGGATGCCGGTGAGCTGATCGCTGCCCCGGCAGTCGAGGAGACGATCGATTCTCCTGAGGTAGACCAAGAAGAGGCGATGGAAGCAATTGATGCAGGCACCGAGGAGATGGTGGGTGAAGAAGGAGATGACTCCGAGGTCATTCCCCTGGCGCCCTCTGCCGCCGTTGTCGGCAGTGCAGCTGCCACGTCGGTCGTCGCTTCATCGGGGCCCGCAGAGGAGCCTATCCAAACGGCTCCCGTCGTGATCATCGAAACTGAGGAAGATGTTGAGGTCGCCAACAACGTGGCCGAGTCCGTCGTCCCCGGTGTCACCCAGCCGATCGCAGAAGACGAACCGCCACTGATCCCTCCGACTGACATCAACCGCATCTACATCGGAAAGCTCCAGCGGACCGAGCGCGGGTTCTGGGGGTCCAAACCAAAATTTGATTTCGAACTGCTCAACTACTCCGGGAACCGCATTGCCTATGTGGACATCTCCGAGATCCCCGCGGGTAGCTACGAGAAATTCACCGATCAGATCGTTCAGGTGTACGGCCTCCTGGTCCCTTCCGGCGAGAAGGACACCCTGCTGATCAAGGCTGCAAACGTTACTCTTCGATAGCCCATCTTCCTTTCCGAAAAAATCGACTCATGGAATTGATCAACGGTAACCAGATCGCCCAACAAGTTACGGAAGAACTCGCGAACGAGATCCGTGCCCTCCCCGAAAACCAACGCCCGAAGGTCGCCTTCGTGCGCGTCGGTGAGGATCCCGCCTCCGTTTCGTACGTTCGGAAAAAGGAGAAAACCGCGGCAGCGGTGGGCATCGACAGCGAGCTCCACTTGTTTCCCGAGGACATTTCCCGCGAAGATCTTTTTGCCGAGATCGACCGGCTGAACGCCGATCCATCGATTCACGGCATCCTCGTTCAGTCTCCCCTTCCGTCTCATATCCCCGACCAAGAGGCATTTGATCGGGTAAGCGCAGAGAAGGATGTGGATGGTTTCCACAAAGTGAATCTGGGCAAGCTCTGCCAAGAGGACAGTTCGGGCTTTGTTGCCTGCACACCGAGCGGGGTCATCGAGATGCTCGACCGCACCGGGATCAATATCCCCGGCAAACATGTGGTCATCGTGGGGCGCAGCCTGATCGTTGGTAAGCCCCTCTCTCTCCTTTTCCTACGACGGGATCCTTTGGGTGATGCCACCGTTACGGTGTGCCACTCCAAAACTCCCAACTTGGAAGAGATCACCCGCCAGGCAGACATCCTCGTCGCCGCTGTTGGACGCCCGGGAATCATCCGCGGGCACATGGTCAAACCCGGCGCCACGGTCATTGATGTTGGAATCAATCGCGTCGAAGACTCGAGCCGCAAGTCCGGCTACGCACTCAAGGGTGATGTCAATTTTGAAGAGGTAGAGCAGGTCGCCGCTCACTTGACGCCGGTCCCCGGCGGTGTGGGCCCCATGACCGTAGCAATGCTGATGAAGAACACCTACAAAGCGTTTCAATTGGCTGGTGATCGAGCATGAATATCGAGCCCGAGATCGTTGAGGCCGAGATCCTCGACGAACCGCCTGAACCCGAATTTGAACCCGGTCCCATTGGCGCCCGTTTTGGGGCACTCTGCCTGGATGTCATTCTTGTCACCGCTGTCTTCACGCTTCTTCTGACTCAATACATCCTACCCGAGTTCTATCCCGGGGCCATGGATGAGCTCATGGAGCACTTCACCAATCCCGACGAAGACTCCTCCTTCTCGTCGGGCATGAGTGACTACCTGACAAAGGCCCTGACTACCGCCAACGGGATTTCCTTTTTCTTCATTTTCCTGTACTTCACGCTGGCTCCGGTCCTCCTCAAGGGGGGGACTTTGGGGATGAAAATTTTCAACCTTCGGATTCAGCAACGAGACTCTGCCGAGCCAGCGCCCCTGAGCGCCCACTTCGTCCGGGCTGCGATCAAAACCGTCTGCCTCCAAGTCCTCTTTCCGCTACTCACCCTGTTATTCCTCTACGCATTCCGCAGCAGCGAGCGGATCGCCGTTCATGATTTGGCGGCGCGCACCCGAGTGGTCCGAGCCCCAGCATTTACCACCAAATGAAAACACCAAACAAAATCCTCATCGTCGACGACGAACCGGTAAACGTAAAAGTCCTTCAGAGAAAGCTCGAGAAGGCCGGGTTTGAGGTACAGATGGCCAACAACGGATTCGAGTGTCTGGACAAGGTCGATGAGTGCGCCCCCGATATCATCCTCCTCGATATTATGATGCCGGACATGGACGGGGTCGAAACCTGCCGCCGCCTAAAACAGAATCCCCGCACCGAAAGCATTCCCGTCATTTTCGTCACCGCGAAAATGGATAGAACCGACAAGATCTCAGGCCTCGAAACCGGCGCGATCGACTACATCACCAAGCCGATCGATATGGAGGAAACTTTGGCCCGCATCCGCACGCACCTGCGACTGGAAATGATGCACCGGGAGAATATCGAGCTGCAACAGCGACTCGGTGAAGCACGCCGCACCGCAGCGATTGGAAGCATGACCCAGGGCATCGCCCACAACCTCAACAACCTTCTCGGTGTGGTCGTGGGTTATCTGGATCTTCTCAAGTTGCGCATGAATCAACCCGACAAGCTGGAGAAGGGCATCGCTTCGATGGAGAAAGCCGTGAAACGCATGGTGAACCTCGTACGCCAACTCAGCTCAATGGTGACCGATGAGCCGATTGCACGTATCAAAGCCAACCCGGCCGACTGCGTGCAAAACGTGATCGAGCGCAGCACTCGACAGGACGAGGAGGAGAGAACCATAACGGTCGAAAACAATCTTCCTCAGGATTTTGAAACCCATACTTCTCTCGAAACGATTGAGTCCTGCGTCGAACACTTGATCCGCAATGGCATTGAGAGTTATCCAGAAGACCTACCGTCCAACGAGCGACCTGTCCACGTCTCACTCAACCTAATTCAGGATGCGGGTGAACAAGAGGTCGAGATTCGCATCTGCGACCGGGGTGAAGGCATTCATCCGTCGGTTCGCGACAATCTGTTCGATCCGTTTATCTCAACGAAGAATTCGGTCGGAAGAGGATTTGGGCTCACCGTAGTCAAACACTCGATTTCCCATATTGGGGGCGGAGTGTCGATCACACCGAACCCTTCGGGGGTCGGAACTTGCGCTATTCTTAAAATTCCCGTGGATTCGGAATGACCGCCAAACCACCTTCTTTCCCTCCCACCCTCTTCGTCGGTGCCGGTCGCATGGCCTCCGCCATCGTCCAAGGTCTCCTCGCGACCAATAGCGCCCATCCGTCGCAGCTATTTTGTACCTGTGGCAAGGATCCGACAGGTCCCGATCTCGCAAAACGCACCGGCATTCAATACGTGCCGGAAGTGGCTGACGGACTTCCCAGGGTCGACTATGTGATCCTCGCCTGCAAACCGCAGCAGCTCGCGAGTCTTCCCAAAGATCTCGCAGAGGGTAGCGAAGGGAAACTCGTACTCTCCATTCTGGCCGGGATCCCTCTGGCTCGGTTGAGGGAGGTCGCTCCCAATGCCCGGAACATTGTTCGGGTGATGCCAAACACTCCAGCCCAGATCGGAAAAGGCATCTCCGCGTATGCAACCGACAAGCCCCTTTCCGAAGAGGACCGCGGACCCGTCGAGCAATTGCTTTCTTCAATGGGGCAGGTCGTTCAGCTCGATGAATCCCACATCGATGCGGTGACCGCCCTCAGTGGCAGCGGCCCCGCCTACGTGTTCGAGTTTACCCGACTCCTTGGAGAGGCGGGGAAGCAACTCGGGCTGCCCGAAGATGTCGCTGCTTTGCTCGCCCGGCAGACCGTCATTGGTTCGGCCGCTTTGCTTGAGAAACGTGCAGAAGCCGATCCAGTCGAGCTCGTCCGCGAGGTGACATCCCCCGGCGGCACCACCGAAGCCGCACTGAAATCTTTCGAAGGTAAATTTGAGGAGATTGTACAGCGCGCCCTCCTCGCTGCCCGCGACCGCAGCCGCGAGCTCTCCAGTATGTAATCTCGATCCTAGCATCATGGCCCTTCTCTCCCGACACGATCTTTCTAAAAAGAAAATTCTAGTTACCGGTGGCGCCGGCTTCATCGGCAGCGCGCTCGTCTGGGAATTGAATCAGCGCGGGTTGGAGAATATCGTAATCGCTGACTATCTAGGCTCAGACGAAAAGTGGAAGAACCTAGTCCCACTCCGCTTCAACGACTACCTCGAAGCCGACTCTCTGCTGGAGCGCGTCCGCTCCCACACCGACTACCTCAAAACATTTCACACGGTCTTCCACCTTGGCGCCAATTCAAGCACCACCGAGGCAGACGCCCGCCATCTGGTCCAGAACAACTTCGAGTTTACCAAGTTGCTCGCCTACGCGACTCTCAACCAAGGGAGTCGCTTTGTCTACGCCTCTTCTGCGGCCACCTACGGTGATGGCTCAGAGGGAATGAGCGATACCGATGTCGACCTAAGCTCCCTGCGGCCTCTCAACATGTACGGCTACTCCAAGCACATGTTTGATCTCTATTCCCTCCGGAACAACTTCCTCGAAGATATGGTCGGCCTGAAATACTTCAACGTATATGGTCCGAACGAGAACCATAAGGGAGATATGAGGAGTCTCGTCATGAAGGCCTTTGAGCAGGTGCAAGAGGACGGGCGGATCCGGCTCTTCCGCAGCCATCGCCCAGACTACAAGGACGGCGAGCAGATGCGCGACTTCCTCTACGTCAAGGATGCCGTCAAAATGACCATCCACCTCGCGGAAAATCCCAAAGCCGGTGGCCTCTTCAACCTTGGCTCGGGCGAAGCCAACACTTGGCTGCGGCTGGCTCGGGCGATCTTCGCCGCCTCGGGTACTCCCGAGAATATCGAGTTCATCGATATGCCACCCGTTTTGCGCGACAAGTACCAATACTATACCTGTGCCGATATCTCCAAGATTCGCGAGACCGGGTATACCGAAAAGTTCTACACTCTGGAAGACGCGGTGGCGGACTACGTAAAGAAATACCTCATTCCCGCACGTCGATTGGGAGAGTAACGCCTCGTAGGATGAAGGGACCCTCCTTACTCGGGACACTCTCTGTTCTATTTCTTTTCGGCTGCCAAAGTCTGCCCCCCGAGGAGACTTCAAACGAAACCATCTTCTACGTTTCCCAATCAGCTCGGTCTTCGATCGATCAGATTTTTCAGTACCCTACTTCCCAGGGCAAACCCTTGTACTTTCGAGTTTCCTCGGCAGGAGTGCCAATCACTGTGAGCATTTACTCGACGTACCCCGAAGAATTGGAGCTCCAGCAAAAGACCGGAAACCAAATCTCTGGTTCCATCACCACCGACTATTCCGGTATGGTAAAATTTAAGCTGACGGCAGCCGCTCCCGGTGAATCCTCCGGTTCACTGGAGCTCACTTCGGCACCTCCTCCCAGCTCACTTCCATAAACCCATATTCATTGTGAAATTAATCTCCTGGAACGTAAACGGGCTGCGCGCCTGCGTAAAAAAAGGGTTCTCCGAATCCATCCAAACGGCTGCCCCGGACATCCTCTGCCTTCAAGAAACCAAGATCGGCCGGGATGGGCCGCCAGAATTGAACCTTGGCGAATATTCCCACCAGATTTTCCACTCCGCTGAGAAGCCCGGCTATTCCGGGACGGCTATCCTCTCGAAAGAAGAACCCCTCTCCATCGAATTCGATTTTGGAGATACCGAGTTTCAAGGTGAAGGAAGGGTGATCGCCGCCGAGTACGAGGCGTTCTACCTCGTCAACTCGTACGTTCCAAATAGCAAAAGCGAGCTGCTCCGGCTCGACTATCGCTGCAACCTTTGGGAGCCCCGCACCCGCACATACCTCGAGACCCTCGCCGCCAAAAAGCCGGTTTTCTACTGCGGTGACCTCAATGTCGCCCACAAAGAGATCGATATCGCCCGCCCGAAAACCAATCGCCGGAGCGCGGGCTTCACCGACGAAGAGCGCCACGAGATGGATCTGCTCGTCGAGTCCGGTTTTACTGACACCTTCCGACATTTCCACCCCGACGCCAAAGACCGCTACTCCTGGTGGAGTTATCGTGCCGCGGCTCGGAAACGGAATATCGGATGGCGACTCGACTACTTCCTCGCCTCCGAATCTGCAGTCGATCATCTCATTTCCGCTGACATCCTCGACCAAATAGAAGGGAGCGACCACTGCCCCGTCAGTCTGGAAATCAAACTCTAATCGGCTTCAGCCTTCGTCCCGCTCTTTCCCGATTGCCGACAGAGCCGTCAATAAAGCGCGGGGAGATCTGAATTCTCATTTTTGATGACCTCTCTACCATCTTCGAGCAAGCCAGAGGGGGACGAGAACTCTCTGACGATTTCACCGTCCAAATAGATCGCGAGATAGATTCCGTTCAAGCGGTCTCTGGATTGTTCGGGGCCGCCTTCCACCCAGTAAAAACCGGATTTCAATTTCGTTTCGACAAGGGTAACGGTGTCGGTCGTCAAAAGCTTAACTCCGTCATCGGGCAGGTCGATGCTCGCGAACTTCCCCGCAACCCATTTATCGTTCTTTCGGTCTTTGCTTTTACCCACACCCACTTTCTCGAGCCGGATCGCCCAATCCACCTTCAAGCCATTGCAGAGAGTCCCCGTTTTGTTCTCCAACTCAATTTCGTAAAAACCCTTCTTGGTCTCCTGAATGTAGCCTCGGTAACTCTTCTTCGCCTCATCGCTGTAATCTTTATCGATCGAAACTAGAAACTTTCGTTCATCCGCGACCCCCCGGCCAATCTCCCAGAGATTGATATACTTTTGGTCCTCTTCTGAGAGAGTTTCTACGGGGATGGTGAAAAAACGCCCGTCGGACCGCCGAATCTCGACATACTCCCCGTCGAAAGATTCCAGCGACGCCTTTATCGTTTGCCCGGACTGATTGGTGAAGGTCCGTTCGTTCTCTCCACGGAGCCCTGCGCAGGACAACAGAAGAATGAAAAACAATATTACGAATCGATGGACTCTTGAGTTATCCATGGGAAAAACAATTCCAAAATCAGAGCTTTCGGCAACAAAAAAGCTCCTTTCTCGGAGAAGTTTTACCTTTCCCTGCGATACTTTTCGGCTTTGGAATTCAGCTCACGCCGGTTCCGACGCCCTTCTGTGATCTTTCGCTTCTTCTGGCGCCGGCTGAGCCGCTCCAACTCCTCGTCGAGCTTCAAATAATTGACCAGCCGCTCACGACTCACCTGCCCTTCTGCTATCGCCTCCTGGATCGCGCACCCTTGGTCGTTACCATGCCCACAATCCCGAAACTTGCATTGCAAAGCCAGAGCGTCGAGATCCGCAAAGCTCGCTTTCAACTCCTCCGCATCCGTCCACAGCTGAATCTCCCGGATTCCCGGATTATCAATTAACATACCTCCCGACGGTAAACAGAGAAGCTCGCGGGCGGATGTCGTGTGCATCCCCTTCCCCGTGACCGCATTCACCTCGCCGGTCCATTGAAACTCTTCGCCCAGGAGGTTATTGACCAAGGTCGACTTCCCCACGCCGCTCGAGCCCACCAAAGCGAGAGTAATCCCCGGTTTCAAAGGGCTCAAAAAACTTTCCAATCCATCCCCCTTCAACGCCGACCCCGCGACGACTCGCAGCCCTGGGAGAAGGGCCAGTAATTTTTGCTTTGCGCTCTCGAGTTGTTCCTCGGTGAACAGATCGGCCTTATTCAGCAAGACCATCGCTTGGGCGCCGCTGCGATCGATCACCTCAAAGTAACGCTCTAGGCGGCGTTCATTAAAATCGCGCCCCGCATCAGTCACTACGCAGACCCAATCTACATTGGCCGCGATGACCTGCTCAGCCGAGGCCTTACCGGCGGACTTTCGCGACAGGCAGGTTTTTCGTTTCAACCGCCCACGGATCACCGCTTCGTATTCATTCTCTTCGGCCCCCCGCTCCAGCGCGACCCAATCCCCGACAGCCGGCAATTCGGCGTCGGTCTGAGCGGCGTGATAAACACTTCCGCCCAAGGCCACTTCCATCTCCGTTCCATCCCCGAGAAAGGCTCCGTACGAAATCTTGTTGTCCCGAATCAGGCGCGCGGGTTCCCAGCCTTTGCTGTAAAAGTCTGCAAAAGCCGCTTCAAATTGCGCATCCCATCCAAGGTCTTCCAAGCTCATTGGGGATCATCGTAGGCCCATCCCTCCGATTCACAAGAAATGAAATCCAAGTCGATCCGGTGTCGCACTTCCGATTCCCGGTATGATTTTGGCAGACAGCGGCCGTTGGTGTCCGGTACAAATCTAAGAATGGATCCTACCCCGAACATCCTCCTCGACACCGATATGCTCACAGATTGTGACGATGCCGCTGCACTCGCCAGCCTTCATGCTCTCGCCGACCGCGGAGAGGCACGCATCCTCGGCGTTGCTGTCAACGGAATCGATACCCACGGTCTCCACGGCGCGGTAGTCAGCGCCATTAACTACTACTACGGCCGACCGAACATCCCTGTCGCCATGACACCGCGCTCTCCCGGGCAAACCCCTTCGAAGCCGTCCAGCTACTCTCCAGCCATTTTTGCCGAATATCCCCACGACGGGTTGCGCGATGCCGAGCGACCCGACGCCATCGACCTCTACCGACGCCTGCTGGAGGAATCCGAGGATCGCTCAGTCACGATCGCAAGCATCGGTTTCTTGTCCAACCTAGCAGATCTCCTGTGCGATGAGGCAGGACAAGAGCTCGTTGCTCGTAAGGTCCGGGCAATCACCATCATGGGGGGAAATTACCCGGAGGGAAATGAGTACAATTTTGAATGTGAGGGCAGCGGCCCGACAACGAGGGCGGCTCTCGCATCCTGGCCCAGCACAATTCCGATTACCTATATCGGCTTTGAACTCGGAACGAAGATCAACACCGGCAGGTGCTATCTAGCGGCACCCGACAGCCCGATGCGCCGCTCCTATGAGCTCGCCTACGATTCGATTAATCGCTCCCGCCCCAGTTGGGACCAGATTGCGGTACTCCATGCGGTTCGCGGTCTCGTCCACGGGGGACGCCAGTGGTTCCGCCCCGTCCACGGCCGCAACCAGATCGCCGATTCAGGCAGAAATACTTGGATCCCAAATTCCGAAGAACCGGACGCGTACCTCGAACTGGCAGCGCCGGCCGAAGATCTCTCCACAGTAATCGAGGAGCTCATGGTCGCACCTCCACTCATGCAGCCAATCTAACCGCGAGCCGAATTTCTCCACATAACGGAGTGCTATTCCTCGCGAGAACTGTCAGGGTTTTGTCCATGTCGACTTTTAAATCTTTGGGAATCTCCGAGCCATTCGTCAATGCCCTCGCTCAGAGCAACCTCTCCACCGCGTCTGGAATTCAAGCCGAGGCGTATCCAGTCTTGAGTCAGGGAAAGGATGCTTGGCTGTGCGCCCCCACGGGCAGCGGCAAGACCCTCGCCTACCTCATCCCTCTCCTCGAAAGAATAGATACGAGCTCGAAAGCTCTCCAGGTATTGATCATCTCCCCGACTCAGGAGCTCGGCGTACAGATTGTCGAAGCGATCCGTCTGCTCAACGCCAAAGGCTCACTCGAAATCCGCAGCCAACTCCTCATCGGAAACGCGTCCTCTAAACGCCAGAAGGAGCAGTTGAAGAAAAAGCCCCATGTCGCGGTAGGGTCCACCGGTCGGATGGTCGAGTTACTCAAATCCGGTAAATTAAAGCTGCATCAGGTCATCGCCGCTTCACTCGATGAGGCCGATAATCTTCTTTCCGAAGATCATATTGGCAACGTCCTCGAACTTCTCAAACGGATGCCGCGCGACCGGCAATTGGTCTTCTCTTCGGCAACGGAAAAAGGCGATGCCTTCCGCGAGGCACAACTGATGGGGAATAATGTCGCTTGGGTAAACGGAAAGAGCATCGAGAGCGATGGCAAGATCGAGCACTTCTATATTGAGTCCAACTACCACCACCGGCCCGACACCCTCCGCAAGTTATTGCGAACCATCCAGCCGAAGCGGGCGCTCATTTTCACCCACCGCAACTCCGCAGCAAAAGAGCTGGGGAAGGGTTTCGACCGGTTAGAGATCCCCCATGCCGTCCTCCACGGCGAGATGCGCAAGTTCGAGAGAGAGGCCGCAATGAAGGACTTCCGCGAAGCGACCGTCCCGTATTTGATTTCTTCCGACGTTTCCGCGAGAGGTCTCGATATCCAAGATGTCACCCATATTATCAACTTCGACATGCCGTCTCTTCCCGAGGACTATCTCCATCGGGTCGGACGGACGGGCAGGATGGGTGCCTCAGGAGTCGCGATTTCGATCGCGGCCAGTGATGAGATTCGACTGATTCGACGCTACGAAAGGGATCTCGATATCAAGGTGGTCAAAGCCAAACTCCAGGGCGGAGAATTCGACATTGCCCCGGGCAACAGCGAACCGGAGTAAAAAAAGAGCCCGCCCCGAAGCATATACTCCGGCGGCGGGCTCGTTCAAAAATTAACGGATAAGAATGGGGGTTACCCAATCGTCACTTTAGTGACTTCAACACGCTCGGTAGGGCGGCTCTTCTCGCCTCCGGCACCGAAATCACAAGGCGTTTCACCAATCGCTTCCAGTACTTCGACACCCGATTCCAGTTCACCGAATCCAGTGTACTGTCCATCGAGGAAGGAGCAATCGCCGAGGCAGATAAAGAACTGAGATCCAGCCGAATCCGGGTGAGCGGAACGAGCCATGGAAAGCACACCCTTTTGGTGAGGCTTTGCATTGAACTCTGCCTTCACCTTATATCCGGGATCACCGGTGCCCCAGAGGTGCGCTTTACTTTCGTCTTTCGTCAATGGATCTCCACCTTGGATCATGAATCCCTTCATGATGCGGTGGAACGCGGTACCATTGTAAAAGCCTTCCTTGGCCAATTTCTTAAAGTTCTCCACAGTTTTTGGGGCTACGTCCTCCCAGAACGTAACTACCATGGTGCCTTTGGTCGTTTCGATTGTCGCAGTTTCGCTACTCATAGGACCATGACCATTGCGGGAACCGTTTAAAAAAGCAATCCCCCGCGCGACTTCATCTATGGCAGAAGGGCCGGCAGATCACGGATCGAATCGATCACAAAGCTCGGTTGGCGATCCGACTTCTGCAGCGCTCCCTCATCGAACTTGCCCGTGCGCACCAGGACCCCGGTCATCCCCTGCTCCATTGCACCGAGAACATCGCTTTCCAAATCATCACCCACGACCAGTACGTTCTCGCGTGGGACTCCGATCAGATCCACCGCGCTGGCAAAAAATGCCTCCGAGGGTTTGCCGAGACAGAGCGGCTCTCTGAGAGAAGCATAGTGCAGCGCTTCGACATAGGCACCCATATCTAGAAACAGTTCCCCATCTGCCTCAAAGCTGCGATTCCTCGCCAAGGCATAGAATGCCGCGCCGTTTGCTAGCTGGCGAAACGCCCGGTTCATCACTTCATAGGTGAAGCCCTCTCCCAAGTCTCCCATGATGACCACATCGGGGGTTTCCGATTCTTCAATCCCCGCGAGATCCACCTTTGCCTCCTCGCGAATCATTAAATTCGCAGTTGAAAAACCATCCTTCGCAAACTGCTCCCGAGCAGCCGCTAGAGGAGTTAGGATTTGCTCTTCACCGACCTCGATTCCGAACGAATCGAGTTTAGCCCGGATGCTGGCGAGGGATTGAGTCGTCGTGTTTGTGAGAAAACAATAGGGAATCCCTCTTTTGTTCAGCTCTTTCAGGCAATGCCGCGCACCAGAAATCCTTTCACTTCCCGAATAGAGTGTTCCGGCGAGATCCAGTAAAACTCCTCTGATCTCCGTATCTTTCATTCTTCAAAAATGCCGCAAGATCCCTGCCAATCCACAAAGGGGAACTGAACCGGCGAAATCTGCCGTTCCCCATACGCCGTGTGGGAGGTTCCTTCCATGGGTCTGTACCAAAAAATTTTCACAGGAGTCATCGGCTCTCTCGCCAATGTGCCCGATTTCTGCTCTAATTTAACATACGATGCCAGCATACCATGTCGAACGAAGCCTCGAAATAAACGCTCCCAGCAGTTCTGTATACGAACGCATCAGGGACTTTCACCAGTGGCCCGCGTGGTCTCCGTGGATTGCGGCCGAACCCGACTGCTCCCTCGAATTCTTCGACGACGGGAACGGATATTCCTGGAAAGGAAAAATCATCGGCTCCGGGACAATTCGGGTGAGCAGCGAGGTCCCCAATGAGTCACTGGATCTGGATCTCGAATTTCTGCCCCCCCACCGCGCCGAGGCCAAGATCCGCTTTCTCATCAGCCCGACTCCAACCGGCTCTCAGGTGACTTGGATGATGGACGGGACGCTTCCGTTCTTCCTCTTCTGGATGAAGAAAATGATGACCACCTTTATCGGGATGGATTACGAAAACGGGCTCAAGCTACTGAAAGACTTAGTCGAGCTGGGTAAGGTTCCCTTCCATCTCAATTTCGCAGGTCTCCGCGACTTCCCGGCCCAACGCCTGATCAGTATTTCTGGAGAATCCGCCACCGACGAGACCCTCGCCGACTCTATCGGAGGGGCTTTCAACCGGTTCGTCTCGGTACTCGATAATGCGGGCTTCACTCCTGAGGGTCCTCCAATTACCCGCTACAACAAGTTCGATCCGCAAAAGAACTATTGCTCCTTTACCATTGGATTTCCCTACTCGGGCAAACTCCCGCCCGGACTACCACCCAAAATCACCATCATCGAACGTTCGGCTACCCGCGCCTACGTTGTAGAGCACACCGGTCCCTACCGTCATCTCGGCACCGCATGGTCTGCTGCGATGCAAAGAGCCCGCTCCAAGACATTCCCCTTCGACAAGAGCGCCGCTCCTTTCGAAATCAGTATCAACGATCCCAGAACCACTCCGGAAGAAGAACTCGTCAGCCACATCTATCTTCCCGCAAAATAGCCTACCCCCCTTCCGGGGCTTCAGCATGGATCGGCCCCTATCCGATTCGCTCTTTCGCGATCTTCCGAATTCCGACGAGATCCGGTTTTCCCGTACCCAACTGGGGGATTTCCTCAACCGCGACCACCGAGTTCGCAGAGGGCTTCCAGAGGTTCGGTAGATCCGTGCCTTTAAGGCCTTCAGAAAATCGATCACGATCGATGCCAGACTTCTCGGTCACCAGCACCACGAGGCGCTCCCCCCGTTTCTCATCAGGGACCGAGGTCACACAGAGTTGGTCAGCATCGACGTCCAATCCTTCTCGCAAAGCATTCTCGACCATGGAGTGAGAGACCATCTCACCAGCGATCTTGCTGAACCGGGAAAGGCGATCCGTCAGAGTCAGGAATCCGTCGTCATTCAGATGCCCGATGTCTCCAGTTCGATACCATCCATCCTTCAGTACTTCGGCTGATTTTTCGGGATCACCCAAATACCCCGGAAATACACTGGGACCCCGGACTTCGATGAGCCCGTCATCTCCGTCCTTGCGACGAACTCCCGTATCCGGATCGACGACGCGCACCCGTACATTGGGCAACGCGCGCCCCACCGTCCCATCTTCAGCGCCCTCTTGACGATACCCGTCCAAGTCCGTAGCCGGCACGTTGACCGCCACCACCGGGGAGCATTCCGTCGCTCCGTAACCTTCGTAGGGGCGGATGCCATACCGCTTCTCGATAAAGTCGGCTATTCTCGGCGATAATTTTTCCGCCCCGGCGATAATCCAGCGAACAGCCGAGAAAGCGGAAGGATCGATTTTACGGGCCCACCCCAAAAGAAGCGATGGAGTCCCAAGAATAATTGTCGGATGAAACTTCTTCGAAAACTCGCCAATCGCTCCCGCCTCCAGCGGGTTCGAGTGAAACCCGACCGTCACCCCTTGGGTCATGGGCATCCAAATGGTCACCGTTAATCCCAGAGAATGAAAGAAAGGCAGTGTTCCGAGAATTCGATCCGTTTTGCGAAAGCGCCCGACCTCTTCGAACGCATTTACGTTGGAAAGAATGTTGCCGTGGGTGAGAACAATCCCCTTCGGGTCGCTGGTCGATCCACTGCTGAAGAGAATCGCGAGGGGATCATCCCCTTTTGCCTTCTTTCCCGCCAGCAGCCATGAGGTCGGCAAAATGAGTGCCGCCAGCCCGGCGCGAATGCGACGAGCGGAAGTCATGCGCTCAAGGAGTTCTTCCAAAAAGACGACTCGACCGGGTATCTTCAAATCAGGCAACTTTTCAATCACCCTGCGTGAGGTCAGTATCGTCTTCACTCCAGACTGCCGGACAGTGTACAGAAAGGATGACTCCGGCATCGTGAAATTAAGATTCACCGGTATTCGCCTATCCAATACCAGGGCCAAATTTGTCAGGGTGCCCCCAATGGAGGGCGGAAGGATAATCCCAATCTCTGCGGGATCGTCAGAGAGTTCATCCTGGAGAATCCCGCGCAATGCAACCGCACCGGCCAATGTCCGCCCAAAGGAAAGCTTCTTTCCCTCCGAATCCGCCATCGCCAGTTTCCGGCGGTTCGCCTTCGCACAGCGAACAAATCGTTCCGACGCCGACCCCGAGTACTCGACCCGCAGATGCGCCGCCTCGAGAATCTGCTCAGACACGGCCTCGCGGGTTCGTTCTTTCAATGTGGCGGCATCATGATCTGAATCCACCACTTCGGGCGAAACAGCCTCCCCGATCGACAGGTAAACATCCCGGCCGTAGTCTCCCGGATGGAATAGTCTCGGTTCATCGATAAGGCCCAGCCCCGCATAGGTCCGATATCCTCCATGGATGCCGATCGGCAAGATGGGAGCATCCGTTCCTTTCACTATCCTTTCAAAACCTTCCTTGAAGGGAAGCAGGTGGCCGGTACGGGTCAGTCGTCCCTCCGGAAAGATGCCGACAATATATCCGTCTCTCAATGCCTGCTTCGCTTTCGCGAGGGCAGAGACAATCGCCTTGGGTCCGTCCTCTTCATGAATCGGTATCGCCCCCGATATCTTCAACAGCATTCGTATAAACCATCCGCGTTCTTCCAGGTATTTCCGCGAAACCAGAAACCGGACCCGCCTCGGCTGCAGCGAAAGAATCCATATCGCATCCATGAGCGAGGCGTGATTGGCCACGAGAAGAGCAGGTCCCTGAGCCGGTAGATTCTCCCGCCCCTTCACTCGCACGCGGTAATAAACCCGAGTGAGGACAAATACAAAGAACCGTCCAAAGAAATCAGGCAGGATCCAAATTCCGACTCCCGTCAACGCGATCAATAGCAATGCGAGCGAGAGAAACCCCTCGGCCGGATTGAGCCCGAACCACTTCGAATTTACATACAGCAACAATGCCCCGCCGAGAACTCCCAGCCAACTGAGCCACGCCGATGCAGCCACGATGCCCCCGACCCGCTCGGGGGGACTACGGAATTGAATGAACGATTCAATGGGAACGAGAAATAGACCAGCTCCCAGCCCCATAACAAAGCCATAGCTTCCAGCGAGAAATACACTGGTGTCGGCATCCGTGATTGAGAGAAGGATACAGCTGGTCGCCATGAGTGCAGTCGCAATGGGAACCAGGCCAAATTCAATCCCCCGGCGGCTCAAACGCCCCGCCAATAACGCACCGACACCTATCCCGATCGCAGTCAGGAAGAACAGTCTCGTCGACTCCTCTGCCCCCAGTCCGAGAATGGATTCCCCATAAGTAAGAAAATTGATCTGCACATAGGCCGCCACCATCGAAAACACAGCCGATCCCCAAACCGCCAAGGTCAAGAACCCATCCCGGTGTACTTCGCGCAAGCTACTGACTAGATCGCGATAGAACAGGTTTGCCATCTTTCGATTTCCACCGCTCGGCCGAGTGGGGGCGATTCTCCGCGAACAGGCATATCCAATTCCCGCAACTACTACACACACGATGCCGGCACTACCATAGTCCTGCCCCAACCACTGACTCAATTCGGGCGCCAGGGCTGTTCCCAGAATGATCGCAGCATAGGTCGCCGATTGCAGGTAACTGTTGGCCCGCGATATCCCCGACGAACCGACCAATTCGGGTATGATTCCGTACTTTGTCGGACCAAACAGCGCGCTCTGCGTCGACATGAAGAAAACGGTCACCAACATCATCCAGCCCGACCCGAGGTACAGGGATAGAGCCCCAAAGCCCATGACCCCTATCTCCGCTAATTTGACCCCCCGAACTACTCTATTCTTTCCAAATCGGTCCGCCAGAATTCCCCCGGCTCCCAAGAACAACAAAAAGGGTACTGCGAAAAGCACACTCACCCAAACCAGCGTGCTGTCGATACTCTTATCCGGCCAGGCAACAAGGAGGGCGTAGTAGCACAGCAGCTTGAATAAATTGTCGTTGAGCGCTCCGGTAAACTGAGTCGCATTGTGCCAGCCGAATGTACCGGGAGGAGAAGCAGGTGTCTTCGTCATGGGAGCAATTTGCTTAATTGACAATAAAGCTGTCAACTGTAATTCGACAATTAAGTTGTCATTGTGACGACTTTGAGTACTCTTCAGTTCAATGAATGAGAGAAGTGAGGCAGCTCAGAATCTATTCGACGAGATCCGAAAGATCAACAATCGGCTCCGTTGGCTGGGGGACAACCTCCACCTCGATCTGGGCGTCACCGCCGCAAAACGCAGTCTGCTACTCACGCTCGACCGAGAGGGTCCGCACACGGTTCCCGATCTCGCCCGGGAACGGCTGGTTTCCCGTCAGGTAGTCCAAACTCAGGTAAACGATTTGATTCGAGAGGGACTCATCGAGCACCAACCCAATCCCAAGCATCGTCGCTCCACTCTGTTGGCCCTCAGCTCGAAAGGCAGGAACCTAATCCAAAAGATGATCGAGAGAGAAAGGTCGTTAGTCGAAAGTGCCGAAGACTCACCCACCGCTGAAGAGCTCGACTTTCTCCGTCATGAGCTTCACGAGCTACGCACCCGTCTCGAAGCGTTTGGTTAACGCCTAAGAGACCGTCTTTCTCCGCCTGAAACAGGCGAATCCAAGTACGCTGATTCCCAGGACGATCGAGAACTGCGAATACTCGGGGACGGCATTGACCTGGACGTTGTCCACATCAAGAAAACCATAAGTACTGACCCAATTGTTGGTGCGAATGCGAATGTCGACATCTCCCTGACCGTCGACCGCTTCGGGAAGGGGAATATCGGCGATCACATACCCGTCGAGCCAAGTTTCTTCTTCATTAAAATCAACCCAGCTCCCCTCTCCAATCCGGTAGTCTACATGGAGGTTACTGTTCCAAGTAAAGGCACCAAAGCTGTCGTAAGCAAAGGAGACACCCACATCCGAGAGACCCGTGAAATCAAAGCCCTCCATCAAAAATGATCCACTCTCATAGACAACACCCACTCGATAAAAGCCCACGCCCAGGTTGGGAACCCCGACCGAGCCAGAAGCATTCAATGCCGTCCCGGCGACACCGGGATCAACCCCTCCGTCGAATCCGACCACAATCTCTTCGATACTAGCACTAATAGCCCCAGCTTGGCTGCCACTGTTCGCCCCGAGCTTCCCGCTAACCAGCGAGGCATCCATATCCCAATAAGCAATTAACTCTGCTCGGCCCGAGAGAGCAAAAGGCAATCCCGTTGCGAGTGTCAGCGTAACCACTTTCCAAATATTCATACGCGCCCTTGTTTAGCAGGTAATTAACAATAAGCAATCACGCATCTGATCGGACCGAATTATCCGAGTGAGCCATGACCCTGCAACCGGATTGGTCCGCGCAGAAAAAAAGCCGCACCCATTTCTGGATGCGGCTTGATCAATAAATTGAATCCGATCTAGTTGCTAATGATCGGGTCGGAGAGCTTCTCCATCACCTTGTCCAAGTTAAAGCTGGCCGCTTTTTGGCGAGGGGGGAATTCCTTGAAGGTTTCCATGAAATTCGCCACGTACACTTGGGCGGGAACGAGGAGGTATGCACGGTCCAACAACCAATCATAGTATGTATTGGATGTGATCTGAGCCCGCTCGTAGGGGTCCCGGCGCAGGTTAAAGATCAACGGCACCCGCAACGGAGTGAAGGGCTCCATCCAAGTACGGAATGTACCATCGATCTCCTGTTCCATGAAAACGAGTTTCCACGGTCCATAACGCAGGGCTGTTAGGTCCCCATCATCCGAGAAGTAGAAGATCTCATTGCGTGGGCTTTCCTGCCCCTGTGGATCCTTGAGATAATCGGTGAGATCGTAACCATCGAGATGCACCTTGTAGTCACGTCCCAGTGCTTCCGAAGTATACCCGGTCATCAGTTCTTCCTTGATGTCGGGGTCGCCAGCTGCAGCGACGAAGGTGGGAAACCAATCCATGTGGTGAACGATCCCATTGGCTACGGAACCGGGCTCAATGACACCGGGCCAACGAACCAAAGAGGGGACACGCCATCCGCCTTCCCAATTCGTATTCTTCTCTCCGCGGAACGGGGTGGCCGCTGCGTCGGGCCATGAATTGTAGTGAGGACCATTGTCGGTCGAATACATAACGATAGTGTTGTCGGCGATCCCCAGACGATCGATCGCATCGAGAATGTTGCCCACTTGCATGTCGTGCTCGATCATCCCTGCAGAATACTCGTCGGCACCTGGGAAAATCTCACGCGCTTCCTCCATGTGCTCATCGCTCACGTGAGTGCGGAAGTGCATGCGGGTACCATTCCACCAGAGGAAGAAAGGCTTTCCTTCAGCCACTTGCCGCTCCATGAAATCAATGGCGGCCTGCGAAGTTTCCTGATCAATAGTCTCCATACGCTTTTTGGTGAGCGGTCCGGTGTCTTCGATTTGTCCATCGCTGGTCACTTTCAATACGCCGCGAGGTCCGAACGTTTCCGCAAAGGTCCGACCGTCTGCCAAAACCATATCGCCTGGATAATCTTCGTTCTCCGGCTCCTCTTCAGCGTTCAGGTGATACAGGTTTCCAAAAAACTCGTCGAAGCCGTTGTTACTGGGAAGATGCTCATCACGATCACCAAGGTGATTTTTACCAAACTGCCCGGTCGCATAACCGAGATCTTTCAGGATCACAGCGATCGTTGGATCTTCAATCTGCATCCCTTCCTTCGCGCCGGGAAGTCCCACTTTGGACAATCCTGTGCGGAAAACACTCTGGCCCGTGATAAAAGAGGAGCGACCGGCCGTGCAGGACTGCTCACCATAATAATCGGTGAAGAGAAGACCTTCTTTTGCCAAGCGGTCGATGTTGGGCGTATTGTACCCCATAAGACCGCGGGTATACGCACTTATGTTGGACTGACCGATGTCATCACCCCAGATTACGACGATGTTCGGCTTGTCCTGCGCATGGAGTGTCCACGGCAACACAGTCAGCAGGCCCATACAGCCCTGGATTAGAATTTTAGAAATAGGTTTCATAATAGGTGAGGGTTTGGGGTTGGGGCATTCGAAGGATAGAGTCTCCCCGACGCCAGTAGCAGTAGAGGTAGGCAGTATTCTATTCCCATCGTTGCTCCTCAATCCGAAAAAACTCTAGATCCCAGAATCCAGGTGAACTTTCCGTAAACCAATGGGTACTGATTCAGGAATGTCACAGTTGATCTCCCTGAGTCGGCCGTCCCGACTTCGTAGATAATGGATTGCCTCCGCTCGATCTACGTGCGGTTCTGAGGCATGAAACCGCGCATCAAACTCGCAGAATCCACCTCGCCCGAGGGGAAGCCGATGATTCTTCATGAACAAGACGGAGACTATGCCATTAGTTTTGGCGGGCAGGAACTCATGCACTCCCGGGCCTCGGCCTCGGAACTGCTTCTAGGCGAAATCGCTGTTCAGAAGCTCTGGAAAACCCCGAAAGCCCACGTCCTCGTAGGCGGGCTGGGACTGGGCTTCTCCCTGAAGACTGTCCTCAAATCCCTCCAGCCCGATGCCCGGGTTCATGTCGTCGAGTTGATTCCCGAGGTCGCCGAATGGAATCGGGATTTTCTGCGCGGTCTGAACGGCGATCTTTTGGATGATCCCCGAATCCATTTGGAGATCGCCGATGTGAAATCCGTGATCCGTAAGGCAAACCCCAATACCTATGACGCGATTTTGCTCGATGTAGATAATGGACCCCGGGGCATGGTCAAAGAGAGCAATAACTCCCTCTACTCCAGGAAGGGCATGCGCTCTGCCCGGACAGCTCTCAAGCCCGGCGGCCGAATTGCTGTTTGGTCCGCGGGCGAGGACGAATTTTTTCATGAACGAATGGAGAGAGCCGAGTACCGCGTGCGAGCGATCCCGGCCAAGGTCCATGAAAACGCTAAACGCGCCGCCTACTGCATCTACGTGGGCGACCGGAGTTGACCGTGGACTTCCAAGGTCGGCGATCTCCCCCCATGCGCTCCCTGCTACCCAAGCTTGACCTAGAGGGATCAGCCGATTTCCTTTCCTCTTCGCAATGGCCTGCTTTCACCCCCTAGAGGACTTCGATTTCATCAATAGAATCCTCCCGAAGATTTCCTTTTTTGGGGGACTCGATGACGAGCAGCTCGCCTATATATTCAGCCGACTCGAATCCGCTGAATTTTCACAGGGTGAAATCATCGGGAGGCCCGGTACCGTTCCCTCTCACATCCATGTCATCCAAGAGGGCGCCGTCGATCTCCTCATTTCGCACGACCAACGCCTCGTGCGAAAACGCCAGTTTACCGTCGGCGACTGCTTTGGCGAGGCCGCTCTCCTCTCCCTCATCAACGATACCGCAACCTTCACTGCTGCGGGGCCGACCAGTGTCGCCAGTCTCTCGCGCCTACAACTGCTCAGACTTCATTCAGAAAAGCCCGATATCTTCCTCCAGCTCGTCCTCAATATGGCCCGAGACCTCGCGCGTAAGTTACAATATTCTGACGAGCTGCTTCTTCGCCGTTAACACGCCCTTGTCGGAGATTGCCCTTCCCCTCCTCCCTCACTAGACCATTTCCATGATCATTCCGAAGGAAAAGCTGCTGTCCGCGGAACAGCTCCACGAAGTTACTGCCATCGTCGAAGAGTTTGGCTGCCGCATCCAGGAAATTGTGGGGGCCCACCGCAACATCTACGCGATCCTCGGTGATGAGCGCCACGAGCTGATGTTCAACCGACTCATCGGCCTACCCTATGTGGCCCGTGTCGATCATATCGAGTCCTCCTATCGGCTTCTCGACAAAGACTCCGAACTCGCAAACCAGCGTTTGGTCCTGGCCGGAGTCCCACTGGGTGAAGAACCCCTTTTCATCGCCGGTCCCTGCACCGTGGACCCCAACAACCCCGAACTGACTCTTGAAACCGCATTTGCGGTCAAGGAAGCGGGCGCTCAAATGCTGCGCGGGGGAGTCTGGAAACCCCGGACCATGCCCTACTCGTACCAGGGCAATCACACAGCTCTCGATATCCTTCTCGAAGCCCGGGAGGCAACAGGTCTGCCTCTCGTGGTCGAAGTCATGGACGAGGAGCAGCTCAAAATCGCCCTCGCAGCCAAGGTAGATGTCCTCCAAATCGGCACGCGAAACGCCCTGAATTACTCTCTTTTGAAAGCTGTAGGACGCCTTTCCGCTCCAACCGATTCATGGGTGCTCCTCAAACGAGGCCGCCACA
>CEOD01000076.1_pt1 | contig 26904 bp, 19 predicted proteins | sample 530341 | NCBI WGS metagenome assembly CEOD01 (sample SAMEA2619950, study PRJEB7988) | marine metagenome | isolation source: saline water (ENVO:00002010), including | reverse complement strand
CGCTCCCGATTGGCCTTGGGGAACGTCATGCGACGAAGCTCCCTCCGGCCAGTTCGAATGGTGGGCGCTGAAGCAACCCACCCACTGACTGAATGACTGAGAAAGGTTCAATTAAATTTTGGGATGGAGGTAGTGGCCTTGAAAAGACCCGAATCGGAGTAATACTTTTGCAAGACGTTACAATAACGAATGAGCCTGACACTGGGGCATTTCCGCAAGGGCGACGCGGAGCAGTCGTACTAACCCAGGACACGCAACCAATCCTACCTCCCCATGAAGAGAAATATCCCACCAGTCTTACTAACCGAGAAGCGATTGGGTTCGTTGCGCGACTCTGTTCGAACGAAAAGTGAACCCACCCTGGCCGCTTGGGTTGAAGTCCTTCGAATCGCCGAATCAGAACTCGACCGCCCGGCTCACGTTCCGGAGGTCTGGCAGGTGCCATGGTATTACGTCCAACCAGAGGAGCACAACCGGTTGAAGAATGTCCTCCGCGACGATGCCAATGCCTCGTATGCGCAAGCGCTGGCCTATCGAATCACCGGAGAAACGCGCTTTGCACTGTCTGCCATCGAACGGTTGAACAGTTGGAGCACCCAGCTCAAGTCGATGAAGACCGAGGAAGACTCGACCCTATCTTTCAGCAACTTGTTCCCCGCCTTCATCTTCGCCGCGGACATCCTCCGCAGAGATGCCATTTGGGCAGACTCCGATAAAGCGGCCTTCTGCCAGTTTGTCCGTCAAAAGGCGCTGCCCATGAACTGCATGGAGAAAGAGAATAACTGGGGAAATTGGGGACTGACACTGGCCACTGCATGCGCCGCGTATCTCGAAGATGAGGATCTATTGCAACAATGCGCTTCACGCTGGAAATTTTTCATTGATACCCAGATCGCCGAAGACGGCCACCTGCCTCATGAAGTGAACCGGAACGAAGGCCGACACGGGATCTGGTATTCGCACTTTTGCCTATTCCCCCAAACACTCGCAGGTGAAATTCTCCGGGTGAATGGGATTAAAGTCTTCGACTATGAATCGCCCGAAGGAAGGTCTCTACGCGACGCATGCGACCGCCTCATTCCCTGGATCGAACGACCGGAGACCTTTCCCTACTGGAAAGAAGAACCGGAACGATTGGTACGGGTGGATTATTTCAGCTACTTCGAAATCCTTCGCGTCCACTGGCCTGACTTTCGTTGCGACGGGCTCCTAAAGAGCGCCCGACCGATGAGCGCAGAACATTCGGCCCCCTTCCTGACCTTCACCCATGGGATCGAGCTAGACTCGAAGGGGTAGGCGCTGGCGGCTGGAGCACTGCTGCCCCACCATACCCGAATTACCCATTAGCTCCCCCCAATTCGCGTCATAATTCCTCCGGCGGGAGGCGATGAGGCCTCAGAAGACCTCACCCCTTTCAGGGGCATGGCTTCAGCCTTGCCCGCCGATACCAAGACAACGCTCCCGACCGGCCTCGGGGAACGTCACGCGATGAGGCTCCCACAGGCCAGTTCGATGGTGGGCGCTAAAGCAACCCACCCACGGTGGGGCATGGCTTAAGCCTTGCCCGTCAATGCCAAGACAACGCTCCCGACCGGCCTCGGGGAACGTCATGCGACGAAGCTCCCTCAGGCCAGTTCGATGGTGGGCGCTAAAGCAACCCACCCACTGTGGGGCATGGCTTCAGCCTTGCCCGCATATGCCAAGACAACGCTCCCGACCGGCCTCGGGGAGCGTCATGCGACAAGGCCCCCTCCGGCCAGTTCGATTGGTGGGCGCTGAAGCAACCCACCCACTGTGGAGCATGGCTTCAGCCTTGCCCGCCTTTGCCAAGACAACGCTCCCGACCGGCCCTGGGGAGCGTCATGCGATGAGGCTTACTCAGGCCAGCTCGATGGTGGGCGCTGAAGCAACCCACCCACTGTGGGGCATGGCTTCAGCCTTGCCCTCCATTGCCAAGACAACGCTCCCGGCTGGCCCCGGGGAGCGTCATGCGATGAGGCTCCCTCAGGTCGGCTCGAATGGTCGGGAGCTGGCAGTGGGAAGTTGCTAGTCTCAAGTCGCAAGTCGGAAGTGGGAAATTCGAAGATGGCTCGAGAACGGGGCAACGGGGTGGAGGAAACTTGTCGCCCTAAATTCGGAAGGCTGCCCAGAGAAGAGAAAAAAGTGATTTTCAAAGCTGTAATGCGGGTCGATTTCCGGGGCGTTTCCTCCCTACTCGTTTCAGACCTACTTTCACACTTTACACCCTTCTAACAAACCGTATGCTCCGAAAAAACATGCATTTGCTTCGATTTCACACGGTTCCTCCCCCAAGAAATACCCGAGATTTCCCCGCCCCATTGCCCTTTCACACCCGCGGGACACATTGCAAACCAGCGCGGATTGAGGGAACGATCGGATGAACCGCGATCTTCTCATCGGCACCAAGAACCCGTCTCCCGAAACCAACGAAGTGGGACCGCAACTGTCCGACCCACCATTGTATATTCCCCCATTACCACCGGAAGAAATTGTCCGGTACTACGAGAACTCAACCCATTGTCCCCCCCTTCCCACCGATGAGCGAACACCCCGTCAACAATGCCACACGCCGATTTACTCAGTAAGCTATACAACTTGAAGCGGGATCGTGGCTCGGGCTGGGAGAAACCCTACAAGCAATAATACCAATAGAATGAGAACTAAATGCCTCTGAACACTCTGGAGTTGAAAATGTCTTACCGAAGCGGGATCGACAACATCGTCGATGCCTTTCTTACTCCGTGCCTGAAGGAAGCCATCAGTTATAAGCGGGCTGCTGGCTACTTTACCAGCAAAGGTCTAGCATTGGCAGCTCGAGGCGTAGCCAGCTTGGCCGCAAGAGGTGGGAAACTTCAACTGGTCGTCTCTCCACATCTCGAAAGTGATGATGTATCAGCCCTTCAGAAGGCCTTGCATCAACCCAGAGAGATCCTGAAAAGCATTCTGTCGAAAGACCTTAAAGAGCTTGAAGATCGCATAGAGAAAGACCGTCTAAATGCCTTGGCATGGCTAGCGGCATCACGATTACTGGAGATCCGTATAGCCCTGCGAGTCAATGAGAAGAATCAGATCTGCCGTGGCCTATATCACGAAAAAGTAGGCATCCTAACCGACCCAAAGGGCAACCAGGTCGCCTTTTCTGGATCTTCAAACGAAACCGCAGGGGGCCTATTGGAAAATTTCGAGTCGATCGAAGTCTTCTGCTCTTGGAAAGGTGACGAAAAACGCATTGCAAACAAATGCCGGGATTTCGACGCTCTCTGGAATAATGAAACCCGAGGACTCCACATCCTCGAATTTTCCGATGCCGCAGCTGAATTGCTCGAACGATTTCGGGATCCGGACAATCCACCGGAGGGAATTGATATTCACAAAGTAGCGGAAAGCCCCCCCAAGAGCGGCTTTAAAGCACCATCGTGGCTTACTTTGCACGACTACCAAGAAGAAGCCATTAAGGCATGGCTAAAGAATAGGGGCAAAGGCATCTTCGCAATGGCAACCGGGTCAGGCAAGACCCTAACTGCTCTCTCACTCGCCTGTCGGGTCGCGCGCAAAAATACACCCATGATTATAGTCGTGATCTGCCCTTTCATAAACCTCTGCAAGCAGTGGATAAGAGAAATTGCTGCCTTCAACCTCCGCACCATTCCATGCTTTGAAGGGAGGCAGCGATGGGAAAGTTTACTCACCGAAGCCTACCAATCGATCTCTGCCGGATTAGAATCATCTGTGGCGTTGGTCACTACCAACCGCACCTTCCAATCTCCGGCGTTTCAATCGCAACTCCGGATTCGTGTTCGCTCGCAACACCACCTCATCATCGCAGACGAGGTCCACAACCTGGGCGCGGCCAGGATCCATAAATACCTCCCGGATGAAATTCGCTTACGTGTCGGGCTTTCGGCCACCCCCGAGCGCCATATGGATGAAGAGGGCACGCAGGCACTTTTTGATTACTTTGGAGATATCATCTCCGAATACCCGATCGAGCGGGCCATTGCCGAAGGCCGCCTCTGCCCTTATTACTACCATCCGCACATTGTTCAAATGACGGATGACGAGGCTATCGAATACCAGGAGATCACAGAGAAGCTTGGTCGATTTTTCTCCAATGACAAAGATAGCGAGATAGGACAAGCAGCCATGAGCCTACTCATTCGACGATCGCGCTTACTTGCAGGAGCCAAGAACAAAATCGATATTCTTAACGAGGTGCTACGCAAACTCCCTGAAAAGCCTAGGAAAGCCCTCTTCTATTGCGGTGATGGTCAAACAACCGACAAAATTGCCGACGAGGAAGTGCGCCAGATAGAGGCCGTATCAAGACTACTCGGACAGCAACATGGTCTGCGAGTCCGCAATTTCACCTATCGGGAAAAATCAATTGAACGAGAGGAGATCCTCCGAGATCTTGGCAGTGGCTTCCTCGATGGCGTGGTCGCGATTCGCTGCCTGGACGAGGGCATCGATCTGCCGGACCTCCGGATAGGCTTTCTCCTGGCCAGCTCAACCAATCCTCGACAGTTCATCCAGCGTCGCGGACGCTTGCTCCGCCATGCGGATGGCAAGGATTTTGCGATCATCCATGACTTCATTATCGAGCCGCCTGACTTCGGCGGATCACTCAGTGATGACGCCTATAATCTGGAGCGGCGCTTCTTCAAACGTGAGCTAAACCGAATTCTCGACTTCTGCAATACTGCCGAAAACGGTCAGGCTGCATTAAGCGCTCTCAAAGGACTCAGGCTAAAATATAATATTGTTGCCTCATAATCCTGAGGATAGCTCTTCTTATTCTTTCCTTATGCAACTGAAACTCTTGACTTCGGAATAACGCGAATGGACCTGCAAAGCCCAATTGTCCGTTTTAAGGAACCTTTAAACGCTTACATATTGCATTTCTCACGTTTTCCGCTCGGAATCGCTGATGCCGTTTCCCGAATTCCCAGCAATCAGGCTGGAATCTACTTCTGGTTCCGCGCGTTCAACTATCCGAACCAGAGAGAAGGCTTCTCCAATGCGCTAAAGAAAGATCTTGATTCTCCAAAATTCCCCACAAGAACAGGCCAGGTTAAGCCCTATTTTGAAGTGTCAATAGGCTCAAGTTCAGGCATATCCAAAGGAAAATCCAATCAACTGGACAAAGCACTAAAGCAGGATACTTTCCGGGATCATCTCCGGAACCTTCTGAATCTATCGGTCATCTTCCAGGCACCACTCTACATTGGTAAATCTAAAGATATCCGCCAGAGGGTTGAGAGCCATCTGAGTGAGGCTAGTATTCTTCAGGACCGCCTCTCTCAATGTAACCTCGACATTGAACAAACGGCCCTTTTGGTTATGCCGATGGAGGAACATATAGAACTTGGGCTTGATGATTTTGACGATGAATTACTTTATGAGGAAATATTTTCCCGACTTTTCAATCCACTACTAAACCTAAGAATAGGATAAGAATGACCACCTCAATCAATGACGGTTCAACGGGAAACGATGCCAATTTCTCGCTACTGGGAAATACCGACGATGAAGTAAGGGAATACAATAAGCCCTTATACGGAGCCCAAGGACAATTTTCGCTAACTCCAGGAGTAACGGTTCCGTTCTTCTCTACGCTCATGCCTATTGATCGAGTTACATCTGAACTTAAGACGCACGAAGAGGTAGCACCGTCCCTAGAGAACACCTATACACTGGAAGAGCTTTTCCAGCGTCAAATCGATATCGACCGAGTCCGTTCCGAAATTGTTGACGGTTATCTAAAGGCTCACAACAAGCTAAAATTCTTCAATAGCATCACCGTTACACTCTTCCCCAAGGACATTGCGGGCAAAATCACACCGTCATTCGAAGATTATCCTAACAACAATCCCGAGATCCCGGCAGAAGGAACCAGCGAATTCGATAAAAACTTCGCGCAATCAAACTGCGAAAGAATAGTTTTCGGTGGTGTTCAATATGTTAAGACTCGGGTGGCAAATCTAGCTCGTCTCCGCTGGGACCGAAGACGGGCTGATGCAATGGCAGTAGATGGGCAACATAGACTCATTGCTCTCAAAAGATGGTTTGAGGACAAGAACAAGGAACTAACTGACCTCGAGAAGCCCACACGGATATCAGTTATTTTCTTACTCCTTCATCCTAACGCCGGCTTCGAACGTGCGTCACACGATGCGAGAGACAGTATCAAGGGAATCGCTAGAGAAATATTTACGGATCTAAATAAGAACGCAAAGGAAGTCGATCTGGCTACGCAGATCGTTCTCGATGATCGAAGCCTTGAGTCTCGCTGTGTTCGGTCTCTTGTCACTTCATCGACATGCGAAGATAGCGCCACTTTGCTCCCTCTCTCTCTCCTAAGGTGGCGTGAGGCAAATAACCGATTCGATCAAAAGCACTTTCTGAACTCGCTGGTTAACCTCCATCTGATCGTAAAGGACCTATTGGATCTTCAAGTGCCAAGCAACCCAATGGATCCAGGGAAGGTTAGTTCTTACATCAAAAACTTGGAGAATTGCCTCGGTGATGAATATGACGGCCGAAAGTCTCTACGTGTGAAAAACAAGACACTGATCGATGCATACGCATCGGATTATTTCGACGAAGAGGCCGACGATCCCAATGCTCCGGTTCGACCATTTATCGGGATACCACCGGCATATCTTCCAGTAGCTGTCGAAGGCTTTAAGCAGCACTACCGGCCGTGGATACTTTCAGTACTAAGGGATTTCAAGCCATACAAATCCCTTTTGCAATACGCACGTTCCGAGAATCTCATTGAAGGCCAATTTTCGCAATATTTGTCCCAACCATCATCAGCTCGAACCGAGCTGATGAAGACCCTAGAATCGGAACACGGGGACGATTGGTTCAAGACAATTGTCGGCAGACACCAAGTGAAGGTCCAAGAGATCAAGGCAACCGGGGATTCAAACCTCGGTGAACAGTGGGCATTCAAAACCATCTTTCAAAAGGCCATTCTGAGGTTGGCGAAAAAGATCTATTTCCAAACGCCTCAAGAGATCGAGCGCTTGGGCAGTGTCGAGAATTTTATCGAGTTTCTCGACGGCCTTTATGAACGCGATATCTTACGGGTACTAGCACCGCTCGAAGGAGAAACCCACAAGTTCTGGACATTCATTGCCGTTAATCCAGGGAACCAGAAAATCAGTGTCTCATCCGCAAGCGAGAATCGGATCGAGAGTTTTCTCCAAGTTGCTTATGCCGGTCTTCGGTTCGCCCAACACTCTGAAAAACCAATTTTGGAGAAAGCAGACGATGTATCCATCACGCCAAGAAAGGTTTTCAGTGATATTAGCACCCAGGCCTCACACCTTGACTGGAGAGCCTACAATGCTTGCAAGTCTCTGACTGACATCATGATCGACAAATCAACGATGATCGATTATGCGCTTGGCGAGAAAGTCGAAAACGGGGAAATCGAGGGTGTTCAGCTGGATAAAAAGAAGAAAGAAGTCGGGCGAAATCGTATCATAGCTATGCTGTCCCAATGCTGGCTTCCTCCCCAATCAAGGCAGGTAACTCAGAACACCGAAAGTAATGAGGTTGATCTTATATAAATCGAAAAGAAACCACTTCTGTGGAACCAGAAAAACTACAGCACTACGTCAAGGTTATTGAGAAAACCAGCAACCTCAATCTACTTCCCCTTGACTTATGGAATGATTTCACCGCTGGAATCAAATCCGACTATGACTTCCTAACAGTTTCGTTCGTAGCCCGTCATCTGGGTCTTTATTGGCCAGAATCCGAACATGGCTCCATTCTGACTGTGGCCGATTGCAAATCATCTTCGATCCACACAGTTCTAAATCGGAAGAATACGAGCAAGAGAATGAGCGCTACTATTCTCCGGGTAATGAGCTTCTTAGCTGGGAATCCAGTTTTTTCTTCTTCGGAGCAAAAGTCTTTCTTTTCTGACCTTTTACAAAAATCACCGGAACCAGAGCTATTCCCAGAAGAAATGTGGAAAGCCTTGGTGCGAGAAATCAGGCCAAAATCTCATTCACTAACTATCGCATCACTAGCTGAAAACTCAGACCTCTATTGGCCTCGCACGGGGCTCTACGCCAGCCTGACAGTCAAGCAATGTTTAAAACGGACGATCAAAGAACTTCGGGAAAAACGTGCGATGGAAAGGAGAAAATTAGGGACTATACTTAATGTGTTGATTATTTTGGCGAGCCAAGAAGAAGAAAAGGAACCAGAGGTCCAGCTTTCATATCAGGATTTTGCTATAAGGTATAAAACGCTCGAATCCTATCCAAATGATTTATGGAAACGCTTGATAGGCAAGATTCGGCCCGATTTTCATTCTCTTCCAATTAAGACTTTATCAAAACGAATTGGACATCATTGGCCACGAACGGGAATCTATGCCGATCTAACTATCGGAGAGTGCCTAACTCCCTCAATCAATAGCCTATTGGAGCGCGGGGGAATGGGCCAGATTAAGTTAGAAACTATCCTTCACTGTCTGTCATTTCTAGCCGACAACCCCGAAGACTCGCGACCCGATGGAATTCAGACAGCAAACGAAAGCTCTGAAGAACAAGGCGCCTTTCCACTGGACCAGTCATACGACTGGCAGACTTTAGCGTCCGAACGCTGGAGAGAAATTATCGAAAGGGTCCCACCTGAACATCATGAACGACCCATTCAAATACTAGCGAATGACCTCGGCCTCCCTTGGCCTGAGAAGAACTGGGAGTCGTGGAAGATCAAAGACTGCGTTGATAATAGTTTTCAGGATCTGTCCAAGACCCGTGGAGTTGGGAAGAAAAAACTCGAAACTATTTTCCGAATCCTAATTCATCTTGCTGGATTGGTCGAGAACAGTCCTGATAATGCCAAAGAAACCGGGATCTGGCACCATCCGCTCATTTCCAACCTATCGGATCGCGAACGGGAAGTTTTCGAAATGAGGCTATTGACGGCCTACGAGAAGCCAACCCTTGAAGAGCTTGGCAATAAATTTGAGGTCACACGCGAAAGGATCCGCCAATTAGAAAAAAAAATCCTGAAAAAAATTTCGGCGTCTGGCCTGAAAGACAATCTTCACGAGAATCTGAAGACATACTTGAAATCCACGTTAATCCCCAACTATGAACAACGCCTATATCTGCTCCGAGATGAAGTCCCCGAGATCGTAGCTTCTTTAGAATCAGAAATAGTTCTCGCGATTGCTCTGAAGCACAAGAGCATCTACCAGCTTCTGGGATCTGTGGCCACTAAGGCACCCAACGGATGGTTCTTTGGCCGAAAGATAGTGTACACTAAACTCAGTCGCAATTTTAAGAAAAAGTTGGGCGAACGACTTCCCCTACCCATTATCACGTTATCCCGCGATTTCGAGACAACCCCGGAGGATCTTGTAGCGGTTGCATTACTCGACGGTATCGCCACTCCCTACAAGAACTTTCTTTTGCCGGAACGTGCAGGCAAAGCGGACTCAAGACGAGCGATTCGTTGCTACGATAAAGCTCACAGGAGCGGCCAATTCTTTTGGCCTTTGGATGAACTGATTCGTGAGTCTATCAATAACCCCACACACAATGAACATAGAAACTACCGACTCTCGATTTTACGATGCCAAAGGCTTTTCCTAACCACTCCTGCATATGTGACCATAATGCATCACCAGAACTATCTCGACGACGAGGCTTCACCCATGACAAGATTTAAAAGCCTGACTCTCGAAGCGGAAGCTGAAGACAAGGAACAATCAAACTCCATCATCCTAAGAAGAATTCTCGAAGAGCAATGGCCGATAACCGCTGACCGACTTTGCGAGCTTTCAAAGCAAAAGGCTTACCAAACAGGCATCCCGAGGGGCTCCCTTTTGCAGATTTTTTACTCGTTGCCGGATTGCATGCGTTTAGCTCCGGGAGTTTACGGGCCAAAAAATTTTGAAGATAGTCCAAAGCATGTGCTGAGAGCACGAAGACTTAGCTTGAACAACAATAATCTACGAAGCTATTGCTTTGCAAGGAGATCCAGCGAGGACTGTGAGGAGATCTTCCCATTATGGGATTTAGAACAAGAGCAGATGTGGTTTCGGAAGATCCGAAAGAAGGCCGAGGACGATCCGCTTCTGCGAAGCTTTGTTTCGATTGCGAGGCAATCAATGTGGCCTGAGAAAATTAATTCCGAAGCTCGCCAACTGTCTGAAATGTCTGTGAACGCAAAGTTCGTGATTGAACCAAGCTGGATCAATTCTCGCACCTTCATTACTCCTGATTTCCCAGCGACGATGACTGCACTTCGCTATGCTCGCGAAAAAGGCCCCCTCTCTTGGATACGCGCAAATCACATTACATGCTCTAGGCAACTAGCCAGCGAATCTGGCGTTAACGTATTAATTCTAGGCCTCGCATTGGGCCTTCTTGATCGAAAAAGGCAGGCTTGGTGGAAACCAGTTCCACCCTCAGAAAAGTTTGACGAGCACTGGACAGAGTTAGAAAGCCTATTTCTGGCTAAAGAATTGCCAACTTGGCACCACCCAGAACTCAAGGAACGAATATCAAAGGCAAGTGCCTTCGCCGCAGAACAAAGACTTGGATTTGTCCGGTCAGACAGCTATGACCAGTTTATAAAAACGCTATTCAACGAAGAAATAGAGTAATGAGCACAGAACATCCCAAAGCAAGTGAAACACCACCCGGACCGAGTAAGCGCGTAGAGGCTATCTTCAAAAGCGCGAGCGAGGAACACAAGGAACTAATCCGCGAAATCCTCAAGGAGGAGCGTGATGTGCAGCACATGAGTCGCCGCTCAGATATTCACACTAAAATATACGACCACGTGCGTCGTTTGATCAAATGATATTGGAACGACTCGTCATTCGAAACTTTCGCCAGTTCAAGGGCGAACAAGAGATCATCTTTTCCGATAACAAGGAGAGGAACGTCACCCTAATCCACGCGGAAAACGGCTTTGGCAAGACCACCCTGCTTAACGCCATCCTTTGGGTCCTCTACGGCTACAAAGGGCTGACCCCGGACTTCGAGGGCAAGACCCATCTCATCCACAATGGCATGGCCCACAGCTACCGAAAGAAGCCGAACGAACTGGAAGCCATGGTGCACCTCACCTTCAGCCACGACGGCGCTCGCTACATGCTCTCTCGTGCGATCAATCTGGCGGAACAGGAGGTCGACCCCAAAAAGGACAGGATGAGTCTGGAAATCCTACGTGATGGCCAAACCTTCAATCAGGACCGGCCCCAACATCGCATCCAAGCGATCATACCAGACGGCATTTCCAAATTCCTCTTTTTCAACGGAGAACGGATCGATGAGCTAGGACTAGACAAGAATCGCGGTGAAGTTACGAGTGCGATTCATCAGATGTTGGGACTCAACCTTCTCAAGAGAGCCACTGAGGACCTGAACCATGCGAATGTTCGGGGCAAGTTCCGCAAAGAGCTCGCCGATAATACAAGTGACGAAAAACGTGACCTAATTACCCGCCAGGAGGAACTTGAGATAAAGCAGATGTCGGCCGACAGCAATCTCTCGACTGCGCGGGAAGAGATTCAGGCTATAGACGATGAGATTAAAACGCTCGAGGCAAAGTTGGCCGCCAATAAGGAGACTCACGAACTACAGGCCAAGCGCGCTCAGCTTCAGCGCCAGAAGGAAGAGTTCGTGGCGCAAGCCGACGAGGTCAATAAACGCCTGGCAAAGCTGATCGCCGAAGACGGCTATACCCTCTTCACCACCGAACTGGTAGCGAAGGGTAAGGCCATAATGGAGGACCTGCGGTCGAAGAATCAGATCCCAGCACCAGTCATTGATACCTTCCTGCAACAGCTCCTCGACGAGGGCACCTGTATCTGCGAACGCTGTTTGGACCCCGGCAGCCCTGAATACGAAGCCGTTAAAAAGAAGCTCTCTGACGCGCCGAACCAGGACTTTAACAATGCGGTCAGCGCGCTGGACCATGCCATCGGTATTCTTGAAGGTGTGGCGGAAGCCACAGGAGAGAACCTGAAGCAACTGACGCGAGAACGGGCTGAGCTAACTCAGCGCATCCGCACCATTGAAGGCGAGTTGGAGGACATCCACCAGAAGGTCGGGAGAAAAGACGATGAGAAGGTCAAGGAACTCGAAGAAAGTCGGCGCGCTAAAGCCTTAAAGCGCGATGAACTCACTTCCCGATGCGGCTCTTTAAAGAAAGAGATCGAGATTATCTCCGAAGGAATCAGTAAATTGCAAAGCCAGATACGGAAGATGGAAGACCAGGAGGACAAGGCCGCGCAGGCCCAACGTCGGGTCGATGCAGTAGAGGAATGTGGCCGCATCGTCGAAGAGTTGCTCCAGGCGGAAACCGAAGAACTACGTCCCCTACTCAACAACGAGATATCGGAACACTTTAGCAAAATCATCGACCGCGATTACCGAGCTGAACTCTCAGAAGATTTTAATCTGCGTATCCGCAGCTGGGTCGGCAGTGAGGATGATGAACGGATGGAACAGGACGTCGCCCTTAGCACTGGCCAGCGACAGGTAAAATTGCTTGTTTTTATCGCCAGCCTTCTGGCTTTGGCTAAAAGACGCTCGGAGGTCCCTACTATTTTGAAGGGTACTGCTGGAAGTGAATATCCGCTCGTCACCGATGCGCCCTTCGGGAACATAAGCGTCTTCCGCGAGGGAATTAGCCGCTGGGTGCCCAATCTTGCCCCACAAGTCACTATCCTGCTGACTCCAAGCCAATACGATGGTGATGTGGAGAAGGCCCTGCGCGAGACCGGGCGTGTAGCCAAACGCTATTACCTCGCCTATCACGGGCCCAAAAACACGCTACGGCAGGGTGCCAACGCCCACCTGACGGTCGAGGGCAAAGAATATCAGCAGTACTTTGAGGCTGATGAGGAATTCACTGAAATTAAGGAGATATGAGTATGAGACGTATACAGCGAGACAAAATACATGAAGAATTCATTCAAACCCTTATATCAGGTGAACAGGCGATCTTCCGGGAGATTTGGAGGGTATTACTATTCGCAGCCGCACTTGGTGTAAAAAAAGGTAGTAGAAGACCTCTCGAAGATGTCGATACCGGTAAAGCATTTCCCGAAAATTATTTTAACACACCTGGATGGAAGGGGTTCCTATATCTATTGGGATTTTTAGACAACGAAACGAGTGAACACCTTAAAAATGATGAAAAAGAGCAAGACAAGCTAATAACCGCATTTGAAGAATACGCCAATTTCGGACTTCATGAAATGTCTAAGATTGTCACCTCTTCATTCGATTCCCTTGGACAAATAGCGGAATTAATATCAGAAAACTCAAAATCCGAATTAGAACCCCTGGATTTAAGCGATGACGAGCTCTTGTAAGGCCAGCAATAAACCGCCGGCCCTAACCAACCAACAAACAAACAGCTGATTATCAGATACTTGTTAGTTCTTCGGCGTGACTAAAGAACATCTTGCGTGGCAGAAACGTTGGGGATTCCGCAATTAAACCCATCTTTCCACAAAATCGGCTATCGATCTGGTTTCTTGACCAGAAGCCAAGTAGGAAAGCCCACGATGCATATGAGCTTTCAAACAATTAGAAGCACCCTCTGAATCAACATCAAAGCCATCTTGCTTGGTTCGAATCGCTACGAGGGAACTCAGAGTATCACCTTCTTCTCCGGAAAACACCTTCCAAGTCATCTCAACGCCTCCGTCTAGCTTTTGCTTCACTAAAGGAGGAGGTGTTTCCTCACTAAGAGAAAGGCAAAGCGCCCAACGGCATAGGATATTCCAGTTTTCAATACCAGTATGACGACGAATCTTCACCAACTGGTCACGTCCTTGCTTACTAATACGAACGGTTTCGACGGGAGGTTTCATTACTTTTCAAAATATCCGGGTTTCATAGTGGTTCGGCCGGCCTTTTCGTCATGATCGAGCAGATAATGGCGGGCCACGGCGGGCCTAAGTTTTTGGTGATAGCCGTCAACGATTTCCTCGTCGGTAGAAAGGAGGAGCACCTGATGAGATGCCTGCGGGAAGTAGCGTTCAACCAAATGGGAGCGATGAGTGGAATCAAGTCGTCCCAGGGGCGTATCAATCACCGTGGGGATTGGGCGACCGGAAGCCCTGGCAAGCCCCCAGAGCATAGCGGTAGCCAAGAGTTGTCGCTCCCCTGCCGAAAGCCTGTCAAATGGCAGAACAGTCCCCCTCCGATCCTGTAGAGTAACCTCGAAGGTTTTCGGATGAATTTTCAGCCCGTGCACCAGGTCTGTTTTGCGCAGCAGCTGTTGAAAGGACTCCAGCATGAGTGCTTCCATATTGGCGACATGACGAGCGATCACCTTGGTGCGGAAGCGGTCGAGAGTTTCCCGCACTCGTTTGGAATGCTTCAGCATACGCTGGCGATCATCCTCAGCAATCCGAGCCACATGATCCTTTTCTCCGAAGCGTTCCAGTTGTCGCGTGGCTTCATCGCGTTGTCGCTTAAGCGCTTCCATCCGGACATCCATGGCCTCGATCTCTGCCATTATCTCCACATGAGCCTTGCGCGCGGCGTCCATATCGGTTTGGTAGCGTGCGATCGCATCAGCCTCCGGAACTCGGCCTAGCTCGGATTCGATTCGAGCGATCTTCTCTTCCAATTGACGAATCCTGGCGACGCCCGCTCGGCTGGCCTCGTATGCTCTGAGGAGCACGCGCTGCTGCAAATGGGCGATATACGGACCGAGATGAGGATCCGCATCGAGGATCGGCTCTAGGTTAGCATTCTGCTGCCGCTTACTACGATCCTGATCCAATGCCTGGCGCACTTTCTTAAGAGCAACTGCATCCAACTCCGCCAACTTCAGTTCCTTGAGTAGTTGTTCATCCCGCTCAATAAGAGCATCGACAAGTATCCGGTTTTGACGGATCTCCCCATCCCTCCGAACCTGGACTTCCACCTCATCGAGCAAATTCTCAACCAACCGTAAGGGCAAAGGCCCCGAAGCAATCTCTCGTAAGCCAGCTTCGGCCTCAGCCTTTGCAGATTCCAGTTGCTGCAGCTCCCGCTCCAACTCCTTCCTCTTGACGAAAAGATCCCCCCCTTCGGCTTTAAATCGATCTTCTTTTGCTTTCGCATCTCGGGCCAGACGCCCTGCTTCATTCGTCAGGCGACCACGTTCCAAGGCGAACTTTTCCAACTGCCTGTCAAACTCTTGCAGATCTTGCTCTGCCTGCTTCAATTTCTTTGCTGCTTCCGCGTCGAGAAGATCGGATTTTTTCCGACGCTCGAATGTTTTGAGGTCTCCTTCCAGACGATCCACGAGATCCAACCCTAAGAGAGAGCGAATAGCCGTGCCAAGAATTTGGGCGGCATTACTACCCTCAGCGAGTTCCTTGATCTGCTCCCCATCGAAAAAGAAGAGGTTCGAGATCGATACAGGAAGATAGGCTTCAACCACTTCATCCCAGTGCTCTGTCAAAATAGGATCTGGCTCTCCATCGCGCGAAACGTGGACGGTTTCCTCGATTCTACGCAATCCTTCTCGCCATCTGCGTTGCAACTCGAAATAGTGGAGCTGCCCTTCCATCATGCGGCGGAAGCGCAAGACAATGGAAGAGCCTTCTCCCGCATCACCGCCCCGGTGGATGCATTCGCGCAAGTAGTTGTCATAGGCCATTCGGCCCGTACGATTGGAAACCTTGGCTTTCGATCCGTACAGAACCAGAAGAAGTGCATCGAGTAACGTTGTCTTCCCCCCTCCATTCATCCCCCCCAAAAGCACCACCGGCTTGCGGCCTACGGGCATTAAATCTGCCTCATTGACCCCACCATAAACCCCGAAGTTTTCGAGACGTATTGATTCGAAAATCATACCTTTATTCCTTCTTTTCCTCCATCCTCGGCAACGATGTTCAAATGTAGAATTTCGTTTTCCCGACGTTTTCGATCCTCTGCGACTTGATTCGCCCGACTTACCGCATCGGCCTCGTCATCGTAGAAATGCTTCTTAAAGGTCTTCTCCAGCTGCTGGTAGAGGCCAGCGCGCCGCGCCGAGCTTTGCTGCTGGCGGGTGGTCGAAAGCAATTCACGGGTCAGTTCATAGTGCAAACGGCCCTGCCCGCAAAGTTCCTTGAGTTCCGCCATCTCAGCCGCTCCCAAAACCATATCGTCATCAAGAGACTCGCCCGGATATGGCTCGCCGGCCTCCTCTTCGTAAATGCCCGGAAGAAGATCCTCCAATTCGTGCTTATCCACCACCCAAATTCGCCGAATCTCGCGCAGTTCGTCCAACGTAATCAGCTCAATTCCACGAACTTCTTCCGGCCCTTCTTCACGAATGTAAGTCTGCGCCGCCAGCAACTTACGTAGCCATCTCTCTCGGGATTCTTGAGTATAGGGGCCCGGGATAGCCTTCCCATTAGCCATCAACTGAACGGCCCCCGTCATGCGCCGAAAGTCTCGCAGGTGGTGATCGGATCCATTTTCGTCCGTCTCCGTATTCTGCCTAAAATCCAAAGCGTTGCGAAGCTCGAGCAAAGGCATCATCCAATCCTTCTCCGCATCGTTTTGAATCATTGCAGTCATGGATTTGTCCTTCTCGACCAAGGTACAAACCCAACAACCAAAGCGTGAATCCCCACAACTCGGAGTCGAAGAGTCCACCACCAAAGGACACTCGCCATCGGCAGAAGCACCCGCATACATCCCAAGCAAATCCTTATTGGTAATTCCCCAAGGATTCTTCTCGCGAGTCAGATAGTGCCACACGTCGTCGTTTGTCCAATCTTCAACCGGCGAATAAATCAAACATCCTGCCAATGTCGCACTCGGACTCAGATTATCGCGAACTCGGTATTGGCGATTCTTTGCCATAACTTTAGCGCGAGCACTACTCTCTGCTTTCCTTACACCGAGACACAAAATCGCTTCACCATTATGTGTCACCACTTCTGATATAAAGCGATTGGATGGCTTTATCTTCAGGCGTTCCGTGCACCAACGAAATTTATGTCTAGGCGCAGGATACCCACGACCGATCAAATTCACCCAAAAAGATTCATCGGTTTTTGGCCTCAAGATTCTGGGCACAAAAGGCATCTCCAACTCGGCTGCTTTTTCCCGCATCGCCGCGTGCGAGCGTTCAACCCAGGCCGAAACAACGGGATTCTCGACCATGGTATCGGTCGAAATTACATGAACCCTCTTCGCCCGCAGTTCTACGGGCAGTTCAAGAATTGCATTCCAGATCAACTGCAATACGGCAGAGGAATCTTTTCCCCCTGAATATCCAATAATCCATGGAACCGCGTCGGCCAAATAGAGTTCACGAATTTCCTCGCTCAATCCCTCGATCGTAGCCTTAAAGCCGATCGCATCAAAGGCAGACTGCCGTCGACCGGATCCGGTTGCCGTCTCGCTATTGGCTTTTTTCGTCTGACGACGAGTAGTCTTTTTTACCGCCATAATTTTATTAAATTTCTATTCAAAAAAAGCGTTGCGAATTATGCTCCCAATAGGGCGTCACAAAGAGAAAGATTCCACAGATACCGTGCCAACCCCATCTGATCACTATCGCCTTCACGAAAGGCATCAAAGCGGATTTCGAAAACCACACGAGAAAAAGAATCCACAAATCGATTTTGTATCGATTCATCCTTCAAAATTCGTAAACGCACAGTTAGGGGAAGACTCCTCTCCTACGGCGATGCGGCAGTGATGAATCCCAGTTTTTTTGTGTCTCGACGCATCCTTTAGCGATGCAAGTATCCCAATCATATCCTCCCCTTTTTGTAAGCATCTTCGATACGCTGCTCGTCTTCCTCCAAAGGCAAACCGAGCACCGATTTGATCACGTTAATCGTTAAAACGACATTATTGCTAGCCTTGGTAATACGCCCTCCCGTCATGGCCCGCCCCTCCCAGAGCTTGGCGTTGCTACGCGACCAATCGATACTTCCAAAAGACTTGAGACGTTTTTGCCAAGACTTAGGATATTTGCGAATTAACGCATTCCCCACTTTGGCCAATGCTTGCAGAGCAATTCCGTGCGAATGGATATAGCCCTCGCGCACCTCACTTGAGAGCATTTTACCGTCCCGCACTTGTGTCCAAGCCGGGAATTGCTTCGCAACTGCTTCCCAATAGTTTCGCACAAAATCCGCGTCTTTTGTCAGATCGCCGGTGGCAAATCCATCAACCAGATCCGCACAGGCATTGTAGAAAGCAGACAATGTAAAGAGCTTGCGAGAGCGCTTAGCCAATGAAGATTTCTCCATATCGACGATATCGCGAAAAACCTCTGACTGCATCACGACCAGCTTGGCCAGCTTCGCTTTGTCATTGCGGTGATCGTAAAGTAGTCCAAGCGAGCGACTCGGCCGAATCGCGTAGCGATTAAGATCCGCAAACATTTGCTGGCAGCGCTCCAAGCCGATATCGAGAAAGAAAACAACCGCAATGGTTTCGTAGGCAAGCTCCGGCCTCTGCTCCAATGCTTCGATAATCGAGGCACGCCTATGCTGACCGTCATTGATAATGAAACGCGCCTCCATCAGAACTTCCAGCATTCCCAGCTTATCCTGCCCATCCATAGGCGTGAAGCTCACCTCCGAATCAATCGAGACAGTCAGCGCCGAGAAGACATAATCATTCGGATTATCCAACACATAGCCGGCAATCTCAGGGATGCGCGCTTTGTTGATCGTTCGTTGTGCACGTAGCTCAGGCGGAAGCTCATCTTCATCAAATATCGAGATCTGGCGCAACATACGAAGCGTCCACATCGCCACATAATATTCACGCCCGGCCTGGAGACCGCGGATCACGGGAAAACTGATAACTGGCTCGGTATTCATGGATTCGATGGAGGGAAAGTTTTGATCACAAAAGCGTTTTCGGTGTACTATGCTTAAAGTTTGTCATTCAATAGAGATAATTTCATTTTTGTATGTCAATAGATTAACATACATTCGCATAAATTTATTATGTCTGTTCCAATTTACCTAGACTGCAATGCCACGACGCCAATAGACCCGTGCGTCCGCGACACTCTCTTGCACTACCTTGCGGAGGAGTATGGGAACGAGGGCAGTCGAACTCATGAGTACGGATCACGCGCCAAGCAAGCAGTTCAAAAAGCAAGAGACCAGGTAGGTGCAGTGGTCGGCGCAAAACGCGATGAAGTGCTCTTTACCAGTGGTGCCACCGAGTCCAACAACCTGGCCATCCTAGGGCTAGCCGTAGAAGGCAAAAAAAAGAACCTGAATCACATCATTACCACGACCATTGAACATAAGGCCGTTCTTGAACCCTTGGAACAAATGGAGCGGGAAGGATTCGAAGTGACACGGGTGGGTGTCGATTCGTCCGGTCGCGTCAATCCCCAGGAGATCCTTTCGGCCCTCCGACCAGAGACCCTTCTGGTCTCCATCATGCACGCCAATAATGAGACGGGAATCCTCCAACCTATCCTCGAAATCGCGGACGAGCTTCGAAACCACCATGCATTTTTCCACTGTGATGCAGCCCAGGGGTTTGGGAAAGAATTGAAGGAAATCTCCAACCCCCGCATTGATCTTCTCAGTATAAGCGGACACAAGATTTTTGCCCCGAAGGGGATTGGGGCGTTAATCGCCCGCAGGAGGGGATTCAAAAAAGTGCCGCTAACCCCTTTGACCTTTGGCGGCGGACAGGAACGCGGCCTACGTCCCGGAACGTTGCCGGTGCCCCTCATCGCTGCTTTGGGACAAGCAGCAGAAGTTGCCTCAACAACGCATGAGGAGCGAAGAAAACGCTGCAAACATATAAGAAAATCAGCCCTCAAAGCCTTCGCTCGCCTCGAACCAAAACTTACCGGAGACCAACGGTATGCGCTGCCTCACGTGATCAATCTATCGTTTCACGACATCGATTCAGAAGCGCTAATTGTCAGCCTGAAAGATCTAATCGCAATCTCCAACGGATCGGCCTGCACATCAACAAGCTACACCCCAAGCCACGTTCTTCTCGCAATGGGAATGTCCGAAGATGAAGCCAACGCCTGCATTCGAATCAGCTGGTGCCACATGACTGAAGAAGTAGATTGGAATGCCATCGCCGAACGGATTAAACAATTGCTCTAAAAAAGTCGATTCGTATAGTAATTCTAAGAGATGAGAAAGATCCTCCTAGATGCCGACTTGGCCGACTACTTTACTCAACACGAGAATTTGACTGGCGAATCGCCTTCCACCCTCATTCGGAAATTAATGAGGCGACCAGCAAAGGAGGAACCCAAACCTACAGAAAGAATAAAACCACTGGTCGCTCCACCGGAAATCGCCACGGAATCCTATTCTGAGAAAATCGTCTCGACTCAAATCACGAAGTCAAACTCAGTTGTAAGGCCTCCCGGAAAGAGCCCAACCAGAAAAGGAATCCGCACAACACTTGGGGCCAAAAATACGCTCCAGACTTTTCTCGGGATTTTGGCGAAACTGTACAACCAACACCAAGAATCTTTCCATTGGATTCGCCGGGTAAGGGGTAGAAAAAGGATCTATTTTGCAAAGGAGAGAGAGGAATTCGAAGCCTCTGGAACCAGTACCTTTCAGGTATCAATTCCCGGAACTCCTTGGTGGACAACATCAAACACTTCTACAAATCGAAAAATATCGATCCTCAGGGAAGTTTTCGAGGTGCTTGGGGTTGCTATACCTCAACAAAAAGAATTCTTAGAGAGGCTCACCCTAAACGATAAATCCAAAAATATACCTTTCCCCGACTTGACCGACGCCGATCCCGGGAACAATGACGAAGAGCACGAAGACCCTCTGATGATCTAGCGAAGGCGAAAGCACCAAATATTCACCCATAAAATTCTTTATTTTCCAGGTGCTGAAGTTCATCAGAATGGTCAAAAATCCGCAGCCATTGGTTCCGAAGAACCATCTTTATCCTGGTTTGCAGAATTGGCCGATTTTTTCCTTCATAGTCATCGTAGATCATCAGCGACAATTTACCGCTCGCTAGATGGATTTTGATGAGATCGATTTCAGATAGATCACCGTAGATCCACTGCCCTAACAGAGCATAGATCCGAAGGACTGCTGGGAGCGAACCGATCTTACGGCGATGAAAGGTAAAGTGCTTTTCGATAGGATCTTTCAGTCCGAAAGATACTGATTCGAGGGCAATCTCCAACTCTCCAGGATCCCCAGACGCAAACAGCAACGAATCCGCCTCGGCTTGAGCCAAGTCATAATGGCCCCAAAACTCCTTAATATCCTTGAGTATCCGCGACCCTAGGTCTTTGCGCCGAAACTTTTTGCGAAAACGTGTCATGGCCAGATAGACCAGCACATCTTCTTTTCGCATTCTTCTCGCCTCAGCAAAAAGAGCCTGTCCTTTTCGCTCCAAGAGCATTTCGAATGCTTTACGGCGAGACCCAGCAGCATTGCGAAGCTCCGCCCACCCGTCAAATTCGTCTTTCTCCGGGATGCGACCGTATTCAAGAAGTGCTGACCAAAATTTCTCGAAAGTAGCCTTATGAAGAGCATACCGAGACACCCTTGATTCTTTCCTCTCTTTGGGAGGAGTAAATCGAATCTGCGTGCTGATCTCGGACCAATCGAATCGGCGCCTTACCCGTGCTGCCGAAAAAGATTCGTGCTCTTCGCGATCGCGAAAGACAACGCAGATTCCTGGAGCCAACGTCACCGGTTCGACCTCAAGAGCACGCTCGATCAATCCTTCCAGCTCCCCTGGTTCAAAAAATTTTTGGAATGTGCCCAAAGCCGTTAGAAATCCATCTCTCCATTTCCTTTGGTGCGCCGCAGTTTCTTGCCCCCGAACAAGGGTGGAAACAATCAAGACGCACCTAGAAAGTTCTCCTGCCCTTTTCAAAACCATAATCCTTTCATCAGGATCCTCGATCACATTAAGGACATAGCCGAGGTTCACCACTTCGGCTTTCTTAAGGGGTTCGTCCGACAAATAGGCCGGATCCCATCCCGCCGACTCGTAACCCAATTGCGCCAACGCCTGAACATCGACTCCACGTCCGCACCCGTAGTCAAAAAACGAACGACCTTCACGCAAGAGTCCGTGCTGCAAAAGAAGTTTTACCGGGCGAGACAAATCTTGCCGACGTATGGCAGTTCGATGCCGAAGAATAGGAGCAGCTTCCCCACTCGGAGTGACTTCGCCCTCTGAACGCCTCGAATCCTGAATCAACTGATGCCCTTTCAAGGAAAAGCCTTTTTGCCGCAACAATGCTTCCCAAAACTGCTTGGTTCCAATGCGCTTCGTATCGTCAAGGAGGCCGACACTCTCCTCAGCCTTCGTTAATTCTCGAAAGACGATCCAGCGCGGATCGTTTTCATGAAGAAAGGTTTCCTTCCGATGAAGAATCGGAGGGTTGGCCCGGTTCGAATAATCCGTCCGAACAACCCGCCCCGTTGAAAAGTTTAACTTGGTTGCGAAAGACAGTGAAGGATGCGGATCTTCGTTAAAATCAGGGTAGAGTAGAAAAGTTATCGCTCTTTCCCGCGTATGAAGTTTCAACAAGTTCCAATTCGACGGAGGTTTTGAAGCTTCTGCAGCCCTACGGATTTCCTTCCCTAAACTCTGAGATGCAAACCTTACCGAACTTCGAGCAATGTATACCGCACCGGGCAATTTTTTCCCAAATGGCAAATTTTGGACAAACGTCTGCCAATCTTGTAAATTCATGGAACATTGGCATTACGAGAAGGTCACCGTATAATTTCAACTAATTTACAAGGCAATAGGCCCGATCTGATCCCCGAAAAACACCCTTTACCATGAACCGCAAATCCTTCGAGACCTACCTCTACCGCGACAACAAGGACGGGAGCGGCAAGGCCAGCTCTTACCTCAAGGCGTTGGAGTGGCTGCATAAGATGTTGCAGATTGAGGCCTATGGCTTCGAGGATGCGTTGGATCTATGGTCGGTTCATTCGGTGGAGCGGTTGATTGCACTGCGGGAGCGGGTGCTGGAGGAGCAGAAGAAAGGAAGTGGTAGTCCTTGGGTGGATCCGAGCATCGCACAGAGTTACCTGGCCAAGGGTCATTGTTCGGCGGCGTTGACGCAGCTCATTGAATTCCTGCCGGAGTATGAACACTCTCAGAAGGCCTTGGAAATCTTCAGAAACCATCAGGGAGACGAGTCGTCGTTGGTCGAAAAGCTCAACCGTCTCGAGCCGGAAATCCCGTCAGATGCGGTGCATGACCCCAACTCGAAAGACGGCCGAGATCGGCTGCGCGAGGTTAAAACTCGCCTCGGCCAAAAGGCATTTCGTGAGGTCATAATGGAGATCTACCAGAATCGCTGTGGTCTGACTGGATTGGGTCTTCCCGCCCTCAATCGGGCCAGTCACATCATCCCCTGGGCAGAGAGCAAAGACACCCGTATGGATCCACGAAACGGAATCTCTCTCTCCGCCACCTACGACGCCGCCTTTGATCGGCACCTCATCACCTTTGATGAGGAATATCGACTCGTCCTTTCAACCGAGATCAAAGAGCGGGTGACGGGCGAGGTATGGAAGACCTTTTTTGGGGCCTACGAAGGCCAACGGCTCCACCTTCCCCCGCGTTACCAGCCGAGTCAGAAATATCTCGCGGTGCACCGGGAGCAGATTTAGGCGCGGAGAGCGCGGAGGGAGATGCGGGGGAATAGTCGAAAGTTTTAAGTCGTGTGTCGCAAGCGCTTTGGTGGTTGGGCTAGACCGATCCCAGGGGACGTGGGCGAAGGCGACTGGGTTCTGGAGGGAGGGTCTACTCCAAGCTGAAAGCGACAATCGAACGGTTTACTGATAGATCCGGGTCGCGGACGGAAAGTCGCTCTTCGGAGACACCTTCCATCTCTAACAAATACTCCCGTACCACCTCCACTCTGGCCGCCATTAGTTCGGTGGCGATCGGATCGGTTCGAGCTACTCCGGGCAATAGATCGCCATTCTGGTCCGACTTGGCCGAGGTTGACGTTGCGTCAGCTTTCACAACTGGTTTGTACTTCCGATTCTCAAAGAGTCTACGACCTTTCTCCGACTTGCTTTTCTCTCCGTCCGCACCTTTCGTTTTCGAACCGGCTGACTGGGGATCATCGGTCAACGCCAGCAAATCTTTGTTCGAGAGGCTTGGGGTTATCCCAAGAATCAATTGCGGTCTCTTCTGCAGGGCGCTACCGAGGGCTTTCAGCTGCTTAGTCATCTTGGGCGATAGCTCAGAACTGCCAGGGGCGAACTCGACCTTCGACAGGTCTGCATCCGAACCGACGAGGCCTGAGAGCATCGAGAATGGCGAAAGAGCCACGCTGCGGATTAACCCGACGACAGCCGTACGGATAATCTGGCCCATCCCGATGCTGGGATCATACAGGTCACCGGACAGTGGCAATTTTAGCTTCATGACGCCATCCGATCCCTTCAAGAGGGATATGGCCAGGGACAGTGGCAAATTCATCGCATCCGGGCTATCCACCGAGTCGCCGAGCTTCATCTGTTCTATCCTGATCGCATTACTCGCCTTCATGGTACCGTCATTCACCTGTAGATCGGTGTTGATGGTAAACCAACCGCTCCCGATCTTTCGGCCTACGCTCTTGCCCGTGTAGGGAGACAGCACCGGAAGAGAGAAATCAGTGAGTGACATCGTCATGCTCGTTTGACTACGGGGGTCGATGAGATAGGCAGATCCGGCCATCTTAAACTCGCTGCGATTCACAAGAGCGCTGATGGAGAATTCGGTGACTTCCTCCTGCCCCAAGGTGATGTTCTTCACATCGACTTTAGCGTCGGCAACGTCGAGTCGAAAGTTTGGCTGAATTCCTTGATCAATCATGACCAAGGAGCCCTGATCTACCGAAAACGATGCAATGTGGACATCCAACGGAGCGTCCACCGGCCCTGCTGCTGCCGAGTCCACCGTTGCGGGCTCAGCGAGCGTTTCGTCCGAGGCAACAGCTACTTCAGCTGCGGGAACCTTCTCCGGATTAGGCGGCGCCGACCGGGTCAGCACAGCCTTGGGCGCGGTGAGAGTCACATCTCCCATACTCACAGAGAGAGGCTCTGACCTTGCCGACAAATCGGTAAAACTGAACGATTGCCACTCCAGCTCGACGGCATTTTCTCCCGACAGCGCCACGGAAAAGTCCTGTACGGAACCGTCACCACTCAAGTGGTATCCGGACTCTACATCCCCACTGAACTCACCTGTATATACAAACGTACCCGAGCCCACCTGGGTCTCCGCCATCGACGTTCCGTAGGCATTTGCCAGCGAAAGGTCTAAGGCCTCTACTCCCAACACTAGGTCCATACCAGCCACCGCCGGAGTCAGCTCACCGCCCACGGAAACCCGTCCGGTCTCGCCGACCTGCAGCCGTAGATCCAGAGCCACTGGCTTGGAGAAATCGGATGAGACTCCTTTCAGCGAGTATTGCGAGATCACCAATCCGATATCGGCCCCACCGGGGACCAAGGAATCTACCCATTGAATACGAAAGTCTTGAATCGAAAACTCATCCAGAGAGAAAGCCACTGGCAGTGCCGGGATCTCGAAAGAGCCATCACTCACCTCGACTTCCGCTACCTCTGCCACTTCCTCTACCTCTTCCACTGCCTCAGGTTCGGAGATGGGGGCAGCGTCGGCCAGGACGAGAAGATTGAGCAAGTTGATCGCACCTCCTTCATCTCTGCGCACTCCGAGCACACCGCTATCGACGAAGACCCGATCGACGTCGACTTGCATCGAGTTGTAATCGAAGCTAAAGTCGGCCACCCCCGCTGAATTGAGGACGAAGAACTCGCTGGAATCCTCCCTGCCCACACAGCGGACATTCGTCAAATCGACTGATCCATCGCTGACCTTGAATACGTTCTCCAAGTCCCCAAAGTTGATCGCATAACTAAACTGCATGTCGTAGGTCGCACGCTCCAAATCGAATCGGATCAGCTTTTCGAAATAGGGAAAAAATTGTCCTAGTCCAAACCCCGAAACTTGAATGGTTCCGCTACTGGCAAAAGGCTGGCTCGTGAGCTCACCTTTCCACTCGAACTCCGCCCCTCTGTCGGTTTTAGCGAGAAAATGCATCGAGTTATCGGCCCCGGAATCCACCTCTGTCGTAAAATTCTCCAAGCGGAAATTGATCGGCTCGACTCTCTTCTCGAAAGGAGTCTCGTTGGTCACATCGCTAAAGTGCATCGCACCGTCTTTGATCTCGAGAAGAACGACATAGACTTCCGGAATCTCCATAGAATTCAATAAGCTGGCGAAATCCTCCAAGCTCTGTGGCGTTTCTTCATCGGGCTCGATCGACTCTTCCTCCACCTCTTCCTCCTGAGGACTCCGCAAATAACTGATCCGGGGGGATTCCAGGCTGATTTCGTCGAGGACCGGGAAGAACTTGTACAACGTCCTCGCGCTCAAGTTAACCGTCGCCCGTTCCACCTCGAGGGTCCACTGGCCCGCGGGGTCGCTCAGATTCAACCCTTCCACCTGAACTTCCCAGGTAAACGGGTTGGCTTTGACTGTCGCAATTACTGCGTCCGGTGAGACGTTGTCTCTGAGGGCTTTCTCTCCAAAGTACTTCAAAACCAGCGGGAAGATAATGAACCCAAATACCGCGTAGCAGAGCAGCAGTACCGCCATAATTTTCAGAAATTTTTTCATTTTCATAACAACTCGGCGTCATTGGATTTTCGCCTGCGCCTCGACTTTTGCTCATTCGACATGCCCGGAGAAGGATGGACACAACATTCTCGTAAAAGGAAAATGGGATCATGCAGAGAGGCGGATACACTGCCGAGTCCAAAAAGGAAGAGACCAAAATTAGCGCGCAAAATGGGGCAGGATAAACCCCGATTCAGAGAATCGAGGCTACATTCCGTAGCCTCCGAAC
>CEOD01023213.1_pt1 | contig 27575 bp, 25 predicted proteins | sample 530341 | NCBI WGS metagenome assembly CEOD01 (sample SAMEA2619950, study PRJEB7988) | marine metagenome | isolation source: saline water (ENVO:00002010), including | reverse complement strand
GTCTCCCAGCGGGTGTCTCGCGAGCCCCTGACCCGTGAAGCCAGTCGCGCTCGAATACCACAGTCTGACCCGAGTTATCACGCCGCTCGGGTTCTATTGGAGAACACTCCCCCGGAGAAGCGAAAGTGGGTTGCTGGAGGACTGCAAGCAGAGGCGATCCGGATCCAGGATAGCGGGGCTCAAGCCATCTTCGAGTTGGCTGATCGTGTCACCTCGGCCGAAGATTCTATAGAATTGGTCGAGGGTCCGATCGAAACCCTTGCCGGGCCTTTGCACCAATACGGACCTGAGCCCTGGGAAGTTTCTTTAGATCCTCCTTGGGAATTGCAGGTCAATCCATCCGAGAGAGTTTCTGTCGGCTATGTCCAGGAGAAGGACAGGGCCACCTCGGCATTGCGGATCGAAAACGCCTATGCCGTGGGCCTTAGCTATCACTTTACCGTCGACGCGAGTGATCGGGGGGCGATGGCATATGAAGGCTCAGTCGATTTAAGCGCAAAAATCTCTTTGGGGAATCGCACTGTGATGAAATTTGATTGGTGGGGGCCGGATGACCAGCGGTTGGGCACGACCCGTGCGATTCGCTTACCTCAGGATGAGGAGGAATTTGACGGTGTGATTCGCACCTTTGGGCTTCCGCCGAAGGGAACTGTGCGGGGTGCTTTGGTCATATCGACCGTGCGGCAGGAAATCGGTGACTTCCTTTCCATCTATTCAGTGAAATTGGTTGGCGTTGACCAATAAAACCCACCCGCTCTCTTGATGGTACTCCCGCCGGGACTCGAACCCAGATCTACGGCTCCGGAGGCCGTTGCTCTATCCATTGAACTACGGGAGCAGAAACGATGAAGCTAGGACTGAATCGACTGCGGTGACAAGTGGAAAAGGCGAGAGGAATTCAGATCCCCTAATATTTCAACTGAGAGCGAACCGAAATGCCGGTGGAATATCGAGCGATGCACTCCGAAAAAATCGCAGTGGGTTGGGCTGGAAGGAGGGAAATTAATAGCCCAGAGCGAGGCCTTCGCGCCTGGGGTCGGCTGCACCCTCCAACCATCCATTCTCCTGGATCAGAATGGCTTGAACCGACCCGGCAGCTTGTGCGTCGACAATGGGGTAACCCCTCTCGGATAGTTCGGTACGCAACGCTTCGTTGCGATAGAGAGGCGATTCCATCTCTGGCGTTCCGTTGCGCGAAATGACCCGAGGAGCGTTGACTGCATCCTGTAGGTCGAAGTCGAATACCAACGAATTGAGAAGCGCGTTAAAGACCACCCCAATGATACGGCTGCCGCCAGGGGAACCGATTGCGAGGTATGGAGCGCCGTCTTTCAGGACGATAGTCGGGCTCATGCTGGACCGAGGTCGTTTTGCGCCCAGAGTTGTTGCGTCTTCGCCCAGAGCGGAGCGGCGGGGGAGGAGACCGGCTGTCGGACGATTGGCTAGCGGAACTCCGTCTCGATCAGTAGCTCGACCGCTGAAATCGGTGAGCTCGTTGTTGAGCAGGAAGCCGCGTCCGGGAACGAGGACAGCTGAGCCGAAATGCTGTTCGATCGTCGACGTGATTGAAGCGACGTTCCGATCTTTATCGACGATACAAAAGTGAGTGGTGGTAGGGCTTTCAGCGTTGATCGCGTCACCATTATCCGGGGTCGTCGCCCCAGTTGGAGTCCCGGGAGCGATTGGTGTGGCTGGCGGATTGTTCGGGTCGACCAGCGTGATCCGGGAAGCCGCGTAGTCAGGGTCCAAAAGCCCGTCGATCGGCACGTTTACAAAGTCGGCGTCGGCCATGTAGAAATTGCGGTCGGCAAATGCAACATTCTGAATATCGATGAGTACGGCGAAGGTGTCTGCGGTACCCCACTGAAGATCGTCGATTCCATAGGCTTGAACCAAGTTTAGCATGAGACCCAACGTGGCTCCACCGCTGGAGGGCATTGGCATGCCGTAGACAGAGTAGGGGCCAAAGTCGGTCGCTACAGGAAGGCGATTCACAGGGCGATAGCGCTCCAGATCGGCCAAGGTGAGGATTCCTGGCTGTACGGCGGAAGACTGTACTGCCTCGACAATATCATTGGCGATCTGACCTCGATAGAAGACAGATTCCCCTTCTTTCACGATCAGTTCCAAGGTAGCGGCGAAATCAGGGTTTCGGAATAGGTCACCCTCCTGTAGTGGCGAACCATCCGGGCGGCTAAAGAGCTCTTTGGTCTTGGGAAACTGGGAGATACGATCCCAATGGTGAGCCAGATTGGCGGCAAAGGGCGCCGGAATGCGAAATCCTTCGTATGCGATCCGGATCGCTGGTTGGCAGACCTCCGCGAGGCTCATCGTTCCGTGTTTCTGTAGGAGGGTCACGCAGGCGGCAAGGGTTCCTGGAACCCCGACTGAGTTCCCGCCGCTAATTCGTTTGCTAAATGGAATGAGTTTTCCGCGGGAGTCCTCGAAGCGGGAAGCGTTGAAGGCTTTGGGAGATTCCTCGCGGCCATCCAGGGCGAAGACAGACTCGCTTTGGGCATTGTAACCCATCGCAAACAGGCCTCCTCCGATACCGCTGGCATAGGGCTCTGTGACGGACAAAACCATCTGGACAGCAACTGCGGCGTCGAATGCGTTGCCACCGGCGCGCAGGATCTCGACTCCGGCAAAAGTTGCTTGGTTGGAAGATGACGTGACCATTCCGTTCTCGGCGAAATAGGACCCGCCGGATCCGGGCCCGAAACGGTCTCCGATATCGCGGCGCACCTCAGGGTCGGACTCATCGACAACGACTGTACTGGCAACGCCCCATAACGGGCATAGGAGAAAGAGGGTAAGGAGAAGGGAGTTGTTCCGTCGATTGGGTGTCATGGTGAGCAATTGATCGGTGTAGCTGATTTTACGCGACAAAAGTGAGTAGCGTCCAGCCGATGACTGCAACGAATGCGGCGAGGGTGCAGGGAATAATTTGCGTGCGGACATGATCCATTAGGTCACAGCCGGTTGCGAGGGAACTGAGAACAGTTGTATCTGAAATGGGTGAGCATTGGTCACCAAAAACACTGCCATTAATGACCGCCGCAAAACAAAGCTGGAGGAAGAACACAGGGTGAGTGAGCGACGCCTCCATTGCGAGGCTCCAAGCGAGCGGCATGGCTAGAGGGAATGTGACAGCGAAGGTTCCCCAGCTGGTGCCAGTGGAAAAGGCGATCACTAAGGTCAGTAAGAATAGAAGGAGCGGAAGCAAATGGAAGGAAAGAGAGTCTTTGAGTATCTCGACCATATACAGACCGCCTCCAGTCTCGCGGCTTAGGGCCCCGACGACAACGGCAAGGAGGAGAATGAGGGCCCCGTAGACGACACCCTGAAGGCCAGTGGAAACCCCTTCGATCATGGACTTGAGTGACATCCCCCGGAGCCGGCTTGTGAGAGCTGCGACGACGACCGCGATCGCAAATGCCCAGAGCACCTCGGGAGAGTCGATCAAAACATAGGTAGAAATCGCGATTCCGATGATGAGTACCAGCGGGAGGATAAACTCGAATGCTGCGGGTCGATAACCCTCGGGAACCTCAGAGGCTTTGAGTGAGCGTGACTCTTGCAAAGGTGTGGAACCGGGTCGATCGAGCTGACCCGTCTCGCGAGAACGCTTAATCGCTTTGCGGAGAGTTTTTCCCATGAACGGGAGTCGATCAATACTGATGAGGAAGGTGAACGCTACGGCAAAAATTGCGTAGAAAAACAGTGGAACCGAAGAAAAGAAGAACTCCAGGCGAAGCTTCTCAGTCGCTAGCGCCGCCACACCCCCTACGAATATCAATCCCTGAACGTAAAAGGGCCAGGCATTAAAAGGAAGGAGTACTGCAATTGGGGAGGCGGTGGAGTCTACAATAAACGAGAGTTCCTCGTGACTGATCTTCTCTTTGTCGGCGATCGGCTTCACGGTGGTTCCGACCAGCAGAGTGCTGATCGTCCCGCCTTGGAAGAAAAAGATGCCGAGGAACCAAGCAGACAGTTTCGCGGTTTTGGGTCCGCGGACGAATCGAACCGTGATCCAGTCGGCAAACGCTTGAGCGGCACCGTTGCGCGACCAGAGTCCGAGAAGACTGCCGAGGAACCCCAGGTAGAGTACAATTACCAAAGCGGCTGACGGGCTGGCTATTTCGGGAATAAGGACATCCTTCATGATGTCGTAGCTTCCCAGTAACAGTGCGCCTGATACAATTCCCGCGAGCAGGGATGTGATTGGTTCGCGGGTTAAAAAACAAAGGACGATTGTAACGAGTGCTGGAAAGAGTGACCAAGCCCCGTAGTGGAAATGTACTTCCAGTAGGTAGTAGGAAGGTTCATTGTCAGCATTCCGCGACAGGACCCACTCCTCGCTCCTATCCGGTTTGACCGACAAAGGTGTCGTCAGGTTCTCCCAGAGGATCGACTCTTCGGTCGAGATGAAGGTGCCCTCACCAGCGAGATTGATTTGTTTCTGAACCGATTTTGCGTCGAGCGGCTTTGACTCGACCACCCAAGTTATCTCGGTCGAGCGACCTGCCCACCAGGACAGGATCATGGCGATGAGGAAAATCCACAGAGGAATCGAGCGAAGAAGCCTCACTCTGCGGCCTCCACCGGCGAGTGGGTTTGGAAGGCAATTCGCTCAATGGCGAAGATCTCATCGGAGGCGTTGAAGTAGCCAGACAGGCCTAATCGCAGATAGTTTATCTCTCGTTCGGGGCTGGTTTTTCCTTTGCCCAGGAAGAGGAAGGGGCCGCTGCCGGCTTTGTAATAGAGAGAGAAGGTGTTTTCTTCGGGAAGGATCTGTAGAGCGAGCATTACTGGTTCTTTCTGATTCGCTCCGAACATGGGCAAAGGTTCCATCGATTCCGAGCTCTTTCCGAAGGATTCGCCAAACACGGAGACTTCGTTGGGGCCGGTTCTGGATAGATTGATTTGGGCGAGTACGTGGGGACGCTCATCGTCAGCTATATCTGCAACACCGAACCGGATTGTTTCCGACGCCGATTTCCCGACCAGATTCCACTCCGAGAGCTCCAATATTGCCCAGATTTCCTCGGCGTCTATTTTTGAAGAGGGTACTGCTACGTAGGTGTTGGCGATTCCTCCCGGGGTGCGGCCGACGACGAACTGACCGCTTCCGTTGGCAGCCGATCGGTCGAAATCTCCGTCCCAGGCTGCCTCGATTGAACCCGATGACTCGGCGGAGGATAGATAGGTCTGTGGGCTGTCCTCAAAGTTCCATTCGTAGAGAACTTCGGCATGAACAGATCCCAGTATTGCGGCGAGAGCACCTGTGGATCGAAGGATTGCGAGTAGATTCATAGTGATAGATTCGGTGGTTCTGCTCTTCGGAGGGTGTGCCGAAGAATCGACGGTTTCAAGCACCCGTCGGGAAGGCTTCGAGAGACTGTTGTCCCGAGCCATTGTCTTTTAGTGGGCCTTTTTTCGCAAGCGGGTAGGAGGGGGGACGTTTAGATCGATCGAACCGTGGAGGCGGGGTGCAGCCCGGTCCTCTGACGGAACAATTTCTCTAGCTGCGCTTCCTGTAGTTGCGTCGTCCGGCGGCGATCATAAAGCCGCCGAGGGCGATGAAGAGGCCGATACTGGCCGGCTCGGGTACCGCGGTGAAGGATACATCGTCGATGGCAATGCCTTGGTCGATGCCCGAGCTATTGGCGTCATACCAGCGAATCCAGAGCTCAGTACCCGTTTCCCAGGTAATTCCCGATACGGTCACTGGGGCGAGAACCACTTGATTGGCTGGATCACTTCCATCCAAGTTCGTGTCCCCTCCGCTTTCATGAGGGCTGTCGAACGTCAATGCGTCGATCGTTGTCCATGAACCGGAGGATAGGTCCGATATGGTTCCAATTTGATAGGATACAATGAATTGGTTGTTTTGCAGAGTTGAGCTCTCGAACCATTGTTCTCCGGTATACCCGAGGGTGAACTCAGTGAGGCTTCCTCCGGTTTCGTTTACCAATTCCAATCCAAAAATGATGGCTCCAGTTGCGGTTTGCGGCCGCGAACCAAGGGCACCGTCCGATGACGATGCGGAGTCGCGCCACTGAAAGACGTTGGCATCCGAGGAGTTTCCGCTGCTGGTAATCCTGTATTCATCAGGCGCAGCGCCTGTTCCGGTTAGAAAGGCGCTCCAACCCGAGAAGCTTGAATCGTCTGTCCAGGCGACATTTGTCGCTCCTGTCGGAAGGCCACCGTCGAAATCTTCGGTGTAAAGAGCCCCCGCGGTGTCGTAGGTGACCGCAGAGAGATTGCTCCCGGCAAGCAGTAGACTGACAGCCGAGCCGGCCAAATATTTGATAGTGTGTTTCATGGTTTGCTCCGTTTGTTGTTTTGTATCTATATGTTAAATAACCGTTTCTGGAACGTTTGCAGGATCCGTGCCTAAGCTTTCGCTGCAGTGCGGAACGGGCAAGTCGGTCATTAGACGGACGCCCGGTTGGGCCTTCAGGAGGGACGGGATGGCATTCACCAGTGCCGCCACTGTAGCGAGATCACCAGCCACACCGCCGGAGACGGTTGCATTCATCGGAGGCGAAGATTCGAGCTGAATCGAGTCGTGAGGATTCTTGGCATCCAGATACATTTTAAGGTCGAGATGGATCGAAAACCCCTCGGCGGTTTCCGCCTTTACGATCTGGTGAAGACCCGCAGTTTGGCCGGTTTTGACCGAAAAATATTCCGTTTCGATATCGTGGTCGGCGATGACCGGTTGGATTGTTTCCTCAATGGTGCCGATCTTCCAGCCCAGAGCATTGGCAATCAGTGCAAGAGACTCCTGGAAGCCGGCATGGCCTGCTTTTCCCTGCGCCGCGAGGGCTTTGAATTCTTCAGGCTCCATTCCACTTCCCACCTTCTTCTGGAGGGGCTGGCGACGTGTTGCCGCGTCGACCACTCGTTCCCCGTACACTCCCTTGACCGCAGCGCATACACCACTGAGGCAGATCGGAAGAACGTCGAGCACGTACCCTGGGTTGACCCCAGTACCGAGGATGCGGGCGCCGGTACGTTTGCAGAGTTCGTCGATCTCTCGAGTGGTCTCCGGTGCGCGGAGGGCAGGGTAGAGGAGCTCTTCGCAGGACGAGACGACCGCGATCCCGTGCTCAACCATCGGCCTCATCTGAGCAAAGGATTGCTCGGCACGTGAACCCGCAGTGTGAATAATGGCGTCGACCTCCGTGTTCTCCAGAAGCTCTTCGAAGCTGCCATAAACCTTTGCGGATCCGAAGGAGTCGGAATCTCCGAGCACTTCGGATAGAGGTTTCCCAATCAGTTCAGGCCGAATATCGATGCCACCGACAACTTCGACCCAACTCTTGCGGGCGAGTAGCTGGAGGCTGGAGATTCCAATCGGGCCCAATCCAAACTGAGCGATTTTGATTCGTTTTGTTTCGTTCATACACCACACCTATAACAAGTGTGGTGCCAGCGGGGGCCGGTTGCCTCGAGGAAACGGTTTCTAGATTTGTAAGCTGTTTTTGTACAGTGCCTTAAAAATATAAAAATATTATCCGAGCGTGTGATTTATTCGTAAATGGAGTTGTTGTAAAAGCAACAGTGTTGTAATATGAACAACAGTTATTGGCGGCTTGGCTTGGGTGAAATCAGTACTTCTCAAGGACTTTCTTAGCCTTTCGGAAGAAGGCGGTACGCTCCATCCCGGCCATTCTCGCGGCCCGGGAGTAATTTCCCCCGGCCTGTTCTGTAATTTTGCGAAAGTAGGCCTCTTCGAATCGATCTTTTGCGATCTGGAACGGTTCGCCGGTATTGATCAAATACTCTTGGTCAGGAGAAGAGTCGGGTGGTGAGGAGGAGCGAATGGAATCAGGCAGATCCTCGGGCCCGATCTCAGTTTTCTGAACGAGAACCATGGACCGCTCGACGAGGTGCTCAAGTTCGCGGATATTACCGGGCCAAGAATGCTGTCGAAGGACTTCGAGAGATTCTTTTGAAAATCGTTTTCGCTGATCGGGATTGTCGCGAAACTTCTCGAGAAAGAAATCGGCTAGCAAGGGGATGTCATCCGGCCGTTCTCGCAATGGGGGCAGGTTGAGGTTCACAACATTGAGCCGATAAAAGAGGTCTGCGCGGAACACGCCTTCTTTCACCCTCTCGCTCAAATCCTGATTGGTAGCTGCGACGATTCTGGCTTTGGACTGCAGCTTTCGATTGCCCCCCACGCGGTAGAATTCTCCGCTCTGGAGAACGCGGAGTAGCTTCGCCTGTAGGGAGAGGGGGATCTCACCGATCTCGTCGAGGAAAAGGGTTCCTGCGCCGGCTTGTTCGAATCGGCCAATGCGCGTTTGAGAGGCTCCGGTAAAGGCTCCCTGCTCGTGGCCGAATAACTCGCTTTCTAAAAGGTTCTCCTGAATGGCCGCGCAATTGATGACCACAAACGGCTCACTGGATCTACGGCTGTAGCGGTGAATTGCGTGGGCGAGCAGTTCTTTACCGGTCCCCGTTTCTCCTAGAATGAGAATTCGGCTGTCGGCATCGGCGGCGAGGTGTGCGAGCTCAAGGAGCGCGATCATCTTGGGTTCGCAGGTACAGATCCCCTCCTGAATAGTTTGCAGTGGTTGGGTCTCTTCGGTCTCGATTCGTTTCAGGGCTCGCCTGAGACGGGAGATGAGCTCCTTTTGGACTAGAGGGCGGGTGATATAGTCGGTCGCTCCGAGCCTCGTTGCCTCCTGTGCCGTTGAGGCGTCACCGTATCGTGTGACCATCACGATCGCCCCTTGGAAACCACGGCTTCGCAGGCGTTGGATCACATCGAGGCCGCTCATTTCTCGCATAACGAGTGTGGTGACGACCAAATCAACGCCGTCGTCGATCGCGCGGCGGATACCCCGGACGGGGCTTTGGCAGATCGAGACTGAATATTCCTCCCTCAGCAGTCCACGAACCCGGTGGAGGAAATTGGGAATATCGTCGATGATCAACGCTCGTGCCATATGTTGTTGAAAATACAACAATCCTATTTTGTGGCAAGGTTCGATTCTTTGTCAGAGTAAATTTGGAAGAAATTGAGAAATATTTAAGAGCTGTAACAGTTTGCCTTATAGTGGCTTGTGGGAAAAAATTTGGTGGGATTTGGGGGCGGCCAGTTTGAGTTGGCATCACGGGTGCTCAGAACGTTTTTCATGTGTGCAGTGAAAATTAGAAAGAGAGGATTCTCTTTGGTAGAGCTTCTCGTAGTGATTGCAGTGCTCGGAATTTTGATGGCGATTCTAATACCGGTGGTGACTTCGACGAAAGGGCAGGCGTCGCGCTCAAATGATATCGCAAAGATGCGGGAGATGGCTCAAGCGGTCCTGCTATATAATTCAGTAGAGGGATCACTGCCCGGACGGTATTATCGGGCGATTCGGTTGCCCAGTCACGTGTCGGAGGGTTCGCGGGATAGTTGGTTTTGTACTGCCATGGCCGATATGGAATTTCTTCCCGACACGGACGAGTTTTGGTCTCCGGCCGTAGATTATGGAATCGAGGAGAGCGGGCACGGTTATCTCTTGAATAATACTGTCTATTCCAGCCCGGGAAATTTTTTCGGGCGGCGGAGTTCTGATAGTTCGAAGGTGTCGCAACCCTTGCGGCTTTATGAACTTCAGTCGAACCTCTCCAGTAGCGGGTCGGACAAAGAATCTCTTCCGCAGATTTGGATGATAACCAATGTGGACGGGTCAAACTACGGGAGCGCGGCGACGGGAGGAAGTACCTACTCGGTGTCCGAAGAAGTGGAGACTCCCTGGGGCGGGAGACATTATGCGTTTTTTGATGGGCACGTAGAGTTTATCGAAAAGGGTTCGTACCCGTCGAGGGACTAGGCGAACGCATTGAATGGTCCTGGTGAAACGAACTTTCGAATTAGATTATGCGACTTTTGATACTTATTGTTGCGGGCATCGCTGGGTGGCTTCAAGTCGGTCTCGGTTCGCGTGCGGTTGTCGTCTCGGGAAGTAAGGAATCCTCGAGAATTGGAATCGAGGTCATTGAAAATGGAGGGACCGCTGCGGACGCGGTGGTTGCGGTTTCGTTAGCCCTGGGGGTGTCGGAGCCATTTGGATCGGGGCCAGGGGGAAAACTTGCGATGCTCTATTACGACGCCGCGAGCGATTCGACGGTCTTTATCAACGGGCTCGACGAGGCACCGCAGCAATTCCCCGTCGAGGACTATCAGGAAGCTTCCTATAAAGAGAGAAGCCGGGCCTATCTCTCCGTGTGCACCCCCGGATTGATCCCCGGGTTGTGGGCCCTGCACCAGGAGTACGGACGGAGTCCCTGGAAGAGTTTAGTTCTGCCGGCGGCTGATTTGGCGAGAGAGGGTTTTGAGCTGGATCAGCATGCGGCCTCGATCTTCCGTCGGAACGTGTCGCTATTGCGGAGTAACCCTGAGGTGCGAGAGATTTATACGATCGATGGGAAGCCTCCGGTGCTCGGGAGTCGTCTTCCGAATCCGGTCCTTGCTGCGACGTTGGAAAGACTGGCAGTGAACGGAGATCTTGAATTTAGGGAAGGGGCTACGGCGATGATGCTCTCTCGGGGGATTCAAGCGGGAGGGGGGTGGATCACTCTCCAGGATCTGAGCACCTATGAAGCCTTCGTTGAGGAGCCCTTGGAAGGATCGTGGAACGGATATGAAGTAGTAACCTCTCCGGCGCCTACCGTGGGAGGTGCGACCGTGTTGATGACTTTGCAGGCGTTAGACGGAGAGGAAAGTGAGTTGATGAAAGGTTCGGTCGAGCGTTTGGACCTGATTGGGCGAACCCTCCGATCCACTTATCCTCGGGTGTCGCGGGTTTTTGGAGACGATGAATCAATGGCAAGCCGCCAGATAGATGCCTTGAGTCGTGAGAATATTCGTGCGCTCAAACGCGAGGCCGCCAGGCCCATCCTTGAGTCGTCGATTGACCGAAGCGGGCAGGGTGAGTTTGACGAGAATGAGGTCCTGAGTTGTACCACGCATTTTGTGGTTGTTGATTTTGAGGGAAATGTAGCGTCGGTCACCCAATCGCTGAGTAGTCGCTTCGGGGCTGCGGCGATTGCTCCGGGGACTGGATTTCTTCTCAACAATTCGATGAAGAATTTCGCGATTCGCACGAAGAGTTCCCCCAATTACATCGCCGAGGGAAAACGCCCGCGGAGCACCGTTTCTCCAACGATTGTTTTTGAAAAGGGATCTCCGCGTCTCGCGTTGGGTGCCCCCGGGGGGCAGCGGATTCCGACCGCAGTTGTGCAGGTCATCTCTGCCGCTTTGCAGCAGGCGGCCACTCTGGAAGAGGCGGTGAACGCCCCCCGTTACCACCTGCGGAGGGCGCGGACCCGAAAGGAGCCGGACCAATACGTGGAAGTGGAGCCAGATTTTGGAGAAGAATGGACCCGGGAGATGACCGATTTGGGTTGGGATATTCATGTGGTTTCCCGTGATGAGTACTATTTCGGAGGAGTGAACGGGATTGATTTCGCGGGAGGCATGGGAGGGCCGGTCGGTGTAGCCGATCCACGCCGATCAAACTACGTGTCGACTGCGGAAAATTGATCTGGGCTCCTCCTGTGGGGTGAGCCGATTTTGACGCGGTTCCATAATCGGAGCTTGCGGTGTGGGCAGGATCTTCGCGAAGGTAATGCCATGTCTCATTCGAGCGATCCTTTGATCATCCTTCGCGAGCGTTTTGGCTATGAAGAGTTTCGGCCAGGACAGGAAGAGGTAATCGAGCGGCTATTGGCGGGGCGGGGTGCCGCCGCGATTTTTCCGACCGGTTCCGGGAAAAGTATCTGTTATCAATTGCCATCACTTCTCCTGCCGGGTCTTACGCTGGTGATCTCGCCATTGCTCGCGTTGATGAAGGATCAGATCGACAGCCTGCGGTCCAAGGGGGTGCAGGCGGAGCGTTTGGACTCGAGTTTGGACGAAGAGGATTACCGCCGTGTGACCGCGGATATCCGCAAAGCTCGGGTGAAGCTCTTGTTTGTTGCGCCTGAACGTTTGGGGAACGAACGGTTTTTGAATTTAATCCAAGGACAACAGATCAGCTTATTGGCGGTAGATGAGGCACATTGTATCTCCTCTTGGGGGCATAATTTTCGTCCCGATTATCTTAAGTTGGCTGATGCCGCTCGATCTTTGGGCGTAGAACGGGTTCTCGCTTTGACTGCGACTGCGACCCCGCAGGTTTCCGCAGATATGGCTGCGGCATTTGGTATCGCAACGGAGGATATCATCAATACTGGTTTTTATCGGTCGAATCTGGAGTTGCGGGTGGTGGCCTGCGCCGACAGTGAGCGCCCGAAGCGGTTGGTACAGCGCATCAAGGAACGTCCCCGGGGGCCGACCATCGTCTATGTTAGCCTCCAGCGTCACGCGGAGGAGGTGGCTGATATTCTCGTTCAAAATGGATGCAATGCCGCTGCCTATCATGCGGGGATGGCGGCCGAGAAGAGGAGTGCGACTCAGGAGGCCTTTATGCGGGATGACATCGAGATCATCTGTGCCACCATCGCTTTCGGGATGGGAATTGATAAAGCCAATATTCGCTATATCTATCACTATCACTTGGCGAAGGGCTTCGAGAGTTATATGCAGGAGATCGGGCGGGCTGGGCGAGATGGGCAGCGATCGATCTGTGAGCTTTTTGCCTGTGCGGATGACGCCACGACACTGGAAAATTTTGTATTCGGAGATACTCCGGATGAGATAAGCCTGAATCGATTGCTCAATGAGTTGCTGACACAAGGTGAATCAATTGATCTTGCGATCAGTGACCTGGCCCGCCGGTTTGATATGCGACCGCTGGTGATTAGTACCTTGCTCACCCGATTGGAGTTGGCGGGTGTGATCCGGTCCGAGGGACATTATTACGGCAGCATTCGATTTGCACCGAAGGCGAGCAGTAAGATCTTGCTCGAGCACTATTCGGAGGCGCAGGGGGCGTTTCTGCGGAAAGTGTTTTCCTGCTGCTCCAAAGCGAAGAAATGGGTGACGCTGGATGTGGATCGTGCGATTGCGGTGACCGGACAGGATCGTGCTGTGATCCTTCGGGCGCTGGAGAGTCTGCAGAGTAACGGTCTGGCAGAATTGCAGTTGGCAGGTTATCGCCAGCGGTATCGGTTATTGGATCCGGAAGCGGATTTGCAGCTCTTGGCAGAGAATTTAGGACAACGTTTTCGCGATCACGAGCGGATGGAGATCGAGCGGATTGAACGAATGCTCGATTACGCTGAGGAGACTGATTGTCTAACTGCGAGACTACTGGATTATTTCGGCGAAAAGATTGCTCCTTGTGGGCATTGCGGAATTTGTCTGGGGGAGGCGCCGGCCGAGTTGACGCCCCGTTCCTCCCCCAGGATGGAAACAATGAACGTAGAGGGCTTCGCCGATTTAGTGGCCCGACACCCGGACGCGCTGGGAAGTCCCAGGCAGCAGGCCCGCTTTCTCTGTGGCTTGAGTTCGCCAGCAGTTTCCGGGGTGAGGGGTCTGAGGGGTAATCCGTTGTTCGGTTGCTGCTCGGAAGTACCGTTTGAGACCGTACTCGAATCGCGAGAGTAGTCGGGTGGTCTAGTTGGACGAGTCCTCTGCTGTAATTGCCTGCAGCGAATCGTCATTGCGGTGCTGCTGGTCCTGAACAGCCCCGCTCACCTCTTTCGATTCAACGATAGGCTTCGGTTTTCAGGCTCTCTTGGGAAGGCGAAGGACTATTGGGAACGGAGGGTTCCTCCCTGTGCGAGAAATGTCTGGGTCAAAAATGCTTCGGAGTCTTCGAAGAAATTTTCTGGATAGACAATACCCGCAGTCGACGGGGGAGTCCCGTTCTTGATGCGTTTGAGTCGCAGCAATGCAATCGCACTGATCTCCTTTTGGGCGTTCTCTGGTGATTCTGCTATCATGCTGACGTAAGCATTTTCCAAGTGATAGATGTATTCTTGGTAGGCGGTCTTTTGGCGGTTGATCGAATGTTTGTGAAGGATCACTGCGGCGGCTGAGACGATCAAAGCGGTAGCGATGGCTGTGAGGAGTATCTTTTTCATCGGATATGGGTCGTTGTTCTATAAGGTTTGAGTCCCGTTCTGTAGGTTGTCGGATTGTAGGAGGTTCAACACATGAGGCGCGAATTGGTGGATCAATTCTCCTCTGGGTTTTGAGAGGGAAACGAACTCGCCTGTTGGAAGCTGAAGGATCCAATCATACACATACCCGTCGGACTCTCGGATGCTCACCCACATGTGGGCCGTTTTGATTTCAGTACCTTCTACGACGATTCGGGCTGGTTCTTGGAGAATGAGTTCTAGATGGGCTCCAGATTGGAGATCTTCCAGTTCGCCTTGAATTTGTTCCTTCGATTTCACCGGCAAAATCCCTCCCGGCATTTGGTGAAAGTTGGCTGAGTCGAAAATATGTACTAAATTCTCTCTGACAAAATCGGTCTCATTGGAAGGTAATTTGATGGAAGTATTTCCATCCGTGAAAATGAATACGGTGTCGGCTTGGAGTGTCCAGTTCAGTCCGATTGCGATGAGCCAGGGTAGAATTCGAGTTTTCATCGTATTTAGGTTTATTCGAAGCTCATTCTTGGCGTGTGGCGCAGGGTTTCGAGTGTCGGATATTTGTCAATAGATAGGGCAATTGCCCGGCAGGGGGAGCGATCAGTTCGTGCTGTTTCTAGCTGCGAATCTAGCTCACTTCGGCAGGTGGGTCGAGGTTGAATTTGGAGCATTCTCCTCGCGATTCTTTTCTCTCGGTGGAGAAACGTCTCGATTGCGCCCATGGACCTCGCCCGGGTGCGTTTGGCTCATCGGGTCTCTGCTTCTTGGCGCTTTATTTGAAATGGATTGGTCTGCATCGACCATTTTTCCCGTTGTCGATATTGAGAGGGCGTCATCCCCGTTTTTCGTCTGAAAACCTTGCCGAAATAGCCCCGTTCGGAAAACCCACAGAGAGTCGAGACCTCCCCGATGTTTACGTTGAGGTCGCGGAGGATCTCCTGGGCCAGATTGATTCGGCACTCACTTATGTAGGGGACGAGTCGCTGCTCGCTGTATTCCGAGAACAATCGGGACAGGTAGTCGGGGTGAACTTGAAGGAATTCGGCGAGCCGCGGGACGCTTAGATTGGGATCCTGCAGGTGTTCATGGATCAGCCTCTTGCAAGAGTGGATCAGGGGGTGTTCCCCCTCTTGGCCCTGAGGATGTCGAATGATCCATAGCAGTTGCAGTAGAATGGCTTGGAGAAGTCCCTCACACAGTTCAGTGTCCTCTTGAGGGTTGTGAGTGGCATATTCGCACAGCTCGTCGAGCATCTGGAGGGCGAATGCATTCTTATTGCAGTCGACATACCCGTTGGCGAAGTTGAATTGCTTCTGGGTCGGGTCTCCGCAGCGCACATAGGCATAGTAGGCATAGCGCTGAATCGTCAGATTGGTGTACACGTGAGCGTACCGTTTGCGGTGGAAGAGGCGTTCTTCCCGATGCGGGCTTCCGGATTGGACGATCAGGATTTCGCCCGGCTCGACGATCGTTTCTCCTTTGGGGTGTGTTACCCGATTTCTCCCCTCGATTTGGAAAAAGATCTTGGGCCGCTGGCTTATGGTGAAATCTTCGTCGGTCGCGGAGGAATCGGAAATGACTTTGAGAACCTGCTCGCCCCTGTGTGTCTTGTCGATGCAGTGCCCGAGCAATTCTTCGAAGTAGGGAAGTGTCCCCACCTTTCCCGAGCGAATATCCCAGATGCGCCAATTTGTTGATTTCATGTCAGAAAATTACCAATATTATCAGAAGCTTCCTCTTGTTGATCTCAGTAAACCTCGTTATTATTAAGAGAATCAAAGATTCACGCTCACTGTAGCAACAGAAATTTATGAATACTTCGCCCCGAAAAATCAAATTTGCCATCCTCGGATTTCGCCCAACTCGTTTTGGTATCCGCGGTTTTGCCACTCCTACTGAAGACGGAGGTTGGGAGCCGATCCCTGGAGTTGAGTTCACTGCTTCGGCGGACCTGAGCGAAGATGCGTGTCGGGATTCTCGCGAGCGCTTTGGTTTTAAGCGCACCTATACGGACTACCGCGAGTTGCTGCGGAAAGAGACGTTGGATGCCGTTCTCATCACTCTGCCAACATTCATGCACAAGCAGGCGACCCTGGATTGCTTGGCTGCCGGCGTTCACGTACTGTGCGAGAAGCCTCCGGCCAACGACTATGAGGAGATCCTTGAGGTCGCGGAGGCCGTCGAGAAGAGCGACAAGCAGTACATGTTTGTTCGCCAGTCCCGTTTCGGTGCGGCCGCTCAGGCAACACGGAAGCTTGTCGTTTCAGGAAAGCTTGGGACGGTCTACGCGGGTGAAACCAAGTGGGTGCGGACTCGAGGTATCCAGGTGCGAGGGGATTCCTGGCGCACAGACCGATCAAAGGGTGGGGGGGTACTCATCGATCTCGGTATTCATGGTTTGGATTTGCTTTGGTACTGCATGGGCAACCCGCGCCCTGTGGAGGTGTCCGCGTCGGAGACTTCAGCGTTTAAACAGTACGCCCCGGACCCCAGTGTTTACACGGCGGACGATAATTTTAATTTTTGGATTCGCTTCGAAAATGATGCCGTCATTCAGGGCACCTTCGCCTTTGGGATGAACCAAGTCGGCCCCAAGGGGCCCAAAAAGCCGGAACTCGATCACTCGGACGATTGGCAGGTGAATAAGATTTTTGGAACCGATGGGGGGATCGATATCGGCGGCGGAAAGATCGTCGAGGGACCATCCGATTCCTATACGGTTTCTGACTTGGAGGTGGATCCGGCTCTCGTCGGGATTAACCCGATGATTACACAGGCGAAGCACTTTGTAGAGTGTGTCCAGCAAAACAAAAAGCCGCAGAACACAATTGAACAGGCGGTGGAGCTCATGAAGATGCTCGGCTCCCTGTCCGAATCGGCGCGAACCAAGCGCGCGATCCGTCTCGACAACATTTAATCTCAACAACGCACTATTATGTCTGACCAAGAAAAACCCATGCTCATCATCCCGGAAACGGGTCACATCTCTCAGGATCCCGATCGTGAGCAGCCCCAGTATGTCGCGCCGGGTAGTTGCGGCAATGCTCCGAGCGATGCGACGGTCCTCTTTGACGGAACGAACCTTGACCAGTGGCGCATGAATGATGGCTCCCCGGCGGTTTGGAAGGTCGAGGACGGTTATGCTGAGGTCATTCCTGGGACCGGAAATATCTTCACGAAAGAAAAATTTGGAAGCGTCCAGCTTCATTTGGAGTTTGCCTCACCGACTGAGATCGAGGGCAACGGCCAAAGCGGGGAAATAGCGGTATCTTCTTTTTCGACAACCGGTACGAGGTGCAGATTCTCGATAACTATGAGAATCCCACTTACCCCGACGGTACTGTTGGTGCGATCTACAGCCAATACCCACCGTTGGTGAACGCGATCCGCAAGCCGGGCGAATGGAACACCTACGACATCATCTGGCACGCACCCGAGTTCGACGGACAGCGCTTGGTTAAGCGAGCAGTGATCACCGTCATCCTCAATGGGGTCGTGGTGCAGTCCAATACTCCGATCTTGGGTGACACCAAAATTAAGAGAGGCGAATTGCCGCATTATACCGCTCACCCTTCGACGGGTAGCATTCAATTGCAGCATCACAAAAACCCGGTTCGGTTCCGCAATATCTGGGTCCGGTCGATCTAGTTGTCTGAGCCGACCTCTACGCGCTGCCGCGAGCGGTTTCTGAGTGGATGAGTTGGGTTGGTCTGGGTCGTTTTGATTCGGAGCCCATCGACTCAACCCGTCCAGTGGGTAACCGCCGCGGCAGGTGTGGCGGCTCTTTAGTCGGAATAGCCTGCGGCCCGCCGGATTTCGTTGATCCGGGGGATGGCGCAGATCTTGTCTTTGCGGAGCTGGTCTTTGGCGCCGAGCTTGCGTGGGGGTTGTACTTCTTTGCTCTTGATGCGGGGGCTCCCGTCGTCCGATCCCCATTTCCACTTAAAGTTGGACGGTGAAGAGTAGGAGCGGATGCCCGTCGACTGTTCCGAGCCGAGGAACTGAAAGATGCTCAGAGTGCGCTCCTCGGGGGACTCGAGGAGAGATTCGTAGGTCAGTGTGACTGAGTCGATTGGGTGTTCTTGGCCGTGGGCCAGCAAGTTGCGGGTGATTGGCGCCCAGTAGCGCGTCGCGATGAGTTTTTGACCCCAGAGTCCGGGAATGCGGTCGAAGGTCTTGCCGATCATCATTCGCCCGACCGAGCGAACCGTCTCGTAGACATCGCGGATTAGAATGATCCGGTGGACGGGAAAGTCCGCCGGGATTCGGGGGTAACTCTGGCTTTCCTGGAACCATGCGGGTCTCTTGAGCAGTAGGATCGGTTCCGCATGGCTCGATTCCAGCTCTTGTCGGTGCTTGGCACTGTGGAGAACTTTCTGGAAATTGACCTCGGGGAGGTGTGCGACATCAGGCGCCGTTGCGATGAGAGCCTTCAGAAGGGTAGATCCGCTGCGCATGGTGCTCAGAAGCACGGCGTATCTTCGAGAAGTTGGTGAAGTGGAGGTCACGATGAATAGTATCTATTTGAAACAGGGCCCGCCGGTTCACTCAAGTGGAGACCGTCGCCCGATTCCGCCCATTGATGACGCTGCCGGGGATGCCTTCCAGTTTTCTCTTTCGTTGTGACAGAGATGTAACGAATGCCCCTTGAACTATTTAACTTGATATCAAGCTAACTAGCTGATGCGTGCTTGACTGGTGGGTCGGCCGAATACAGTGTCGTCCCTTTATTCACCCGCTCGCTTCCTGCATGAATCATCTCTCCTTCGCCACTCGATCCAATAGCGATATTATCGATGAACGTTATCAGCAATGGCGTGAATCTCCGGATTCACTGGACCCGGAATGGCGGGCCTTTTTTGAGGGATTCGAGCTAGCGCGAAAATACGCGTCGAATGGTACGGCCCCGAGCACCGGTGATTTTGACCAGGATTCAGCGGGGAAACAGGCCCGGGTGATCGGTGCGATTTACGCCTACCGCTCTATGGGACACACGGAAGCGGATTTCAATCCCTTGGTGAAAGAGGTGATCGCAAACCCTCGTTTGTCGCTGCAGCGCCTCGGGCTGGCTGAGGAAGACTTGAGCAAGGTATTGGATACGGGAAACTTCCAATGTCCGGCAGGAATCAATGTCGGCGAGTTGCTGGACCGCTTGCGCAAGACCTACTGCGGCAAAACCGGAATCGAGTACCTTCACGTGCAAGAGACTCCGAAGCGCCGTTGGATTCAGTCCCGGATCGAGCCCAATTGCTTTGAACCCGACTTCACGGTTAAGGAAAAGGAGCGCATCTACCGGAAGATTGCGATGGCGGAAGAATTCGAGCAGTTGCTGCATTCCCGATTTGTTGGGCAAAAGCGATTCTCCCTCGAAGGTGGCGAAGCGTTGATTACGGCGTTGGATCAGATCATGCAGCGGATGCCTGCGCTCGGGATGAAGGAGATCGTCATGGGGATGGCGCACCGCGGCCGGTTGAACGTATTGGGTAACATTGTTGGAAAAGCCCACGCGTACATCTTTCAGGAATTTTCGCCGGACTTTATGCCGGATAAAGAAGGATCGCCTTCTGGAGACGTAAAGTACCACCTAGGATACGACAACCGGGTGACTACCGAGAGTGGTGACACCATTGATATTCGTTTGGCGGCTAACCCAAGCCACCTTGAAGCAGTAAACTCCGTCGTCGAAGGGAAGGCCCGCGCGCGGCAGCGGATCATTGGAGACTTGGACCGGAAGCAAGTCTTACCGATTTTGATCCACGGGGACGCAGCCATCGCTGGACAAGGGGTTGTGGCCGAGGTCTGCAACTTTTCGAAGCTCAAGGGGTACCGTACCGGTGGAACCATCCATATCGTGGTCAACAATCAGATCGGTTTCACGACGGATCCCTCCGATGCGCGCTCTAGCCGTTATTGCACGGATGTGGCCAAGATGATCGAGGCCCCAATTCTTCATGTGAACGGAAATGATCCGTTGGCTGTGGCCTATGCGGCAGAGTTGGCAGTTGAATATCGGGATGCGTTTCAGGAAGACATTTTTCTCGATATCTACTGTTACCGTAAGCACGGTCATAACGAAGCGGACGAGCCTGCATTCACCCAGCCACTGCTCTACAAGACGATTGGGGAGATGCAGTCACCCCGCGAGGAGCTTCGGGCCCGGTTGATCGAAGGCGGAGAAGTTTCGGAGAAGCGGATTAAAGAGATTGAAAAAGAGATTAGTGATTCTCTTGAAAAGTCTTTTGAGGACGCCAAATCTGGTGGGAAGATTGAAAACGAGAAAGATGTTTTCAAGGAGACTAACGCCGTTTTCCAGCCCGGGTATAATTTCGATACAATCGAAACGAAGGTCAGTGAGGAAGAGTTGCAGTCGGTCGCCTACACGTTGACGCACGTTCCTGACGACTTCGCGATGAACCGGAAGATCGTTCGCCAATTGACCACAAAGAGAAAGGCCTTTGACGAGAATCTCGGAGTGGATTGGGCCTTCGGCGAAGGTCTGGCCTTTGGCACTTTGCTGCATGAAGGTACTCCCGTTCGATTGTCCGGCCAGGACTGTGAGCGAGGGACATTCAGCCAGAGGCATGCGGCCTTCTACGACATGGAGACCCGGGAACGTTACGTTCCATTCAACCATATTGGAGAAAATCAGGCTCAGTTCTGTGTTCACAACTCTCTCCTCTCGGAAGCTGCTGTACTGGGCTTCGATTACGGATATTCGCTGGAGTACCCCGAGATGCTTTGCATTTGGGAGGCGCAGTTCGGAGATTTTGTGAATGGAGCGCAGGTAGTGATCGACCAATTTATTTTTGCGAGTGAATCAAAATGGCAGCGGATCAGCGGTATCGTTCTTTTGTTGCCTCACGGCTTCGAAGGGCAGGGTCCCGAGCACTCTTCGGCCCGCCCCGAGCGATTCCTCCAGAACTGTGCCGAGAATAATATCCAGGTCTGTAACATCACGACCCCCGCCCAGTATTTTCATGTGCTTCGCCGCCAGATGAAGCGCAAGTTCAGCAAACCTCTGATCATTATGACTCCAAAGAGTCTGTTGCGTCACAAGAGGGCTGTGTCGAAACGGGAGGAGTTTACCGATGCGTGTTTTAATTCGATCCTGGATGATGAGACCTCACCAAAGAGCGCAAAGACTTTGGTCCTGTGTTCGGGGAAGGTGTATTACGACCTGATCGAGATGCGTGAGAAGGATGACATCAAGGATGCGGCGATCATTCGTGTGGAGCAGTACTTCCCGTTCAATACCAAGCTGATGAAGGAGGTAGTTTCCAACTACAAGAAGTTTGACCGCGTCGTGTGGTGTCAGGAAGAGCCTCAGAACATGGGCGCATGGACTTTCCTCATGACTCGATTGGAAGAGGTATTTGGGTTTGTCCCCGAGTACGTAGGCCGCCCGCCTAGTGCGAGCCCGGCTACCGGGTTCTTGGCGAGGCATAATTTCGAGCAAAATGCCTTGGTGAAAAAAGCTCTCACAGGTAAATAATCGTATCGGTCGAAATTGTAATTTTAATTCAAATACAAAGCTATGGCAATTGAAGTAAAAGTTCCGGCACTGGGGGAATCAATCTCCTCGGGCATTCTCGCAGGGTGGCAGGTCAAAGACGGTGATATCGTCGAGAAGGATCAGGTTCTCTACGAATTGGAGACCGATAAGATTACCTCCGAAGGCACTGCCGAGGTCGGCGGAAAGATTTCCTTGAAGGTGGAAGAGGGCGATGAGGTCGAGATTGGGCAAGTCATTGCCGAGATCGACGAATCGGCCGCGGGTGATTCCGCTTCCACAGACGAACCAGCCGCCGAAGAAGAGGCGGCCGAAGAAGATTCTGAGGAAAGCACGGATTCGCCTGCCCCATCTCCGGCTGTCCGTCGCATTGCGGAGGAGTCCGGTTTGGACCCGTCGACTGTGGCGGGTACCGGGAAGGATGGACGTGTGACCAAGGGTGACATGTTGGCGGCACTTGAGAAGAAGGAAGAGAGCAGCCCAGCTCCAAAGCAGAAGGAGAGTGCTCCTGCGGCCAAGACTCCAGCTCCAGCGCCCGCACCAGCGAAGGGTGAACGCCCCGAAACTCGTAAGAAAATGAGCCCGTTGCGCCGGAGTATTGCTCAGCGCCTGGTTTCGGTCCAAAACGAATCTGCCATTCTCACTACTTTCAACGAGGTGGATATGTCGGCAGTCATGGGACTTCGGAAGAAGTACCAGGACAACTTTGTGAAGAAGCACGGGATCAAGCTCGGCTTCATGTCGTTTTTCGTAAAGGCTGTCGTCGACGCATTGAAGACAGTGCCGGGATTGAACGCGCGCCTGGAAGGAGACGAGATCGTCCAAAACCACTACCACGATATTGGGGTGGCTGTGAGCACGGATAAGGGGCTAATGGTTCCTGTACTGCGTGATTGCGACCAGAAGTCCTTCGCTGAAATTGAACAAGATTTGGCTGGATACGCGAAGAAGGCCCGCGAAGGAAAGATGCAGATCGATGATCTTCAGGGCGGGGTCTTTTCTATTACCAACGGGGGTGTATTTGGCTCACTACTTTCGACTCCGATCATCAATCCTCCCCAGAGCGGGATTCTCGGAATGCACACAATCCAAGAGCGCCCAGTTGCTGTGGATGGTCAGGTCGTGATCCGCCCAATGATGTATTTGGCGGTATCCTATGATCACCGGATTATTGACGGAAAAGAGGCCGTCTCTTTCCTCGTCAACATCAAGAATTCGATCGAGGATCCGTCACGGATGCTCTTCGGCGCGTAGTTCGGTATCGCCTGTAATTTTCCACGCTCAGTCCTTCGCTTGCGGGCGTAGGACTGATGTGCGGGCAGGGTACAGCTGGAGCAGGCCGCTCAGATTCGATTGTTAGTTCGGCTGAGCGTCTACCTTTCCGTCAATTTTTGCGGGGGCTAACGAGGCATTCGTTTTTTGCGGCCCGTGTAGAATCTGGCCTGATTCTGCGTTTCAGAATCAGGCGTGAGGAGGTGTTTTCTCCTCGTAGGAATCGGTGGGATTCGTAAGTTTGCGAGCATGTCAGAGGTGGAAAAACTTTCGCTGGGAGTGGTGCAGTTCGCTCATACGGGTTCTCTAGCCGGGAATTTGGAGCGAGTTGATGAATTAGTACGTTCCGCTCACGCCAAGGGCGCTCGGATCATACTGACACCGGAGTTGCTGGACGGTCCCTATTTTTGCCAACGGGAGGATCCCAAATGGTTCGATGCTGCGGTCCCTGCTGGCGAGGGGGAAGGATTTCGCCGATTTGAGGAATTGAGTCGAGAGCTGGATGTTGTTCTCGCTTACAGTTTCTTCGAGCGCGCCAATCAGAGCTACTTTAATAGTTTGGCCGTTTTCGACGGAGCCCGGGGCTGCCTCGGTGTCTACCGAAAGAGCCACATCCCGGACGGGCCGGGGTATGAGGAGAAATTTTATTTCAATCCCGGGGATACGGGATTCCGGGTTTTCGACACCTCCAAAGGGAGAGTGGGGGCGGCGGTGTGTTGGGACCAGTGGTTTCCTGAGACGGCCCGGATCCTGGCTCTGAAGGGGGCCGAGTGTCTTCTCTATCCGACGGCGATCGGATCGGAGCCGGAGGAGCCGGGTTTGGACTCCCGGGACCACTGGCAACGCGTGATGCAGGGGCATTCCGGGGCCAACCTGTTGCCAGTCGTCGCGAGCAATCGCTACGGTTGGGAGGATGGTCCGAACGGCGGGATTACGTTTTACGGGTCATCGTTCATCACCGATTCCTGGGGGGCGAAAGTGAAGGAACTTCCGCGTGAAGGCGATGGAGCTGCGGTGGTCGAATTCGATCGGGCGCAAATGCAGCGTGACCGGGCGAACTGGGGATTCTTCCGGGACCGGCGGGTGGACCTCTATCAAAGTCTGTTGACGCTGGACGGAAAAGGATAGGAGTTTGTCGATGAAGGTATCGAGAGGATTGATTTTTGTCTGCTGGCTCGCGAGCGCCCTGATGGTGCACGGCGCGAAGGTACCCGAGTTGTATCAGAGTCTTTGCGCGAGTTGCCATGGCAAGGAGATGGAAGGCGGGTTGGGTTCTTCTCTTGTCGATGGAGAATGGATTCGTAGTGGAGATGTGGATGAGATTGCGGCCGTGATCCGGGAGGGGATGCCGGACCGCGGAATGCCGGCTTTTGGTGAATCGCTGTCCGAGGAAGAGATTCGTGGTCTCGTGATTTTTATCCAGGAGAAAGAGGCGGGTGCGAATCCGATCGCGGGCCCAACACCGGTGGGGGACGAAGTTTTCGAGTCGAAGAAAGAATCATTCCGCTTGGAGACGATCGTCGATGACCTGGAGTTGCCTTGGTCTCTCAAAAAGTTGCCGGATGGGCAATGGCTCGTTTCCGAGCGTGGGGGACGATTGCTCTTAATCGATCCAACCAGTGGCGAGCGTGTCGCGGTTGAGGGGATTCCCGAAGTTTATGCCAACGGTCAGGGGGGATTACTCGATATCGGGATTCCACCCAATTTTGAGAAAACGGGATGGGTTTACCTCTCGTTCAGTGATCCAGGCTCCGACGGTGAATCGAGTCTCACTGCCATCGTTCGGGGGCGGATTCAGGGAGGTCAATGGACCGGCGAAGAGGTGGTCTTTCGGGCTGACGAGGAGTTTTACCGAAGAGGGCGTGTTCATTTCGGGTGCCGCCTCGTCTTTGTGGGGGACTATTTGTATTTCTCGATTGGAGATCGGGGGGCGATGGATCAGGCACAGGATTTGAGCCGTCCCAACGGTAAGATACACCGTATCTTTGCCGACGGCACCATTCCTCCGGATAATCCTTTTGTCGATGAACCGGGAGCGTTTCCCACGATCTGGACGTACGGAAACCGGAATCCACAGGGGCTGGCCTATGATGAAGTGACCGGACTGCTCTGGGAAACCGAGCATGGCCCTCGCGGAGGCGACGAGTTGAACTTGATTGAGAAGGGGCTCAATTATGGATGGCCCTTGGTCACCTATGGGATGAACTATAACGGGACTCCGATGGTGGCGCGTACCTCCATGCCGGGGATGGTGGATCCCGTTACCTATTGGACCCCATCGCTGGCAGTTTGCGGACTCGTGATGTACCGCGGTGAGGCCTTTCCGAATTGGAATGGTTCTCTCCTCTCGGGATCATTGGCCAAGCAACAACTCCGCCGATTGGAGATGAAGGATGATGAATTAATCGAGCAGGAACTGATCGTCGATCACTTGGGGCGTCTGCGCGATGTCTTCGTCGATGAAGACGGAATCGTCTACTTGCTCACCAATGGGCCGGGACGGATTGTGAGGATGAGTCCGGCGGAGTGAGCGCCTTTTCTTTCCGGATAGACCGGTAAACCAGCGCCTCGGTGAGAGATTACTCCGTGGGGGAGGTGCGCTCGGGGAGGTAGGATTGACCCTAGCTAAAGCATCGGGCTACGGCTGTGGGCCGGTTAAATGAGAGTCAGGTTGAGAACGCTTCATGACATTGGCGGGACCCCTGGATTTCGGGGGTTCCATTCCCGTCGTGCGGATTGCCGAGGCTCGCGATGGCAAAGGTAGTACTTTCCCGTTTTCGTCCACGGAGTGGTCGCGGTTTACTAGGCTGAACCGAGCAGCTCCTCTTTGAGGGATTCAGACACTGGATCGGAGCCGAACCAAATGGTGAAATAGGCTCGTGCAAAGTCCGCTCCCTGAATCTGACCGAGGGGCTGGCCATTGTGGAAGAGAGTCAGGACTTCTTGGGCGGGGTCATATTGGACGGAGTAGGTATCGCCCTTGCGAATATCGACGTAGAGGCGATTGAAGGCTTCAAAGCGTTCGGAGATCGACGTATATTCGGCCTCACTGACGTTGCTTTTGAGGAATTTTCGCCCGGATTTGATGAAATCTTCTCGGTCGAGATTTCGGTAGTAGAGAATCTTTAGCCCCAACTTCTGCTCGGCGGCCAGGGGGAGGGCCGGAGCTTGGCCGTCAGGGGTGTAGAGGGCTGCGGTGAACACACGGATAAAGCCTAGGTACTCGTAGGTGCTCTGCCCCACTTGCTGGCAGGGCTCATCGGAGATGGAAAGGCTGAGGGGAAGCTCGGCCCGCAGGGAGGTCAACGCCAGCAAACTGGCGAGGCAAAGAAGAGGGAACCTCATGATGAAACGGATGAATCCTTTGCTTCTTTTGTCAAGAACAGCAGGCTGATTGCGCTGGCCAAAAAGATGAGTCCTACGACGGGCCCGAAGAGAAAGTAAAGCCCCTCGATCGTCTCCGAACTTTGCTCAGCCGAGCCCTCCCGGAAGCCCACCCATTGCAAGAGGAATCCGGTCAGTAGCAGTCCGAGGGCCCGGGCCAGTTTGTAGGCCATTCGCCATAGGCCAAAATAGAGGCCTTCCCGGTTCTCGCCGCTGGCCTGCGATTGGTTGTGGCAGTGGTCGGCGAAGAGGGCTTCCATGAGGAAGACGGCGGCGGCGCAGAGTCCGGCAAAGAGGGAGACCGCATAGAGACCCGCTCCGATCCCAGGGTCCAGGTTGGGGTAGACGAGCAGCGTCATCAGGGCCAAAGCCAGAATGCCAAAGAAGGCGGGCCGCCGTCGGCCCAGGCGGCGGGCAATCCACAGCCATAGAGGAACTGCGGCCATGAGAGTGACCACAAAGACAAGGAGGATGCCGTTGATGAAGGACTCATCGGTGATCTCCAGGCAGTAGCGGTAGTAGAGGAGGGCCAGTGAGGCGTTGAGCGCCCGGGCAATGGCCGCCAAGCAAAAGGCGATGAAGAGGACTTGGAAGACCCGTTGCGATGCGATGCGGGGGAGCAGGGCGGCGAAGTCCGATAGGGCGAAAGGACTCCGCTTTGTTTTTTCAGGCGGGCTTTGTCTCTGGAGGGCGTAGCAAGCCGGTAGGCAGCCGACCAGGAGGAGGGCCACGCACGCAGAGAGGATGAGGGAGGCGGATTGACGTGATTGAGCCAGGGTCGCGGACTGGGCCCAGGTCGCGTTGATGACCAGAGCCAGTATGATACCAACATTGGAGAGGAGGAAACGCCAGCCGAAGAGGCGATTGCGACCGGTCTGGCTGAGGGGCACATCGGCGGCTAACGAGAGGTGGGGGACGGCGAAGCAGGTGGTCCCCGTGTTGAGTAGTAGGTAGGCACTGAGTAGCTGGGCAAAGAGGGTCCACTGCCCAGCTTCGGGAGGTGTCTGAAAGGTGGCGGCCAGCCCCAGGGGAATGAGGAGAACCCCGGCCCAAAGGAAGGCGGTGCGGCTGCCACCGGTCTGGCGGCGCCGGTCAGACCAGTAGCCGAGAAGGGGATCCGAGAGGGCATCCCAGACCGCGGCCAGAGCGAAGGCCAGCCCGGCCTTGATGGGTGAGAGTCCGATCAGGGCTACGTAATATTCGTAGAGGAAGAGCTGAACGAAGATCTCGGTGGCGGCGATGCCCGACTCCCCCAGGGAATAGGTGGCCTGACGTCGGTGACTCAAACGAACAGTAGAGGCGGGCATGGTGGTAAAGTGCTTCGGTCTAATGCGAAGACAACAACTGTGTTTAGAGT